>Ga0194121_10000388_pt1 | contig 77442 bp, 81 predicted proteins | sample TA2MahCa50mmetaG_FD_148609 | JGI IMG/M metagenome (GOLD analysis project Ga0194121, IMG submission 148609) | Freshwater microbial communities from Lake Tanganyika, Tanzania - TA2015020 Mahale Deep Cast 50m | ecosystem: Environmental > Aquatic > Freshwater > Lake | place: Tanzania: Lake... | reverse complement strand
GCGCCAGCGCCATCGCCAAACACGCCCACCGCCACGGCCTCAGCCTGCGGGAGGCGGCCCTGGTGCTGGGCGAGATCAGCGGTGAGGAGTTCGACCAGTGGGTGCGACCCGAGCAGATGGTGTGAGCGCCTGACACGTGACAACAGCTACTGGGAGCCCTCGAGCAGACTTCTAAGGTCACGCGTCTCACTCTGCTCTGTATCGACCGATGGGCTTCAACCTGTCAGGACTGCCTCCAAGCGCCAAACGGCTGAGACGCTTGGCGGCTCGCCAAGCCTCGTTCGGGCTGCTGCTCGTCGCCGTGATCAGCCCAGGCCTGCTCGATGCCGCCAAGGCTCACCCGGATCACCATCAGCCCAGCAACCATCAGCAGCAGAGCGCACACGCCGCAGAGCAAAGCCACGGTCACTGAGTCGACCCTGACTCAACAGCGGAACTCCGGTAACGATGGAGACCATCGACAACGGGAAGCTCGCTCAAACTCTGAAAGCGGAAAAGGAGTTCTAGGGTTCCGGCCCAGCCATGGGTGCCTGGTCCAAGAGAGCTCCACCGGTCTCGGCCGGGGCACGGAGGGACAAAAGCCCGGGAGACCGCAACCACTCCTCACCCTGGGCTCACCATGTCTTCGCCTTCAGGCGCCTCTGGCGCCTTTGAACGCCTGCACCCGAGCGAAGGCATGCGAGCCCTCGAGAAGGAACGGGCGCTGCCCCTCACCGGCTGGCAGCAGGAAGTGGATCAGGCCCACCGTTATGGGCTCGAGGCGGCCGAGAGCATCGTTGACCGCCGCATCTCCACCTTCTCCAGAGGGGAACTGCCGCACTACGCCGGCATCAACACCTTCATGAAGGCCCCCTACATCGAAGATGTGAATCGCGTTGGCGAGTTCGATGTCGCGATCCTCGGGGTACCCCATGACAGCGGCACCACCTACCGCCCTGGCACGCGGTTTGGCCCCCAGGGGATCCGCCGCATTTCAGCTCTTTACACCCCCTACAACTACGAAATGGGTGTGGATCTGCGCGAGCAGATCACCCTCTGTGATGTTGGCGACATCTTCACCATTCCCGCCAACAACGAAAAGAGCTTTGATCAGATTTCCAAGGGGGTAGCTCACGTCTTCAGTAGTGGAGCCTTCCCCATCATTCTTGGCGGCGACCACTCCATCGGCTTCCCCACGGTCCGCGGGGTTTGCAGACATCTGGGCGACAAGAAGGTGGGCATCATCCACTTCGATCGCCATGTGGACACCCAGGAGATCGACCTGGATGAACGCATGCATACCTGCCCCTGGTTCCACGCCACCAACATGGCGAATGCACCGGCCCAAAATCTGGTGCAACTGGGGATCGGTGGCTGGCAAGTTCCGCGGGAAGGGGTCAAAGTCTGCCGCGAGCGGGGCACCAACGTGCTCACCGTCACCGACATCTGCGAGATGGGCCTAGAGGCCGCAGCCCAATACGCCATCGAGCGGGCCACCGATGGCACTGATTGCGTCTACATCTCCTTCGACATTGACTGCATCGACGCCGGATTCGTACCGGGAACAGGCTGGCCCGAGCCCGGTGGCCTCCTTCCCAGGGAGGCCCTGAAGTTGCTTGAGCTCATTGTCCGCAATGTGCCGGTTTGTGGCCTTGAGCTCGTGGAGGTGTCCCCCCCCTACGACATCAGCGACATGACTTCCCTGATGGCGACCCGGGTCATCTGCGACACCATGGCGCACCTGGTTGTGAGTGGGCAGCTGCCCCGCAAGCAGAAACCAGCCTGGATCCATGACGTCTGCAACATGAACGTCGACGAGAAATGGAGATAAGCCATGCATGAAGTCGACATGACCAAATGCCTGCTGCTCTCCATGCAGCAATGGCGGCAACAACATCAGCCTCAAACCCCCGAGGTGCAACAGGTTCACTTGCAGGTGGGCGACTTCACCTGTGTAGAGCCCGATCAGCTTGTGTTCACCTGGAGGGCTGCCATTCAGGGCAGTTGGCTCGATGGCGCCGAGCTGGCCATCGAAACCGTCCCCTTGGTGGGCCGTTGCCTGCAGTGCAACAGCACCTACACCCCGCGCGTGGACCAGGCCTACCGCTCCCCCTGCTGCGACCACCCCATGGAGGAGATCGTCAGCGGCCGTGAGCTGCGCATTCGCTCCGTCGATTACACCCTGCCGCAACCGATCAGCGGCCCAGACCGATCCGCCCTCCCCACCCCCTGATGGCCATGCATCTGCCCTTGGAAGACACCCTCGGCCTGAACCTGCTGGCGGCCAACCAGCACCAGGCCGACCACAACCGCGAACACTTCGACAGCTGGGATCTCCTCTGCCTCAACGTGATGAGCAGCCCTGGAGCCGGCAAAACCTCGCTGCTGGAGCGATCCTTGGCGGCACTGGCCCCGGAATTCCGCATGGCGGTGTTGGAGGGTGACATGACCACCCAGCTGGATGCCGAGCGGCTCGAGGCCGTGGGAATCCCCGTGGTGCCAATCACCACCGGCCGTGCCTGCCACCTTGACGCCGCCATGGTGAGCGGCGGGCTAACCCTGCTCCAGCAGCGCCTCGCCCCCGCGTCCCTGGATCTGCTGTGGGTCGAAAACGTCGGGAACCTCGTCTGCCCTGCGGAATTTGAAGTGGGCGAGCACCGCAAGGTGGCGCTGCTGAGTGTCACCGAAGGGGATGACAAACCCCTCAAATACCCCGTGATGTTCCGCGAAGCCCACTGCGTACTGATCACCAAGACCGATCTCCTGCCCTACCTGCCGGTGGATGTGGACCAGATCGAACGCCATATCCGGCAGGTCAATCCGAAGGCCGAGGTGATCCGCGTGTCGGCAATCAACGGCGAAGGCCTCGACCGCTGGCACGCCTGGTTGCGGCAGCAGCGACAGATGGAGCGGGCCAGCCCCCACTCCCACGCACACCAGCCCCACGCCTTCGCCCGCACCTGATCAGCACACCACCACCCCATCGCATTCCTTCACCGCCATGACCCGCTTTCGCAAAAGCCGCCGCCGCCTCGCCGCATCCCTGCTGCTGCTGAGCCTTGGAGCCACGGCCCTGACGGCCTGCAAACCGACCAGCACCACAACCCCCGTGCGCATTGGTTACAGCGCCTGGCCCGGCTGGTTCCCCTGGAAGGTCACCGAAAGCAAGGGGTTGTTTGGCTTGCCCGTCACCCTGCAGTGGTTTGACGGCTACCTCGACTCGATCAACGCCCTCAATGCGGGGCAACTCGATTGCAACAGCCAAACATTGGGCGACACGATCAGCTCCATCGCCGCCGGTGCCGATCTTCAGGTGGTGCTCACCAACGACTACTCCACAGGCAACGACCAGATCATCGTGGCCCCGGGCATCAAGACCGTGGCCGACCTCAAGGGCAAACGGGTGGCGGCTGAAGAAGGCACCGTCGACCACTACCTGCTGCTGCTCGGCCTCAAGAAGGCTGGTCTGAGCAGTCAGGACATCACCTTCGTGCCCTTGGAAACCGGTGCAGCCGCTGCGGCCTTTGTAGCCGGAAAAGTGGACGCCGTCGGCGTCTTTGCACCCTTCACCACCCAGGCTCTGAAGCGCCCTGGCAGCAGCACCTTGTTCTCATCGAAGGATTTCCCTGGGGCGATCAGTGATCACCTCGTCTGCCGGGCCGACTTCGTCGCCAAGAATCCAGAGGCGATTGAAAAGCTCGTTAACGCGTGGTTCTCCACGCTCAACACGATCAAGGCTGAACCCGCCGCCGCGATGACCATCCTCACGGAGCGGGCTGGGGTCAGTGAGGCCGAATACAAGGACTACGACGCCGGCACCACAATCCTCTCCTTGGCGGAGAACAAACAGGTCTTCAAGGTCGGCAGCACGATGAAGTCCCTGCCCTTCGCCGCCAAGGAAATCAGCAACTTCCTTGTGGAGGCGGGTCTCGCCAAGACCCCGCCCAAGCTGAATGGCTTGCTCCAACCGCAGTTTGTGGATGCGGTGAAGTGATGCAGGGTTCCTGGCTGCGACACCCATGGCTGCTAGGAACGCTCGGCTTGGCCGTCACGGTGCTCCTCTGGGGCGCCCTGACCAGCACCGCCACGGTGGATCCACTGTTTCTACCCAGTCCAGGGGCTGTGGTTCAGGCCGGGGTCCTGCAGACCCAGCAGGGCATGTTGTGGAGAGATCTCACCGCCAGTGTGGGGAGGGTGTTCGCTGGATTTGGGCTCTCCGCCGCCATGGCCCTGCCCCTCGGCATGGCCATGGGCACCAGCGTTGTGATCTGCCGGCTGCTGGAGCCCCTAATGGGCCTGATCCGCTACATGCCGGCACCTGCGTTTATTCCCCTGCTGATCATCTATTTCGGCCTGGGGGAACTACCCAAGGTGTTATTGATCTTCATCGGAACGCTCTTTTTCAACACCTTAATGATCATGGATGCTGTGAAGTTTGTACCTTCAGAGCTAATCGAAACCACACGCACCTTGGGGGGCAACCAATCGCAGCTGCTCACCCGCGTTATTGCACCTTGCATTGCGCCTCAGGTGTTGGATGCCTATCGCATCAACATGGCCGCAGCCTGGAACCTGGTCATCGTCGCTGAACTGGTAGCCGCCAATGAAGGCCTTGGCAAGCGAATTTCCTTGGCCCAGCGCTTCCTGCGAACCGATGAAATCTTCCTCGGACTGATTGTGATTGGGTTGATCGGTCTGTTGATCGACCTGGGCTTTCGGCAGTTGATGCGTCGCAGCTGTGCCTGGGCCAATTGACAGCCACCCATGAAGCTTCGTGTTGACAACGTCTCCAAGTGGTTTGGTCCCCCTGGCCAAGCCAAGCTGGTACTGGATCAACTGAGCTTCAGCGTGAATGACGGCGTCTTCGTAGCGCTGGTGGGCCGCTCGGGATCCGGGAAATCAACCCTGCTGCGGCTGATCGCAGGGCTGGAGCAGCCCAGCAGCGGCCAGGTGCTGCTCGATGGGCAGCCGGTTCAGGAGCCGGGACCCGATCGGGGCATGGTGTTTCAGAAATACAGCCTGTATCCGTGGCTGAGTGCCGCTGAGAACGTGGCGTTTGGGATGCGTTTGCAGGGCCGCAACAAGGCGGAGATCCGGGAGCGAACCGCCTACTTTCTGGATGTGGTGGGCCTTGATCGGGCCGGCGGCCTGATGCCACGGCAACTCTCCGGTGGCATGCAGCAACGGGTGGCAATTGCCCGTGCCCTGGCGGCAGAACCGAAGGTGCTGCTGTTGGATGAACCCTTTGGGGCGCTGGATATCCAGATCCGCGAATCGATGCAGTTGTTTCTGTATCAGCTGTGGGAACGCACGGGTCTCAGCGCAGTGCTGATCACCCACGATCTGGAGGAGGCGCTGTTGCTCGCCCAAACGGTTCACATCCTGGCCCCCTCCCCAGGTCGAATCATGCGGAGCGTGAAGATGCAGCTGGACCGATCTGACTTCCAGGGCCTGCGCTTGTCCCGCGATTTCCTGGATCTGCGTGAGGACCTCGCCAATGGCCTACGCCACCTGGATTCCGATGCCGGTCTCCAATGAGCAGGATTGAAAGGCGAAGCGTCAGCCGGGAGTGGTGAACTCCTCGGGCTGGATACCCAGGTACACCGCTTCCTTGAACAGGGCCTGCTTGGCAACGGCATCGGCCTCGCGATGGGCCGCCGCGTAGCGCTCCCGCAGCGATTCCACCAGGGACTCTCGGCGCCGGTCGTTCTCCCGCATCGTCGACCAGGTTCACCCTCTAAATCTAAAAGCCCGCGGCGGAATGGTCGCAATCCTTACCAAAGGTGTGCGCGCCCGCTGGTGGGATACGACACGATGATTTTCAACGCGAACTGGATCCGGTGGTGAACGGCGCCGAACCCCAAACCCTTGGCAGCGGCGCCCCAGCCCAACACCCCAAAGCGTCGGGCCTGATCGCACGCGAGCGCCTGGCCCAGCTCAACCGCCTCAGCAATGGCCCCGCCAGCCGCCGGCTGGTCACGCAGCTGCTCACCATCGCCAGCGGCGGTGTGGTGTGGGGGCAACCAACCCTGCCCATGCCCCTGCGACTGCTGGGGCTGGTGGTGTGCGGCCTGGGGTTAGCCACCTGCTTCGCCGGGCTGCATGAATGCAGCCACCGCACCGCCTTCCGCAGCCGGGCGGCCAACGATGTCGCCGGCTGGCTGTTCGGCCTGCTGAGCTTCTACAACGCCACCGCCTACCGCCGCTACCACCAGTGGCACCACCGCTACACCCACCAACCGGGGTTGGATCCGGAACTCGACGATCCGGTGCCCACCACCCCCTGGGGCTACCTGCTGGAGCTCAGCGGCTGGCACTGGTGGACCGGCAAGCTCAGCGGCTATGCACGGCTGCTCTGGGGTGACCTCTCCCAGGCGCCCTACCTGAACGCCGAGCTGATCCCCAAAGTGCGCCGCTCGGTGTGGCTGCAGTGCGGCATCTATGCCCTGCTGGCGGGCTGGTCGCTGGGAGCAGGCCACGGCTTCCTCATCACCTACTGGCTGCTGCCACTGGCGGTGGGACAGCCCTTCCTGCGCTTTGTGCTGTTGGCGGAGCACAGCGGCTGCAGCTTCAGCGCCGACGGCACCACCAACACCCGCACCACCCTCACCACCGCACCGGTGCGTTGGCTGATGTGGAACATGCCCTTCCACGCCGAGCACCACCTCTACGCCTCCATTCCGTTCCATGCCCTGCCGGCGGCCCACGCTGACGTGGCCCCCCACCTGCAGCACCTCGACCACGGCTACCTGCGGGTGCACCGACAGCTGCTGCACAACCTGCCCGCCCTGGCGGCATGAGCGGCGTGCAGCGGCACCAGCTCGGGCCTTGGCCGCTGACCTGCGGACAGAGCATCCCCGATGCCCAGGTGAGCTGGCTGCAGATCGGCGAGCTCAATGCCGAGCGCAGCAACCTGATCCTGGTGCCGACGTCCTATGGGGCTCGGCCGGAAGACCTCGCCTGGCTGGCGGGCCCGGTGCTGGACCCAGAGCGTTGGTGCATCGTGATCGCCGGCCAGTTCGGCAATGGCGCCTCTAGCAGCCCCAGCCACGGGGACTTGGGGCTGGCGGAGCAGGGCTGGGTGGTGAGCCATCGCGACAACGTGGCCGCCCAATGGCAGCTGCTGCAGGAGGTGTATGGGGTTGAACGGCTCCCCTTGGTGTACGGCTGGTCGATGGGAGCGCAGCAGGCCTACCAGTGGGCGGTGGATCACCCCGAGCGGGTGGAGCGGATCTGCTGCGTGTGCGGCACCGCCCGCACCAGCCCCCACAACCGCCTGTTCCTGCTGAGCCTGCGGCAGGCCCTCACCGCCGATCCCCATTGGACCGGCATGGATTTCAGTGCCCCCCCGGTGCAGGGGCTACGTACCTACGCGCTGATCTACGCCAGCTGGGCCGCCAGCCAACCCTTCTTCCGAACCCTGCAGGAACCGGTGGAAACTCACGTGGAACAGCAGTGGCTGCCCCACTACAGGCGCCATGACCCACGCGACCTGATCGCCATGCTGGACACCTGGCTCGACCACGACGTCTCAGGCGGGGGCGATCTGGCGCAAACCCTGGGCCGGATTCGGGCCCGCACGGCGGTGGTGGCCGGCAGCCACGACCTCTACTTCACCCCCGACGACCTGGCGGCGGACGCCGATGCGATTCCAGGGGCCAGCTGGCATCTGATCCGGTCGGAGCTGGGGCATCGCGCCGGCAACCCCCACAGCCACCCGGCGGAGCAGCGCCAACTGCAGCAGATCGTGGCTGACCTGCTGGCCCAGGGCAGCCCGCTCTGAGCCGCGTTCCACCCCACCCCACACAGCCTTCCGGCATGACACACCCCTCCACCGCTGTGGCCCAACGTCTGCAGGAGCTCGATCTGCAGTTCCTGCTGATCTCCTTCACCGATCTGTTCGGGATCCAAAGGGCCAAGCTCGTGCCGGCCGCCGCCGCCCAGGCCATGGCCACCGACGGTGCAGGCTTCGCCGGATTCGCCGCCTGGCTGGATCTCTCACCCGCCGATGGGGATGTGATGGCGATCCCGGATCCCGCCAGCCTCACACGCCTGCCCTGGCAGCCCGGGGTTGGCTGGATGGCCGCCGAGCTGGTGCTCAATGGCACCGCCATGGAGCAGTGTCCGCGCGGACTGCTGCGCCGGCAAATGCAGAGGGCAGAGGCCCTCGGCTATCGCCTCTGCAGCGGCGTGGAGGCTGAATTCTTCCTGCTCAGCCCCGACGGCAGCAGCGTGGCTGACCCCGCCGACCACCAGGAGAAACCCTGCTACGACCAGCTGGCTTTGATGCGGCGCTACGGGCTGATCGGCCCCCTGTTGGGCGCCATGGAGCAATTGGGATGGGGGCCGTACCAAGCCGACCATGAGGACGCCAATGGCCAGTTCGAACTGAACTGGACCTTCGCTGATGCCCTGACCACCGCCGACCGCCATGCCTTCTTCAAGGTGATGGTGAAAGCGATGGCAGAACAGCAGGGGCTGCGGGCCACCTTCATGGCCAAGCCCTTTGCCGAGCTCACCGGCAACGGCTGCCACACCCATCTCTCCCTCTGGGGAGCCGATGGCGGTGCCCAAGCGGGGCGCAACCTCTTCCATGACCCCGAGGGTTCCCTGGGGCTCTCGGCCCTCGCCTACCAGTTCCTGGGGGGCTTGCTGGAGCACGCCCCGGCCCTCTGCGCCATCACCAACCCCACCGCCAACAGCTACCGCCGCCTGGCGGCACCGCCCACCACCTCAGGTGCCACCTGGAGCCCCGGCGGCATCAGCTACACCGGCAACAACCGCACCCACATGGTGCGCATCCCAGACGACCAACGGCTGGAGCTGCGCCTGCCCGACGGCAGCACGCACCCCTACCTGCTCCAGGCCGCCATCCTGGCGGCGGGGCTCGATGGCATCCAACGGCAACTGGACCCCGGCCCCCGCCAGGACAACGACAACTACGCCAACCCCCTGGCGGCGGATCAATGCCATCGTCTGCCCACCAACCTGGGTGAGGCGCTGGAGGCCTTTGCCGCCGACACAACCCTGCGCCAGGACCTGGGGGAGGGCTTCTGTCGAGCCTATGAAACCCTGCGCCGCCGCCAGTGGGAGCGCCAGGGCAACGGCGATGGCGAACGGCTCAGCACCCTGGATTGCTAGGGCGGTTGGGGCCTACAGCAGGTTGGCCGCCAGCTCCGCCAGCTCACTGCGCTCGCCGCGGATCAGGGTCACATGGCCCGCCAGGCTCTGCCCCTTGAAGCGCTCCACCAGCCAGGTGAGGCCATTGCTTTCGGCATCCACGTAGGGGTTGTCGATCTGATACGGATCGCCGGTGAACACGATCTTGGTGCCCTCACCCACGCGGGTCACGATCGTCTTCACCTCGTGGGGGGTGAGGTTCTGGGCTTCGTCCACCACCATGTATTGCCGCGGAATCGAACGGCCACGGATGTAGCTGATGGCCTCCACCTCCAGCAGGCCCATGCCCTTGAGGTCGGTCCAGTTGCTGCGGGGCGGCCGATTGCCACCGCCACGGTTGCCGCCAGCGCGGGGGGCTTCCTCGTCGCTGGTGCCCCCGAGCAGGAAATCGAGGTTGTCGATGATCGGCTGCATCCAGGGGCCCATCTTTTCCTCGAGGCTGCCGGGCAGGAAACCGATCTCCTTGCCCAGGGAAATCACCGGCCGCGTCACCAGCAGGCGCTCGTAGAGATGTTCATCGGCCACCTGGTGCAGCCCCGCCGCCAGGGCCAGCAGGGTTTTGCCGGTGCCCGCCTTGCCCACCAGCGTGAGCAGCTGCACCGCCGGATCCAGCAACAGATCGAGGGCGAAGGTCTGCTCCCGGTTGCGGGCCCCCACCTTGCCCAGGCGCACCTTGCCGGCGCGCTGCAGCGGCACCAGGCTCTGGCGGCGGCCATCGAAACGGGCCAGCAGCGTGTGGCTGGGCTGGGCCTGATCCACCAGGGTCACCCCCTCGTTGGCCTGCAGGGTCACCCCCTGGGCCGCCGGCAGCTCCGCCAGGGCCAGCCCCCCCTCGGCCATGAGCGTCTCCATCGCCGTAGCGCTGGCACTCAGCTCGCACACCCCGGGGTAGAGGTCGGCGATGTCGACCTTGTCGGTGGTGTAGTCCTGTGCCGTCAGCCCCACCGCATCGGCCTTGATGCGCAGGTTGGTGTCCTTGGTGACCAGCACCACCGGCGGCTGGTCGGCGATCAGGCCGGAGCGCAGCTGCTCCAGGGCCACCGCCAGGATGTTGTTGTCGCCGTTGCCCCCCTTCAGCTCCGGCGGCAGCTGCGCCAGGGTTTCACTGCGGCAGAACACCACCTGCAGCGTGCCGCCATTGCCATCGATGGCCACGCCATCCGCCAGGTTGCCCTTCTCCCGCAGGCCATCCAGCAGCCGCGAAATCTGACGGGCATTGCGGCCCTTCTCCGAAGGATCGCGCTTGAAGCGGTCGATCTCCTCCACCACTTCGATGGGAATCACCACCGCGTTGTCTTCGAAACGGGTGAGGGCCTGGGGGTCATGCAGGAGCACATTCGTGTCGAGAACGAAGGTCTTGCGCATGGAGGGCCTCCCGTAGCGATGCCGAAACGCTAGGAGGCTTCTCCGGCTGCAAGCCCTACGCTCCCGCAGAACTCAACGCTCCGGCCTTGCATCCCCTGATCGCCGTTCTGCTCATCGCCGCCCTGGTGTTTGCCCTGGCGTTGCTGTGGCTGGAGGCGCGCCACCGGCTGCGGCCCGCCTCGCCGCTGCAGCTCAGCAGCGACGGCTGGAAGGTGAAGCAGAAATCGGATCAGCTGGTGGTGGTGAAGGGCCGCATCCGCATCCACAACCCCCATCCGCGCATGGAGGTGTTCGTGCCGGAGCTGCAGCTGGAGCCCACCCTGCTGGGCCGCGGCGACCTGGGCGGCCTCACGGTGACCACCGCCATCACCCCCCAGCACCCCGATGAGCAGGCCCGGCCCGATGGCTACTGGTTTGCCTACATCGTGAAGGGGCGCAAGAGCACCGCAGCCGAACTGAGCGTGCGGATCAGCGCCCCCGCCGGCACCGACCTGCGCACCCTGCTGGACACCCTCTGGCTGCAGATCCGCTGGGTGCACTACGGCCCCTTCGGCCGCCTGGAGCGGCGCGATGCCGTGCTGGTGCCCCTGCGCCGGCCGGCCCCCGCCCAGCCCCAGAGCGACCGCTGGCGCCAGGGGGACCGCTGCCAGGTGCTGCCGATCCGCACCCACCTGCTGGGCAGCCTCGACGATCCGGCGGAGGTGCTGCGCCACTACGCCGGGGCCGTCCTCCAACCGGGCGACGTGCTCACCATCGGCGAAACGCCGCTGGCGGTGATGCAGGGCCGCTACAACCACCCCGCCAACCTGGAGCCCTCCAGCCTGGCGCGGCTCCTGTGCCGGGTGTTCCACCCCACCAGCTCCCTGGCCACCGCCTGCGGCCTGCAGACCCTGATCGACAACGTCGGCCCGGCGCGGGTGCTGTGCGCCTGGCTGGTGGGCACGGCCCTCAAGCTGGTGGGTTCGAAGGGCTGGTTCTATCGGCTGGCCGGAGAGCAGGCACGCCTGATCGACGACGTCACCGGCACCACCCCCCCCTATGACCAGACGATCGTGCTGGGCCCCAGCCACAGCCAGCAGGTGTGCCGCCAGCTGGCGGCGGAGCTGGGGGTGGCCGTGGCGGTGGTGGATGTGAACGACCTGGGCCGCGTCAAGGTGCTGGCCTCCAGCCCCGGTTGCGATGAGGCCCTGCTGATGCGGGCCCTGCGCCCCAACCCCGCCGGCAATGCCAATGAGCGCACCCCGCTGGTGCTGGTTCGCCCGTAGGGCTATTCGCCCATAGCATGGGTGGAGGCCAGCTCTGGGCAGCCCGTGCCTCCCGTGCCATCCACGCCGACCACACCCAGCCTTCCGGCCGGCGGGCAGCTCTGCGTGCAGCCCCTGAAGGCCTGGCACCTGCCGCTGCTGCAGGACGGCGACTACGACGATCTGCTGCCTTTGCTGCAGCGGGCCCTGCTGCTGCAGGGGCCCGAACGGCTGCTGCACAGCCTGGCGCCACGGCCCTCCCTGGCCCCGGATGTGTTGGTGGCCCACCGCGACCCCCAGCAGCCCCTGGGGGTGGTGGTGAGCGAACGGTTCAACCGCAGCGGCAGCTGCTGGCAGCTGCAGCATCTGCGCAGCGGCGGCGCCTGCCTGCAGGCCGGTGAGGCGGGCCGCATGGCGATTGAGGCGGCCCTGGTGCGCGCCGCCATCCAGCGCAGCCGCGCCGCCGCCAGCTGGATCGCCACCAGCGCCAGCGCCGACACCGTGCGCCTGGCGGCCCTGCGCCAGCTGGGCTTTCAGCCCCTGCGCCGGGAAACCCTCTGGCGCTGGGATCCCCCCAGCGACGCCCCCCGGCTCGACCCCGCCAGCCTGCCCAGCGACCTGCAGCTCAGCCGCCTCAGCCGCCGCAACGCCGGCGACCTCTGGCAGCTGGAGCAGTCGGTGCTGCCCGCCCAGCTGCGCCAGCTGCTCGACCGCAGCGTCGACGACCTGCTCGACCAGAGCGACCAACCCAGCCTGATGCTGATCGACGTCAACCGTCGTCAGGCGGTGGCCGGCGCCCGGCGTTTGCGCCAGGGGCAACGGCCCGTGGTGGAGATCGAGCTGAGCCTGCACCCCGGCTGGTCGCACCTGCTGGGGGGGCCGCTGCAGCTGTTGCTGGAGCACTGCGGCGCCGGCGCCGAGCAGGTGCTGGTGCGGGCCGACAGCCTCGATGCGCAGCGGGCCGCCTGGCTGCAGCAGCTCGGCACGGCCCCCGAGGGGGAGGAGGTGCTGATGGCCCGCAGCGTCTGGCGCCGCCACGCCCCCCAGCAGACCCAGGCCATGGCCCAGCGGCTGGAGGCGGTGCTGGGGCAACTGCAGCCGCGGCAACGGCCCATCCCCACCCCCCTGGGGCGCTGAGTGGCGGCCCGACCGCCTGCCCCCCGGTCGGTGCTGGCCCTGGATGTGGGGCGGCGGCGGATCGGGCTGGCGGGCTGTGACCCCCTGGGCCTCACGGTGACCCCGCTCACCGCCCTGCGGCGCGGGCGCTACACCGCCGACCTGGAGCAGCTGCGGGCCCTGGCCCAGCAACGGCGGGTGCAGGCGCTGGTGGTGGGGCTGCCCCTGGATCAGGCCATGCAACCCACGGAGCAGGGGGACCACTGCCGCCGCTACGGCGAACGGTTGGCCCGCAGCCTGGGGCTGCCCCTGGCCCTGGTGAACGAACACAGCAGCAGTTGGGCCGCCGGCGAGGCCCATGGGCTCCACGGCGACCGCAGCGGCGCCCTCGACAGTGCCGCCGCGGCTCTGCTGCTGCAGCAGTGGCTCCAGGAGGGCCCGGAGCCCCTGCCGGTCGCCGCGGCGACCCCCGCCCTTGGCCAGGGGTCAGACGCCCAGGCATCCTGAAGGCATCCGCATCCGCCCCATGAGCTCCGACACCCCCAGCAGCAACGGCTCCGGGGATGTGCCCACCGTGTTGGTGCGCGATGCCTCCGGACGGCAGCTGCTGTGCTTCCTGGAGCAGCTCATTCCCCTCGACGGCCACGACTACGCCCTGCTCACGCCGGTGGACACCCCCGTCTGCCTGGTGAAGATCGCCGCCGATGAGGACGGTGAGGACGAGGTGATCGAGGAGCTGGACGGCGCCGGCGCCATCCTCTCGGTGGCGGATGTGGTGCTGCAGGAGCACGACCTCACCCTGGTGCGCTCCGCCGTGACCCTCACCGTGAGCGGTGAACTGGAGGAACCCGACCCCGAGGAACTGGAGGAGGAGCTCGACGAGGAGGACGACGAGGACAGCGACCTCTACGAAATGCTGATCCAGTTCCGCCACAACGAGCAGGAATACGGCCTGTTCATCCCCCTGGATCCCTTCTTCGTGGTGGCCCGCATGGCCAACGGCGAGGGGGTGCTGGTGGAGGGTGAGGAGTTCGAGCGGGTGCAGCCCCGCATCGAAGCCGAGCTGGATGAGCGTGAACTGGGCGACGACTGAGGACACCCCAGCCGTGAGCCGCGCCTCCCTCACCGACCTGCTGCAGCCCGACTGGGTGGCCCAGGGCACCCTGGCGGAGCTCCCGCTTGAGCATCTGCTGGAGCGCGGCATCCGTGCCCTGGTGCTGGATGTGGACCGCACCCTGCTTCCCCATCGCGGCTGCGAACTGCCGCCCGCCATGGAGCAGTGGCTGCGGCAGGCGCAGGCGCAACTCCCCCTGCATCTGTTCAGCAACAACCCCTCCCGCAGCCGCATCGGCGGCGTGGCCGAGCAGCTGGGGGTGCCCTTCACCACCAGCGCCGGCAAACCACGGCGCGGGCCCCTGCGGCGGGTGCTGGATGGGCTGGCGCTGCCCCCCGCCCAGGTGGCCCTGGTGGGCGACCGCGTGTTCACCGATGTGCTGGTGGGCAACCGCCTGGGGCTGTTCACCGTGCTGGTGAAGCCGGTGAACGCCGAGGGACAGCCCTGCCGCCACGACCGCTGGCAGCGGCTCGAGGTGAGCCTGGCCCGGCTCTCGGGGGCCCCGATCAGCTGAGATGGGAACCCGCCGGGTGATCAAGGTGGGCACGAGCCTGCTGCGGGGCTCGCCGGAGCGCGGCACCGAGGCGGTGATCGGCGACCTGGCCACCAGCCTTTGCGGCCTCTGGGGCCGCCAGGAGCCGGTGGTGCTGGTCACCAGCGGCGCCGTGGGCCTCGGCTGCCACGCCCTGGACCTGGGCCAGCGGCCTGCCGAACTGGAGGGACTGCAGGCGGCCGCCGCCGTGGGCCAGGGCCGCCTGATGACCCTCTACGACCAGGCCTTCGCCCGCCACGGCCGCTGCGTCGCCCAGGTGCTGCTCACCCGCAGCGACCTGGCCTCCCGCCGCCGCTACCAGAACGCCTGCCGCACCCTCGAGCAGCTGCTGGCCTGGGGCGTCACCCCGGTGATCAATGAAAACGACACCCTGGCCACCGAAGAGCTGAGGTTCGGCGACAACGACACCCTCTCCGCCCTGGTGGCGGTAGCGGTGGAGGCCGATGAGCTGGTGCTGCTCACCGACATCGACAGCCTCTACAGCGGCGACCCCCGCAGCGATGCCGATGCCAGGCCGATTGCGGTGGTGAACAGCCTGGCGGAGCTGGAGGCCCTCAGCGGTGTGGCCAGGGGCGGCGGCCGCTGGGGCACCGGCGGCATGACCACCAAACTGGCGGCGGCCCGCATCGCCACCGCCAGCGGCATCCAGGTGCGCCTGGCCGACGGCCGCGACCCGCAGGTGCTGGAACGGCTGCTGGCGGGGGAGGCCGTGGGCACCCTGTTCCGCGCCAGCACCACCCCCCTCAGCCACCGCAAGGGCTGGCTGGCCCATGCCCTGGTGCCCAAGGGATCGATCACCGTGGATGCCGGTGCCGAACAGGCCCTGCTGCGCCAGGGGGCCTCGCTGCTGGCGGCGGGGGTGCAAACCGTGGAGGGGGAGTTTGCCCGCCATGAACCGGTGCGGGTGCTCAGCCTCGACGGCCGTGAACTGGCCCGCGGCCTCAGCGCCATGGACAGCGCCGAGCTGCAGCGGTGCAAGGGGCAGCGGGGCCTGGTGGTGCACCGCGATCAGCTGGTGCTGATCCCCTAGCCAGCGGCCCTACGATCCGGCCGACGGCCCGGGGTTCCATGCGCTTCAGCGACCTGCTCAACCGCCTCAGCGAAGTGCAGGCCGGCGGCGGACTCGGCAGCACGGCCCTGGCCCACCACCTGGGGCCGGACCCCGAGCTCCTGGCCGCCGCCGCCCTGGACCAGGCCCAGGCAGGGCAGCTCAGCTTCCTGGAGCCGGGCAATGCCCTGGCGGCGGCCCTGGCCGCCAGCCAGGCCTCCGCCCTGTTGCTGCCCTCCAAGGGGGAGGAGGCCGCCGCCCTGCAGAGCCAGGCCACGGCCGCCGGCATGGCCTGGATCGCCCTAGCGGATCCGCGCCTGGGCTTCGCCGAGGCCCTCGATGCCCTCTACCCACGCCAACCCAAGCCCCCGGGCATCCACCCCAGCGCCGTGGTGGACCCCTCCGCCGTGGTGGGCATGGGCAGCCATGTGGGCGCCTTCAGCGTGGTCGGTGCGGCGGTGCAGATCGGTGCCGGCTGCACCATCCACCCCCAGGTGGTGATCTACGACGACGTGCAGATCGGCGAGGGCTGTGAGCTGCACGCCGGGGCGGTGCTGCACCCCGGCTCCCGCCTGGGGCGGGGCTGCGTGGTGCACTCCAACGCCGTGGTGGGCAGCGAGGGCTTCGGCTTCGTGCCCACCGCCAGCGGCTGGCGCAAGATGCCGCAGACCGGCCTGGTGGTGCTGGAGGACGGCGTGGAGGTGGGCTGCGGCAGCACCATCGATCGCCCGTCGGTGGGCGAAACCCGCATCGGCGCCGGCACCAAGATCGACAACCTGGTGCATGTGGGGCACGGGGTGACCACCGGCAAGGGCTGCGCCCTGGCGGCCCAGGTGGGCATCGCCGGCGGCGCCCGGCTCGGCAACGGCGTGATCCTGGCGGGCCAGGTGGGCCTGGCCAACAAGGCGGTGATGGGCGACCGCTCGATCGCCTCCTCCAAATCGGGCATCCACGGCGAGGTGGCCGCCGGCGAGGTGGTGAGCGGCTACCCCGCCATCCCCAACCGTCTCTGGCTGCGCTGCTCCGCCGCCTTCAACAAACTGCCGGAGCTCACCAAAGCCATCCGCCAGCTGGAGAAAGGCCGCACCCCCACCGACGCGTAGCCTCGCGGCCTGGCCACCGCCGTACACCATGACCAGCTACCGGATCACCCTGCTCCCCGGCGATGGCATCGGCCCGGAGATCACGGCGGTGGCCCGGCAGCTGCTGGATGCGGTGAGCCGCCGCCACGGCTTCAGCCTCCACTACGACGAGCAGCCCATGGGGGGCTGCGCCATCGACGCCACCGGCGAGCCACTGCCCGCCAGCACCCTGGAGGCCTGCCGCAACGCCGATGCGGTGCTGCTGGCGGCGATCGGCTCTCCCCAGTACGACAACCTGCCGCGGGAGAAGCGGCCCGAAACCGGTCTGCTGGGGCTGCGGGCCGGGCTGGGGCTGTTCGCCAACCTGCGGCCGGTGAAGATCATTCCGGCCCTGATCGACGCATCCACCCTCAAACGCGAGGTGATCGAAGGGGTGGACCTGCTGGTGGTGCGGGAGCTCACCGGCGGGGTGTACTTCGGCACCCCCAAGGGCCGCGTTGAGGCCGATGGCCGCGTGCGCGGTTTCAACACCATGGCCTATTTCGACGATGAGATCGACCGCATCGCCAAGGTGGGCTTCGACCTGGCCCAACAACGCAGCGGTCGCCTCTGCAGCGTGGACAAGGCCAACGTGCTGGATGTGAGCCAGCTGTGGCGCGACCGGGTGGAGGCCCTGCATGCCGCCAGCTACCCCGGCGTTGAGCTCAGCCACATGTACGTGGACAACGCCGCCATGCAGCTGGTGCGCAACCCCCGCCAGTTCGACGTGCTGCTCACCAGCAACCTGTTCGGCGACATCCTCAGCGATGAGGCCGCCATGCTCAGCGGCTCCATCGGCATGTTGCCCTCCGCCTCCCTGGGCTCCAGCGGGCCGGGGCTGTTTGAGCCCATCCACGGCTCCGCCCCCGACATCGCCGGCCAGGACAAGGCCAACCCGATGGCCATGGTGCTCAGCGCCGCCATGCTGCTGCGGGTGGGGCTCCAGCAGGACGCCGCCGCCACCGACCTGGAGCAGGCGGTGGACCGGGTGCTGGCCCAGGGGCTGCGCACCGGCGATCTGATGGCGGAGGGCTGCACCCTGGTGGGTTGCCGCGCCATGGGGGATCACCTGCTGGCCGCCCTGGAGAGCTGAACCGGGGCGGCGACCTGCCAAACTCCCCCATGTTCTGCTGATCCTGCGCATGTCGAAGCGTCACCCGGTCGTGTCCGTCACCGGTTCCTCCGGCGCAGGCACCAGCACGGTCAAACGCGCGTTTGAGCACATCTTCAAGCGCGAAGGCATCACCCCGGCGGTGGTGGAGGGCGACAGCTACCACCGCTTTGAGCGCGGCCCCATGAAGGAGGCCATGGCCTCCGCCCTGGCCAAGGGGGAAAATTTCTCCCACTTCGGCCCGGAAGCCAACCTGTTCGACAAGCTTGAGGAGCTGTTCCGCACCTACGGCCAAACCGGCAGCGGCCAGAAGCGCTACTACCTGCACTCCGTGGAGGAGGCGGCCGACCACAACGCCCGCCTCGGCACCAACCTGGAACCCGGCCAGTTCACCCCCTGGGAAACCATCCCCTCCGGCACCGACCTGCTCTTCTACGAGGGCCTGCACGGCGGCGTGAAGGGTGACGGCTACGACGTGGCCGGCCTGGCGGATCTGCTGGTGGGCGTGGTGCCGATCGTGAACCTGGAGTGGATCCAGAAGATCGCCCGCGACAACCACGAACGGGGCTACTCGGCCGAAGCCACGGTGGACACGATCCTGCGCCGCATGCCGGATTACATCAACCACATCTGCCCGCAGTTCAGCCAGACGGACATCAACTTCCAGCGGGTGCCCACCGTGGACACCTCGAACCCGTTCATGATCCGGAACATCCCCACCCCGGATGAATCCTTCGTGATCATTCACTTCCGCAAGGGGGCCCGGGAGAAGTGGGGGATCGACTTCACCTACCTGCTCGACATGATCCACGATTCGTTCATGTCCAGCCCCACCTCGATCGTGGTGAACGGCGGCAAAATGGGATTCGCCATGGAGCTGATCCTCACCCCGGTGATCCACCGCATGATTGAGGAGAAGAAACTGGCCTGATGGCCCGCTGCGCCTAACCTGAGGCGCAACGGAGCCACCGGCCGGGCCCATTCCGTTCCCTGCACCAAGTCCACCGGAGCCTCAGCGCCCCCCGTCCTTCGTGATCCACGGGGCGGGTGGTGCTCCGCCCTCGGCGGCGGGGCTGCAGCCCCGCTGGGATCGCATCAACAGCGCCGAGGCCATCGGCCGGGCCCGTCGCATTTACTACGCCTTCCTGGAGCGCTGCTCCGGATCCAGTGATCCCCTCGGCATTGTGATCGCCGCAGACGCCGGGGCCGGCCGGGTGGTGTTTGAGCTGCCGGTGCTCTTGCCCGCCGAACAGTTCATCCCCCTGGAACTGGTGCGGGGCCGGCAGGGTCGCAGCCGGCCCAACCGCCCCGTTGTGCGCAGCTGACGCCCATGGCCCTACCACCCCTGGCCCTGCTGTGGATCGCCCTGCTGGGGGCCTGCGTGGGCAGTTTCCTCAACGTGGTGGCCTGGCGCCTGCCGCGGCAGGAATCGGTGGTGCACCCCCGCAGCCACTGCCCCCACTGCGGCAGCCGCCTGCGCTGGTTTGAGAACATTCCGGTGCTGAGCTGGCTGCTGCTGCGGGGCCGCTGCGGCCATTGCCGTGCCCCCATCGGCCTGCGCTACCCGGCGGTGGAGCTGCTGGTGGCCGGGCTGTTCGTGGCGGCCGCCCTGGCGGCGCCCTCCCCGCTGGCGGCGGGGGCCCCGGCTGGGCTGTCGCCCCTGGCGGGCGGGCTGCTGGTGGCGCTGTTGGTGCCGCTGCTGCTGATCGACCTCGACCACCTCTGGCTGCCGGAGCCCCTCTGCCGCTGGGGGGTGGTGCTGGGGCTGGTGGTGACCGCCGTGGCGGGCTTCAGCCAGGGGGATGGCCCCGGCCGCATCCTGCTCTTCTGGCATCTGCTGGCGGCCAGCGCCGGCCTGCTGGGGTTTGAAGCCACCAGTGCCCTGGCCCAACGGCTGCTGGGCAAGCCCGCCCTGGGGTTGGGGGACGCCAAATTGGCGGCCCTGCTGGGGGCCTGGCTCGGCCCCACCGGCCTGGGGCTCGCGGTGCTGCTGGCGGTGTTCGCCGGCGCCCTGATCGGTCTGATCGGCCTGGCCAGCGGCCGGCTCAAGCGCGGTCAGCCCTTCCCCTTCGGCCCCTTCCTGGCCATCGGTGGCCTGGCGGTGTGGTGCCTCGGCAACCCGTTCTGGCTGCAACAACTGGGGGGCCCACTGGGCTGGTCCACCCTTTAATGGACTGACCTTCCCGTGTCACGGACACCGCCCACCCGCATGTCCCTGTTCGACTGGTTCGCCGACCGCCGCAAAACCGCTCCGGCGGTGCGCAACGCCCAGGAGGTGAATGAGGAGGACGGCCTCTGGAGCAAATGCCCCGAGTGCGGCCTGGTGGTGTACCGCAAGGACCTGGCCGCCAACGCCAGTGTGTGCAGCGGCTGCGGCTACCACCACCGCATCTTCAGTGAGGAGCGCATCCGGCTGATCGCCGACGAGGGCAGCTTTGAGCAGCTGGATGCCGACCTCTGCCCCACCGATCCCCTGGCCTTCAAGGATCGCCGCAGCTACGCCGACCGCATCCGCGACACCCAGCGCTCCACCGGCCTCAAGGACGGCGTGATCACGGGGCTCTGCCGGGTGGAAGGACGCCCCCTGGCCCTGGGGGTGATGGATTTCCGCTTCATGGGCGGCTCCATGGGCTCGGTGGTGGGGGAGAAGCTCACCCGCCTGATCGAGGAGGCCACCGCCCGCCGCTACCCAGTGCTGATCGTGTGCGCCTCCGGCGGCGCCCGCATGCAGGAGGGGATGCTCTCGCTGATGCAGATGGCCAAGATCTCCGGCGCCCTCGACCGGCACCGCCAGGCCAACCTGCTCTACATGCCCCTGCTCACCCACCCCACCACCGGGGGGGTCACCGCCAGCTTCGCCATGCTCGGCGACCTGATCCTGGCGGAACCCAAGGCCCTGATCGGTTTCGCCGGCCGCCGCGTGATCGAGCAGACCCTGCGGGAAAAACTGCCCGAGGATTTCCAGACCGCCGAATACCTGCGGGACCACGGCTTCGTGGATCACATCGTGCCCCGCACCAAGTTGCGCAGCACCCTCGCCAGCCTGATGGCCATCCACGGCTGCGCCAAGCCGGTGGCCGCTTGAGGCGCCTTCTGGCGGCGTTTTGCACAGTCCTCTGCGCTGTCCTGAGCGCAGGTCTGCTGCTGCTGGCCGCGCCGGCCTGGGCCGGCCCGGTGGACTGGCACGAGGTGGCCCAGGGGCCCGAGGGCCGGCAGTGGTGGGATGCCGGCAGCCTGCGGATCAACCGCGAGGGCAACCTCACGGTGCTCAGCCGCTTCCAGCCGGCGCCCCCCGCCGATCAGCCTCTGAACCGCGACGGCAGCGAACCGCGCCCCCCCGCCAGCGACCTCTACGTGATGGAGATCGACTGCGGCCAGGATCTGTTCCGCGACACCTCCATCAACGGCATTCCCCAGTGGGGCAGCAGCTGGCAGGTGGCCGCTGGTGATGGCCTGATCGAAGCCACCATCGAAGCGGTTTGCGCCGCCGGGGTCGACCTGCTGGCAGGCTCCTGAGCAGCCCGCCCCCCAGCCCGTGATCGCCTCACCCGCTTCCAGCGCCACTGCTCCGCGGCCCCTGGGGGTGGCCCTGGTGGGGCTTGGGTTCGGCGAGAAGGTGCACCTGCCGGCCCTGATCGATTGCCCGCTCACCGAGCCGGTGGCCCTCTGGCACCACCGGCCGGAGCGGTTGCAGCAGGCCTGCAGCGCCACGGGTCTGCCGGGCTTTGCCCAGTTCGAAGCCCTGCTGGAGGACCCACGGGTGCAGGCCCTGGTGATCGCCACGCCGCCGGAGCCCCGTTTCGCCCTGGCCCAGGCGGCCATCGCCGCCGGCAAACACCTGCTGCTGGAGAAACCGGTGGCCCTGGAGGCCGAGCAGATCGAGGAGCTGCAGCGCCAGGCCCTGGCGGCGGGGGTCACCGTGGCGGTGGATTTCGAATACCGGGCGGTGCCGGCCTTTCAGCAGCTGGCGGCCCTGCTCCAGCAGGGGGCCGTGGGGGATCCGTGGCTGGTGAAGCTCGACTGGCTGATGGGCAGCCGCGCCGATGGTTCACGCCCCTGGAACTGGTACTCCCAGCGGGCCGCCGGCGGTGGGGTGCTGGGGTCGTTGGGCACCCACGCCTTTGACACGCTCCATTGGCTGGTGGGCCCCACCCGCTCGGTGAGCGCCCTGCGCAGCACCGCCATCCCGGAGCGCCCCCTGCCGGATGGCAGCGGCCGCCTTGGGGCCGTGGACGCGGAGGACATCGCCCTACTGCAGCTGGAGCTGGACACCGGCAGCGGGCGGCGGCTGCCGGCCCAGGTGAGCCTGGCGGCGGTGACCCGACCCGGCCGGGGCTACTGGATTGAGGTGTACGGCAGTGCGGGCACCCTGGTGCTGGGCTCCCCCAACCAGGCGGATTACGTGCACGGCTTCCAGCTGTGGCGCTCCCGCAATGGCGGCGAGCTGCTGGAGTTAGCGCCCGATCCGGCCCTGGCCTTTGGCCACACCTGGCCCGATGGCCGGGTGGCGCCGGTGCGGCGGTTGATCCAGTGGTGGGCCGAGGCCGCCCTGGAGCGCCGTCCGATGCTGCCGGGCCTGGGGGAGGCGGTGCTCAGCCAACGGGTGTGCGACCGGGCCCTGCAGGCCGCCGACAGCGGTTTGCGGCAGCCCATCTGAGCCGGGGGGCTGCCGAAAAGGCGCCAGTTAGGATCCCCCGCATTCCCAACACGGTTTCTCCCCATGGCGCTCGTTCCGCTTCGGCTGCTGCTGGACCACGCCGCTGAAAACGGCTACGGCATCCCTGCCTTCAACGTGAACAACCTGGAGCAGGTGCAGTCGATCATGGAGGCGGCCTACGAAACCGACTCCCCGGTGATCCTGCAGGCCTCCCGCGGCGCCCGCCAGTACGCCGGTGAGAGCTTCCTGCGCCACCTGATCCTGGCCGCCGTGGAGACCTACCCGGACATCCCGGTGGTGATGCACCAGGACCACGGCAACAGCCCCGCCACCTGCTACGGCGCCGCCGCCAACGGCTTCACCTCCGTGATGATGGACGGCTCGCTGATGGCCGACGCCAAGACCCCGGCCAGCTACGAGTACAACGTGGCCGTCACCAAAGAAGTGGTGGATGTGGCCCACGCCATCGGCGTGAGCGTGGAGGGCGAGCTGGGCTGCCTGGGCTCCCTGGAAACCGGCATGGGTGAGGCCGAGGACGGCCATGGCTTCGAGGGCAAGCTCGACCACAGCCAACTGCTGACCGACCCCGCCGAGGCCGCCGACTTCGTGGCCAAGACCAAGGTGGATGCCCTGGCCATCGCCATCGGCACCAGCCACGGCGCCTACAAGTTCACCCGCAAGCCCACCGGTGAAGTGCTGGCCATCAGCCGCATCGCTGAAATCCACAAGGCCATCCCCAACACCCACCTGGTGATGCACGGCTCCTCCTCCGTGCCCCAGGAATGGCTGGACATGATCAACAAGTTCGGCGGTGCCATCCCCGAGACCTACGGCGTGCCCGTGGAGGAGATCCAGGAGGGCATCCGCAACGGCGTGCGCAAGGTGAACATCGACACCGATAACCGCCTGGCCTTCACCGCCGCCATCCGTGAGGCCGCCGCCAAGGATCCCGCCAACTTCGATCCCCGCCACTTCAACAAGCCCGCCCGGGCCTACATGAAGCAGGTGTGCCTGGATCGCTACCAGCAGTTCTGGTGCGCCGGCAACGCCAGCAAGATCAAGCAGCGCGACATCAACTACTACGCCGATCTGTACGCCAAGGGCGCCCTCGACCCCAAAACCGCCGTCGCCGCCTGACCCCAGGCTCGATCAAGCACACCGGGGGCCTGCGGGCCCCTTTTTTTTCGCCTGGCTCCGCCCCCAGTCTCAGCCGGCCACCAGCTTGCGCAGGGCATCCTGCAGGCTGCGCTCCATCACGAAGCGGCGGCCATCGGTGACCACCACCCGCACCAGGGTGGGCAGGGCGTTGCTGGTGCTCTGCAGGTAGATGGGCTCCACATAGAGGAGCCCCTGGCCCACCGGCAACACCAGCAGGTTGCCCCGCACCAGGCGGGACCCCTCCCGGTTCCAGAGGCCGAACTGATAGCTGATGGCCGGGTCCTGCTCGATCAGGGCCGAAATCTGCTGCGGGCCCAGCAGCAGCCGCTGCTGGGGGAAGCGCACCAGGAACAACTCCCCGTAGTGGGGGGGGTCGTTGCGGGCCGCCAGCCAACCCACCATGTTGGGGCGCCGCAGGGGGGTGAACGGCAGCAGCAGCACAAACTCCGGCCTGGTCTGGCCCGGCAGCTGCACGGTCACGTGGTACGGCCGCACGGCGGTGGTGGTGCTGCCGTAGATCTCCTGGGGGATCGCCCAGACGTCGTCCCCGTTGTAGAAGGTGCGCACGTTGGTGACGTGGTAGCGCAGCAACCGCTCCGCCTGCACCTGGAACTGGCTCTGGGGCACCTGGATGTGGGCCAGCAGCTCGGGGGGCATGGCCGCCAGGGGGCGGAACAGCTCCGGGAAAGCGCGGCGCCAGGTGCGCAGCAGGGGGTCGGTGGGATCGCTCACGTACATCCACACCTGGCCGTTGTAGGCGTCCACCACCGCCTTCACCGGATTGCGGTAATAGCGGATCCCCGCCGGGTTGGGGTCGGAATAGGGGTAGCTGCGGCTCACCGTGAAGCCATCCAGCAGCCAGTACTGGTGGTGCTCGGGCCGGAAGCCGGGGCTGTTGCGCACCCGGGCCGTCACCAGATAGGGCTTGCTCTCAAAGCGCAGGAAGGGGGCCAGGGCCGCCAGCCGCTGGTTTACCTGGCGGCGGATCAGCAGCCGTGAGGAGGGGCTGAGCGAACCGGTGAACAGCAGCCGCGGCTCCGGCAGGTAGAGGGCCGCCATCAGGCGATCCAGGGGTCCGTGGATGGGCACCCCCGTGCCGCCGTCGTAGTGGGAGTACACATTGAGCTCCCCCTCCGGGTAGTCGAACTCCCGCACCTGGGTGGGGGCGATCGCATAGGGGGAGGGGGCCGAGGCGTAGTAGAGGCGTGGGCGACCCACCGGCAGGGCCCCCTGGGCCTGCCGGTCGCTGATGCCCAGCTGGGGAATGCCCTGCACCTGCTGGCCGCGGCCCAGGTCCTTGACGAAATAGAGGGGCAGGCCGTCCGGGCCGGCGGTGTTCACCGTCGACACCGTGAAGCCGTAGCCATGGGTGAACACCAGATGGCGGTTCAGCCAGGTGCGGGCGTCCTGGGTGAGGGCGGAGCTGTCCAGCTCCCGGGCCGAGATCAGCACCTGCTGCGACCCCTGGCGCTGGGGATCACCGTTGAGGGGGTAGCGATCCACCGCCGCCGAGGTGAAGCGGTAGTAGAGCCGCAGCTGCTGCAGCTGCCGATTGGCCTCCAGCAGCGGAATGCTGTCCCAGAGCCGCACGTTGGCCAGGGTGCCGGGGGCCTGTTGCAGGTCGGCGCCGGTGAGCCCCTGGCGGGGCTGCAGCACCAGATCCCGGACCGCCTCGAGGCCGAAGGCACGGCGGGTGGCAGCGATGCTGCGGCGCAGGTAGGGGGTTTCCAGCTCCAGCTCCCGCGGTTGCACCCAGATGCGCTGCACCACCGGGGCCACCACCCACTCCATGAAGGGCACCAGCAGGGCGGTGGACACCAGGGGCACCAGGGCCACCCGACGCAACCAGCTGCGAGGGGTGGGCACCAGCAGCCCCAGCCCCGTGAGGGCCAGCAGCAGCGCCAGCACCAGCCGCAGGGGGAGGCGCACGTGCAGATCCACGAAGCCGGCGCCGGCGGCCACGCCGCTGCCCTGCACCATCAGGTCGAAGGGGGCCAGGGCATTGCTGAGGGCCGCCATCAGCGCCAGCACCGCCAACTGGGGCTGCAGCACCTGCTGTTGATCACGGCTCAGGCCGGGGAAGCGCAGGTCGGTGAGGCTGGTGCCCTCGCTGAGGGTGAGCCACAGGCATCCCGCCAGGCCCACCATGCCCTGAGCCAGCACCACACTCACCAGCAGGTGCAGGGCCGGCAGCCGCAGCACCGTGAAGCTCAGATCAAACCCGGTGAGGGGATCCGCTTCCCCGAAGGGGGCCGCCAGCAGGGCCGGCAACCACAGGCTCCAGCCCCGGGCCACGGCGGTGGCGCTGGCCACCAGGGCCGCCGCCAGGATGATCCGCAGGCTGGTGTAGGGCGCCCACAGCAGCAGCGGCACCAGCGCCAGCACCAACCCCACGAACAGCCAGGGGGGCAGGTCGGCGAACACCGGAATGCCGGTGATCACCGTGCCGCTGAAGGGGGCGGCAATCAGGTCGCGGGCCTGCACCAGCAGATAGCTGAGGCCACCGGCCAGCAGCAGCAGCAGCCCGGCCAACAGCAGCAGCAGGGCCCAGGGGCGCAGCCGCAGCAGGGGGGCCTCCGGCAGCTGTTTGCGGGCGGCCCCCTGGCGCAGGCGCCAGCAACGGCGCAGCTGCTGCAGCTGCAACGGCACCCCCAGCCCCAGCACCAGGCCGAAGCCCAGCAGCTGCAGCAGCCAGCGCCGCAGGATCACCGGCTCGGCGCCGAACTGAGCAAACCACTGGCTCTCGATCACCAACCGGGGCAGCACCACCACCAGTGCCAGCAGCAGCCCCAGGCACGCCAGCCAACGCAGCGGGCGGGTCAGGCGTTCAGCGGGGGGCTGCACAGGGCTGTCCGATCACCAGCGGAGGCTAGGAACGCAGGCCAGCGGGTCAAGTCGCCACCAACGACGGCGCCAACCCTGCCTCCTTTTTCATACCCGATCCTGATGATCGGGATTAATTCGACGGATCGGGAGGCGCTGCTAGCGTCCTGCGACTGTCCTGGGTGCGATCGTGACGGCGACCCTCTCCCGCTCCACCGCCGGGCCCACCTTCACGGGTCTGCGCTGCAAGGAGTGCGGCCAGCCCTACGAAGCCGGTGCCCGCCACGTCTGTGAAGACGTCTGCTTCGGCCCCCTGGAGGTGGTCTACGACTACGAGGCCATCAAGGGCCGTGTCAGCCGCGCCACCATCGAAGCCGGCCCCGCCTCCATCTGGCGCTACCGGGAGTTCCTGCCCATCGCCGGCGACCCCATCGATGTGGGCACCGGCTTCACCCCGCTGCTGAAGGCCGACAACCTGGCCAAGCGCCTTGGGCTCAAGAGCCTTTACATCAAGAACGACGGCGTCAATATGCCCACCCTGTCCTTCAAGGACCGGGTGGTGTCGGTGGCCCTCACCCGCGCTCGGGAGCTGGGCTTCAAAACCGTGAGCTGCGCCTCCACGGGCAACCTGGCCAACTCCACCGCCGCCATCGCCGCCCACGCCGGCCTGGAGTGCTGCGTGTTCATCCCCAGCGACCTGGAGCTGGGCAAGGTGCTCGGCACCCTGATCTACAACCCCACCCTGATGGCGGTGAAGGGCAACTACGACCAGGTGAACCGCCTGTGCTCGGAGGTGGCCAACACCTACGGCTGGGGCTTCGTGAACATCAACCTGCGCCCCTATTACTCCGAAGGCTCCAAGACCCTCGGCTACGAGGTGATCGAGCAACTGGGCTGGGAACTGCCGGACCACATCGTGGCGCCCCTGGCCTCCGGTTCCCTGTTCACCAAGATCCGCAAGGGCTTCGATGAATTCATCAAGTGCGGCCTGGTGGATGAGAAGGCCGTGCGCTTCAGCGGTGCCCAGGCGGAGGGCTGCAGCCCCATCGCCCAGGCCTTCGCCGAGGGCCGTGACTTCATCACCCCGGTGAAGCCCAACACCATCGCCAAGTCGATCGCCATCGGCAACCCCGCCGACGGCCCCTACGCCATCGACATCGCCAACCGCACCGGCGGCACCATCGCCGCGGTGAACGACACCGAGATCGTCGAGGGCATCAAGCTGCTGGCGGAAACCGAGGGCGTATTCACCGAAACCGCCGGCGGCACCACCATCGCGGTGCTCAAGAAGCTGGTGGAACAGGGCAGGATCAACCCCGAAGAGCGCACCGTGGCCTACATCACCGGCAACGGCCTCAAGACCACCGAAGCCGTGGTGGACGCCATCGGCCAGCCCTACACGATCGAAGCCCAGCTCGACAGTTTCAACGCCGCCTGGCAACGGGCCCAGGCCTCGGTCTGAGCTCCCCAGCGCCCTTCGCCCCCACGCCCAACCCTTGACCATGGCCGTTCAGGTTCTGATCCCCACCCCCCTGCAGAAGTTCACCAACGACGAGGCGAGCGTCAGCCTGGAGGCCGCCAGCGTGGACGCCCTGATCGATGCCCTCGATGGCCGCTACCCCGGCCTCAAGGGCCGCCTCTGTGATGAGGCCGGCAAACTGCGGCGCTTCCTCAACGTCTACGTGAACAGCGAGGACATCCGCTTCCTCGACAACCAGGCCACCGCCCTCAGCGATGGTGATGAGGTGAGCATCGTGCCCGCCGTGGCCGGCGGCTGATTCGGTTGCAATGCCTGCAGTCCCCATCGGGATCGTCAGGCTCAATAGCGTCAACATCCGTTGTTCCCCTGTGGTGCGATGACCCAGACCCCTGAGCACGCCAGCACCACAGCCGCCAACCCGGCCAACAACACAGCCGCGAACACAGCAGAGAACAGAGCCGCGAACAAGGCCCTGCTGTTCGACTACCGGGCCGCCGCCAACCCGGTGCGACCGGGGCTCACCGAGCCCATCCCCTACTGCAGCTGGGGGCCCGAGCTGCACGCCAGCGGCCCCAGCGCCATCCTGCCGCTGGACCTCAGCCAACGGCTGGGCAGCCCTGGACCCGCCACCAGCCCCGCCCTGGCGGCCCACTTCATCCGCATCCAGGCCCATGAGGGGGTGAAGGCGGCGGCCCAGGCCACCAGCGCCCTGTTCTTCGTGCTCAGCGGCAGCGGCAGCTGCGAGCGCGGCGCTGAGGGCCCCAGCCCCGCCTGCAGCCTGCGCTGGAACGCGGGCGACCTGTTCGTGCTGCCGGCCGGAGCCGACCCGCTGCTGCACGCCGACAGCACCAGCGTTCTCTACTGGGTGCACGACGCCCCCCTGCTCAGCTATCTGGGGGTCACCCCCAGCCAACCGCGCTTCGAGGCCACCCATTACGGCGCCGACTGGCTGCGGCACGAACTCGAAACCCTCGCCGCGGATCCGGGCAGCGCCCGCAGCAACCGCCTCAGCCTGTTGCTGGCCAACCGCGACCTACCCAGCACCCGCACGGTGACCCACGTGCTCTGGGCCATGTTCGGCCTGGTGCCCACCGGGGCCACCCAGGCCCCCCACCGCCACCAATCGGTGGCGCTGGATCTGATCATCGACTGCCAACCCGGGGTGTACACCCTGGTGGGCTCCGAACTCAACGACGACGGCAGCATCCGCAACCCACGGCGCATCGACTGGCAGGCGGGGGGGGCCTTCATCACGCCCCCCGGCCACTGGCATGCCCACATCAACGAGAGCGGATCACCCGCCTGGCTGCTGCCGATTCAGGACGCCGGCCTACAGACCTACCTGCGCAGCCTCGACATCCGCTTCAGCTGAGGGGCCGCCGCCCACGGCCTCAAAGCGCTCCACGATGGCGCTGAAGGCGGCCCCCTCGATGGTTTCCTGCTCAATCAGGGCCTCCACCAGGGCATCGATCAAGGGTCGGCGCGGCTCCAGCAGCGCCACCGCCTGCTCCAGGGCATGGCGGGCCAGCTGCTGCACCTGGGCATCGATGCGGTTGCCGGTTTCCTGGGAATAGGCGGGCTCGGAGCGCAGCCAGTCGCGCCCCAGGAACACCTCCGCCCCCTCCGCCTCGAACGCCTGGGGGCCCAGGGGGGAAAAGCCGTAGCGGGTCACCATCTCGCGGCCGATGCGGCTCACCAGCTCCAGATCGCCGGAGGCCCCCTGGGTGATCTCACTGGGGCCGAACACCACCAGCTCCGCCGCCCGACCCCCCATGGCCACCACCAGGCGGGCCTGCAGGTAGGCCTTGCTGATCAAGCCGGAATCGAGCACCTCCTCATCGGGCATGGTGCGGGCAAAGCCCCCCACGCCCCCGGCCCGGGGTAGCAGGGTCACCTTGTCGAGCCGATCCGCCGCCGGCAGCAGGGTGGTGATCAGGGCATGGCCGATCTCGTGGTAGGCGATCAGCCGCTTCTTGGCGCTGTCCTGCAGGGGGGCCGCCGTGAGGCCCATGGTGATGCGCTCGAGGGCGTCATTGAGGGCCGCCTCATCGATGCAGGGGCGCTCGCGGCGGGCGGTGAGGATCGCCGCTTCGTTGAGCAGGTTGGAGAGGTCAGCGCCCGAGAAGCCGGGGGTGCGGCTGGCCCAGTCCGCCAGGCAAACCTCCGGGTCCAGGGGTCGGCTGCGGGCATGCACCGCCAGGATCGCCTCCCGGCCGCGGCGATCGGGAAGGTCCACCACGATGCGGCGGTCAAAGCGGCCCGGGCGCATCAGCGCCGTGTCGAGCACATCCGGGCGGTTGGTGGCCGCCAGCAGGATCACGCCGGAGTTTTCGGCGAAGCCATCCATCTCCGTGAGCAGCTGATTGAGGGTCTGCTCCCGCTCATCGTTGCCGCCGCCGATGCCGGCGCCCCGCTGGCGCCCCACCGCGTCGATCTCATCGATGAACACGATGCAGGGGGCCTTCTCCTTGGCCTGGCGGAACAGATCCCGCACACGGCTGGCCCCCACCCCCACGAACAGCTCCACAAATTCGGAGGCCGCCATCGAGAAGAAGGGCACCCCCGCCTCACCGGCGATGGCCTTGGCCAGCAGGGTTTTGCCGGTGCCCGGAGGGCCCACCAGCAGCACCCCCTTGGGGATCTTGGCCCCGACGGCGGTGAACCGCTCGGGCTCCTTCAGGAAGGTGACCACCTCCTGGAGCTCCTCCTTGGCCTCGGCGATGCCGGCCACATCCTCAAACCGCACCGCCACCGCCGCCTCCGGCTGCACCATGCGGGCCTTGCTGCGCCCAAAGCCGAGGGTGCGGTTGGCCACCTGGGAGGAGCGGCGAATCAACAGCGCCAGCCCCCCCAGCAGCAGCAACAGCAGCAGGCCATTGGCCAGCAGGCTGGCGCTGGCCTGCTCCTGGCGGTCATCGCGCACCGTGAGCGGCACCCGTGCCGCCTGGGCCGTGCGCAGCAGCACCTGGTCGTTGCTGAACACCGGCACCTGCACCCGGGAGCCGTTGGCGTAGGTGACGCCTACCTCCCGCTGGGAGGGGGAGAGCACCAGCTCCTTCACCTTGCCCTGGCGGAGCTGCTGCAACAGCTGGCTGTAGCTGGGCTGGGGGGTGCGACTCAACCCCAGATCGCGGAACAGATCCAGGCGCGCCGGAGGGCCCTGCTCAGCCGCTGATGGGCCACTGGAACCGCCGCTGCTCACTGGGCTCTGCCGTTGCGGGGAGCTTAGCGATTTGACGAAAGGCGAGTCGGCCAAGGAAGATCTTGGTTTGGCTGAGAGCGAGCGGGATGGCTGTTCCCAAGAAGAAAACCTCCAAAGGCAAGCGGAACCAGCGCCATGCCACCTGGAAGGGCAAGGCCGCCGTGGCCGCCCGCAAGGCGCTCTCAATCGGCAAGGCCGTGCTGAGTGGCCGTGCCCAGGGCTTCGTGTACCCCGTGGCTGAGGAGGAAGGCGAGGAGGCCTGAGCCCCACGCCTGAGTCTCTGTTAGCCCCACCCCCTGGCCCCGCCCCCCGGCGCGGCCTGCTGGGTGGCCAGCTGGGCGGGCAGGGCGGCAGCCCCGCCGCCCTCCCACACCACCCGCCTGCGACCGTCCAGGAGCCGCACCCACGCCGCCCGTTGCAGCAGGGGCCGTTGGTACAGCTCCGGCGGACACGACCGCAGGCTGGCCCGCACCAGCGCCTCCAGCTGCGGCGGCGGCAGCCAGGCGCCGCCGGACCGCCGTTGACGGGCCTCCGCCTGGAAGCGCCAACGCCGCGGCAGGCCCCAGTGGACGGGCCACAGCACCACCAGCTGATCCAGCTCGGCCCACAGCGGGCCATAGGCCGCCAGCCGTCCATTGCAGTGGCGCAGCCAGCGGCGCTCCTCGGGACTGAACCCCGCCAGCGGCCCCTCCGGATCCGCTAGGGGGCCCTCCAGGGCCTCCCCCTGCAGGGGCGCGCAGCCCAGCAGCCAGCCCTCCAGCAACAGGGCATCGGCCGGGCCGATCCAGGGGTGGGTGGGGTCCCCCTGTCCCCCCTGCAGCGTCTTGTCGAAGCGGGGCAGGCAGAGGTCAGCGGAGGGGGCCTGGCGCCAGCGGCGGATCGGATCCGCCAGGGTCTCCGGGTCGTGGCTGCCGGGGGGCACCCGCCACACCCCGAAGGGATTGCCCTCCATGGCCCGGCGGCGTGCCTCCAGGGGGAGGTAGGCGTCGTCGATGCTGGCCACCGCCAGCCGCAGCCCTGCTGCGGCGAAGTGGTGCTGCAGCCGCCGGCTGAGGGTGGTTTTACCGGCCCCCACCGGCCCATTCAGCCCGATCACCGGCCGCTGGCCCCCCGCCAGCCGCCCATGGCAATGGGCCAGCAGCAAGGCCTCCAGGCTCATGAGCCGAGCTTGAACCCCTCCAGCACCACGGCGTAGACCACCCCAATCCGCAGGTTGTCCAGCACCAGCCAGGGCAGCGGCGCCACCCCCCGCACCCAGCGGGAGCGCAGGCGCACCACCAGCTCGATCAGCAGCACGATCCCCAGCACCGCCACGGGTCGTTTCCCGACCTGGGTGAGCCACAGGGAGGTGAGGTTCTGCCCCAAGTAGAAACCGATCAACAGGCCCAGCACCGCCAGGCTGCGCCGGCGCCAACTGCCCCGCAGGCCGCCGAAGAGCCCATCCGCCAGCTGGCGCAGCAGCCGGTCAAAGCGGGTGGCCTGCAGCGGCGGCGGGGTCATGGGGCGCTCAGCAGTTGCTGCAGATAGGAGAGCGTGACCTGTCCCCCGGGGCAAGCCGGACCCTGCCGCACCGTCAGGGCGGGGCCATCGGGCTCCCCGAGCTGGTCGAGCTCGGCGGCGGCGGCGCGGAAGGCCTCGGCGGGTTCGCCGGCGCTGGAGGCACTGCGCACGGCCAGCACCGCCAGGCCGGCGGCGGTGGCGGCGGCCACGCCATTGGCGGAATCCTCGATGGCCAGCACCGTGGCCGCCGGCAGGGCCAACCGCTGCAGGGCCAGGGAGTAGGCCTCGGGATGGGGCTTCTTGTGCTGCACATCCTCACCGCAGATCCAGAACTGCAGCCACTGGGGATGCTCCGGCAGCTGGCGATCCAGCAGGGCCCGCACCGCGGCGCGGCCACTGGTGGTGACCACCGCCTGGGCCACGCCGGCGGCGGCCGCCGCCGCCATCAGCCGCCGCACCCCCGGCCGCAGCTGCAGCTCACCGGCCTCCACCAGAGCTCCGTAGTGGCGGGTTTTGCTGCTCTGCAGCGCTTCCACCTGGCCCTCACTGGGGCAGGTGCCGGTGGCCTGGCTGAGGAAATGGCGCAGGCGCTCGCGACCACCGCTGATGGCCAGCAGCTGGGCGTAGCGCGTCCCATCCCAGCGCCAGGGCAGGCCAGCCTCCGCGAAGGCCCGGTTGAAGGCGCGGCGGTGTCCCTGCAGCTCCGTCTCCGCCAGGGTGCCATCCACATCCCAGAGCAGGGCCGCCGGCACGGTGATCTCAAGGCTCAGCAGGGGGCCAGGCTACGGGCTGGACGCCCGCGGCGGTCCCCCCACAATGGGGGCACTTGGCCGATCAGCGTTGCTCCCCCTGACCCCAGAGCAACGGCCCACCACCCCCAGCTGGCAACTGCCGGCAGCGCTGCCCCCCGAGGCGCCCGGGGCCTGTGCCTTGGATGGTCTGGGGTTGGCTGAACCGCTGCTGGCACTGCTGCGGCGCCGCGGCTACGCCACGGCCGAGGCGGTGCAGGCCCTGCTGGATCCCCCGGCGGCCCCGGATCCGGCCGAACATTTCCCCCACCTGGCCATCGCCGTGGAGCGCCTGCGCCGGGCCTGCCGCCAGGGGGAGGCCCTGGCCATCTGCGGCGATTACGACGCCGACGGCATGACCAGCACCGCCCTGCTGGTGGGGGTGCTGGGGCACCTGGGGGCGAAGCCCAGGGCGGCGATCCCCAGCCGCCTGGATGATGGCTACGGGCTCAATCCCGGCATGGTGGAGCGGTTGGCGGGGGAGGGCATCGCCCTGTTGGTGACCGTGGACAACGGCATCGCCGCCCGCGAGGCCCTGGAGCGGGCCCAGCAGCTGGGGGTGGAGGTGATCGTGACCGACCACCACACCCTGCCGCCCCAGCTGCCGCCGCTGCTGGCGCTGCTGCATCCCGCCACCACCCCCGAGGGCTCCCCCTACCGGGGCCTGGCGGGGGTGGGGCTGGCCTACGTGCTGGCCCGCGCCCTGGCCCAGCAGCAGCGCTCCAAGCGCGCCCTGGCCATGGCCCTGGATCTGTTCTGCATCGGCACCATCGCCGACATGGCCCCTCTGCAGGGGGTGAACCGCCGCTGGCTGCTGGATGGCCTGCCCCGGTTGAAGACCAGCCCCCTGCCGGGGTTGCAGGCCCTGCAGCAGCTGGCGGGGCTGGATGAAGCCCCCCTCGATGCGGGCGCCGTGGGCTTCCAGATCGCCCCGCGGATCAATGCGGTGGGCCGGCTGGGGGATCCCCAGTTGGTGGTGGAGCTGCTCACCACCGATGAGCCGCAACGGGCCCTGGAGCTGGCCCACGCCTGTGAACAGCTCAACCGTCAACGGCGCGAGCTCTGCGATGCCATCGAAGCGGAGGCCCGCGCCCTGGTGGAGGCGGACGGGCAGCAGCGCAGCCCCTTTCTGCTCCTGGCCCAGGGCCATTGGCACCACGGGGTGATCGGCATCGTGGCGGCCCGGCTGGTGGAGCATTTCGGGCTGCCGGTGGCCCTGCTGGCCTCCGAGGGGGAGGGGCGGCTGCGGGCCTCCGTGCGGGCCCCCCAGGGGTTCGCCGTGGATGCGGCCCTGGCGGCCTGCGACGACCTGCTCGAACGCCACGGCGGCCACCCCGCCGCCGGCGGGTTCACCGTGCGGGCCGAGCGGGTGGCCGCCCTGCATGAGCGGCTCAACCAACGGGCCCAGGCCTGGCTGCAGAGCGATGCCAGCCTGCGGGCGGTGCGGCCCGAAGCCCACGTGCCCCTCAGCGCCCTGGACCGGAACTTCTGGGGGCAGGTGCAGCGACTGGAGCCCTTCGGGATTGCCCACCCCACGCCCCTGTTCTGGAGCAGCTACTGCAGCGTGGAGCAGCAACGCCAGCTCCGAGGCGGCCACCTGCAGCTCACCCTGCGGCAGGGGGACACCAGCCTGCGGGCCATCGCCTGGCGTTGGGGCGGCAGCTGGACCCTGCCCAAGGAGGTGGATGTGGCCTTCCACCTGCGCCTCAACCGCTGGCAGGGGGAGGAGCGACTGCAGCTGGAGCTGGTGGACCTGCGGCCCAGCTGCAGCGACAGCCTGGTGCTGCGGCGGCGGGATCGCCGCTACTGGGTGAGCCGCCAGCAGGATCACCTGGTGATCCGCAATGCCGACGGGGAGGAGCTGCGGGCCCGCTGCGGACCCGGCCGCCTGGAGGTGGAGCACCCCGATGGGGAGCACCCCTATGTGCGGGCCCTGTTTGCCGATGCGGCCACCGCCCTGGGGCTGGCGGCCTAGACAAAACCCCCGGCCCGTGGCCCTCAGGGGGGCCGCACGGACCGGGGGCTTCGGCTGGATGGGTGCCGCAGGGCGGCCGCCGATCAGAGGGCGCCGCGGCGGTAGAAGAGGATGAAGATCACTGCCGGGCCGGCCACGGTGATCAGGAACAGGGCAGCGAAATTAGCGATCAGATGGAAGTCGATTCCCATGGGAGAACGGCGCAGCAGCTGCACAAGTCGACATCCACATTACGGTCCGCAACCGCGGCGGCCCCAGCCCAAGCAGCGCGCCTGTGACGGGTTGTCACAGCGCCGGGGCGGGCCCTCGCCCCTGGGGGACGCCCGCCATGGCTGAGCCGCTCCACTGGCGCTGCATCAGCGGCTGCGGCGCCTGCTGCCGCCTGGACCCGGGGGAGCGCCATGAGGCCATCGAGGCCCTCAGCCCCGAGCAGCAGGAGCTCTACCTCTCGATGGTGGGGCCCGATGGCTGGTGCATCCACTTCGACACCGGCTCCAGCACCTGCCGCATCTATGCCGATCGCCCCAGCTTCTGCCGGGTGGACAACCTGGCGGCGCTGTTTGCGGTGCCACCCGAGGAGGCCAACGGCTTCGCCATCGACTGCTGCCGGCAGCAGATCCGCTGCGAACACGGCGGTCGTGGCATGGTGATGAAGCGTTTTGAGCAGGCCATCCGCCAGCCCCCCTCAGAACCCTGATGACCGAGCCGCAGCCCGCTCCGGAGGCGCCCAGCCCTACCCCCAGCACCATCCCCAGCCCGGGTTCCGATCAGGCCGGCTCCTTCGGTGCGGTGTTTCTCACCACGTTCACCACCGTGTTCCTGGCGGAACTGGGGGACAAGACCCAGCTGGCGGCGCTGCTGCTGTCGGCGGAGTCGGGCCGGCCGGTGTTGGTGTTCTTCGGAGCCTCCCTGGCCCTGATCAGCTCCAGCCTGGTGGGTGTGGTGCTGGGGCGCTGGCTGTCGCGGGTGTTGCCACCCCAGCAGCTGGAGCGGCTGGCGGGCATCCTGATGGTGGGCCTGGGCCTGTGGCTCGGGCGACAGGCCGCCGTAAGCGTGTTCCCCCTGGCCTGACCCATGGACCTCCCCCTGCTGGCCTCCACCTACGCCACCGTGTTTCTGGCGGAGCTGGGCGACAAAACCCAACTGGCGATCGTGACCATCAGCGGCACCTCCAGCCGCAGCGGGGCGGTGTTCGCCGGCAGCTCCCTGGCCCTGGTGCTCGCCAGCCTGCTGGGGGCGGCCGCCGGGGGATCCCTCTCCTCGGTGATCGGGCCGGATGTGCTGCAGCTGGCCGCCTCCGTGGGCTTCCTGGTGATCGGCACCCGCCTGCTGATCAAGGCCTCCCGCCCCGAACCCGAGGCCGATCCCGACGACGCCAGCGCGGGCTGAGGGCAGGCCCCATCCCCCTTGGCAGGGGGCGACAGCTGGCTACAGTTGTGAAGTTGCGAAAGACCCCGAAGGCGTTGGCCGTCTTCAGGAGCTGCTCGCCACCCGTTGAAGCCCTGGTTGAACCACCCCGCCGACGCCCCAGGGCCGACGCCAGCCATCCCGCCAAACGGCCCGATCAGCCCTCCTCGAGGGCACGTTCCCGGAAGTCATGAAATTCACGGTCGCCTCCCTGATCGACCAGCTGCCCGCAGCGGAGCCGCTGAGCGTCAGCAAGTTGGAGAAAGCCCTGGGCCTGAGCGCCAAGGGCGACAAGGAGCTCCTGCGCATCGCCCTCAGTGGCCTGGTGAAGGCGGGGGTGCTGGCGGAGGACGGCCAGGGGGTGTGCCGCGTCGAGGACGAGGGCCTGATCGAGGCACGGCTGCGCTGCAGCAGCAAGGGCTTCTGTTTCGCCCTGCGGGATGACGGCGGCGAGGACATCTACATCCGCGACAACCAGCTCAACCACGCCTGGAACGGCGATCGGGTGCTGGTGCGCATCACCCGTGAGGGGGGCCGCCGCCGCTCCCCCGAGGGGGGCGTGCAGTGCATCCTCGAGCGCCACACCACCAGCCTGTTGGCCCATGTGGAGCAGCAGAACGAGCGCCTGGTGGCGGTGCCCCTGGACGATCGCCTGCTCACCAGCATCGAGCTACCCAGCGGCGACAGCCAATACCTCAAACCCGCCGACGAGGCGGTGGTGGAGGTGCGGGTGGACCGCTACCCCGTGGGCCAGCTGGCACCCCAGGGCCATGTGGCCCGCAGCCTGGCGGTGAACGCCGGCCCGGCGGCGGACCTGGATCTGCTGCTCACCAAACACGGCCTGCGGGAGCTGCCTGCGGCCCCCAAGGCCACCCTCAAGACCCCCGACAGCAAGGAGCGCGACGACCTCACGGCCCTGCCCACCCTGGCCCTGGAGCTGTGGAGCGGCAGCGAGGCGCCCGTGCTCCCGGCGGTGTCCCTGGAGAGCGGTGAAAACGGCCATCGCCTCTGGGTGCACGCCCCCGCCATCGCCGAACGCATCGGCTTCGCCAGCCCCCTGGATCTGTTCCTGCGGGACCAGGGCGAAAGCCTCTGCCTCGGCACCAGCTGGCTGCCCCTGCTGACGCCGGCCCTCACCAAGGCCGCCGCCTTCAAGCCCGGCAGCGCCGCCGCCGCCCTGTCGGTGCTGCTGGAGATCAGCCCCGAGGGGGAGCTGCAGCACTACCGCTTCTGCCGCAGCACCATCCAGGTGGATGGCCAGGCCGACGCCAAGGCCCTGCAGGCCCTGGCGGAGCGCAAACCCAAGGCCCGCACCACCCCAGCGGCCCTCAAGGCCCTCAAGGATCAACTGCCCCTGCTGGAGGGGTTGATCGCCCTGGCCCAGACCCTGCGCCAACGGCGCCTGGGGGCCGGCTCAATCGACCTCGACCTGGCCATGCCCGCCATCGACGGCCTCGGCGACCTGGCCGTCCCCGAACCGGATGAGGGCCGCCAGGGTTGGCTGGTGCAGCTGGATCCCGCCCAGAGCCCCTGCGGCCTGCTGCGGGAGCTGGTGCTCTGCGCCCACCGGGCCCTGGGGCGCCATGGCGCCGCCCTGGAGCTGCCGGCCCTCTACGCCCAGAACCCCGTCCCCGATGCGGAGGCCCTGAACGACGTGGCCAAGGCGGCCCTGGCCCTGGAGATCCCCCTGGAGCTGGCGGCCGACGGCAACGCCAGCGCCCAGGAGCTGGCCACCGCCTTCGCCGCCAGCGACCGCAGTCGGGTGCTGCAGCAGCAGCTGCGCGATCCGCTCAAGCCGGTGAGCCTCAGCGCTGAACCAGGGCCCAACACCCTGGCGGCGGAGCCGCTGGCCTTCGCCCCCTGGTGCTGCCCAGCCCTCCACTACGCCGACCTCTGGAACCAGCACCTGCTGGTGCTGCTGCTCAGCGAGGGCAAGGACCGCCCCTCCGTGCGCCACAAGACCCGCGTCGACATCGCCGGCGACAGCAGCCATGGCGTGATCGACTGGCCCCTGCTCACCCCCACCCAGCTGGCACCCCTGGAGGAGGGCCGCAGCGCCACGCTGCTGCATCGCCTCAACGGCCGCAGCCGCTTTGTCAGCGAGCTGCAGAACGACGCCCTGGCCATGGCCCAGGCGCGCCAGGCGGAACCCCTGGTGGGCCAGACCCTCACCGGGGTGATCAGCGGCGTGCAGAGCTACGGCTTCTTCGTGGAGGTGCCCCCCTCCCAGGTGGAGGGCCTGGTGCATGTGAGCTCCCTCAAGGACGACTGGTACGAGTACCGCTCCCGCCAGAACCGCCTGGTGGGCCGCAAGAACCGCCGCAGCTACATGCTCGGCGACGCCGTGGAGGTGATCATCCAGAAGGTGGATGTGCTGCGCCACCAGATCGACCTGGCGGTGGTGCTGCCGGAGGGGTACGAGGAGTACGTGCCCGACCACCGCGACCGCCGCGGCTCCAGCGATCCCGACGGCGAGGGCGACGACGGCGGCAACGATGGCGGCAGCGACGACAGCTGACCCATGGCCAGTCCGCCGCGTCTGCCAATCGTGCTGGGCATCTCCGGCGCCAGTGCCCAGCCCCTAGCGCTGCGGGCCCTGCAGCTGCTGCTGGAGGCGGGCGAAACCGTGGACCTGGTGGTGAGCCGCGGCGCCATCAACGTGTGGCTGGCGGAGCTGGGCATCAAGGTGCCAGTGGAGCCCCAGGCGCAGCTGCGCTTCTGGCGCCAGCAGACCGGCACCGAGGCCGGCGAGCTGCGCTGCCACCGCTGGAATGACCAGGCCACGGCCATCGCCAGCGGCAGCCACCGCACCGCCGGCATGGTGATCCTGCCCTGCTCCATGGGGGCCGTGGGCCGCATGGCCAGCGGCGTGGCCACCGACCTGTTGGAGCGCGCCGCCGATGTGCATCTCAAGGAGGGGAGGCCGCTGGTGATCTGCCCGCGGGAGCTGCCCTGGAACCTGGTGCACCTGCGCAACCTCACCGCCCTGGCGGAGGCCGGGGCCCGCATCGCCCCACCGGTGCCCGCCTGGTATCACCAGCCGAGCACCATCGAAGACATGGTGGACTTTCTGGTGATCCGGGTGTTCGATTGCCTCGGTTTGGAGCTGGGCCAGCTGCGCCGCTGGAGCGGCCCCATCCAGCCCTGAGGGCCACCCGCCGTGCACGCCCTGCTCACCCGCCTGCTGCTGCTGCCGCTGCTCTCGCCCCTGCTGGCGGTGCTGCTGATCGCCGCCGTGAATCCACGGCCCTGGGTGGCCCTGCGGCTGCTCACCTGGACCAGCCCCGCCTGGCCCCTGGGGGGATGGCTGGCCAGCGGTGTGGCCGTGGGGGCGGGCCTCAGCGCCGCCGGCACGGCCCTGGCCCTGCAGGGTCAGGGCCCATCCCTGCGGCCCCGGCGCCAGGTGCGCCGCGGCGCGGCTGAGGCCGAGGCCGAGGCTCCCCCCGAACCCCGCAGCCCGCGCCCCCGCGGCGAGCAACCGCGGAACGGGCGCGGCCCAGCCCCCTGGGCGGGCCCGAGCCGCGGCGCCTCCGATCCACCGCCCACCGTGTCAGTGCCGTTTCGGGTGATCCGCCGCGGCAGGCCCGCGGCTGCGTCAGCCACGGCGCGCCCAGCGCCCCCCAGCAGCGGCGGCGCCGAGGATTGGAACACCCCCACCAACGACGACTGGTGAACCCCGGCCGGCGCCGGGCTCCCTAAAGTTCCGCCTGCAAGACGCCAGAGGCCAGCGAGGGTGACCGATTCCGCTAAGCCAGCCCCCGCTGACGCCACCACGCCGGAGGCGAAGCAGCCCAGCGCCGCCAAGGCGGCGGTCGACAAAGCCCCTGCCGCCAAGCCAGCCGCTGAGAAACCGGCCCCGAAGCCGCCGGCCCCGGAGGACCAGCCCTTCGCCACCTTCGTGCCCGGGCTGCTGATCCCCGCCCTCCAGAAGGAGATCAGCGCCTATGGCGGCCCCAGCTGCAGCATCAGCCTGGAACAGGGGCCGATGCCGGTGGTCGGCAGCCCCTGCTGGATGGTGGTGGGCCAGCTGGAGGGGGGCCGCCGCTTCTGGCTGTGCTTCACCCAGGAGGCCATCAGCTCCGCCAAAACCATTGCCCTGGCCGAAACCGGCGCCGAACCAAGTCTGCTGGAGTCGTTCCTGATCGACGAGAAGAAAACCACCCTGGCCCTGTTGGTGTCGCGCCTGGTGCAGCGCCTGAACGGCCAGAAGTGGCTGGGGGCCAACTGAGCCAACGCGGTTACAGGGGGGCTGACGAGGACCGCCACCCCCCAGGGGCCGCCTACGATGCAAGGCCTAGTCCGCCCGATGCCACCGATGGTGCCTCCCACCGCCGTTGCCACGCCCGACGCACCGGCGATCAAGGACCCGGTGAAGGACACGATCCTGACGCCGCGGTTCTACACCACGGATTTCGAGGCCATGGCCGCCATGGACCTCAGCCCCAATGCGGTGGAGCTGGAGGCCATCTGCGAGGAGTTCCGCAAGGACTACAACCGCCACCACTTCGTCCGCAACGAGGAGTTCGAAGGGGCCGCCGACAAACTCGACCCGGAAACCCGCAAGGTGTTCATCGAGTTTCTCGAGCAGAGCTGCACCTCCGAGTTCTCCGGCTTCCTGCTCTACAAGGAGCTGAGCCGTCGCATCAAAACCAAGAACCCGCTGCTGGCGGAGTGTTTCGCCCACATGGCCCGCGATGAGGCCCGCCACGCCGGCTTCCTCAACAAGGCCATGAGCGATTTCGGGCTGCAGCTCGACCTCGGCTTCCTCACCGCCAACAAGGCCTACACCTACTTCAAGCCCGAATACATCTTCTACGCCACCTATCTGAGCGAGAAGATCGGCTACTGGCGCTACATCGCCATCTACCGCCACCTCGAGAAGAACCCCGACAGCAAGATCTTCCCGATCTTCAACTTCTTCGAGAACTGGTGCCAGGACGAGAACCGCCACGGCGACTTCTTCGATGCCCTGATGAAGGCCCAGCCCAAGAGCGTCACCGGCCTGCGGGCACGCCTGTGGTGCCGCTTCTTCCTGCTGGCCGTGTTCGCCACCATGTACGTGCGCGACGTGGCCCGCAAGGAGTTCTATGAGGCCCTCGGTCTCGATGCCCGCGAGTACGACAAGTACGTGATCGCCAAGACCAACGAAACCTCGGCCCGGGTGTTCCCCGTGGTGCTCAACGTGGAGCATCCGAAGTTCTACACGCGGCTCGAGCGCCTGGTGCGCAACAACAACCAGCTCAGCGCCACCGACCAGGGCGGCGCCCCGGCCCCGGTGAAGCTGCTGCGCAAGCTGCCCTTCTGGGCCGCCAACGCCGCCGAGATGGCCAAGCTGTTCCTGATGAGCCCCATCCGCAGCGAACGGTTCCAACCGGCCGTGCGCTGAGTCGCGCGTGACCCTGACAGCCCCCCTGCAGAGCCTGCTCAACGGCCCCCTCGACCAGCGCTGGGCCCCACGGCTCGAAAGCCTGCTGGGGATCGGCACCGCAGCCGGCGCCGACCTGGTGGAGGTGTTCCTGGAGCGCACCGACCACCTCGGAGTGCTGGCGGAGCAGGACACGATCACCAGCGTGACCCCAGCCTTCGGCATGGGGGCCGGGATCCGCGTGTTCCGCGGCCACCGCGATGGCTTCGTGAGCACCAACGACCTCAGCGAAGCGGGCCTGCAACGGGCCCTCGAGCAGGCCCTGGGCATGCTCGGCCTGCAGCTGGGGGCCCTCAGCCGCAGCGCCTTTGCAGGGCTGCCGGCCCTCAACGACTTCGCCGCCAGCAAGGGTGATTGGCTGCAGCGCAGCCCCGAACTGCAGGAGGCCACCCAGGCCCTGCTGGGGGGCACCCAGCAGCTGCAGCGCCGCGGCGCCCACCTGCAGGTGCGCCGCGGCAGCTATGCGCGCGATTGGCAGGAGGTGCTGGTGGCCGCCAGCGATGGCACCTTCGGCCGCGACATCCGCCTGCACCAATCGGTGGGGCTGAATGTGCTGGCGGCGGATGGCGACCACCGGGCCGGCGTGGGCCGCCGCTACGGCAGCGCCGATCGCCCCGATGACCTGCGCAGCTGGGATGCCCAGCAATCGGCCCAGGAGGTGTGCGACAGCGCCGCCGCCATGCTCTACGCCGACTACGTGGAGGCGGGGCAGATGCCGGCGGTGCTGGCCAACCGCTTCGGCGGGGTGATCTTCCATGAGGCCTGCGGCCACCTGCTGGAAACCACCCAGGTGGAGCGGGGCACCACCCCCTTCGCCGAGCGGGTGGGTGAGCCGATCGCCCACAGCGCCGTCACCGCCATCGATGAGGGCCTCACCAGCGGTGCCTTCGGCTCCCTGAGCATGGATGACGAGGGCATGGAGGCCCAGCGCACCGTGCTGATCGAAAACGGGGTGCTCAAGCGCTTCATCAGCGACCGGGCCGGGGAGCTGCGCACGGGCCATGCCCGCACCGGCAGCGGCCGCCGCCAGAGCCACTCCTTCGCGGCCGCCAGCCGCATGCGCAACACCTACATCGCCGCCGGCACCCACACGCCGGAGCAGCTGATCGGCTCCGTGGATCGGGGGCTCTACTGCAAATCCATGGGGGGCGGCAGCGTCGGCCCCACGGGCCAGTTCAACTTCGCCGTGGAGGAGGGCTACCTGATCGAAAACGGCGCCCTCACCAAACCGGTGAAGGGGGCCACCCTGATCGGCGAAGCCAAGGAGGTGATGCCCCGCATCTCCATGTGCGCCAACGACCTGGAACTGGCGGCCGGCTTCTGCGGCTCCGTCAGCGGCAGCATTTTTGTCACCGTCGGCCAGCCCCACATCAAGGTGGATTCGATCACCGTGGGGGGCCGCTGACCATGGCCAGCCTCGACGCCGACCAGCTGGGCCAGACCCTCGCGCGCCTGGCGGCGGCCAACGGCATCCGCCAGTGGGACCTGGGGGCCGCCTGCAGCAGCGACACCTCGGTTCAGGTGGACCGCGGTGAGCCCAAGCAGCTCAAGGGGGCCCAGCGCAGCTCCATCACCGTGCGCGTCTGGAACGGCGACGGACTGGTGGGCACCACCAGCACCTCCGACCTGTCGGAATCAGGCCTGGAGCGCGCCCTCAGTGGCGCCCATGCCGCCAGTGCCTTCGGCAACCCCGACGACACCCCGGCCTTCTCCCCCCTGGCCGCGGCACCCGTGGCGACCCTGGACCAACCCCTGCATGAGCCCCAGGGCATCCTGCAGCTGCTCACCACCCTCAAGGATGCGGAACAGCAGCTGCTGGGCCGCCACAGCGCCATCGGCACCGTGCCCTACAACGGCCTGGCGGAGCGCAGCAGCGAACGGCTTTACCTCAACAGCGACGGGGCCCGCCGCCAGCAGCGGCTCACCACCGCCAGCGTCTACCTCTACGCCCGCGCCGAGGAGACCGGCCGTAAACCTCGCAGCGCCGGAGCCATGCGGCTGGCCTACGGCGCCAGCGACCTCGACGTTGCCGGCTGCATCGACGAAGCGGCGGAGCGCACCATCAGCCACCTCGACTACGCCCCAATCGAAACCGGCCACTACACCTGCGTGTTCAGCCCCGAGGCCTTCCTCGATCTGATCGGCGCCTTCAGCAGCCTGTTCAATGCCCGGGCCGTGCTCGATGGGGTGAGCCTCAGCAACCGCGATTCCCTGGGCCAGACCCTGGCGGTGCCCTTCCTCGACCTCCACGACAACGGCCTGCACCCGGGCAACATCGGCGCCTCCGCCTTCGACGGCGAAGGCACCCCCACCCGGCGGCTGGCGTTGTTGGAGGGTGGCGTGATCCGCCACTTCCTGCATTCGGAGGCCACAGCCCGGGCCTTCGGCGTTGAGCCCACCGGCCACGCCGGCCTCGGGGCCAAGGTGTCGGTGGGTCCCGACTGGTTCGAGATCGGCCCCACCCCCGGCAGCGGCGGCGGCCAGGCGGGCCTCAACCGCTTCGGGGCCGATCAGCCCCTGGTGTGGATCGATTCCCTCTCGGCCCTGCATGCGGGTGTGAAGGCCAGCCAGGGCTCCTTCTCCCTGCCCTTCGATGGCTGGCTCGTGCGGGGCGGGGAGTGCCGCTCCATCGAAGCGGCCACCGTGGCCGGCGACATCCGCCAGGTGCTGCAGGGCATCGTGGGGTTCGAAGGGGAAGCCAAGATCACCCCCGACGGCCTCTGCCCGCTGGTGTGGGTGGACGGGCTCTCGATCACCGGCGAAGCCTGATCCGGCGATGAAGGTGCTGTTCTGGGGCACACCGGCCTACGCGGTGCCGAGCCTGAATGCGCTGGTGGCGGCCGGGCACCAGCTGGTGGGGGTGGTGACCCAGCCGGATCGGCGCCGGGGCCGCGGCAAGGCCCTGGTGCCATCGCCCGTGAAGGCCCGGGCCCTGGAGCTGGGGGTGCCGGTGTTCTGCCCCGAGCGCATCCGCCGTGATGCCCATTGCCAACGGCAGCTCGCCGATCTGGGGGCCGACGTCTCCGTGGTGGTGGCCTTCGGGCAGATCCTGCCGCCGGAGGTGCTGGCGCAGCCGCCCCTCGGATGCTGGAACGGCCATGGATCCCTGCTGCCCCGCTGGCGCGGCGCCGGGCCGATCCAGTGGTGCCTGCTGGAGGGGGATGCCGAAACCGGCGTGGGGGTGATGGCCATGGAGGCGGGCCTCGACACCGGGCCGGTGCTGCTGGAGCGGACGATCGCCATCGGGCTGCTGGAGAACGCCCAGCAGTTGGGGGCTCGGCTGGCCCAACTCACCGCCGACCTCCTGGTGGAGGCCCTGCCCCGCATTGAGGCGGCGGGGCCCGGCCCCGAGGCGGAGCGGCTCGCACGCCTGGGGGTGCGCCCCCAGACCAGCGAGGGCCTCACCACCGCCCGCATGCTGGAGAAGGCGGATTTCCAGATCGACTGGAGCCAATCGGCCCTGGCGATCCACCGCCGGGTGATGGGGCTCTACCCCGGCGCCACCAGCGGCTGGCGGGGTAAACGGCTGAAGCTGCTGGCCACCGAACCGCTGGTGCAGCGGCTGGCGGCCCAGCTCAGCCCGGAGGCCACGGCCCTGCTGCAGCCCCCCGAGGAGCCGGGGGCGCACCCGGCGGGCACGGTGCTGCGGGTGGTGCCCAACGTGGGGCTGGTGGTGGCCACCGGCGGCTGTCCGCTGTTGCTGCGGGCGGCGCAACTGGAGGGCAAGGGGCCAGCCGCCGGCGGCCCGCTGCTGCAACAACTGCAGGCCAGCCCCGGGGATCGGCTGGGTTAGCGGCCGCTGCGGGGCCGGGCGGACGGGGAGGAGGAGGAGCGGGCCGCGGGGCGACCGGCTGAGGCCCGGCCGGAGGGTGCCCCGCCGCGGCGCGCCCCGGCACCGCCGCGGTCGCTCCCGCCACGGCCAGAGCGGCCACCACCACCACCGCCACCGCCGCGGCCACGGCCACCGCTGAGGTCGAGGGGTGGTGCCGAGAGCACCGTGGGCTCGAAGCCCGGGATCTCCTGGCGGGGCAGCGGGTTGCCGATCAGCCGCTCGATCGCCCGCAGCAGCTCATGCTCCTCCGCCGCCACCAGCGACACCGCATGGCCGTTGTGGCCGGCCCGGCCGGTGCGGCCGATGCGGTGCACATAGTCCTCGGCCTGGTTGGGCAGGTCCAGATTCACCACGTGGGGCAGCTGGTGGATGTCAATCCCCCGGGCGGCGATGTCGGTGGCCACCAGCACCCGCACCTCCCCCGCCTTGAACCCCGACAGGGCGCGGGTGCGGGCCCCCTGGCTCTTGTTGCCATGGATGGCCGCCGCCTCCATGCCCTCCTGGCTGAGGCGCTCGGCGATGCGGTTGGCGCCGTGCTTGGTGCGGGAAAACACCAGCACCTGCTGCCAGTCGTTGCTGCGGATCAGATGGCACAGCAGCTCGGGCTTGCGGGCCATGTCGCAGGGGTGGAGCACATGCTCCACGGTGGTGGCGGTGCGGTTCTCAGGGGTGGCCTGCAGCTGCACCGGGTTGTGCAGCAGGCCGGTGGCCAACTTCTTGATCGAAGCCTCGAAGGTGGCGGAGAACAGCAGGTTCTGCCGGCGGGCCGGCAACAGCGCCAGGATTTTCTGGATGTCGCGGATGAAGCCCATATCGAGCATGCGGTCGGCCTCATCCAGCACCAGGATCTCCACCCGGTCGAGCTTCACCGCGTTCTGCTGGGCCAGGTCCATCAGCCGGCCCGGGGTGGCCACCAGCACGTCGGCGCCGCGCCGCAGCCGCATCATCTGGGGATTGATCTTGACGCCGCCGAACACCACATCGGAGCGCAGATCGAGGTGGCGGGAATAGGCCGCCACGTTCTCACCCACCTGGGCCGCCAGCTCGCGGGTGGGGGTGAGCACCAGGGCCCGCACGATGTTGTTGCGGGCGTGGGGGCCGTGGCGCAGCCGCTCCAGCATCGGCAGGGTGAAGCCGGCGGTTTTGCCGGTGCCCGTCTGGGCGGCGGCCATCACATCGCGGCCCGCCAGCACCGCCGGGATGCACTGCTGCTGGATGGGCGAGGGGGCGGTGTAGCCCTTGTCCAGCACCGCCTGCACGATCGGCCGGCCCAGGCCGAGGGCCGCAAAGGGGGAGCTGCTCAGCGCCGCATCCGCGGACAGGGTTGACGGCGAAATGGCAGGGGCCCCGCAGATCCCCTCACCCTACGGGTCCCGCGGCGGCGGGCCCATGGGGGCTGTTTCCGTGTACAGCTGCCGCGCCTGCTCCAGGGTGGCCGCCAGCTCCCCATCGTTGAGGTGGCAGGCCTCGGGCCAGTGCTGCCCCAGCCAGACCCGCAGGGCGGCGGGGTCGTTGTTCTGGAAGAACCCCTCCTGGGCCGCCAACACCCGGAATTTCAGAAACTCCAGCAGCCGTGCCCGCAGCCGCGCCGGCTGCAGCAGCAGGCAGCGGCGCGGATCCACCCCCAGCGCGAAGCGCTCCCCAGGGAGCACCGGCCCCAGGGGCGGCGCCAATAGCTCCAGCAGGCCCTCCGGCTGCAGGTGTGCCCGCTTCGTTTCGGGATGGGGGTAGTAGATCAGCGCCGGCACGGAAACGGCTGGCGCAGCGGCGCGGCGCAGCCGGCAGCGCCAGAAGGAAAAGGTTTCCGGGGGATGGCGGTCAGTCCAGCGCAGCTGCTCGACGTGGTGATCCGGTTCCCGCAGCCGCCAGCGCCCGCCGCGGAAGACCAGGTTGAGGGTGGCCGGTTCAAAGGGGCTGAGGTCGATGCCGGCGGCGGTGAAGTGGGGGGTCTGCAGCGCGATGGTGCCGGCGGGATAGGGGCTGTCCGCGGCGCGGCCGGAGGCCACCCCATGGCCCGCCACCAACTCCCCCTCCCACCAGCGCAGCCCTTCAGCCATGGGCGGGGTGCTCCGCAGCGTCACGGGCACTGTGGTGGTCGCAGCGCTCGCAGGGGCCCTCCGGCAGCACCGCACAGCGCAGCAGGGGGGAGCGGGCGTTGAAGCGGCAGCTGGGGTCGCCGATCACCCAGCGCCCCTGCCACCAGCGGGCATCGGCGGGCTGGCGCTGGGGTTTCACCTGCAGGGCCACGCTGCTGAGCTCGTAGCGGCCGCCGCGCAACTGGTAGCGGTGGTGGCGCTGCAACACCAGAAAGCTGCGGTTGTCCACCACCAGCCAGCGCCCCGGCTGCGGCACCTCCTCCAGCTCCAGCCACTCCAGCAGCCGATCGCTGCCGGCCTGTCGCAGTTCCACGCGCATGGCCTAGGGGCTCACCTCCTCCGGCTGGGCCTCCGCGTTGCGGCTGGAGAACCCCCAGGCGAACAGCAGCCCCACCAGCGCCAGCAGGGCCCACTCCGGCGGCACCAGCTGCGGCGCCCCCAGGCGCAACAGCAGCCGGATGCCCACCAGCCCCACCGCCAGATAGCCCGCCGCCTCCAGATGCCGGAACTGATCCAGCCAGCGGATGAACAGGGCTGCTGTGAACCGCAGCGCCACCACCCCGATCACCCCACCGGCCATCACCAGCCAGAGGTTGTCGCTCACCGCCACGGCGGCGGCCACGCTGTCCAGCGAAAAGGCCAGGTCGGTGAGGGCCAGGGTGGCCACCACTGACCCCAGGCCCTTGGCCTGCAGGCCAGGTGCCGCAGTGGCCTCGGCGCCGTCGGCCTCACCACTGGCCGGAGCCCCGCCCCCCCCGCTGGCCGCAAACCAGCGCTGCTGCAGGTTGCTCAGGCACAACCAGAGCAGGTAGGCGGCCGCCAGCAGCTGCAGCGGCCAGAAATCCAGCACCCAGCGGGCGGCGGCGATCAACAGCAAACGAAACAGCAGGGCCAGGCCCAGGCCCAGGTTGAGGGCCTGCCCCTGCTGGCGCGGGTCCTTCAGCTGGCGGGAGAGGGCCGCCAGGGCAATGGCGTTGTCGGCGGAGAGCACCGCCTCCAGGGCCACCAGCAGCGGCAGCAGCAGCAGCAACTCCCCCCACTGATCCGCCGATTCGATCAGGGGTGAGAGAGAAGGAATCGACTCCGCTTCCATGCCGCCGTGCAGAGCCAGACCAGACGCGGCAGTGTAGAAACCCCCACGCGATTCCCCCGGCCATGCAGAGCCCCCCGCTGCTGAAGGCGCGGCTGGTCCACGCCGAGCCCGGCAGCCGGGTGGTGGAGGTGAGCGCCTGGCGGGGGGAGCAGTGCCTGGGCAGCTGCCTCGGGGAGGCGGCCGATGCGGAGCAGGCGGAGCAACGGGCCCGCCAACGGCTGCAGGGGCTCCTGGAGGCAACGCCAGCGGCCCCGGCCCTGAAGCAGCCGCAACCGCCAACGGAAACCGCACCGGAGCAGCCCCAGCCCGTGGCCCCGCCACCGGTCGCAGCCCCGGTCCCACCACCAGCCGCAGCCCCGGCCCCCCGGGCCAGCCTGGTGCGCCACGGCGGCGCCACCCCCAGCCTGCCCAAGGTTCCCCCCAGCAGCCACACCGCCGCCGGTGATCCCGCCCCCGTGACACCCCAGGAGCCCCAGGCGGACCCCGACGACTGGAGCGAGGAGCTGGCGGAGCTGGACATCCAGCTGCAGCGCATCGGCTGGGACCGCAGCCAGGAGGGGCAGTACCTGGAGCGCTGCTTCGGCCACCCCAGCCGCAGCCGCATCACCAGCTACGCCGACCTGGTGAGCTACCTGCGGGGGCTGCGGACCCTGCCGGTGGGGGCCACCCCCGCCAACGCCGCCGTGCCCCTGCGCCGCAGCGAACTCCTGCAGCAGAGCGATCAGCTGCTGCAGTCGCTGCGCTGGGAGGCGGCCCAGGGGCGCGATCTGCTGGAGCAACACTTCCAGCTCAGCAGCCGTCAGCAGCTCAACGATGAGCAGCTGCTGCAGTTCAACATGCTGCTGGAGGGGGAACTCATCCAGGCCGGCAGTGGGCAGCCAGCAGCTGCGCCCCCAGGCTGAGCTGCTCCTGGCCGGCGTAGGCCTCCTCCTCCAGGATCCGCTCCCGGGCCGACGCCTTGGCGTAGAGCGGCTCCGCCAGGTGGCGGCGGGCACGGTCATCCAGTTGCCGCGGCAGGCCCAGCGGCTGCGGCTGGGCCCGCAGCCCACCCCCCCGGCAGCTCTGGGCCACATGGATGCTCTCGTGATTCAGCACCCGGGCGAATTCGGCACTGCCCTTGCCGGGCACATCGGGGCGGATGCGCAATTCAGCGCGGCGGGGGTTCCATTCACCGGCGGCGCCGCCCTTGCGGGGCTGCTCCAGCAGCACCACCACACCGCGGGCTTCGAGGCTGGCCAGCAGCGTGCGGATGGCGCCCTGCTCGCGTTCGAACCGCGGTGGGTGGCGCAACAGCTGTTTCACCTGCTCCAGGTTGAGCGGTGGATCGCCAGCGCGGCGCTTGTACACATAGCGGTTGCCCCCATCCGGTAGGCGCTCCACCCGCGGCAACCACTGGCGATCCGCCTGCTCCAGCTGCACCAGCAACGCCGCCTGGGTGGCGCTGTCCAGCTGGGTCTGGGGCGGGAGGGGCGGTGGGGTGGGGCCGCTGGGGGCGGCACGGGCCACGGGGGCCGACTCACCGGCGCCGGAGCGCTGCTCCTGCCAGTGGCTCAACAGCCCACCCCCCAGCAGCAGCAGCCCCGCCACCAGGGCGGCGGGCAACGGCGGTGGCGGTGATCCCGGGCTGCGCATGCCCCGATTCTGGAGACCACTGCCCCATGCGGCAGTTGTCAGGATGGGCGGCTGTGCACGATCGCCCCATGCCCCTCACCGCCCTGGTGCGTCAACTGCAGCAGGCGCCGCTCACCGGCGAGCTGCTGCAGCGCAGCCGGCGGCCGGAGCGGCTGCGGCTCAGTGGGGCCAGCCGCGCGGCCCGGGCCCTGGTGAGCAGCGCCCTGGCGGGCAGCACCGACGCACCGCTGCTGGTGGTGGTGCCCACCCTGGAGGAGGCGGGACGCTGGGCGGCGCTGCTGGAGCTGATGGGCTGGGGCAGTGCCCAGCTCTATCCCACCAGCGAAGGCAGCCCCTACGAGCCCTTTGACCCCACCAGCGAAATCACCTGGGGGCAGCTGCAGGTGCTCAGCGAACTGCTGGATGGCGGGGCGCGCACGGCGATCGTGGCCACGGAGCGGGCCCTGCAGCCCCACCTGCCGCCGCCGCCGGCCCTGCGGGAGCAGTGCCTGAGCCTGCGCCGCGGCGACACGGTGGACTTGGAGGAGCTCGCCGCCACCCTCACCCGCCTCGGCTACGAGCGGGTCACCAGCATCGAGCAGGAGGGCAGCTGGAGCCGCCGCGGCGACATCGTGGATGTGTATCCGGTGAGCGCCGAACTGCCGGTGCGGCTGGAGTTCTTCGGGGAGGAGCTGGAGAAGCTGCGGGAATTCGACCCCGCCAGCCAGCGCTCCCTCGATCCGATCGAGCTGGTGCGGCTCACCCCCAGCGGCTATGGCCCGCTGATCGCGGCGGCCCTGCGCGATGCCATGCCCGATGGGCTCGACCAGCTGCTCAGCCCCGAGGCCTGCGAACAGCTGCTGGAGGGGGGCACGCCGGAGGGGTTGCGGCGGCTGATGGGGCTGGCCTGGGGAAGCCCCGCCAGCCTGCTCGATTATCTGCCGGAGGCCACCCTGGTGGCGGTGGATGAGCGGCGCCACTGCCTCTCCCATGGCCAGCAATGGCTCGACCACGCCGTGGAGCACCACGGGGAGGTGAGCGCCGAACTGGGGATGGAGCTGCCCACCCTGCACCGCAGCCCCCAGGAGGCCCTGGCGGCCCTCGAGCGCTTCGGCGGCTTCGACCTGGCGGAACTGCACGAGAGCGATAACCACCCCAACGGCTTCGACCTGGCCAGCCGGCCGGTGCCCGCCTACCCCAACCAGTTCGGCAAGTTGGCGGAGCTGGTGAAGGGGTTCCAGGCGGAGCGGGCCCGGGTGTGGTTGCTCTCGGCCCAGCCCAGCCGCGCCGTGGCCCTGCTGGAGGAGCACGACTGCATCACCCGCTTCGTGCCCAACGCCGCCGACTGGGCCTCGATCGAGCGGCTGATCGAGCAGAACACCCCCGTGGCCCTCAAGACCCGGGGCACCGCCGAGCTGGAGGGGCTGCAGCTGCCGGCCTGGAGGCTGGCGCTGATCACCGACCGGGAATTCTTCGGCCAGCACTCCCTGGCCGCCACCGGCTATGTGCGCCGCCGCCGCAAGGCCGCCAGCCGCACGGTGGACCCCAACAAGATGCGGCCCGGCGACTTCGTGGTGCACCGCAACCACGGCATCGGCAAGTTTCTGAAGCTGGAGAAGCTCGCCATCAGCGGCGAGTCCCGCGACTACCTGGTGGTGCAATACGCCGACGGCCTGCTGCGGGTGGCCGCCGACCAGCTGGGCAGCCTGGGGCGCTACCGCGCCACCAGCGAACAGGCTCCCGAGCTCAACCGCATGGGCGGCACCGCCTGGAGCAAGGCCAAGGAGCGGGCCCGCAAGGCCGTGCGCAAGGTGGCCCTCGACCTGGTGAAGCTCTACGCCGAGCGCCACCAGGCCGCCGGCTTCCCCTTCCCCCCCGATGGCCCCTGGCAGAACGAACTGGAGGATTCGTTCCCCTACGAACCCACCCCCGATCAGCTCAAGGCCATCGGTGAGGTGAAGCGCGACATGGAGCAACCCCAGCCCATGGATCGGCTGGTGTGCGGCGATGTGGGCTTCGGCAAAACGGAAGTGGCCATCCGCGCCATCTTCAAGGCGGTCACCGCCGGCAAGCAGGTGGCGATGCTGGCCCCCACCACCGTGCTGGCGCAGCAGCACTGGCGCTCGCTCTCGGAGCGGTTCGCCCCCTATCCGATCAAGGTGAGCCTGCTCAACCGCTTCCGCACCGCCGGCGAACGCAAGGCCATCCAGGAGGGGCTCACCGCCGGCACCGTGGATGTGGTGGTGGGCACCCACCAACTGCTGGGCAAGGGCACCAGCTTCAAGCAGCTGGGGCTGCTGGTGGTGGATGAGGAGCAGCGCTTCGGCGTCAACCAGAAGGAAAAGATCAAGGCCCTGCGCAAGGACGTTGACGTGCTCACCCTGTCGGCGACCCCGATCCCCCGCACCCTCTACATGAGCCTCTCCGGGGTGCGGGAGATGAGCCTGATCACCACGCCGCCGCCGCTGCGCCGGCCGATCAAGACCCACCTCACCGCCCTCGATGAGGAGGCGGTGCGCAGCGCCATCCGCCAGGAGCTGGACCGGGGCGGCCAGATCTTCTACGTGGTGCCGCGGGTGGAGGGGATCGAGGAGGTGGCCGAGGGGCTGCGGCAGATGATCCCGGGCCTGCGGCTGCTGGTGGCCCACGGCCAGATGGCCGAGGGGGAACTGGAGAGCGCCATGGTGGCCTTCAACGCCGGCGAAGCCGACCTGATGCTCTGCACCACGATCGTGGAGAGCGGCCTCGACATCCCACGGGTGAACACGATCCTGATCGAGGACGCCCACCGCTTCGGCCTGGCCCAGCTGTACCAGCTGCGGGGGCGCGTCGGCCGCAGTGGCATCCAGGCCCACGCCTGGCTCTTCTACCCCGGGGATGCCTCCCTGAGCGAGGCGGCCCGGCAGCGGCTGCGGGCGATCCAGGAATTCGCCCAGCTGGGCAGTGGCTACCAGCTGGCCATGCGCGACATGGAGATCCGCGGCGTCGGCAACCTGCTGGGGGTGGAGCAGAGCGGCCAGATGGAGGCCATCGGCTTCGACCTCTACATGGAGATGCTGCAGGAATCGCTCGCGGAGATCCAGGGCCAGGACATCCCCGCGGTGGACGACACCCAGATCGACCTGCCGATCACCGCCTTCATCCCCGGCGACTGGATCGCCGACAACGACGAGAAGATGGCCGCCTACCGGGCCGCGGCCGACTGCGGCAGCCCGGAGAGCCTGCTGCAGCTGGCGGCGGACTGGGTGGACCGCTACGGCGCCATCCCGGCGCCGGTGATCTCGCTGCTGCAGCTGATGGAACTCAAACTGCTCGCCAAGCGCTGCGGCTTCTCGCGCATCAAGCCGGAGAAGCCCAACATCGCCCTGGAAACCCCCATGGAGGAGCCGGCGTTCCGGCTGCTGCGCCAGGGCCTGCCGCAGCACCTGCATGGCCGCCTGGTGTATCAGGCCGGGGCCGGCAGCACCGCCAAGGTGCTGGCCCGGGGGCTGGGGGTGCTGCCGATGGAGAAGCAGGTGGAGGAGCTGATGGGCTGGCTGAAACAGATGGCCGAACAGATCCCCGGCGCCGATGGGCTCACCGACGGCCAGCGCAACGCCCTGCAGAGCGCCCAGAACGAGGCGGTGCTGGCGGTTTAAAACCCGCAAACATCCGTTACAATTCTGAGAAGTTCTGTAACGGCCGCCATGGCAGCTGGGCTGGGTGACGTGATCGACCTAGGCACCGACATGGTGTCGGGCCTCGCAGCCGGCGGCTTCGGCGGCCTGAGCCTGGTGTCAGCCGTGGTGGCCCTGGCCGGCCTGGGCATCGTGGCCCTGCTCCAGGAAGACACCGGCAACGACGACGACGACTCCACCCCGGGCGGCGGCCTGATGCAGCCCGTGGGCTCCGCCGCCTGAGGGCCTCAGTTCCCCGATCCTGAGCTGTCTGAACCTGGCGTCAACGCCGACGGCACGTTGGCGCTGTTGGGGTTGTAGAGCTTGGCCTTGGTGACTGTGCCAGCGGCCCGCACCTGCTTCACCAGGGTCGATTCCGCCACCCGATACTGGCTGTCGCGCTTGGTGCCCAGGTCCTCCAGCCGCAGCCTCTGGGCTTCGGTGGCACTCAGCCGCGCCCGCACATCGGGGTCGATGCCGTGCTTGTGGATATCGCGGCCATTGGGGGTGAGGTATTTGGCGATGGTCACGGTCATGCCGGAGCCATCGGAGAGGCTGCGCACCGATTGCACCAGCCCCTTGCCGAAGGTCTTCTCCCCCACCACCACGGCACGGTGGTTGTCCTGCAGGGCACCCGAGAGGATCTCACTGGCGCTGGCGGAGCCCTCGTTCACCAGCACCACCAAGGGCCGCTGGGTGAGGGCGCGGCCATTGGCGCGCTTGATGTCCTGGATGCCGTCGCGGGTCTTGGTGGAGACGATCACCCCCTCATCCAGCCACTGGCGGGCGATGGCGATGCTGGCCATCAGCAGGCCACCGGGGTTGCTGCGCAGGTCGAGCACGTAGCCCTGCACGTCCTTGCCCTCCAGGTCCTTGAGGGCCGCGGCCATGTCCTTGGCGGCGTTGGCGTTGAACTGCTTCAGGCGGATGTAGCCGATGCGGCTGCCGTTGGGGCCCGGGTTCACGCGGCTGTCCACGGCGTGCAGCTCGATGCGCTCCCGCACCAGGGCCGTGTCCACCACCTTGCCGGAGCGGCGCAGCTGCAGCTTCACGCTGGTGCCGGCCTGGCCGCGGATCAGTTTCACCGCATCCTCGGTGGACATGCCCTTGGTGGCCTTGCCGTCGATCGTCACGATCACGTCCTTGGGCTGCACCCCGGCGCGGGAAGCGGGTGAGCCCTCGATCGGGCTCACCACCACCAGCTCTTTGGTGTCCTTATCCAGGCTCAGCTGGATGCCCACCCCGGAGAGTTCCCCCGAGGTGTCGATCTGCATCTCCTTGAACTCGCGCGGGTCCAGGAAGCGGGTGTAGGGGTCATCGAGGCTGGCGAGCATGCCGCGGATGGCCTCGTAGCTCTCCTTGGTGCTGCCGTAACTCTTGGAGAGCACCTGGCGCCGCAGGGCGCGCCAGCGCTCCGGCGTGTACTTGCCGTTGATGTCGAGGTAGTCGCGGAAGACGATCTGCCAGGTCTGGTCGATCACCTCCTTGGGGCTGTCGCTGATCAGCGAGGCCGCACTGGGGGCCAGCAGCGGCGGCAGGGCGATGGCCCCCAGGGCCCCAGCACCCACCAGGATCACCAATCCCTTGCGGCGAACCCCGGCACCAGCCTTGCCCATTCCGTGAGCCCCCAAGCTCTGGATGTGCTCTCAAACTAGCTCCCGATTCGGGGGCCACAGGTCCGGGAAAACCGCAGAAAAACGTCGGCTCCCCCCGCTTCCCATCAGGGGTCGAACCAGCGGCCGTCCTCCTGGATCAGGGCGATCAGAGCCTCAACCCCCTCCGCCTCCGGCACACGGCGGATCTCCTCGCGGCCGCGGTAGAGGGAGATCACCCCTGGGGTTTTACCCACGTAGCCGTAATCGGCGTCAGCCATCTCCCCCGGGCCATTGACGATGCAGCCCATCACGGCGATGTCGAGGCCGGTGAGGTGGGCCGTGGCGCTGCGCACCTTGTGCAGCACCTCCTCCAGGTTGAACAGGGTGCGGCCACAGCTGGGGCAGCTCACGTACTCCACCATGGTTTTGCGGAGCCCCAGGGCTTGGAGAATCGAATAGCAAACGGGGATCTCCTTCTCCGGCGCCTCCGTGAGGGAGACGCGGATGGTGTCCCCCAGGCCCTCCGACAGCAGGGTGGCGATGCCGGCGGTGCTCTTGATGCGGCCGTAATCGCCGTCGCCCGCCTCGGTCACCCCCAGGTGCAAGGGGTAGTGGAAGCCCTCCGCATCCATGCGGTCGGCCATCATCCGGTAGGCCGCCAGCATCACCGGCGCCCGCGACGCCTTCATCGAAATCACGATGTTGTGGAAGTCGAGGCGATCGCAGATGCGAATGAATTCCAGGGCGCTCTCCACCATCCCCAGGGGGGTGTCGCCGTAGCGGAACAGCATCCGCTCCGCTAGGGAGCCGTGGTTCACACCGATGCGCAGGGCCTTGTCCTGTTGCTTGAGCAGCTGCACCAGCGGCTCAAAGGTGTCGGTGATGCGGTCGCCGATGGCGGCGATCTCCGCATCGCTGAACTCGGTGCGGTTGGGGTCGGGCTTGTCGAACACGAACAGGCCCGGATTGATGCGCACCTTGTCGACGTGCTGCGCCACCTCCAGGGCGATCTTCATGCCGTTGTGGTGCACGTCCGCCACCAGGGGCACCGGTTGGTAGCTGCTCTCCAGGCGCTGGCGGATCTCCCCCATGGCCTTGGCGTGGGCCAGGGAGGGCACGGTGACCCGCACGATTTCGCAGCCCGCCTCGTGCAGGCGGCGGATGCCGGCGGTGGCCCCCTCGATGTCGAGGGTGTCCTCATTGATCATCGACTGCACCACCACCGGGTGCTCACTGCCGATGGCGATGGCGCCCACCCGCACGCTGCGGGTGGCCCGGCGCCGGATCACGGTGTCGTAGCGCGGGTTGGGCACCGCCTCAGGGGCCGAAACGGAAGCCAGCGAGGCAGTCATGGCAGCAGCGAACCGGGGGACGGGGCGTTGTGGCGCAAGCCTGTCACAGCGGGGCGGGCAATGGGGTCAGCCGCTCCCGCACCCGCCGCAGGTCGTCGAGGGTGAGGGCCCGGGGGGAGCCGGGCCGCTCGGAGGGGTTCCGCAGCAGATAGGAGGGGTGCAGGATCGGCATCAGCCAACGCTCCCCCCAGGGGCGCCACTGCCCCCGCAGGCCGGTGATGCCCCCGCGGATCCCCAGCACCCCCTGCAGGGCGGTGGCCCCCACCAGCAGCACCAGCGGCGGATCCACCAGGGCGATCTGTTGCTCCAGCCAGGGGCGGCAGGCCGCCAACTCCGCCGCCGTGGGCTTGCGGTTGCCGGGGGGGCGGCACTTCACCACATTGCAGATGTAGGCCTCCGTGGCGACATCGATGCCGGCGGCCGCTAGCAGGCGATCCAGCAACTGGCCGGAGCGCCCCACGAACGGCTGCCCCTGGGCATCCTCCTGGGCGCCGGGGGCCTCGCCGATCACCAGCAGCCGCGCCCGGGGGTTGCCTCGGCTCACCACCACCCGCTGGCGCCCAGCCGCCAGGCCGCAGCGGTGGCAGGCGGCGCAGGCGAGGGCCAGCTGCTCGTGGGCCAGGGCCATGGGGCCGGGGGTGCCCCGGAGGGGCCATGGGGGGTCGCGATCCTATGGAGCGGGGGCCAGCAGCAGCAGCCCGTTGCCCTCCGGATCCAGCAGCCAGGCCTCCTGGCCGAAGGCCTCCTGGCGGCTGGGCTCCAGCGGTTGCGCCCCCAGGGCCAGGGCCGCCGCCATGGCCGCCTCCAGGGCGGCGGCGCCCCCCGCCAGCCGCAGGCACAGCCCCAGGCGGCCGCGGCCGCGGGGCAGGGGCCGGGCGCGGCTGGGGGCATAGATCTCCAGGCGAGCCCCCCCCGGCAGGGGCAGCCACCAATGCTGCGCGGAAAATCCCGGCTGGGGCTCCACCGCCAACACCCCCCCGTAGAACCGCGCCAGGGCACCGGGATCATCGGCGGCCAGCACCAGCGCGGCGGAATCGGCGGTGGGGGTTGGCGGCGGCGGGGCGGTCACGGGGAACGGGGAACGGGGAAAACCAGGGGCGGCGGGGCGCCGTGTTGATCCTGATGGACAAGGTTCAGCCAGGTACCGCCCGCGGGGGGCAAATACGGCAGGATGCTGAGAGCACGCCTGCGCCCATGCTGCGCCCGCCCTCCCAGCAGCCACGGATGGAAGGCGCCCGTCATGACGCCACCCCAGGGGCCTCCCCAGGCACCCCTGTTCCGCTGTCGGCCCGGGCCCAGGCCCTGCAGCCCTCCCTGACCCTGGCCATCGCCGCCAAGGCCAAGGCCCTCAAGGCCGACGGCCAGGACATCTGCAGCCTCAGCGCCGGCGAACCGGACTTCGACACCCCCGCCTTCATCCGCCAGGCGGCGGCCGCCGCCCTGGAGGCGGGCCACACCCGCTACGGCCCCGCCGCCGGCGAACCGGCCCTGCGGGAAGCCATCGCCGCCAAGCTCAGCGGTGAAAACGGCGTCGCCACCCGCCCGGAGCAGGTGCTGGTGACCAACGGCGGCAAGCAGGCCCTGTACAACCTGTTCCAGGTGCTGCTGGGCCCCGGCGACGAGCTGCTGCTGCCCTCCCCCTACTGGCTCAGCTACCCGGAGATCGCCCAGCTGGCGGGGGCCAGCGTGCGCCTGATCCCCAGCGGCGCCGCCGAAGGCTTCCGCCTCGACCCCCAACGGCTGGAGGCGGCCATTACCCCCGCCAGCAAGCTGCTGGTGCTCAACAGCCCCTCCAACCCCACCGGCATGGTGAGCAGCCGCGCCGAGCTGGAGGCCATCGCCGCGGTAGTGCGCCGCCACCCGCAGCTAGCGGTGGTGTGCGACGACATTTATGAATTCCTGCTGGCCCCCGGCCACCGGCACCACAGCCTCGCCGCCCTGGCGCCAGACCTGGCGGATCGCGTGTTCTCCGTGAATGGCTGCGCCAAGGGTTGGGCCATGACCGGCTGGCGCATCGGCTGGCTGGCCGGCAACGCCGCCGTGGTGAAGGCGGCCATCGCCCTGCAGAGCCAGAGCACCAGCAACGTCTGCAGCTTTGCCCAGTTCGGCGCGCTGGCGGCCATCAACGGCCCGCGCGACTGCGTACACGCCATGGCAGAGCAGTTCAACACCCGCCGCACCCTGCTCAGCGACGGGCTGCGGGCCATCCCGGGCCTCACCCTGCTGCCGCCTGAGGGGGCCTTCTACGCCTTTCCGGACATCAGCAGCACCGGCCTCGATTCGATGACCCTCTGCAACCGCCTGCTGGAGGAGCAGGGGCTGGCGGTGGTGCCCGGAGTGGCCTTCGGCGATGACGGCTGCATCCGCCTTTCCTGTGCCGCCTCCGAGGCCACCCTGCAGGACGGCCTGGCCAGACTGGAGCGGTTCATCCGCGGCCTCTGAGCCGCACCCGCCCCCCCGCATGACCCTCTCCCTCAGTCGGGCCCTGGCCCGGACCACCGGCCGCGGCCGAGAACGTTCGGCCGCCGTGGCCACGGGCCTCAGCCTGGCGCTGCTCACGGCGGTCCTCCCCACACCCCCCCTGGCCCCGGGCCTGGGGACCCCGCCGGCGGCCCAGGCGGAGGCCGCCAAGCAGCGGCCCCTGCTGCGCATCAGCGCCATCCCCGATCAGAACCCCGAAAAGCTGAACCGCCTCTATGGGTCGGTGGCCAGTGAACTCAGCCGGCAACTGGGCGTGCCGGTGAAGTACGTGCCCCTCACCGACTACGCCGCGGCGGTGACCGCCTTCCGCACCGGCGACCTGGACCTGGTGTGGTTCGGCGGCCTCACCGGCGTGCAGGCGCGGCTGCAGAAACCCAATGCCCGGGTGCTGGCCCAGCGCGACATCGATGTGTCGTTCAAGAGCATCTTCATCGCCAACACCCGCAGCGGCCTCAAGACGGTGCGCAACATCGACGGCCTGCGGGAGCTCAAGGGCCGCCGCTTCACCTTCGGCTCGGAGAGCTCCACCTCGGGCCGCTTGATGCCCCAGTACTTCCTGGCCCAGGCGGGGGTGAAGCTCAAGGACTTCGCCGGCGGCGCCCCCGGCTTCAGCGGCAGCCATGATGCCACCATCGCCCTGGTGCAGAGCGGCGCCTACGACGCCGGTGCCGTCAATGAGCAGGTGTGGCGCGCCAGCCTGCACAACGGCAAGGCCAATCGGGCCAAGGTGATGGCCATCTGGAAGTCGCCGGGCTACCCCGACTACCACTGGATTGCCCAGGGCAACCTGGATCAGCGCTTCGGCAAGGGCTTCACCACCAAGCTGCAGAAGGCGATCCTCAGCTGGCGCCCCAGCGATCCCCAGCAGAAGGTGATCCTGGGTCTGTTCGGCGCCCAGCAGTTCATCCCGGCCAGCCCCGGGGAGTACACGCGCATCGAGCAGGTGGGCCGGGAGATCGGCAAGATCCGCTGATCGCCGCCGCCCCCTGGGCCCGGTGGCGCAGCCACCGCAGAATGGAGGGGTTGGTTGTGGACCGCCCCTCCTTCCCCCATGACCCTGCTGATCGACCTGGTGCTGGTGGCGGCCGGCCTGCTGCTGTGGCAACGCAGCTGCACAGAGGGCGACGACGTGTGGGTGCTGTTCCTGCGCACCCTGGCGGTGATCGACCTGGCGGTGATCGTGCTGGGGAATGGGGTGCTGTGGGTGGAGCTGGGGCTGCTGGCCCTGGTGCTCAGCCTGCCGTCGGTGGCGCGGCTGGAACAGCGCGAGCGGCGGCCATGAACCCCCGCGGCCCCGACCTGGTGGAACTGGCCCTGGTGGGCCTGATCCTGGCGCTGATGGCCTTCCGCTTCGGCTGAGCCCGCCCGATCCATCAGCCGGCCAACCGGCAGCATGGCCCCATGGCCGCCCTCAGCCCCAACCCCCAGCCCACGGCCGTGCTCGAGCTGCGGCGCATCCACGTGCCGGGCCGCAGCCAGCCCCGGCTCGATGGCGTCTCCCTGCGGCTGGAGGCGGGCGAGCGGGTGGCGCTGCTGGGCCCCAGCGGAGCCGGCAAGAGCACTCTGCTGGCGGTGGCCAACGGACTGCTCCACCCCGCCGCGGGCGAGGTGCTCTGGCAGGGGGAACCCCGGGCCCGCGGAGCCCGGGCCCGGCGCCGCCAGCAGGCCCGCATCGGCACCCTTTGGCAGGACCTGCGCCTGATCGAGGAGCTCACGGTGCAGCAGAACCTCAACTGCGGCCGCCTGGCCCAGTGGGGCTGGCCGCGGGCCCTGCTCAACCTGCTGCTGCCCCTGGACACCGGCGCCTGCCGCGATGCCCTGCAACAGCTCGACCTTGCCCCCGAGCTGCTGGAGCAGCCAGTGTCGCTGCTCTCCGGCGGCCAGCGCCAGCGGGTGGCCATGGCCCGGCTGCTGCGCCAGAACCCCACCCTGCTGCTGGCGGATGAACCCCTGGCCAGCCTCGATCCACGCCTGGCCCAGGAGCTGCTGGCGCTGCTGCTGCGCCACAGCCAGGCGCCGCGGGCCCTGCTGCTGAGCCTGCACCGGCCCGATCTGCTGCAGGGGTTCGACCGGGTGATCGGCCTGCGCCAGGGGCGGCTGCTGTTTGACCAACCCGCCGCCAGCCTCCAACCCCAGCAGCTGCAGGCCCTGTATGCGGAATCGGAGCAGGCCGCAGCGGCCGCGGCGCCGGAGCCGATCGGATGAGGCCCGCCGCCCCGCTGCTGCCGCTGCTGCCGGCCCTGGTGCTGCTGCCCGTGGCGCTGCTGCTGCCGGGGTTGTTGCACGGCGGCGGCTGGGATCTTCTAGGGCAATTCCTGTTGGCGGCCCTGCGGCCCAGCGGCGACCCGCTGGTGCTGGGCTCCCTGCTGGGGGGGCTGGGCATCACCGTGGGCATGGCCCTGCTGGGCTGGGCCACGAGCCTGCTGCTGGGGGTGCCCCTGGGGCTGTTGAGCTCCCGGCTGCTGTGGCGCAGCCTGGCGGGCAGCGAGCTGCCGGCGGAGCTGCTGCGGCGCCTGCTGGCGGTGCCCCGCTCGATCCATGAACTGATCTGGGGCCTGCTGCTGCTGCAGCTGGTGGGCCAGCAACCGGCGGTGGCCGTTTTGGCCATCACCATCCCCTTCAGCGCCCTGGTGGCGAGGGTGGTGAGTGATCTGCTCGATGCCCTGCCGGAGCGCAACCTGCAGGGGCTGCTGGCGGCGGGCACCCCGGCGCCGGCGGCCCTGCTCACCGCCCTGGGGCCGCCGCTGCTGCCCGGGTTGATCAGCTACGGCGGCTACCGGCTCGAATGCGCCCTGCGCAGCGCCACCCTGCTGGGGGTGTTCGGCCTCGGGGGCCTGGGCAACGAGCTGTTGCTCACCCTGCAGTCGCTGCAGTTCCACGAACTCTGGAGCGGCCTGTGGCTGCTGCTGGCGGTGATGTTGGCGCTGGAGGCCCTGGTGTCGGCCCTGCGGCGCCGCTGGAGCATGCCGGCGCGGTTGGCCCTGGCCCAGCGGCAACCCGTGGGCCGCTCCAGCCGTGAGCTGCTGCTGGTGGCCGCTGCCCTGGTGCCGCTGCTGCTGGGGGTGGGCCGGGCCCTGGCGGTGGACCCGGCGGCGCTCCTGCACTGGCAGGCCCTGCCGCCCCTCCCCCCCGGCGGGTGGCAGGGGGCCCTGGCCCTGCCCTGGCTGGCCATGGTGGGGCAAACGGTGCTGCTCACCCTGGTGGCGGCGGCCCTGGCGGTGGGGGGTGCACCGCTGCTGTTGCTGCTGGTGGCCCCCTGGCCCTGGGGCGGCTGGCTGCTGCGCTTGCTCTGGGCCCTGGGGCGGCTGTGGCCACCGCCCCTCACCGCCCTGCTGCTGCTGTTCGTGTTCAAGCCCAGCCTGCTCACGGCGGCCCTGGCCCTGGGCTTCCACAACCTGGGGATCCTGGGGAGGCTGCTGCTGGAGGGGGTGGAGGCCGCCGGCCCCGAGCGGGAGGAAGCCCTGCGCTGCAGCGGCAGTGGCACCCGCCTGGCGCTGCTCTACGGCCGCTTCAGCGGCCTGGCCCGCGCCTACCTGGCCTACGGCGCCTACCGGGCCGATGTGATCCTGCGGGAAACGGTGGTGGTGGGGATGGTGGCGGGCACGGGCCTGGGCAGCCAGCTGCGGGAGAGCCTCAGCGCTTTCGCCTTCGACCAGCTGGCCCTGCTGTTGGCGGCCTATGCCCTGCTCACCCTGCTGGGGGAAGATCTGAGCGACCGAGCCCGACGGGCACTGCTGCGCGCATGAGCGTTCCCATCCCGCGCAAGCTGATCGTGCTGGGGGACAGCGGCGTCTACGGCTGGGGCGATCCGGACGAGGGGGGCTGGTGTGAGCGGCTGCGGCGCCACTGGATGGGGCTGCCCGGAGCGCCGGTGCTCTACCCCCTTGGGGTGCGCGGCGATGGGCTGGAGCGGGTGGCGGCCCGCTGGCGGCAAGAGGTGAGCTGCCGCGGTGAGCTGCGCCGCCAGCTGCCCCATGGGGTGCTGCTGTCGCTGGGGCTCAACGACAGCGCCCGGGTGGGCCGCGCCGATGGCCGCCCCCAGCTCGACCCCGAGGGGTTCCTGTTCGGCCTGCAGCAGCTGCTGGGCCAGATCCGCAGCGTGGCGCCGGTGCTGGTGCTGGGGCTCACCCCCGTGGATGAACAGGCCATGCCCTACGCCGAGGTGCTCTGGTACGGGCTGGAGGCGGTGCGTCACTACGAACGGCTGCTGGAGGAGGCCTGCCTGGAGGCGGATGTGCCGTTCCTGCCCCTGCTGGAATCCCTGCTGGCGGACCCGGCCTGGCTGCAGTGGTTGGGGCCGGATGGGCTGCACCTCAACAGCGAAGGGCACCGGCAGGTGTACGAACGGGTGCGCCACTGGCCGGCCCTGCTGCGCTGGGCGGATCTGCAGCCCCTGCAGGGCACCACACCGCTGGCCTGAGGGCCTCCCCCGATCGGGGGAACGGCGCCGCTGCGGAGGGGGGAGGGGCCCAGCTGGCACCGCGCCGACCGTGGAAACACGGACCCCCGCAGACCCATGCGCGCCCCCACCCGCCCCCGCAACGCCGAGCTGCTGGCCGCCTACGGCCGCTGCCGCAGCACCGCCAACCGCAACGCCGTGGTGCACGCCAACCTGCCCTTGGTGTGGCGACTGGCGCGGCAGGAGAGCCTGCGCAGCGGCCACCCCTTCGACGACCTGGTGCAGGTGGGCTGCATCGGCCTGATCCGCGCGGTGGAGCGCTACGAGGCCGGCCGCGGCACCACCCTGAGCACGGCGGCCTGCCCATGGATCCGCGGCGCCATGCGCCACTACCTGCGGGACCGCTGCAAGCCCCTCACCGGCAGCCACCACCTGCTGGAGCTGGTGGGGCGCGGCCAGCGGCTGCAGCAGCAGCGGCTCCACCAGGGGTTAGCGCCCCTGGCGCAGCCCGCCCTGGCGGCGGCCCTTGGCACCACCCTGGAGCGCTGGCAGGAGGGGTTGGAGCTGCAGCGGCGGCTGCGGTTGGTGAGTCTGGATCAACCCTGCGGCGACGCCGATGGGGGCACCCTGGTGGAGCAGTTGCCGGCGACATCGCAGGGGGGCGATGGGGCCGACGGCTACGGCGCCGTGATCCGCTGGGAGCAGCGGCGGCGGCTCTGGGGCTGCCTGAAGCAACTGGAGCGCAGCCAGCGACGCCTGGTGCTGGGGCGGGTGCTGCTGCAGCGCTCCTGGCGGGAACTGGGCCAACAGCTGGGGCTCAGCGGCAAGGTGAGTGAGCGCCGCTGCCGGCAGGCCCTCGAGCAGCTGCGGCAACGGCTCCAGGAGAGCAACGACAGCGCAGCAGCGCCGGCGCGCGCAGGGGCTCACACCAGGCCCAACCCCTGGGCCAAGGCCATGGCCAGCACGGCGGCCAGCAGGGTCTGAATCGCATTGACCAGCTCATTGCTGAGCCAATGCCAGCGCTGCTGCAGCGCGGCACCGATCCAGCTCTCCATCAGGGTGGCCGCCAGGCCCACCAGGGTCACCAGCAGCCAACCGGCGCCGTCGCTCAGCAGCCCCAGCCGCAGCATCAGGGTGGCCATCACGGCACTGCCCAACAGGCTGGCGGCGGTGCCCTCCAGGCTGATGGCCCCCTCCGTGCCGGGGGGCACCGGCTTGAGGGTGGTGATCAACAGGGTGTGGCGCCCCCAGCGTTTGCCGATCTCGCTGCCGCAGGTGTCCGCCAGCTTGGCGGCGAAGCTGGCGGCGAACCCCAGCTCCAGCAGGGCCACAGGAGCCGTGGGCAGCACGGTGAGCACCGCCAGGGCCGCACCGGTGGCGGCGGATCCCCAGACGTTCTCCGGCCCGCGACGCCCCCCCCGGCCCTCCGCCAGACCCCGTTGCTGCTTGGTGCGGAACCCCAGGCGCGTCACCAGCGACCCCAGGGCCAGATAGAGCACCACCGCCCACCAGCCGGCCCAGCCCAGGCTGCCCAGCAGCAGGGTGCCCAGCACCCCCGCCTGCACCCAGCCAGCCGGCGTGAGCAGCGGCAGCCGCTGGGCGGCGGCGATCAGCACCCCGTTCACCAGCAGGGCCCAGAACCAATGCTGCAGCCGCTCCGGGCTGGCCAGCACCAACAGCTCAAGCATGGGATCGGCGCCCAGAACCCCCGCAAACTATGTGTTGCACTGCCCTAAGGGAGGGCCGCGGTGGCGGCTCCGGCAGCGGATAATCACGCCAACGGCCAGCCGATCAGCGCCATGGTGTTCAACTCCAAGGGCAAGTTCTTCCTCAACCTGGATGAGACGGGCGCGGCCACCCCGGTGACCGTGGCTCCCGTGGCCAAGCCGGCCCCCAAGGCGCAGGCCAAGCCCAAGGCGTCGGCACCGGTGTCGATCCAGGCCCCAGCCGCCAGCGGCGCGCCGGCCAGCGCGCCAGCCACCACCGCCAGCAGCAACAGCAGCACCGCCCCGGAGCCGGTGGCCGCGCCCCAGGGCCAGGGGCTCACCACCGCTGAGGCCATCGCCGCTGAGCTGGCCGCCGCCCAGGCCGCCCGCCCGGCGGTGGTGGATGCCACCTTCGCCCCCGATTGCCTCACCCCCGGCGGCGCCCTGCCCATGCGCCGCCGCCGCGGTGGCGCCAACCTGGCGGGCTTCCGCTCCATGGCCGGCGGCCTGTTCGGCAAGAACTAGGGCCCGGCCCCGGAAACCCCAAAGGCCCTCAGCAGCCCCAGCGGCGCCAACGCCACAGGGCCAGTTCCGCCAGGGCCGCCACGGCGGCGGTGGAGCTGCGCAGGATGCGCGGCCCCAGCTGCACGGGCCGCCAACCGGCCGCCAGGGCCCCCTGCTCCTCCGCGGGGCTCCAGCCCCCCTCCGGCCCGCAGGCCAGCCACACCGCCTCCGGCGGGGGCTCGGCGGGGCTGGCTGCGGCGAGCAGGTCCGCCAGGGCCGGCAGCTGCGGCTGACGGGTGGTGGCCCACAGCCGCAGGGCCCCTGCTGGGGCTGAGCCACTGAGCAGGCTCGCCAGGGGCTGGGGCTCCTCAATGGCGGGCAACCACAGGCGCTCGCACTGCTCCGCCGCCTCGGCGGCAATGGTGCGCCAGCGCTCGGGTTTGAGCTGGCCCTGCACCGCCGTGCGATCGCACAGCAGGGGGATGAGGCGATCCACCCCCAGCTCCACCGCCATGCGCACCACCAGTTCGAAATCGCGTTTCACCACCGCCACCGCCAGCACCAGGGCCGGCCGCGGGGCGGGCTGCTGCCGATCCGGCTGGGCGAGGGGGGTCCGCAGCTGGGCCGTGGCGGCGCCGGTGAGCTCAGCGCTCCAGAGGCCCCCTTGGCCATCCACCACCGCGAAGCCATCCCCGGGCCCGTAGCGCAACACCCGGGTGAGGTAGCGGCTTTCATCCGGGGTGAGGGCCACGGCCCCACCGCCGGCCGCCTCCAGGCGCGGCCGCGGGATCAACAGCCGGCGCTGCTCGCGCACCATGGCTCAGGCGTCGCAGGGGTCAGGCATCGGGGTCGGTGAGGTCAAACGGGCTGGCGGGGGTCTCCTCCACCGGCCAGTCGTCATTCACCCCACCGATCACCAGCTCCTCGATCTGCACCACATCCGTATCGAGCTGGCGCAGGGTATTGATCAGCACGTCGAGGGCCAGGGCATCGCTGGTGCCCATGTCGAGCCAGCAGCGGGCCCATTCGCCGCGGTACTCCGGTTCGCCCATGTTGTGCATCAGGGCCGGCATGGCCCGGGCGGCGGAATCGGGGTCGTAGGCCATCCAGCTGAGCTCGGCCCCCTCGTCCTGCACCTGCAGGTTCTCGGCGTTGAAGCCCCCGAGCTTGCCCAGGAAAAACCAGCTGTCGAACACCGTATCCACGTAACCGCGCTCCCCCTGGCCTGGGGCATGGCTGAAGCGCAGCCAGATCCAGCAATTGAAGGGATCAACGTCGCGGAATCGGATCTCCATCGAGGGGCCACGCCCAGCAGGTGTCTCCATCAAACATGCTGGGGGGGCCACCAGCCATGGCGCCCCCTCGATGCTGGAGCTCCGCTCGCTGCGCTATCAGCCCGCCACGGCGGCGGAACCGGTGCTGCGGGGGATCCACCTGAGCCTGCCCATCGGCCAGGCGGCCCTGGTGGCCGGCCGCAGTGGCTCGGGAAAATCCACCCTGCTGGAGCTGATCTGCGGCCTGGCCGACCCCACCACCGGCAGCATCCACTGGCAGGGGGAAGCCCTCAACGCCCGCCAGCGCCGCTGGCTCTGCGGGCTGGTGTTTCAGTTCCCGGAGCGCCATTTCCTCGGTCTCAGCGTGGGGCAGGAGCTGAAACTCGGCCAGCGCCGCCTCCCCTACGACACCGCCGAGGCGGTGCTCAAGCAGGTGGGGCTGGGGGCGGTGTCGTTCCAGCAGGCCCCCGAACGGCTCAGCGGCGGCCAGCAGCGCCGCCTGGCCCTGGCGGTGCAACTGCTGCGCAACCCACGGGTGCTGCTGCTGGATGAACCCACCGCCGGGCTGGATTGGTCGGTGCGCGACGAGATCCTCGAGCTGCTGGTGGAGCTCAGCCGGGAGCGGGTGGTGCTGGTGGTGACCCACGAACCGGAGCTGTTCACCGGCCTGATCCCGCCCCAACAGTGCTGGAGCCTGCAGCAGGGGGTGCTGCGGCCGGCCCTGCAGCCCGCCTGAGGGGCGGCGGCGGGCCAGGGCGCGGCTTCATACAGTGCGCCTTCCAATGGGTGCGGCCGGGGGCACGGGGATGGCGGATCGCTTGGTGCGGGCAACGGCGGCCGGCGGTGGCATCCGCCTGGTGGCGGTGAGCACCAGCACCACGGCCCGCTATGCCCGGCGCCGCCATGGCCTCTCCTTCCTCACCACGGCCCTGCTGGGCCGCGCCATGACCGCCGGCCTGCTGCTGGCCAGCTCGATGAAGGTGCGCCACGGCCGCGTCAACCTGCGCATCGCCTCCGATGGTCCGCTACGGGGGCTGATGGTGGACGCCGGCCGCGACGGCACAGTGCGGGGCTACGTGGGCTGCCCCGCCTTGGAGCTCGACCTGGTGAGCGACGCCGACGGCCAGCACCACTTCGATTTCCGCCAGGCCACCGGCACCGGCTACCTCCACGTGGTGCGCGACCTCGGTGAAGGGGAGCCGTTCAGCTCCACCGTGGAACTGGTGAGCGGCGGCATCGGCGAAGACGTGGCCTCCTACCTGCTCCACTCGGAGCAGACCCCCTCGGCGGTGTTCGTGGGGGAGCAGATCGACAGCCGCGGCCTGCACCACTGCGGCGGCGTGCTGGTGCAGGTGCTGCCCAAGGCGGCCCGCGAACCGGCGCTGGTGGCGCTGCTGGAGGAGCGCTGCCGCGAGATCACCGGCTTCAGCCAGAAGCTGGCGGCCTGCGAGGGCAACCTCGAGGCGCTGCTGAAGGAGGTGTTCCCCGACCTGGATCCGCAACTGCTGGATGACGCAGAAGCCAGCCAGGACGTGACCTTCCACTGCCCCTGCAGCCGCAAGCGCAGCGTCAACGCCCTCAAACTGCTGGGCCGCGAAGAGCTCAGCCAGATGCTTGAGGAGGACGGTAAGGCCGAACTCACCTGCCACTTCTGCAACGAGGTGTACGACGTGGGGGCCGGCGAACTGCAGGAGCTGATCGACGAACTCAGCGCCAGCGCCGCCTGAAGCCGCAGGGCCAAAGGCTCACGACAGGGTGTTGATGGCCCGGGCCACGATCACGATGAAGATGCCGGTCATGAAGAGGCTGTGCACCAGGTGGGCCAGCTTCAGCCGCGCACCCAGCACCCCATGGCCCTCTGGGGCGCCGAAGGTATTGCTGGCCACCATGGCGAAGAACAGGTAGTCGATGAAGCCGGGGGTCCAGCCGGTGGTGCCGAAGGCCAGCCCCTCGTAGGCCTCCTCCGGAAATAGCAGTCCTGGGGGAAGCGGCGAGATCTGGATGCCAGCGTGCTGGGCACCAGGGGGGTTGGCGTCGCTGCTGCGGCCACCGAGGGGACGCTGGGCGAGGGCCTGTTCCCGCAGCGGGTAATCGAGGTACCAGTACCAGAACACGAAGATCAGCCCGATCACCACGTAAAGCCCGATGGCCTCGAGCAGCAGCTCGTAGGAGTGCACGTCGGCCACCACGATCGCCACATTGATCAACACCAGATTCACGAGGAACTGCAGGGTGGCCAGCAGGCCGAACAGCCGCAGGCTGCGGCGGGCAGGGCAACGGCCCCGCAGCAACCCCGGCAGGAGCCCCACCAGGAACCAGCCCCAGAACAGCCCATAGCAGAGCCGGTAAAGCAGCACCAGGGCCGCCACATCCAGATGGACCAGGCCCGCGGCCATGCGGGGCGCCTGGAGCAGATCGTCAACCAGCCGATGCCGCAGCAGCAGGTCGATCAGGGAGGAGCCCAACAGAGACCCCAGGTAGGGGGCAGCCGTGCGGGCCGAGGGAACCGTGGACATGGCGACGACCCCGCAGACATTCAGGGGCCCCCAGCATGTCGATGGCGATCGGTTTGCGCCGGCGGGGCGGCTGTGCAGGGGGGCAGGGGGCTGTGCAAGGCGCTGTACGGGGTCTGACTAACCCTGGTCAGACCCCGTACAGGCCCACGATCAACACCGCACCGCCAGGCAGCGCAAACCCGTCAGGCGATCAGCAGCGCCCCGAGCACCAGCAGCACCAGGGCCGGCAGGCTCTGCACCTGCTGCGGATCGAGCGGAAGCCCCAGGGGCAGGCCCAGATGCAGGGAAGGATCCAGGAGCCGCAGCAGCAGCCCCCCCAGCAGCAGGCCCACGCTCAGCAGCAGCACGCTCCAGCCGGCGGCGGGCAGCAGGCGGCCGTTGCGCCGCTGCAGGTTGACCACGGCCAACACGGTGGCGAAGGCCAGCACCAGCTCGGCGTTGCTGGCGGGCAGCAGCAGCAACAGCCCCAGCAGCACGGCACCGGCCCCCAGGGGCAGCCAGCGCTGCACCCCATCCGCCAACCCCAGGGTGGGGGCACTGAAGCTCGGGGCGCTGAAGCTGGGCTTGGGCAGGGAGGGCAGGCTGGGCAGCGACGCCAGGCTGGGGCGGGCCGGCGGCGCCTTGACGCTGGGGCGGGTTGCTTCCCGCTGGGAGGCGTTGAGGGCGGCGGAGCTCACCTTGCCCTGCTGGCGCTCCTTGAGGCGATCCATCAGAACGGCGTCGTAGGCCGCTTCGATGCGGGCCCGGGCCTGGGGGTCCTCACCCACCTCCTCCAGCCGCTGCCGCTTGGCGGCCTGCACGGCATCGAAACTGGCCTCCGGGCCGATGCCCAGCCGTTCGTAGGGGTTGGCGGGGCCGGGCTGGGACGCGCTGCCGGTAGGTTCAGCTCCCTGGTTCATGGGTGGTGGCCAGGTGCGCGACACCGTTCAAGCGTAGTGAGGGGAGCGGGGTTCAGAACAACGGCTCGCTGTGGCGGTAACCGGCCTCGAGCTGCAGCTGGCGGCGCTGCTGCTCCGCCTCCTCACAGGGCAGCCAGCGGCGGCGCTTCAGCAGGGGCATCTGCGGGGGGAGGTGGCTGCCCTCCCGCATCTCCACGCGGGCGTCGCCGGGCACGAAAGCCACGTAATCACTGCCGCCGTCCGCCCGGGGGCGCACCAGCCAGAGGGGTCTCGCCATTGCCAGAACCACCGTTGTGACCTTTCTTCGTAATCAAGTCTGGCGGGGCGCCCGCGCCGCCGTGGACGGCCCCACCTAGAGGGCGATGGGCTCCACGCCACTCACCACCGGCGCCACGGCGCTGAGCTCCAGGGCGGAGTGGTCCTCCCGCAGCTGGTTGAGGTTCCACTCGTTCTTGAACAGCAACACCGGCCGATCCCAGGCATCGCGCACGGTTTTGCAATTGAAAATGCGGCCCACGGCCTCGAGCGCGGGCCATCCCCCCACCACCCAGCGGGCCACGCTGAACCCCAGGGGTTCCAGGCGGGTCTGCACGCCGTATTCGTTTTCGAGCCGGTACTGCACCACCTCCAGCTGCAGCTGACCCACCGCCGCCAGGATCGGATCGCGCTTGCTCTGGTCGGTGTCGTACAGGATCTGCACGGCCCCCTCCTCCCGCAGTTCATTCACCCCCTTGCGGAAGCTCTTGAAGGCCGAGGGGTTGGGGTTGCGCAGCCAGGAGAAGATTTCCGGGCTGAAGCAGGGGATGCCCTCGTATTCCACCTTCGGCCCCAGGTAGAGGGTGTCGCCGATGGCGAACATGCCGGGGTTATTGAGACCGATCACGTCACCGGGGTAGGCGTCCTCCACCACCTCGCGGTCCTGGCCGAACAGCTTCTGGGGTCGTGACAGGCGGATGGTCTTGCCGGTGCGGGCGTGCTGCACCGTCATGTCCTTCTCGAATTTGCCGCTGCACACCCGCACAAACGCCACGCGGTCGCGGTGGCGGGGATCCATGTTGGCCTGCAGCTTGAACACAAAACCGCTGAACCCCGGCGCCACAGGAGCGATCGCACCGGCGCTGCTGCTGCGGGGGGTGGGCCTCTGGGCCAGCTCCAGGAAGGCATCCAGGAACGGCCGCACCCCGAAGTTGGTCATGGCGGAGCCGAAGAACACCGGGCTCAGTTCGCCAGCGTGCACCAGCTCCAGATCGAGCTCGTTGCCGGCCGCCTCCAGCAGCTCCATCTCCTCGAGGGCCTGATCCAGCAGCTCAGCCTCCACCACTCCGCTGCTGCGGGCCTCCTCCACGCTCAGCAGCGTCTCCTCGGAGGCGCGCCCCCGCTCCGCCCGTCCGAACAGGATCACCTGGTGGCTGCGGCGATCAATCACGCCGCGGAAGCGGTCGCCGCTGCCGATCGGCCAATTCACCGGCCAGCAGGCCAGGCCCAGGTCTTGCTCGATCTCATCCAGCAGCTCCAGGGGCTCCCGCCCCGGCCGATCCATCTTGTTGATGAAGGTGAAGATCGGGATCTGCCGCATGCGGCACACCTCAAACAACTTGCGGGTCTGGGGCTCGAGGCCCTTGGCGGCGTCCTCCAGCATCACCGCGTTGTCGGCGGCCGCCAGGGTGCGGTAGGTGTCCTCAGAGAAGTCCTGGTGGCCCGGGGTGTCCAGCAGGTTGATGGTGCTGCCGCTGTAGTCGAACTGCAGCACCGTGGAGGTGATCGAGATGCCGCGCTGCTTCTCCAGCTCCATCCAGTCGGAGGTGACCTTGCGCTGCTCCCCCTTGGCCTTCACCGCCCCGGCCTGCTGGATCGCACCGCCGTAGAGCAGCAGCTTCTCGGTGAGGGTGGTCTTGCCGGCGTCGGGGTGGGAAATGATCGCAAAGTTGCGGCGCCGCGACACCGCCTCGGCGAGCGCCTGCAACTCGGGGGTGAGGGTGCTGCTGGTCATCGGCTCAGCCTGCCAGGCGACCCCACACCTCCAGGTAGCGGTCCTCCACCGCCGCCACCCGCAGCTGGGATGCCAGCCCCGCCGCCCGCAGCTGCCCCTCCACCTCCGCGGGGGTGAAGGCCGCATGCAGGGAGGCCAGGTAATCGTGCTGCAGCACCGGCGGCGCGTCGGCCCCATGGCGCCGCAACAGCGCCTCGGCCGCCTGGGGATCAGCCGGGCGGCGCAGGTCTTTCAGATAGATGCGGCACCCCGGGGCTCCGAGCTGGGCCAGGGCCCGCCAGAGCACAGCGGGATCGTGCAGGTGGTGCAGCAGGCTGTTGCTCACCACGGCGCTGAAGCCACCCGGCAGGCCCGGATCCGGCAGACGGCTGCGGCGAAACTGCAACCGATCCGCCAGGGCGGGCTCCGCGCTGCTGCGGCGCCGCAGCTCCGCCTCCGCCAGGGCGAGCATGGGGTCAGAGCCATCGATCCCCAGCACCAGGGCTGGGGGGTGCTGCAGCTGCGCCAGCAGGAAGCTGATGTTGCCGGGGCCGCAGCCCAGGTCGATCACGCGGGGGCCGAGCCCCTCGGGGAACAGTTCCCCCAGGCGAGCCACCACGGCGCTATCGCTGGCGCTGAAATCCGCCGCGGCATAGGCGGCCGCCTGCTCGCGGCCCTCCATCAGTTCGGGCTCGGGAACGCGCTCCATGGCAGGGATGTGGGGGCCCATCCTGGCGGCGGCGCACCAGCCACCGTCACTGGTGGCAACGACTGCTTGCGGACCCCACCAGTGGCGTTATGGTGCCGATCACGCCCCGCCCCACGCCGCCTGTGACCCTGTCTGTTCCTGGAGCCCGCCCCACGGTTTCAACCGAGCCCACCGCCCTGAACGGCCCCAGGCCTGACTTCCCCGCCACGGCGCCGGCGGCCAATCCGGTCTTCTACCGCACCTATTCCCGCAAGACCCCCCAGGGCCGCGAAAGCTGGCATCAGGTGGCCGAGCGCAACCTGGAGGGCCTGCGCAAGCTGGGCCACCTCAATGCCGAGGAGGTGGCCCTGCTGCGCCGCATGCAGCAGGAGCAGAAGGCCCTGCCCTCCGGCCGCTGGCTCTGGATCGGCGGCACCCCCTGGATCGAGCAGCAGCACAACTTCTCCGGCGCCTACAACTGCACCTCCACCAACCTGGTGGATTGGGAAGCCTTCGGTCTGATGATGGACCTGGCGATGATGGGCTGCGGCACCGGCGCCATCATCGAGCCGCACCTGATCAGCCAGCTGCCGGCGGTGCGCAACCAGCTCCGCATCACCGGCGTCAGCGACATCGGTGCCACCCCCGCCGGCCAGCGCCAGGACAACACCACCCACAGCATCGAGGGACAGCGCGTCCACATCAAGGTGGGCGACACCCGTCGCGGTTGGGTGGACAGCTATCAGCTGCTGCTCGATCTCTGCAGCGACGAGCGCTTCGACGCCGCCACCCCGATCGACATCTCCGTCGACCTCTCCGACGTGCGCCCCGTGGGTGAAACCCTCAAGGGCTTCGGCGGCATGGCCAACCCGGTGAAGCTGAAGGACCTCTACGGCCGGGTGGCCCAGATCCTCAACAGGGCCCAGGGCCGTCAGCTCACCTCCGTGGAGTGCTGCCTGCTGATCGATGAAGCGGCGGTGACGATCGTGGCCGGCAACATCCGCCGCAGCGCCGGCATGCGCCAATTCGCCGCCGACGACACCGCCGCCTCCAGCGCCAAGGACAACCTCTGGCAGCAGGACAGCGATGGCAATTGGCGCATCGACCCCGAGCGGGATGCGCTGCGCATGGCCAACCACACCCGGGTGTTCCACAGCCGCCCCGACCGCGCCACCGTGCTGGAGGCGGTGACCAAGCAGTTCCAGTCCGGTGAAGGGGCCATCCAGTTCGCCCCCGAGGCGATCGCCCGCTCCAACGCCGACCTGCTGCCCACCCCCGAGCTGCGGGCCGAATTCATCGAGATCTACTGCGACCAGGGCCGTGAGGAGGCGGGCCGCTGGCTCACCACCCACCACCCCGAGATCAGCGCCAAGGAGCTGGAGCACCGCCTCGGCCGCTACGGCCTCAACCCCTGCGGCGAAATCCTCGGTGCCGATTTCCACTGCAACCTGGCGGAGATCCACCTCAACCGCATCGACCCCGACGACCTGGTGTCCCAGGAGGAGGCCTTCACCGCCGGCGGCCTGGCGGTGGCCTGCCTGCTGAACCACCGCTTCGAGGTGGAGCGCTACCGCCAGAGCCGCGCCTGGGATCCGATCGTGGGGGTGAGCTTCACCGGCCTGTTCGACTTCTTCGTGCACGCCTTCGGCACCCCCTGGCTGACGTGGTGGGAGGCGGGCCGCCCCGACACCGAGGAGGGCCGCAGCTTCAAGGCCAAGGAGGCCGCCTACCTGAGCCGTTGGAAGGAGATCGTCAACCAGGCGGTGTGGGATTACTGCGACCGCCACGGCCTGCGCCGCCCCAACCGCTGCACCACCGTGCAGCCCGCCGGCACCAAGAGCCTGCTCACCGGCGCCTCCCCCGGCTGGCACCCCCCCAAGGCCCAGCGCTTCATCCGCCGCATCACCTTCCGCAAGAACGATCCGGTGGCCCTGGCCTGCATGGACTACGGCTACACGATCGTGCCCTCCCAGAGCGACAAGGATGAGCTGGGGCGTCTGCTGGACGATCCCTTCGATCCCCGCTGCACCGAGTGGCTGGTGGAGATCCCCACCGAGGTGAGCTGGGCCAACATCCCCGGCGCCGATGCGGTGGAGATCAACAACTTCTCCGCCATGGCCCAGTTCGACTTCTACATGCAGGTGCAGCAGCACTACACGGCCCACAACACCTCGGCCACCGTGGAGTTCCGCGAGCATGAGATCGAGCCCCTGGCGGATGCCATCCACCAGGCCATCGACAACGGCCAGGGCTACATCTCCGCCGCCCTGCTGGCCCGTTTCGACGCCAACGCCACCTTCCCCCGGCTGCCCTTCGAGCCCATCGACCAGGCCACCTACGAGCAGATGCAGACCGCGGTGGTGGAGCGGCGCCGCACCCACGATTTCTTCGAGGCCCTGCAGCGCTACGACGGCGGCGAACTGATGGAGGCGGGCCCCGCCGGCTGCGACTCCGACAAGTGCCTGCTGCCGCTGGCCAAGCCGGAGAACTGATCCGGCCATGGCCCTGCGGGCGGCCCTGGCGCTGACGCTGCTGATGGTCGCCGCGGGCTCCGCCCGTGGCGAAACGGTGGGGGCCACCCCGGCCCCGGTGCCGTCGGTGGCCTGCCGCCGTGCCGGCCTCGTGGAGCACCCCCTGCGGGACAGCCAGGGGGCGGCGCAGTTCTATTACGGACTGCCCCTGGAGCTGCTGGATGCCGAGCAGCGGGCCTTCCTGGCGGGCCTGTTCAAGGGCTCAGCCGGCTGCAGCCTCACCGCCGGCCCCGCCAAGCTCGGGGGGCAGCAGGGGCTGCTGGTGACCCTGGCCTATGCCGATGGGGTCACCCTGCAGGCTTTCTGCCGCGGCAACGACTTCAAAAGTTGCCAGGTGCGCAGCCGCCAGGGCAGCGAAGCCGCCGGCCCCTGGGCGCCGGGCGCCCTGCAGCTGATCCAGGCCCCCACGGGCAGTCAGGCCGCCCCGGCCAACCTGGAAACCGTGGAGATCGAACTGGTGAGCGGCCAGGCCGGCAAGGCCGGTGCCGCCAAACCGCAGCAACTGGGCAGCTTCCGCGCACCGGCGCAGCTGCTACAGGCTCAGCCCGAGGGGCTCTGAGTGAGCAGGTCGAGGGCCAGCGCCAGCTGCTCCAGCAATTCACAGCAGCGGTCGTAGTGGCGCTCGGGGGCCAGGCTCACCGGCAGGGTCTCGATCAGATCTGCCAGCTCACGGGTGCGCAGGGCCAGCAGGTTGGTGGAGAGCACAGCCAAGGTTCCGGCGACCAACGGTCGCTCGCGCTACTCCAACCATGGCGAGCAGTCGCATTTGAGACGCACGCGTCACGCTCCAGGTGGATTCGGCCGTGGGACACTGGCCCTGGCCCCAAGGGGCAGCCGCTGGAGGGGTGGTCGAGTGGTTGATGGCTCCGGTCTTGAAAACCGGCGAGGTGAAAGCCTCCGTGGGTTCGAATCCCACCCCCTCCGTTTTTCAGCCCCCGGCCGGGGCCCGGCGCTTCAGGAAGTCTTAAGGCCGCTGCAACAGAACCGCCGGGCC
>Ga0194121_10000387_pt1 | contig 77675 bp, 68 predicted proteins | sample TA2MahCa50mmetaG_FD_148609 | JGI IMG/M metagenome (GOLD analysis project Ga0194121, IMG submission 148609) | Freshwater microbial communities from Lake Tanganyika, Tanzania - TA2015020 Mahale Deep Cast 50m | ecosystem: Environmental > Aquatic > Freshwater > Lake | place: Tanzania: Lake... | reverse complement strand
CGGGGTACCGCCGACAAGTACAACCGTATCGGCTTACCGGAATATTTCGCGATGGAAGCGTTTGTGCGCTGGGATGGAAACCTGATTTAAGCGTCCGGGGGTCGAGCCGGTCGGGACGTCTTGCGATCCTATTGCTGCTTCGATCGCGCTATTCGAGTTGTTGAAACTGGAGGAGGTCGCCGAGCCAACCAAGGTGACGGCCGCCAAGCACGCCAGCAGGATCAGCGCCAACATCACGGCGTATTCGACCGCGGTTGGCCTCTCCTCGGAACGCAGGAACCGTTTGAGTTTCTTCATCGGCGATCCACCCTATCGGTACGGGGCTTTCTGCCGTTCTGGCACCGCCATGTCGGATGCCGCAAATCTCATGATTACCACGGGGGCGAAAATCCGACGGCAACTACAAGGAGCTTTAGGTCACAAAACGGCGAGGGATAAATCACCGCGGTCGGCAATTTCTGGTGATTTCAGGTCGGCATGCCCCAAGCCTTGTACGCCCCAAGGGCCTCGTTCGCCCCAAAGGCTGGGAACCGCCAGGCCAAGGCGCGCGGTCGGATCCGCGCACGCACGTCCGGAATTGCACGCATTCGGAGGAACAGGTGGCTGCGAACCGGGTTTGCACATGGAAAACAGCAGCGATTTTTCCCGCTGAAACGACAAAAAGTCCGCCGTTTTTTCACGTCGGACCCGAATGGCACTCGGTTTGCAATCTATTAAGGGCGGTGCCGGAGTGGAAGAACGGCACCTTGTGGCTCGTTGCTGCAAGATGCCGTTTGTTTTCCTGTTTCGTGGTGAGCAAGGAAGCCCCCGACTGAGTGCACCCAATTCCTCCCCACGTGCTGATTGCCACTCTATTGGCAGCCTGCTCTTCTTGCAGCTTGCTCGATTGGTAGCTTGATTGTTCGTTGAGATCCTGGCACAGTGGATTCTTGGATAACTGGGATCGATCGTCCCAGGGGTGGTTCATGTTTCTGGAACTGACTCGTGAAGAACTGGCGATGCTCGCGAATCTCGTCGAAGAACGCATCCGCAAGAATCGGTGGAGCGAGAAAAACGGCGAATTGAATGGGGTACCGCCAAGTCACTTCTCCGATTTCACGCACGAACTGGACGGGCTGGAACGGCTGCTGCACAAGCTGCACAGTTGCGAGTGCGACGTGTTTGCTTGACAGCAACGTTGGTTCGTCCGAAGATTGCCGGCGGGCCTGAACGAGGCCGATGCCTCGAGACCATTACGGTGGCCCGCCATACTTCAACGAGCCGGTGGTTCCTTGATCGACCGTAGTGGAAACCGTATTACTCGGAAGTGGTTCGCCGCCTTGCAGGCATCGCTGAAAGCACTGCAGTTCGTTTTTCTCGCCGGTGGTTTCTCTATCGGTGGTTTCTCTGCCAACAGGGAGTTCCTGTTGAGCGCCGCGGAACCGCCTGGTGCCGCAGTTCTCGCCGATGCCGTCGTCGACACCGAGCGTCGGCCCGTTGCGATTGTGCTCCGCGACGATCCGTTTGAAATTCTGGTCGCCAACCGCGCGGGTACCCTGGCGGTGATTGACGGAGCGTCGAACAAGTTGCTTCGCGAGCACGTTGCTGGAACGCGGTTGTCGCACGCGGTGTCGCTGGAACAAGGCCGGAAAGTCCTTGTTGCCGACGAAGCGGCAGGCGAGTTGCGGCTGCTGCACTGGTGCGACGCGGACCTGAGACACGCGTGGAACCGGCCTGTCTGTCATTCGCCGATTGCGCTGCTGCCGTCTTTGGACGAGCGATCGGTGTGCGTCGCGTCGCTCTGGGGACGCCGCCTCTATTGGTTGGCATTGGATGCGGCTCCGGCCCCGGCGGTCGTCGAAAACGACCCGCGCGATCGATGGTCCAGCGAATTTCTCGACCTGCCATTCGCGCCGCGCAGGCTGGTGCGTTTGTCGTCGGAGCGGATTGTCGCGATCGATGCGTTCGGCGGTCGTTTGGCCGTCGTGAATGAAAGCTCCCGCCGAGTTGAATTCGATCATGAACTCGACGCACACAACATCGCCGGCGCTTGCCTTTCCCACGATCAGAATCATCTGCTGGTGACCCATCAGCGCCTGAGCGCGAAGGAGCCAACCACCCCATCCAATGTGCATTGGGGCGAGGTGATTCGCAACGTCGTACGGCGGTTGCCGGTCGACTGGCTGTTGAGTTCCCAGCGGGAGGCGCCGGCAGGCGGTCTGTTTTTCCTTGGTTACCCCGACAGCGCAACCGGTGATCCCGCCGCCATCCTCGAGACCACCGATCGACGACAGATCGTGGCTCTGGCCGGTATCTCGCAGGTCGGCATCAGTGATGTCGGCGCCAATTATTTCCGGCAGATCGACGTCGGTCGCCGCCCGATCGCGCTGGCGGTTTCGCCGCGCCGACAGCAGCTCTATGTGGCCTGCATGAACAGTGATTCGCTGGAGGTTATCGACCTGGAGCGCCTCGAGCGATCGGCGACGGTGATGCTCTGCAAGGCGGATTCTCCGAATTCGACGGCTACCAATCTGGCGGCTCGAGGCGAGGAACTTTTCTACGATGCTCGCTTGTCGAGTGACGGATGGTACAGTTGCCACAGCTGCCATACTGAAGGGCATTCCAATGGCCGACTGAATGACAACGCGACCGACGGAACGTATGGTGATCCGAAACGCGTCCCGTCGCTGCTAGGAACCGCCGATACCGGACCGTGGGCCTGGAACGGGCGCTTTCAAGAAATGGAATCCCAAATCCGGCACTCGATCGAAACGACGATGCAGGGACCTTCTCCCAACGAAGACGACGTGCGCGCGATCGCGGCGTTCTTGAAAACGATGCCGCCCGCCCCATCGCTGGCCGAAACCCGCCGCCCTGACAGCTCTCCTGGCCAGGAACTTGCTCAGGCTCGCGCGAGGGATCGCGGCCAACAGTTCTTCCAACGCTCCGGATGCGCCGACTGTCACGCTCCAGCGCGCTACACAACACCCGGGACCTATGACGTCGGTCTGCATAGTTCCCAGGGCGAGCGATCGTTTAACCCGCCGTCGCTGCGCGGCGTCTCGCAACGACAACGACTTTTCCACGACAATCGCGCCACGAATCTGCGCGAGATCTTTGAGGAATTCCAGCACGGTCTCGATGCGCCACCCGCGCCAGGCCAGCTCGACGATCTGCTGGCGTTCCTGCAGTCGCTCTGAACCGCCGGAAGCCTGACCGTGAGTTGTTCCTGAGCCTGGCGGAAGCTCGCTGGGTCGTCGATTGCTGGCGGCTCGATTACAATCACCGCCGACTACATAGTGCGTTCGACTACCAGACCCCGGCGGAGTTCGCGATCCCTTTACTCCAGATCCTCGCATTCAGAGTGGTACATAGATCGGGGGAAGGCCAACACCAGTCCGGTGAATCCCAGCCCCATATCGGCGAGAAATGCCCGGCGACGAATATTCACGGTCCAGGGCATGACTGTGGTACTCAAAACTTGGAAGTCCGCTAGACGGAGTGCCAATTTGACCGGTAAACGACCATGCGGGGCTCTTCTGACGATCCACCCCGCAGGATATACAGTCACAATTTTATCGACCCAGGCAAGTGCGAAGAGTCGGCATGGCAAGGCAGCCCGGTCCCAGTTTGCCATCAACAACCGATCTATCGGCGCCGGACCTTGAACTGTAATATTTGATACTGTTTGGAGTTAAGGATTCTAGGAGGCCGGGAGCCGATGAGCACGTTGCGGTACTGGACTGCGGGAGAATCGCATGGGAAGGCGTTATTGGCGCTGGTTGACGGTTTTCCCGCCGGGTTCCGCCTCAACTTGGACGTGATCAACCGGGAACTCCAACGCCGACAGGGCGGGTATGGTCGAGGGGGACGGCAGCGAATTGAGTCCGATCAGGTCGATTTGCTGTCCGGCATCTGGAAAGGGGTTACGATTGGCAGTCCGATCGCCCTGCAGGTCGTGAACAAGGACTACAAACTGGAACGGCTGGGAGAGCTCGACCGACCCCGGCCAGGACACGGCGACCTACCCGGCGCGATCAAGTATCTCGGGTCGATTCGCGGGATCTTGGAACGGGCCAGTGCCCGGGAAACGACGGTACGCGTGGCCGCAGGGGCGCTCGCCAGGCAGCTGTTGACCGCCTTCTCGATTGAGACCCTCGGTTATGTGGTCGAATTGGGTGGGATGGCACTGCCCGCCGCGCCGGGAACGATTCCCGAGCACCGTCAGTTACGCGATCAGTCCAGCGTCTATTCGCTGCGCCCCGACCTCGACTTGCCGATTCAAGAGATGATTGACGAGGCGGGCCGTGCCGGCGATACGCTGGGTGGAATTGTCGAGGTACGGGTGGAAGGTCTGCCATTCGGATTGGGCACGCACGCACAATGGGACTTGAAGCTGGACGGCCGGTTGGCCCAGGCGGTGATGGCGGTCCAGGCGATCAAAGGCGTGGAGATCGGGTTAGGGTTCGAGGCGGCTCGGCGGCGAGGCTCGCAAGTCCACGATCCGATTCAATTTGACGCCGCGCGTGCCGGGCAGACCGGGCTCGGCTACCAGCGGCCCACCAACAACGCCGGTGGGCTGGAGGCGGGGATGACGAACGGCCAGCCGCTGGTCATTCGCGCCGCGAAGAAACCGATCAGTACGCTGGCCCAGCCGTTGGAGTCGATCGACTTATCGACCAAGCAGCCCGCCGCGGCCGCCTACGAACGCAGTGATGTTTGCGCGGTTTCGGCGGCAAGCGTAATCATCGAGAATGTGGTCGCATTTGAGGTCGCTCGCGCACTGGTCGAGAAATTTGGCGGAGACAGCCTGGTCGAAATGCAAGCACGCTGGGACTCGTTCCAGGAACTCGCACGTCGGCGCTGAGGGATAGCGTTACCGCGCAAGGAATTATGATGGACGAACGGATTCGTCGCCGGATCTTTCGACTGGGATGGGTTGCTCTCTGCGCCGTTCCTACCTGCCTCAACGCGGCCTGGTGCTGCTATCGCCATACGCCGCACTACGCGCAAGCCACTACCGAGCAGTGGCAGCAGGAGCTCACTCGCAGCCTGGGAGCGGAACTGTTCATGGCCAGGGTCGAACAGCCCCAACCCGGTCATCTCCGATTTCACAACCTGCGTGTGGTTGACCCTGAAACGTCGATTCCTTGGGTGCGGATCGATCGAGTGGACGCAGTCCAGAGCGACCGCGGCTGGGTACTCGTCGTGCCGCGTGCGGAAGTACTTGGAGAGCAGCTATCGGAATTCCTGGCGATCGTCCATGATCGATTCCTGCGACGGGCTCGGCCCCACGCCACGGAATGGGAACTTGTTGTCGAGCAGGTCACGCTTCACGAAGCGGCATCGAATCGATCGGCAAAAAATCTGCAGGTTCGAATTCGCAACACCGTGGAAGGGCCCCGAGCGGAGATTGAAGCCGCGGTGGTATCCGGGGCGGAAGACAAACCGGTACGCCTGACCGTCGCGCGGCATCGTCAACAGAGTCCGGCCCTGACACGTTGGACAATCGATACGCGCGAGTCATCGTTCCCCTGCGTCGATTTGGCGCGGTGGTTGCCGGGGATGGTGATGCTCGGCGAGGAATGCGTCTTCGAGGGTCTGCTTACATTCCAGAACTCGGAGGCCGGCTGGGAAGGCAGCCTGCAAGGCCGTTTCGCCCCAGTGGACCTCGAATCGGTGGCGCGGAAGGTCACCGGCCATACCCTGACCGGCACCGGTGAACTACTGATTTTCGACGCGGAGTTTTCCGGTGGACGCATTCTCGAGGCGACCGGAGAACTGCACTTCCAGGACGGCCGTATCGGACGTCCACTCGCCCTCGCTCTCGCCTCGAACAACGGACTCAGGCTTCGCCCCACCAGCCGACTCGAGAAAATGCGACAAGCCGATATTGGCTTCCGACAACTCGCGCTGGCATTTCGGGTCAGCGAGAAGGGATTGGAACTTCGTGGTCGCTGCGATCCTGACCGATCGGACGCGATCATGAATGACGGGGAAGGCCCGTTGCTGGTGGAACCAGGCTCCTCGCGCGTTCCTATTGCCGGCCTGGTTCGCGCGTTGTCCTCGGACCGTGATGCGACCGTGCCCGCGACGCAAGAGGCCGAACGGGTTTCGGCAGTGCTTCCACTGCCCAGTGCCAATGTCGCCTCGGGCGATCGGTCGCAGTCGCGTTGATCGTGTGCCACGGGGCCATCGTGTGCCATGGGTGAGGGCCATCCCGTGCCAAGGGACAAAGCAAACGTTGAGCCCTCAAGCCAAGGTATGGTCAAGAGATCTGGGGGAGGTTTTGTGGTCCCGTGCCGTCGGCACGGCCTCGGGACGGCCCTCAATCGTGGCACACTGAGCCGGCTCACGTCAAGGCACAGGTGACCCGGCTCACGTCAAAGGAACCGGGGCTTTCGGGGGTCCGGCCTGCATCACTCGCGGTTACGATGCACTGACGATGATCCCTTCCGCGGCGCCACTTTCCAGTACCTCCAGGTTGGTGCTGATGACGCTCTGGTCATCCAGTTTCAACACGGCCGGCGTTAACGATTCAACAACGCCACCGATCCAGTTGGCACCGTCCTTGTACTTGATTCGCATGCCGACGGCGAACCGGCCGTTGGTCTTCGCGGCGGCGGGCGGGGATTTTACCGGTGCCGCGCCCGCCGGTTTTGCAGCGGTGGTTGCGCCTTCCGCCTTCGCGGGCTTGGCCGGAGCTTTGGCCACTCCTCGGACACCCGCCAGATCCTGCAGCACATGCCAGTTCTCGAGCCGGTCCTTCTTGGCGAACAACAGCGTCTCGCTCGGATTCCCTTCCTTGTCGAAGTGCTTGCCAAAGCGGCCTTCGCTGCGAGCAAAGTCGATGAAGTCGACCATCTGTCCCGTCTTGGGGTTGGTCCACCAGTCGTCGTTGATCGCCGGATTTCCCTGCAGCGAAATTCGCTCCCGGATCGTATCGCCCTTGCGGGGATCGTAGATCACCAGCGGAAACGCCCGCGTATCGACGGCCAAACGCGCTTGATCGGTCGCCATATTGTCGGCCACTCCATGTTCCGGCTGACAAGTTGTATAGCAGCAGACGATCGCCGGACCGTCGAACTCCATCGCGTCCAGAACGGACCGATAGAAGTGGTTGATGTGGGCGCAGGTCGTTTGAGCCACAAACGTGTGAGGATGCATCATGGCGATCTGGGCGATCTCCTTGCGACGTTCCTGCTTGCCGGCGATGACCTTGCCATGCGTGCTCATCTTGGTGTTCTGGCCCGTGTAGCTGCTGGTGGAAGCCTGCCCACCCGTGTTGGAATAGACCTGCGTGTCGAGAACAAACACCTTGATGTTCATTCCCGAGGCGAACATGCGCGACAGCGACTGGAAGCCGATGTCGAACATCGCGCCGTCGCCGCCCAGGCACCACAGCGGGCGATCGGTCCATCCCATCTGGTCCCAACGCGCGCGGAGTCCCATCGCCATCGCGGGAGCATTTTCGAACAGCGAATTGACCCAGGGTACCAGGTAGGGATTGTAGGGGTAGGTCGAAGTGTAAACCGTGTTACATCCGGTGGCGGCAATGATACCCCATTGGTCGCCGTACTTGGCGCCCGTGGCCGCGCATAGCATGCGCAGTGCCGTACCTTCTCCGCATCCGGCGCAACTTCCCGCGCCGCCCGTGTAGATATGGGTCTTCTCATGGAGCATCATGTCGATCAGAAGATTGTCGCTGACGTAGCGCTTGTCCGACGGTCCAAATTCCTTAAACAGTCGGTGGCTCTTGCGGACCGTGGTCATGATCTGTTCGGTCTTGGGAATCATCTTCAGCGCATCGTCATCGCAGACGGTGACGCACTCCGCGCAGCCCTTGCACTTGCTGGGATCGATCATGATCAGGAACATTCCGCCTTCGCCCTGTTTCTTGGCGGGCCCTTCGTAATATTTCCTGGTCTTCGACCATTGGGCGGCAAACATCGCCCGCTCCTCGGGGTCCTGGATCGTGGCCATCTTCTGGTTGTACTCGCTTTCGCTCAGCACCTTCCCGAGGATAGCCGTGTCGGGACAAAGCGTCACGCAGTCCATGCAACCGGTGCAATTGTTCGGCAAGTACTCGGGGATATCCGGAGCGATATAGCTGAAGTCCCGCAACGTCGCGGTGCCGGCCGGGATCAGTGAACGAGCGACCGCCAGATCGGCGGGCAGTTCTTTTTCCGCGATCCCTTCCTCGTAGGCGCGGATCACCCGATCGTTGAAATCGTTGACGTTCAATACCGGCAGGCTGACCATGCGGTAGGGAGCGTCGACGAGCGTGCCGTAACTGCTGTTGTTGAACGGGTCACGGTCGTTGGCATCGTTCATCGACGGTTTGACGGCGGTGTCTATCATGAAAATATCGCTCCTGGAGTGGATGTTCCGTATCGGCCGCCGAGGCGGCTGGTTTTCGCAACGTGAAAAACGGTGCCAGCAGTTCAGCTCGATTGGATGATCGAGGCCGGGACCTCCTGCATTTCCTCGTAACCGCGTTTCACACAGGTCATATTGTCTTGCACGACGCGGTCGCCCCGCTTGCCGAAGTACTTGCGGATCGCTTTCTCGACACCGGCATAAACCTGGTCATTCGTCATGCCGCTCTTCTGCGAATAAGGCGTCAATTTCAGAAACGCACCCAGCAATACGATGCCCTGCATTCGCATCTGCAAGTCGGCTACCGAGGCCACATCGCGGGCAATCTGAACCATGTCGGCAAAGAACACGCGAATCTTCTTCTGCCGAATGAACGTTTTGTGATGGGTCGGGATCCGGTCCCAGACATCCTTGGCATCGCGGAACGCCGATTGCATCACGATCGCGCCGCCCTCGACCAGCCCCACCAGGGGATTACCGCTCAGAATCGCCGTGGTGTCGTTCAAGACGACCAGATCGACGAACTCGAGTTCGCTGTGAAGCAGGATGTGCTGGTTCGAAATCGTCAGGTAGTAGGTCGTCGGCAGACCCTTTTTCTCCGACCCGTATTTCGGGTAGGCCTGCACGTCCATGCCGAATACGTCGCCCGCGATGGTGGCGATCACTTTGTTGGTGGTGACGCTGCCGAATCCTCCGACCGAATGGCCGCGCATCGAGAACGATCCCGGTTCGCGCAGATCGGGGTCCTCTTTGATTTTCAGCGCCAGCGGGTGTTGAATGCCGAGGCAGAAGTAATCGCGCCCGGGCCCATCCACCTCGCGCATGTTGTCGACCGCCGCCATCAGGTCGCCGGGACGCACGTCGCGGCTGCCAAGTCCAGCGGCACCCGAGAAAATTCTGGGCAATCGCTGAATTTTCGGCAGCCCGTTCTGGCCCAGCATCGCGTCGCAGAAGGCAGCCTTGATCTCCCGCGTCAGGTGGTTTCCGGTCGTCGACAGCGGATCGTCCATCCGTTCCAGGACGGTGATCGCTTTACAGTTCTTCAGCGCGGCGACCAGTTGCTGGGACGGGAACGGTCGGAAACAGGTGACCGTCACCGCACCGACACGGATTCCCAGCTTGGAACGCAGGTAATCAACCGTGGCATACGCGGTTTCCATGTAGCAGCCCATACCGACGATGACGTATTCGGCATCTTCGCATTCGTACGACTCGATGAAGTCGTAGCGCCGCCCGGTCTGCTCGTAAAACTCTTGAAACGCATCTTCGAGAGCCGGACCGACCCGGTCGTAATAGGCGCGCTGAGCGATCTTGCCTTTCATATACGAATCCTGATTCTGAACCACACCCGACATGATCGGGTTCGCGGGATCCATCAGGTTCATCAGCTTGTCTTCCGGTTTGCCGATATACGCCTTCATGAATTCCAACTCGGGCAGGCGGACCTTTTCCACGGTGTGCGTGGTAAGAAATCCGTCCTGCACATTGAAAAACGGCGTGCTGGACGCCTCGGCGGCCCGACGGGAAATCAGGCACAGATCCCCCGCTTCCTGGGCATTGCGTCCGAACAGCATTCCCCAGCCGCAGTCGGCGACACTCATCATGTCGTCATGGCCGGCGTGGACGTTCAATGAATGGCTGGTGAGCGCCCGGGCACCGATATTGAAGACGACGGGCAAGCGCTTGCCGGAGATCACGTAGAGAACTTCCTTCATCAGGACGAGTCCCTGTCCGGACGTGAAATTCGTAACCCGGCCACCCGCGCAGGCAAACCCTTCACAAAAAGTCGCCGCCGAATGTTCGCTCTCCGGCTCCACGAACATCAGCACATCGCCCCAAAGGTTACGATACCCGTTGGACACAGCACTGTTGAAACCGCCGCCCATGTTGGTCGAACTGGTGATCGGATAGGCTCCGGACGCCTGACAGACATTCGTTTCCACGTGTACTACCGTCTCAGAGCCGTCGCAGGTCGTCGGGATTCCAGGATATTGGAATTTCCGCTCGACTTTCTCTCGGACCACGTCCGGCGCGTCACTCCCCTTGCCAGCGCCGGTCTTCGGCACCTTGGTTACGACAGCCATCGTATTGCTACTCCCTGAACATGCAGAAGCGAATTGGCATTTCGAATCATACGTCCTTGCCGGCCCCTGGGGTACGCCTGAAGCCGCATTCCACTTGAGCCCGGCGTCGACAACATATCAGGACGATGCCGCCGAGTCAAAACGGCTTGCCCCCACCGGCCGGGAGCAAGGTCACTGTACTCCGCCGTCGAAAACTGGGAAATCTAGGGAGATTTGGCAATTCCCCCGTCCTTCATGACAAATTCGATCTGTTTCATTCGGCCGATCTCCTCGAGCGGATTTCCGGCCACCGCGATAATATCGGCGATTTTTCCCTGTTCAATCGTCCCCAATCGGTCCTCAACGCGTAATAATCGGGCGGCGTGAAGTGTGGCAGACTGGATCGCCTGCATCGGCGACATGCCGCCTTGGACCATCATTTCGAATTCGCGGGCATTTTCGCCGTGCGGGGAAACCCCCGTGTCGGTCCCAAACGCGATCTTCAGCCCGGCAGCAACCGCCTTCTGAAAGGTCCGATTGATTTCCGGGCCGATCGCGGCCGCCTTCGGGCGGACGATTTCCGGGAAATAGCCGGGCTCTTTGGCTTTCTCGGCGACCCAGTTTCCCGCCAGCAGCGTGGGGACCCAGTAGGTCCCCTTTTCTTTCATCAACGCCATGACCTCGTCGGTCATGAAGGTGCCATGTTCGATCGAATCGACTCCCGCCAGAACCGCGCGGCGAATGCCCTCGGTCCCGTGTGCGTGGACCGCCACGATCATGTTGTAGTCCCGCGCCGCCTCGACGACCGCTCGCAACTCCTCCTCGGTGAACTGGGGGTTCTGGCCGCTGGCTGCCAGGCTCAGCACACCTCCGGTAGCCGTGAGCTTGATCAGATCGGCACCGTCCTTATACCGTTGCCGAACGGCTTTGCGCGCGTCGTCGGCACCGTTGATGACGCCGTCGGCCGGTCCCGGATCACGCCGGAAATCGCCACGAAGACCATTGCTCGGATCGGCATGACCACCGGTCGTCGCCAGCGATTTTCCGGAGGTAAAGATGCGCGGGCCGGGTACCCAGCTTTGGTCAATCGCTTTCCGCAACGCCACGGAGTTCACGCCGTTGTCCCCCAGATCGCGCACCGTCGTGAACCCCGCCATCAACGTCAATCGCGCGAAGTGCGTCGAACGCAATGCGAAATCGGCCTGGTCCATGAAGAATTTTTCGGAATAGGTATCGCGCGAATGCTGCGACATCAGGTGCGTGTGCATATCCATCAGTCCCGGCATCACGGTACATTCGCGCAGCGAGATCAGTGAATCGCCTTTTTCCGGCGACAAGAAGCCATCCGCAATGCGCTGGATCCGGCCGCCGTCGACGACAATGGTGACCCGTTCGCGAGCCGTTTCCGCACGGCCATCAATCAGCCGCCCGGCATGAATCCATGTCGCGGCGTAAGCGTCTGCCGCTCCCGACATCAACAGGATCAGAAACAGAATGCCTCGGGGTGTTTCGCGGCGACGTCGCATGCGCGGCTCCAAAAAAAGTGAACGGTAGTTTCTCCCCCGCCACGTCAACGGCCGTCTTGCACGTCCCCCGACAGGCGGGAAATCGCATCGTAGACGACTGTGCAGATTTTATCGAGTTGTTCCAGCGAGATTGCCAGGGGGGGCATGATCACGACCACATTCCCCAGGGGGCGGAGCCATACCCCCTGCCGCAGCGCGAGGTCGCAGACCGCCTGGCCGCGTCGTTCCACCCAGGGGAAGGGCTGTTGAAGACGTCGATCACGCACCAGTTCCACCGCGGCGATCATCCCGCACTGGCGAACGTCGCCGACGATTGGCAATTCGGCCAGTCGTCGACCATGCTGCCGCAGCAACGCGATTTTCGGCGGCAACCCCGCCAACGTTTGCTCCTCGTCAAACAGCTCCAGGTTTGCCAGCGCGGCGGCACAGCCCAACGGATTTCCACCATAGGTATGTCCATGGAAGAACGATCGGGAGTCGGCGTACGAACCGAGGAAAGCGTCCCAGATTGCCGTGCTGGTAAGCGTGGCCGCAACCGGAAGGTAGCCGGCCGAAAGCCCCTTGGCCAGGCAAAGAAAATCCGGCGCCACCTGCTCCTGTTCGCAGGCGAACAAGGTTCCCGTCCGTCCAAAGCCCACGGCGACTTCGTCGGCGATCAGGGGCACGCCGAACTGTCGAGTCAATTCGCGGACACCGCGCAGGAACCCGGGCGGGTGCATCAACATTCCGGCCGCGGCTTGTACCAGCGGCTCGATGACAACCGCCGCCAGCGACCGGTGGTGTTGCCGCAGCGCCTGTTCGAATCGCCCCAGGTAATACGGCAACGCGTCCCCGGGTGCAATTCCTTTCGGCAGACGGTAACTATCGGGCGCTTCGACGCGAATCACGTCGAACAGCAATGGGCGAAACATGGCGTGGAAACGCTCCACGCCCCCCAGGCTGACACTGCCAATCGTGTCGCCGTGGTAGGCGTTGGCGAAAGCCAGGAACTTGCGGCGCTCGGGCTGCGGCTCCGAACATTGCCGCCAGTACTGAAACGCCATCTTCAATGCCACTTCGACCGCGGTTGCGCCGTTGTCGGAAAAGAAAACGTGGTTCAGGCCGCTCGGCGCGAGCTGCGTCAGCCGCCGCGCCAATCGAATCGTTGTGGAATTGGAGAGTCCCAGCGAAGTGACATGCGCGACTTTATCGAGCTGCTCGCGGATGGCGGCATCGATGCGGGAATGCCGGTGTCCGTGCAGATTGCACCAAAGGCTGCTGGCGCCGTCCAGGTACCGTCGGCCGGCCGCGTCGATCAATTCGCATCCAACAGCTCTTTCGATCAGCAGCGGCTGATACTCGGCCATCTGCGTGAAAGCATGCCAGACAATCTCCCGATCCCACTGCTCCAGTTGAGCAATTCGATCAGGCTCGCGTTCCCCTGAATTGCGCGGTAACAACGGATCGGACGGACCTCGACTCATACGATGGGCTCGGCCTTACCAGGCAACGACGACCGATTCGCCCACGCGGATTGCCAGCATCCGAGCGGCGTTTTCGCCGACAATCGTCAATTCCAGCGAACCCGAGGTTCCCGACAGTGCAAGGTAGGTACTCGGCACTTCGGAATGGTCGGGCTCATAGATCCCGCGCGTTTCATGTTCGTCGCAGGTCACCGTTACGCGTTCATCACGAGGTACGCCGCGCAAGCGGTCCACACTGATATCGGTAACCAGACTGCCGTCCGGCGAAATGGCGACAACTTTTCCCGTGATCTGGCTGGGCAAACGCGGATCCTCCTCGACGAGATGACGGGGCCAATTGTAAATTGCGACCGGACTCCAGCCAAGCTATCGCCGGCATCACGGCATTTCGGCGATCAGTCGAGCGCAGATTTCTCGAACTTCGGCCGGGTTAACGTTGGCATTTTTCTTCTTGGCAAGTCCCACCAGCGCGCCGGCAGCTTGTGCCTTGCCGGACTTCACGTCGGCAACGATACGAGGGTTTTCGGTCAGCAGTTGCCGGCAGAGTTGCTCGAGTGCCCCGGCGTCCAACGCCTGGATCCCGAGTTTCCGCAGGGCTGCGGCCAGGCTGAGTCCCTCGGAGAACATCGCGCCGAACAGTTCTTTGCTCCGCGACGAGGGAACTTGCCCGCCGCGAACTCCCTCAATCAGCTCGCCCAGACCGTCCGCCGAAATGGGGAAGCGATCGATGGTCCCGCCGGCACTGTTGAGGATCCTCAGAACCTCCTGGGTCACCCAGTTGGAGGCCAACTTGCCGTCACCACACCGTTGCGCCACCTGTTCAAAATAGGCGATGAACTGCCGCCCCTGATTGACGATGACGTCGGCATCGTAGGCATTCAACCGGTAAGCCGATTCCAGGCGCTGGCGCGTGGCCGCCGGCAATTCCCCAAGGGCCGCCCGCACCGCATCGACCGCCGACACGCTCACCGTCACCGGCACCAGATCGGGATCCGGGAAGTAGCGGTAATCGCTCGACTCCTCTTTCTGGCGTTGGGCGAAAGTCGCCTGCCGCTGATCGTCCCAGCCTCGCGTCGATTTCGGCACCTCGGCGATCGTACGGCCGGTTTCCCGCCAGGCGGCGAATTGCCGTTCCGCCTCGTAGGCCAGCGCACGCTCGACGGCGCGAAAGCTGTTCATGTTTTTGACCTCGACGATCGGCGTCGCCACCATGCCGCCAGCCGCATCGGCAAGATGCAGGTTGATATTCGCGTCGACACGCAAGCTGCCCTCCTGCATGTTGCAATCGGACACTTCGAGATATTCAAGCAGCAGCTTCAATTCATTCAGGTAGGCGCGGGCTTCGCGTGGCGAACGCAAGTCGGGCTCGCTGACGATTTCCAGCAGCGGTGTTCCGGTCCGATTCAGATCGATCCGGCTGTCGGCCTTGCCGGACGCTTCATCGTGCAGGCTCTTTCCCGCATCCTCTTCGAGATGCGCGCGTCGAATGCGAATCGACCGGACGGGAAACTCTCCCTTGGGGTCGGCGATCTCCAGCCACCCGGAATGCGACATCGGCAGATCAAATTGACTGATCTGGTATCCTTTGGGCAAATCGGGGTAGAAGTAGTTCTTGCGGTCCCACTTCGTGTATTCGGGAATCTGGCACTGGAGCGCTACGGCGGTTCGCAGTGCAAGCTCAAACGCCCGCCGGTTCATGACCGGCAGACTGCCGGGAAGCCCCAGGCATACGGGACAGGTTTGCGTATTGGGTTCCGCACCGAACTGCGTGCTGCAGCCACAGAACAGTTTGCTGGCTGTCTTGAGTTGCACGTGGACTTCCAGTCCGATCACGATAGCGTAGGGACCCGGATCGGATCGTTCGGAATTCATGCCGCCGGCCTCCGCTGGTGCCAATCGGTGACCTGCTGGTACATGGCGCCGGCCCGCAGCAGCAATTCCTCCGCGAACGGCGCCGCCTGTATCTGCAGGCCGATTGGGAGACCGCTGCGCGACAATCCGCAGGGAACCGACAAGGCCGGTATCCCCGCCAGATTGGCGCTGACCGTATATAAGTCTTCCAGGTACATCGACAGAGGGTCGTTTGCCTTTTCTCCCAGGCGGTAGGCGGGTGCCGGTGTCGTCGGACCGACAATCACGTCGACCGACTGGAACGCGGCGAGCAACTCATCGCGAATCAACCGACGCACGCGCATTGCCTGCAGGTAATACGCTTCGTAGTAGCCGGAGCTGAGCGCGTAGGTACCGAGCATGATCCGGCGTTTGACTTCGGCGCCGAGTCCTTCGGCGCGCGAACGGCAGTAGAGTCGCGCGAGCGGCGACTCGTCCGTGCGGTCGCGTTCCGTCGAGCGATGGCCGAAATGCACACCGTCATATCGGGCAAGATTGCTGGAAGCCTCGCAAGGCGCAATCACGTAATAGGTTGCGATCGCCTGCCGGCTGGCTGGCAATTCGATCTCACGAACCGTCGCGCCCCGCGCCCGAAACGCGCCGAGCGCCTCGCGCACCGCCGCATCGACCTCGGCGTCGAGTCCCGCGTCGAAATGGTCTGGCACGATACCGATCCGCAAGCCGCGCAGCGGCTCGGCGATGGTGTGGGAATAAGAAGGAACCTCGTTGGGCGCCGAGGTCGCATCGCGCGGATCGTGTCCGGCAATCGCCTCCAGCAACAATGCCAGCTCCGGCACCGATCGGGCCATCGGTCCCGCCTGGTCGAGGCTACTGGCGAACGCCACCAGCCCGTAACGGCTGACGCGTCCATAGGTCGGCTTCAAGCCACTGATGCCGCAGAACGCCGCCGGCTGACGGATCGAACCACCGGTGTCGGTGCCGATCGCCAGCGGGCAGATGCCCGCACTGACGCTGGCCGCCCCACCGCCACTCGAGCCGCCCGGGACATGCTCCGTGTTCCAGGGATTGCGGGTAACCGCCAAGGCGGAATTCTCGGTGGAACTTCCCATCGCGAATTCATCCAGGTTCGTCTTGCCGAAGACGATTCCACCGGCGTCGCGAATTCGAGCCACAACGGTCGCGTCGAACGGCGAATGATAATCGCGCAACATGCGCGAACCGCAGGTGGTCGGATAATCGACCGTGCAGAGGATATCCTTGACGGAGACCGGGAGACCGGCCAGCAATCCGAGGTCGGCGCCGGCCGACCGCCGTCGATCGAGTTCCCGCGCCTGGTCCCGCGCCTGGTCGGCGCGAAAGTTTAAAAAGGCGCCGACTCGAGGCTCCCAGGCGGCGTACTGCTCCAGCAACGCGTCGACCAGTTCCAGCGAAGAAATCTGGCCCGTCCGCAACATTTGCTGAAGTTGAATGGCATCGAGGCGCGCGAGTCCCGCCACGGCGTTATTCTCCGAGAACCGCCGGAACCAGAAAGTAAGCCCCATCATGCTTCGGCGCGTTGCTCAACGCCGCTTCCCGCGGCAAACCGGGTGCGAGGCAATCGTCGCGAAAGACGTTGGCCAGATCCAACGCATGGGCCAGCGGCACAACGCCCTCGGTCTTGATCGACCGCAGTTGCTGGACGTAGTCGACGATCTGAATCAACTCGGAGGTCAACGTCGCGAGTTCGTCCGAGGAAAGCTCCAGCCGCGCCAGCTCCGCAATCCTTCGAACATCTTCCCGTTCCAAAGCCATCGCTGAGACTCCCGATTCCGTTGCCGAAGACAAGCGTCCGCAGTCGGAGCCTGCGCCGTCCCGATGCCGTTGCAAGAGCCGACCCTATCTCAGGCGGCGCCGGTCCAAGATCGGATCAGCGTTTCCCGGTCGCTGCGGCGACCTTCGCTGCGGGGGCCGGGGACAATTTGAAAGGGCGTCGCTTGACCGCCTTCCGCACAATCCCTTTGCGGATGCAGCGCGTGCAGACCGCGACCGTTTCCACGGCACCGTTGGTCGTCGAGACTTTCACTACCTGCAGATTCGGGCGAAACTTCCGCCGGCTGATTCCGGTGACCTTCGTTCCGACACCACCTAAGTACTTCGCTTTACCGCGCGTTTCGATCTGGTTTCCCATTTTCGAACTCTTGCCGCAGATCTGACAAGCTTGGGCCATTGCACAACCTCACTCAACTCGGAAACCTCAGAAACCTACGAAACACCCCGTTCGCCCTGGCAAACCGCCTGAGGGAACCCTAGAGTATATCGGCATTCAGTTTGCCTGCAACGCCAGACCCCGTCCGGTCCCGGATCGGCATCCCCAGAGATCTGCTCCGAAGATCAGTTCCAGTTATCGGCTCACCCGTGCAGATTCCCGCTTCCATGCTCTCGAACGCCCTCCCCTCCAATCCAATCCGGCTCGAGTACGAGCGGCGCGGGGCGGCTGCGGAGCGCGAGATCGCGCGGTTAACAGGGAAATCCCGTTATTATTCCCTAGCGCGGGCGATCGCTTTTTTCTCGGCTGCCGCCGCGTTCGGGCATGGCTGGCTCCGTGGACACGAAGGCGGCTGGTACCTGGCGGGTGGTCTGTTTGCCGTCGGCTTCCTGGTGCTGATCACGCTGCACGAATTCCTGTTGGTGCGGTTGGGCCGATGGCAGATCGTGTCCCAGCTTCAACAGGAAGGGATCGCGCGGCTCGACCGACGTTGGAACCGCCTCCCGCTGCTCGACACGGAGGTCCCCGCCTCTTTTCGAGCTGTGGCCGACGATCTCGATCTGTTTGGCCCGCAGTCGCTGTTCCACCTGATCGGTACGCCTAGAACTCCCGCCGGGATTCGTCGTTTGCGCGATTGGCTGGTCGACCCCGCCTCGTCAGAACTGGTCACAAAACGCCAGCAGTCGGTACGCATTCTCGGCCCGCGTCTCGATCTGCGCGAAGAGTTTTTCGTCGAGTCCCGGTTGCTGGACGCGCATGGCAAGAGTATCGAGCAGTTCGTTGCCTGGGCCGAGGCAGGCCCTTGGCTGCGGCGCGGGCCCTGGCTGATCGGCCTGTGTCGCATCTGCGCCTTGGCGATCCTGTCCGCGCTGACGCTGACAGCGACGCAACGCATCTCCGTGGAGCAGGGATTCTACCTCTTCGCGGCAACCTTGGTCGTGAACCTGATTATTCTTGTGCTGTTCGCCGGGCGGGTGCACGAGCTGTTCCAGGCGATCAATCGGGGCGGCAACGAAGTACGTCGATTCACGGCACTGTTCCGATTGCTCAGCCAGGTCCCCGGCAGCGATCCGCTGATCGCCCAACTGCAACACCGCGCCTCGATCGAAGGCGGAGGCATCCAGACGGCGATGCGCCAATTGCAGTCGATCACGTTTCTGGCCAACATCCAGCATTCGCCGATCTTTTTCATTTTCGTCTACCTGCCATTGCAGTTTCTGTTTCTTTTCGATTTTCACGTGCTCTGGTTGTATGAATCGTGGCAGCGTAAATACGCGGACCGAGCCCGGGACTGGTTTGAAGCGTTGGGGGAGTTTGAGGCACTCGCGGCGTTGGCCACGCTGCATTACGAGCAACCTCAATGGGCATTTCCAAAGATCGTCGCCGGCACCAGCCGGATAAATGCCAGAAATCTCGGACATCCCTTGATCTCCGACACGAGCCGCATCGGCAACGATGTCGGTTTGGGTCCGCCAGGGCGGGTGCTGCTTGTGACCGGTTCGAACATGTCTGGCAAGAGTACCTTGTTGCGCTCCCTGGGCGTCTGCAGCGTTTTGGCTCAGGCGGGCGGACCTGTCAGCGCCGACGCCTTCGAATTGCCGCCGGTGCGTCTGGCAACTTCGGTCCGAATTCGCGATTCGCTGGCGTCGGGGGTGTCGTTCTATATGGCGGAGCTGCTGCGACTCAAAGAGATCGTGGAATCCGCCCGCCAGGTCCCCGCCGACGCGCCGTGCCTGTTACTTTACCTGCTGGACGAAATCCTGCTCGGAACGAACTCCAGGGAACGCCACATCGCCGTGGAGCAGGTCCTGGAGTACTTGCTGGGCCAGCGCGCGATCGGCGCGATCACGACCCACGATCTGGAACTCGCATCCAGCCCGCGGATCGCGGACCGCTGCGACTGCGTGCATTTTCGCGAGACGATCCTGGCGGCGGGCAGTGAGCGTCCGATCGCCTTTGACTACAAACTGCGAACCGGTGTCTCCAGCACCACCAATGCTCTGGCGCTATTGAAAATCGTCGGATTGTCAGCGTCCCGACCGCCGACGTAGCTCCGCGAGCCGCAATCCTCGGAAATGGCTGGTTGCAAGCTGAGGCACCTAAACAGTGTCCGCAAAAGAGCTTACGCCCCGACCTTACTGAATATGCAGGTAGGGCGGCTTGCGACCTGCGGCGATTTTGCCCACGATGCTTGAAAATTCCATCGTAAATTTGTTTGTCGGAAAAGTCCGTGAATAGCCCGTGAAGGGCGTCAGGATCTTGGGGGAAAATATGTTTGGATTGTTACCGAGGAACCTCGAGTTTTTCGATTGCTTTGAACGGGCCGCCCACAACTCATTGAAGGCGGCGGAACTGCTGAACGAGTATTCGCGCAGTTCCGGCAACAAGGGACGAGAACTGGCGATCGCGGTCGGCGAAGCGGAACACGAAGGCGACCATATCACCCACGAGACTCTTGATCGACTTGAAAAGACCTACATTACTCCGATCGACCGCGAAGATATCCACCGCCTGATCACAAAAATCGACGACGTGGTCGATACGATCGAGGCAATCACGCAGCGGATGACCTTCTACAAGATCGACAGCGTGCGACCTGATTTTCAGCGGCAGTGCGAAGTGCTGGTCAAAGCGGCACGTTCGATGGTCGATGCCGTGGCCGGACTGAGGCACATGAAAGATCGTGCCAAAAAAAACAGTATCCGCATCGAGCATTTGATCATTGCGGTGCACGAGGCGGAGGAAGAGGCCGACGCCATTCACCACCAGTTTCTTGGCGAACTGTTTGAGTGCGGTCTGGACGTGTTTCAAGTCATCAAATGGAAGGAACTGTACGAGTTGGTGGAGCAGTCGATCGACTACTGCGATGACGTGGCCAATATCGTCCACGGAATCGTGCTGAAGAATATGTAGAGCGCCCACCGCCATCGTATGACCTCGGTCCCACCCATTTCCACTTTTACCGCGCTGATTCCCCATGTTGACCCCAATGGTCCTGATCGTGCTTGTGGTCGTGTTGGCCCTGTCCTTCGACTTCGTGAACGGCTGGAATGACTCGGCGAATGCCATTGCCACCGTCGTGGCCACCCGCGTGATGTCGCCGACGACGGCCGTTATCCTTGCAACATCGTTGAATCTGCTCGGAGCGATGTGGGGTGTCGAAGTCGCTGACACGATGTCCAAAATGATCCACGTGAATTCCCCCGCACTGGCCGACAATCCAAACGCGGTCATGGAGATCGTGATCGCCGGACTGGTCAGCGCATCGGTCTGGGCCGCGGCGATGACGGTGCTGGGGATGCCGATCAGCGGTACCCATAGCCTGGTCGGGGGCGTGATCGGCGCCGGCGTCGCCGCCGCAGGCGTCCAAATCCTGGTAGTGAAGAATATCAACAAGACACTGATGGCGCTGCTGATCGCGCCGGCCATGGGATTCTTGGTGGCATATTTCTTTTACGTGGCATTGATCTGGTTGACGCGCCGATGGCGGCCCACCGTCATGAACCGGATCTTCGGACGGCTGCAGATTCTCTCGGCCGGCTGGATGGCCTTCACCCACGGTACCAATGACGCCCAAAAAGTGATGGGGATCATAACGATGGCCCTGATTGCCGGACATTTCCAGCCGGCCCCGGCTGCGGGCGAGGGATTCCATGTGCAACTATGGGTAAAAATCGCTTGTGCTGCTGCGATTTCGTTCGGTACGGCGGTAGGAGGCTGGAAGGTGGTGAAGACGCTTGGGCACCACCTGACCAAGCTCGGCCCTCCGGAAGGATTCGCCGCGGAAACCAGCGCGTCGTTCGTGCTGATGGTTGCCGCCTATCTCGGAATTCCCACCTCGACGACCCATACCATCACCGGTTCGATTCTGGGACTCGGGGCCACGCGCGGCAAGTCGAGCGTGAGTTGGGGGCTGGGCGAGAAGATCATTTGGGCCTGGGTTTTTACCCTGCCCACTACCGCGGCTATGGGCGGAGCGTTCTACTTTATACTCCACTTGCTCGAAGCCTAACCCGGGCCCCCGATCAAGCCTCCCCCAAGTCCCTCGACGCCATCCTCCCGACTACCGCGCGCAAGGATAATGCATGGCCCCGATCGCGTTGTTCGTTGTCTGTTCGGCGATGTTCCACACCAACAGCCTGCCCGGCCAACTGGAAATGATCTATCGGTTCCAGGGTTCGCTCACACCTCGACGTGGTGAGAACCTGGAAGCGATCAAGACGTTCCAACTGACCATCGTGCCTCGCGCCGGCGCGCCGCGCGCCACGACGCATTGGTTGCTGCAGGAAAAGCTGAACGGCCAGTTTGATTGGCCCGATCATCTCGGCATCTTCGAGCAGAATGCGGAGGGGCAGTCGGCGGATTCGCCCGGCCCGGCAATGCTGGTGGAACGCCCCGACGGCAAATTCATCGTCCCCCTGGTCTTCCCGCAGCTTGGCCCCGATTGCCCGTTACGCGATCAGGGCTCCTGGCAGGAGGGAAAACTCGAATATCAGGTCGTCGGCCGCGAGCAGCAAGGAGAACGCCAGCTTTGGCGCGTCGAGGCCCGCAGCGGCCTGGGACTTCGACGGCGGATGCTGGTCGATCCCGACGATCGGATCGTCCGTCAATGCCAGGAAACGGTGTTTATCGGCCAAGGCGAGGAATTTGATCTCGTCTATCAGTTCCAACGTTCGGAACCGATTCCCGACGCCGAGACGGGCGAAAAACTGGAACGTGGGTTCTCGGCGCTGCTCGACCTTCGCGATCGGCTGCAACGCCCGGGACGCGCTGTCGATTTACCTTGGACTACGGCGCAACTGACTGTGATTCGCGAACAGAAGTCCACCTTGGCCCCCTGGCGCGAAGATCGCGTTCTGGGGCTGATCGTGCAATCGATCGAACAGGAATCGCGGCGGGAGCGCGATCGGGCTGGAGCGCTCGCCAGTATGCGGGAAAAAGCGATCGGCAAGGAACAAAGCCTGTTCGGACTCAAGGATGCCCAAGCCAAACCAGTCGCGCTCGACCAATTGTCCGGCCAGGTCGTTGTGCTCCACTTCTGGGAATATAAGGACGCTCCGCTGGTCGAACCGTATGGCCAGGTCGGGTATGTCGATTTCCTGTTCCGAAAACCGCGCGATCGGAAACTGCACCTGTTCGGCGTCGTTGTCGACAGCCGCTGGGCCGATGAATCGACGCGCCGACAGGTCATCGCTTCGGCACAGAAATTGACCAACTTCATGAACCTGTCGTATCCGCTGCTGTTCGACGACGGCAAAGTGCTTCAGCAGTTCGGAGACCCTCGGCCAGCCGGCGGCAAGCTGCCGCTGTTCGTCGTCATCGGTCGCGACGGCAAGATCGCCGAATACCACGCGGGACCGTACGAAGTGAGCCGCGACCAGGGTATCGAAGAGTTGGAGCGGATCGTCACGAAAGCGATGGCGCCTGGCGAGTAACCGCCAGGACGCTTTCCAGCAAATGCCGGTTCGTAGCCAGTCCCTCCCCCGAGTGGACCGTCGGGTTGCCGCGCCAGTCGACGAACGCCCCCCCCGCCTCGTCGATGATCGGCTGAATCGCAGCCGCATCCCAAAGGTGCATGAAAGGATCGACCATCAGATCGGCACGGCCCGTAGCAACCAGCAAATAGCCATACCCATCGCCCCAGGTTCGGGTAATCGCCGCGGCCTGCTGCAGTCCCAGAAATACCGATTCGGCGCCGCGCCGCGCGAAGGAGTCGACCTGGGACGTCACGAAGATCGCGTTGCTCAGGGAACCGCGTTCAGAAACCGCCGCGGGCTGACGCTGCCGACCACGCCAATGCCAGGCGCCGCGTCCCCGCGCCGCGGAGACCGCTTCGTCGAGTCCCGGCAGAATGATTGCGCCCGCGACACCCTGGTCCTGCCATAGCAGTCCCAGCAGCGTACTGTAAAGAGGCACCCCGCTGATAAACGATTTCGTCCCGTCGATCGGATCGACAACCCAGCGGAACCCTGAATGACCAGCAACCTCGCCGAATTCCTCTCCAACGAAACCGTCGTCAGGAAAACGAGCCAGCAACCGTTCTCGCAGAAAAAGCTCCGCCTCGCGATCCGCAATCGTCACCGGCGACAGATCCGATTTCTGTTCCACAACCAGCCGGGGACTCTGGAAATGGACAAGTGTTCCAGCCGCGGCCTGCAAGGCGAGCGGAAGCGCTTCGGACCAGCGACGATCAAGTTGTTCCTCGAACATGGCACGACAAGGAGTTTGGTCAGGTAATTCGCACCGGCGATGCAGCCACGCCCGATCAAGCCGTCGGCGCTTCGGATACCGCCAACGGCGAAGGAGCTACCAGCAGTTGCGAAAGCTTCACCGCCTCCAACTGCTTGCGTGCTGTTGCGGTAACCCCCTTCAACGCCTCGCTCAATTTCGCCTGTGACTCTTCCGGCAGACCGTCCACCGCTGCCGAATTTCCGTCCAACGGCCCCTCAATCGCTTCGATCACATCGAGCAACGACACCGCCTCCGGCGGACGACTAAGCGAATATCCGCCGTCCACTCCCCTAGTCGATCGCAAGATTCCGTGCGTCACGAGGTTTCTCAAAATCTGCAATAAGAATCGCTCCGGCATATTGCCAGCCGACGCGAGCTGGCTGCATGGCACCGGTTCCGAAGACTCATTCTTCGCTAGTTGCAGGGTCGCCTGCACTGCATACGAAACGGTCCGTGATAACTTCATCGTCGGTCATCCAATCCTGTGGAAGCACTGTTACTCCTTCAGACTCGTCGGAGCCGGTCCCCGCTGAAAGTCCGCCCCCCCTCTTGTTAAGAACCGGAGACAATCTATCAATTTTCACTAAAATGTCAATCAAAGGAATTTGGGTAATTCACACAGTCTGGCGACGACTACCTCACCGCAAAAAGACAGGCCGATCGCTCCAACGATCGTTCCCGCTGGCGTTGAAAAACGCAGAACGAAATCGGTTGACCGCCACCTGCATCACGGCGCGTCAACGTCCGTTAATTCCAAAGAAAAAAGAAAAAAGCTTGACTGCGTGGCCGGGGACGCATGCGAGGCACGCTCTCAATGTGTCGCAGTCCTGCCATTTCCTTGCAGCTTCGCCGCACACTTTACGCAGTGGGGTGTGTGGGGAATGGCCTGTAGCCGGGCTTTGAGAATTTTGCCATCGCACTCCACGCACTGGCCATAAACCCCTTCTACGATGCGTTCCAGAGCGAAATCGATCTGCTCCAGCGTCTCTTCCTCGTTCTCCATGAGACTCAGTGTGAATTCCTGCTCAAAATTATCACTTCCCACATCCGCAGGGTGGATCGGCATGCTGGACAGGTCGCCGCTGGCTTCGCTACGGGTTTTTTTCAAGGCCGATTCCGCCATCGCATTTACGTCTCCACGTAACCGAGCGCGAAGTTTGACGAGCAATTCCTTGAAGACTTTTGCCTCACTCTTCTTCATTACACCCTCGAATTTGAGTTAGACGCCACATCCCATCAAACGCTATCGCGGCGGAAAACGCACCCAGGCGGTCCCGAACGGCGTTTGGCCGTTTAAGCGGTGCCCCTTAGGCGAGTCTAAACCGATTCATTCTAGGTACGGCCCGAGTCACTGTCAAACGACTGACCCGGTTCGCCTTGCGACCTTGGGCCGGGTTCACTAGACTACGCTGCGGGAATCCGATCGGTTCAAATCTTGCTCTGGCAATCAGTTAAGTAACGTGATCCGCTCCGACATCGCCTTCCAGAAGTGCATCTCCCCGGCCTGTGGCGCGACCTATGAAGTAGGGGAAGCCTTAGTCGCGTGTCCCCGGTGTGGGGACCTGCTGGATGTCGCCTACGATTGGAACCGGGCCCGCCCTCCCAGTTCCCTCGAAGGATTCCAGCAGATGTGGTCGCAGCGGCACGATCCGTTGCGCCTCAGCGGCGTCTGGCGATTCCTGGAATTGCTACCGTTCGCCAAGCCGTCGGAGGTCGTTACCGTAGGCGAGGGTCAGACGCTTCTACAGCAGGCCGACCTGGTGGCGGCCTATGTTGGACTGCAGCCAGGCCGGCTGTTCCTGCAATATGAGGGGATGAACCCGTCGGGGAGCTTTAAAGACAACGGCATGACGGCGGCATTTACCCATGCGCGCCAGATCGGTGCAACCCGTGCCGCCTGCGCGTCGACCGGCAACACGAGCGCGTCGCTCGCCATGTACTGCTCCGTGACCCGTTTGATGAAAGGGGTGATTTTCATCGGATCGGGCAAGATCTCGTACGGTAAGTTATCTCAAGCATTGGACTTCGGCGCACTTACCGTTCAGATCGCCGGCGATTTCGACGATGCGATGGCACGGGTCAAGGAAGTCTCCCGCGATCTGGGGATTTACCTCGTCAACAGTGTGAACCCGTTCCGGCTCGAAGGCCAAAAGACGATTATGTACCGGGTGCTGGAGGCGCTCCGCTGGGAAGTTCCGGACTGGATCGTTGTCCCCGGCGGCAACCTGGGAAATTCGAGTGCGTTCGGAAAGGCGTTCGCCGAGCTTGTTGAACTGGGCTTGATCCGGACCGCCCCCCGGCTGGCGGTGATCAACGCGGCCGGCGCCGATACGCTCAGCGAACTCGTCCAGCGCCGGGGTGTCCGCTGGAACGGCGGCGCGGTCGACGAGACCCCGATCGCAGCCTACTACCAGTCGCTTGATCAGGAGCAACGCAAGGCGTCGACAATTGCCAGCGCGATTGAAATCAATCGGCCGGTCAATCTGCGCAAGTGCCTCCGCGCGCTGGAGTTCTGTAACGGGGTAGTGCGGCATGTGACCGACCAGGAGATCCTCGACGCCAAGGCCAAGGTTGGAGCCGGAGGCATGGGGTGTGAGCCGGCGAGCGCCGCGAGTGTCGCGGGCGCTCGGCTCCTATGCGATCAGGGAGTCATTGCCCGTGGGGATCGGGTCGTCTGCATACTCACCGGCCACCAGTTGAAAGACCCGACCGCGACCGTGGCGTACCACACGACGGACCAGGAGCAATTCAACAAGACGCTGGGCAACCGAGGTGTTCGCCGCGCCTCCTTCGCCAACCGGGCGGTCGCGGTCTCCAACAATCTTGATGAAATCGTCAAAGCGATCCGGCTCTATTCCTGATCCCCGATCTGTGCGACCAGGAAATTCCGTGGGAAGACGGAATCCTCAGGCCGGTCGCGTGGTCGACGCCGATCGATCGCGTTACAATGCCCGCCGGAACATGCGGAGCGGGGTCATGGCCCAGCGACCCGCATCCGCGCGTTGACCCTTCTCCACCATTTTCATTCGCTCACAAGGAGCACGGGTGAGGGGAGTCCCGAGCCCGTGCCAAAGAGACATTTTCCATGACTCCAATTCGCATCGCGATTCATGGCGCCGCCGGGCGGATGGGGCGCCGACTGGTCGCACTCGCCTCCGCCGATCCGCAACTGCAGCTTGTATCGGCCGTTGATTCCGCCACCCATCCGGCGATCGGGCAGGACGCCGGTCTCCTGGCTGGAGTTCAACCGCTGGGAATTCCGTTGTCGTCGACGGTTGCGAGCGACCTGGACGTGGTCATCGATTTTTCGGTTCCAGCGGCCGCCCTGCAGATTGCTCGCACCTGCGCCGAGCGGCGGATCCCTCTGGTCTTATCCACAACCGGTTTCGAACCCGAAGATCGTGCCCAGATTGTCGCATGGGGACAACAGATCCCGATCGTCTGGTCGCCCAGCATGAGTATGGCGGTCAACCTGACCATGAAGCTGGCTGCTTTGGCGGCGCAGGTGCTCAAGGACTATCCTCAAGGCGCGGACGTGGAGATCATCGAGCGACATCACCGCATGAAAGAGGATGCGCCAAGCGGCACCGCGCTCAAATTCGGCGAGATCATCGCCAAACAACTGAACCCGGAATCCCCGCCACCTTTTGTCCACGGTCGATCGGGGCGGCCCGGCCAGCGTCCGCGCAATGAGATCGGTTTTCACGCCGTACGGATCGGCGATAATCCGGGGGAACACACCATCGTATTCGGCATGATGGGGGAGACCATCGAGTTGACGGTGAAGGCCTCGAACCGGGATTGTTACGCGATCGGGGCACTTGCGGCCGCGAAGTTCGTTGCTGGAAAATCGCCTGGCATGTATGCCATGGCCGACGTCCTGGGGCTTTGAAACCGGCGCGGCCGCCAGAATCCAGGAATCGTCGTTGCTGGCGAAAGGGGGTCCGCCGAGTGGCGAAGTGCGAACAGGGCTATCTCTGCGACGTCTGCGGCGGTGAAGTTGAGGAAATCGTCGACAGCGATCTCTACCTGCGCTTTGTGATCGGAATGGTTGACGCCGAGACGTTGCATACGACTCCAGAACGCCACATCCGCTGCAACCCGACGATGGCTCAATTCATCGTCGATCCCGAATTCGATCCCATCGTGCTCGACACGACGACGCACCCGTTTGCCAAATGCCACCTCGACCCCGCTTTTGTCCGCGATCGGGAGGCGCTGGTCACGCGAGGTTGGCGGCGGCTCCATGAAATTCGCCGCTCCAATATGGCCATCATCGAATACCCGCTGGAAGAATTTCGCGGAGTCCGTTAACAGGTCAAAGCGCAGCGCATCGACGCTGGGGCTTCCCGCGCATCGACCGACCATTTTCCCCTTGGCGACTTCGCGTCTTTGCGCGAACATCGGCTCCACAATCGATCACGCAAAGACGCGGAGGGCCCGGGACCGGAGGCCAGAGACGCGAAGAAGCAGAGGGCAACAAATATTGAGCGAGGCGGACGGGACTCGAACCCGCAACCACTGGATCGACAGTCCAGTACTCTAACCAATTGAGCTACCGCCCCGGTTCGGGAAAGTTTTGAATTATACCTGGGAGTGGATGGTTCGCAAGTAGCGGGGCGGACGGGCGCGGGATCGGGAAGACGTCGAGCGCGAAGGCTACGGATCCTAGCGATTACGCGGGCGGAACTCAGCAATCGAACCAGCGCTGGAACAGACGCAGCGTGGTTGCTCGGCCGGCTCGGGCGATCGAAGTGGTGAGCGGAATCTGTTTGGGGCAGACGGCGACGCAGTTCTGCGCATTGCCGCAAATCTGCAGTCCGCCTTCGTCCATCAGCGTGTCGAGCCGCTCGCTGGCATTCATGCGGCCGGTTGGGTGCGCGTTGAAAAGCATCGCCTGACTGATCGCATGCGCGCCCACAAAGCCCCGATCAAATTCCGCATCGCGTCGCTGCTGCAACGCCTCGGACGATTCGCCCGACAGCGGACTGACTTCGATCTTTGCATATTGAGGGCAGGCCTCCAGGCAGCAGCCGCAACTCATGCATTGACTCAGCGGATAAGCGACCTCCTGCTCCGCCTGGGACTGCTTGTCGCCGCGGCCCAATTCGTAGTAACCATCCACAGGGATCCAGGCCTTGACCCGTTTCAGAGCTCGAAACAGCCGCGACCGTTCCACGACCAGATCCCGCAGAACGGGGAACTTGTTCATCGGTTCCAGCACGATTTCGCCAGGATGGTCCGCCAGGAGCCGATCGATGAGCGCCGAACACGACTGGCGGACTCGTCCGTTGATCACCATCGTACAGGCGCCGCAGACTTCCTCGAGACAATTGCATTCCCAGGCGACGGGGGCGACCCCTTTCCCATCGACGGTACGCGCTTGCGCGGCGATCCGTTGCAAGGCGCTGATCACATTCATATCCGGTTCGTACGCGACCCGGTGACTCTCCCAGTAACTACCCTGTCCCGGGCCGTCCTGGCGCAAGATGCGAACTTCAAAGTCCTGAGGGTGTCCGTTACTCGACTTCGCAGAATGATCAGCCATGGTCCTGTAATCTTCCTCGCCAAAAGGAGTCCGTTACCGCGTCCGATTCGCTCAGGATGCCGCAGCGGTACCGGCCATGGCCGGGTTTGTCGCCGCGTTCGCCTGTGCCTGGCTTCGCTGCCTCCAGACCTCGTCGATAATCTGTGCTCCCGCCAGCCCGTAGAGTCGTGGCCGGGGCGGGATTAACGACGTATCCACCGCCTCGTAGGTCAAGTCCGGGTTCTTGCCGTTCCACGTGGCGATCGTGGAGCGCAGCCATTGCCGGGTGTTTTCCTGGAACCAGTCGCACCACTTTTCGGCTTCGCGCCGACGCTCGCCGGGCTCCGTGGCCTTCAAGTCGGGCATCGAGAAATCGGGCTTGAAATGGGCGCCGCGGCTTTCGTCGCGCGCCAGCGCGCCCATCAAGATGGACTTGGCGAGCGGGAACATGTCAAGCAGAGCCTTCGTGAACACGACATTCTGGTTGGTCCAGTTCCCTGTGTCGGACAGCGAGCAGTTTTGAGCACGCTCCGACAATTCGTTTACTTTCTCCAAGGCGGTCGCAAGTTGCGCGTTGCGCCGTACGACCGTGGCGGCTCGCGTCATCACATCGCCCAACTCCTGGTGAATCAGGTACGGGTTTTCCTTACCGCCTCGCCGTCCCAGCAGCCCGTCATGGAGCGACTGGTGCTCGCGACGAGCCGACTCGTAGAGCAACGACGATGGCTCGGGGCCTTTCTGCGAGTCCAGCAACGACTTGATGGCCGGCGCGACGATCAAGCCGCTGAAGATACAGCTGAGCAACGAATTGGCACCCAAACGATTGGCACCGTGGTACTGATAATCGCACTCGCCGATCGCGTACAGCCCGGGAATATTGGTGACATGGGTGCGAGGCGAATCGATGTTCAATCCGCCGGCGGTCGTCCGCTGATAATCGACCCACAGCCCACCCATCACATAATGGACGGCGGGGAAAATCTTCATCGGCACATCTCGAGGGTCGACGCCCTGGAACTTCTCATAGATTTCCAGAATCCCGGCCAGCTTGCGATCGAGTTCCCGCCGCGAAATGTGGGTCAAGTCGAGATAAACGCACTGGCGGTCCTTTTCGACGCTCAACCCCTCGTTCACGCAGATGTCGAAGATCTCGCGGGTGGCGATATCGCGAGGCACGAGGTTACCGTACTTCGGATAGCGTTCCTCGAGGAAGTAATACCGTTCCGACTCCGGAATGGTCTTGGGATCGCGCGGATCCTGCGGGGTGCGCGGGACCCAGACGCGCCCGCCTTCACCGCGCGCCGATTCGCTCATCAAACGTAGCTTGTCGGCGCCCGGAATCGCCGTGGGATGCACCTGCACAAATTCAGGATTGCCGTACTTCGCGCCGCGCTGGAAACAACGGCTTACCGCGCTTCCCGTGCAGACCATCGACATGGTCGACCGGCCGAAAAGGAGACCGCTTCCTCCCGACGCAACGATCACCGCGTCCGCGGGGAATGTACGGATCTCCATCGTCACCAGGTCCTGTCCCACGCAGCCGCGGCATACGCCCGACTCATCCAGGACCGGTCCCAGAAAATCCCAGTATTCGTATTTCGTCACCAGACCGGCCGACTCCCAGCGCCGCACTTGTTCGTCCAAAGCATATAGCAGTTGCTGGCCGGTCGTCGCGCCGGAGAATGCCGTGCGCTTATATAACGTGCCGCCGAATCGACGCCGATCGAGATAACCTTCGGCTGTGCGGTTGAACGGCACGCCGAGTCGATCCATCAAATCGATGATCTTCGGACCCCACAAGGTCATCTCTTTGACGGGCGGCTGATGCTGCAGGAAATCACCGCCATAGACGGTGTCGTCAAAGTGTTTCGACTCGTCGTCCCCTTCTTGCCGGGTCAGGTCGCTGACACTGTTGATGCCGCCCTGGGCGCATACGCTATGGGAGCGCTTCACCGGCGTCAGGCTCATCAAGTCCACCGGGATGCCGAGTTCGGCCAGCTTCATGGCCGCGGCAAGTCCCGCCAGGCCACCGCCGATAACCATCACCCGCTTTTTCGCCATGAATCTTCCTTTCCGTCCCAGGGTCCGTGCCAAGCGATCTGTCCGGTGCCGCGCGTCGCGGCAACGCCAAACGCCAGATCACTTGCCGCCAGCATCGCCGCGGAGTGAACCGGAGACGTTCTTCTGTTCGCCGGTCTTCTCTTTGACCTCTTCGTCCGTAACCTCACCGCTGTTCTTCCGCGACTCGATCATCGCCTGTTCCATGCGCTTCGCCTCATCCACGTCGGTCAGCAAGGGGGCAATCCAGGCCGCGACCGAGACCACCGCCAACAAGACTCCGAAACCGGTACAGGCAAGGCTGGCGCGGCGCATCGCCGCCGGTGAGGTCCAAGCGCCCCAGCGAATGCCAGCCGACCAGATTCCGTTGGCAAGATGAAAGACGCAGCTCAACACACCCACCGCGTAAAAAATCTTGGCGATTAACGAACTCTGCATCGCTTCGGACAGCGTCGACGAAGCGTTATACGGCTTGAATCGAGCCCCACCCAGGCCTTCGATCATCGACTTCCAAGGCTCGAAGTGAAACCAGCCATGCAGGTGACCAACATGCCCCAGGATAAACAGAAACGCGATCATTCCGGTCGCCCGCTGCAGCGTGTAGCGGACATTTCCCGGCAACGGATAACTGTTGGTATTCGGGAGTCCGCCGCGGATGATCACCAGCCCCAATACGGCGTGAAACAGGATCGGCAAAAAGATAAACGCCCATTCGATGACCACCAGCGCCTTGCCGGGCATGTGGATCTGATTGACCGCTTGCTGGAATTTCGACGGCCCCAGCAGCAGGAGCGAATTGGTCGACAGGTGAACGACCATATAGGCCCCGACCGGGACTAGGCCGCACAAGGAGAATAACCGTCGAATCAGGAATTCATTTCGAGCAAAAAACGAGGAAGACGCAGCGTCCACTACCAGGCCTTTCGCAAGCGTTCCGGGGAAGGGATCAAGACCACTAATATAGGACGGAACCTCCGGGTGACAACGGGGCGGTGGACACCGGACGGCCGGTCCATACTGTTCGACCCTGGGACGCAGCCGATTTGACTTTTCCATCCGAGCGAGATTTGATAGAGATAACCAGAGTCCCACATCCCTTTGCAGCACTGCCATGATCGTGAAGCCGTCATTACAGCTAACCGACGACCCCGCGCTGCTGATAACCGACGACGATGACGATTTCCGCGAGGCCTTAGCAGAATTGTTCGCGCGTCGCGGGTTTCGGATCCGCCTGGCACGCGACGGCGAGGAAGCCCTGGATGTTCTGCGGCAGACCACGATTCATCTTGCCGTATTGGATATTCACATGCCCCGTTTGACCGGCATTGAGACATTGCGGCAGGTTCGCGCGTCCAGTTCCGATCTGCCCTGCATTCTGATTTCCGCCGACTTGAATGCGGAACTTTGCGAGCAGGCCCGACAGGTAGCTGCCTTTTCCGTAGTGGCGAAACCGGTAAATTCCCGACAAATTACGGCAATCGTTCACGATGCACTGCGCCAGTCGTACGACTGGACGCCAACCTCCTGAGGGATTCGCCCCCCGTGGCAAAACGACGCCATTTGGTCGCTGCCGGCTGCTCCCCCTACGAACTTTGGGCCGGAAAAGCGCCCGCCAATTGCCGGTACCGGTCGGAATAGGGACAATAGGGCCGTCGTGACGGAGCCCCGAACGACGTGGCACATACGATCGGCAACAATGCCGATCAGGGAATCGATGCGATGGATTACGGCACGTCAAGACAACTCGATCGCCGTCGACTTTTGCAAATCGGGTCGATCGGCGGATGGGGCCTATGTTTACCGCGATTGCTCGCCGCGGAAGCCCAGACAACCGATTCGTCGCCGGCCGATAACTGCATTATCATCCATTTGAATGGTGGCCCCAGCCATTTGGACATGTGGGATATGAAACCGGCGGGGCCCGCCGAAATCCGTGGCGAGTTCCAACCGATCCAATCGTCGCTTACCGGACTCCAAGTCTGCGAACATCTGCCGCGAATGGCAACCTGGATGCACCGCTGTACGCTCGTCCGATCGATGCATCATTCGGTGAACAATGCGCATGCGGCCGCGGTTTATGTATCGCTGACCGGGCATGACCGCGGAGAGCAAGGCGGCGGAACACGCCCGACCGACAATCCGTCGCCCGGATCGGTGCTCTCGATGCTGCGACCACCGGCCGCCGATGTCGTTCCCCACGTTGCCCTGCCGTACATGACCAAGGAAGGCGCTGGTGGTCCCCCCCAGCCTGGATTTTTTGGCGGATGGCTCGGCCGGCGCTGGGATCCGCTCTGGATTCTTCGGGATCCTAACGCAAGCGATTTTTCGGTACCCGAGTTGGGGTTGCGGCCCGATATCGACCTGGGACGGATGGCGAACCGGGGCGGCCTGCTGCAGCAGTTGAATCGGGGCAGCGACGCCGGAATTCGGGCCGGCAGCATGGACACCATGTCCCGCTTCCAGGCAAAAGCCCTGGATGTGCTGACGTCGCCCGTCGCACAGAACGCTTTCGCACTCGACAAAGAACCGTCGTCGATTCGTGACGCCTACGGCCGCAATATCTATGGTCAAAGCATACTGCTGGCTCGGCGACTGATCGAAGCAGGTACACGCGTGGTCACCGTTTCCTGGGCCCCCGACGCCAATGCCACCTGGGATACGCATGGCAGCAATTTCAAGAAACTGAAGAACCCGCTCCTGCCCCAGTTCGATGCGGCCTTCAGCAGCCTGATGCAGGACCTCAACGACCGCGGGATGCTGGACCGCACGGTCGTGGCCGTGCTCGGCGATTTCGGTAGAACGCCCAAAATCAATGCCAATGACGCAGGCCGGGATCATTGGAATTTCTGCTACAGCGTCGTGCTGGCTGGCGGCGGATTCCGTGCGGGATACGTGCACGGAGCCAGCGACAAGATCGGTGCCTTTCCCGCCGACCGGCCGGTGACTCCCGGCAATCTGATCGCCACCCTCTATCACGCACTGGGCGTCGACCACCGCCAGACGCTGTACGACAGCTTGAATCGACCCCACCGTCTGGTGCCGGTCGGCGACGTCGAACCGGATCTGCTCTCGTAGGCAGCGCAGTGCCGCGATAGAACGCGGTTGCGCTGCCCGGCCCGCCGCGGCACTAGAAACCAAACTGAATGCGAAACCGGCCGGAGTTCAGCTCGACGCCACGCCCCGATCGATAGAACGGATCGACGCCGTAAAGACCGCCGTAGCCGTAGGCGCCGCCATAACCGTATCCGTAGGCCCCGCCATACCCGCGGTTGTAGAAATCATCGTGCCAGCAGTTGTCGCGACCGCGGAACGAGTCATACCGATCGTGATCGTACCGCGGATGATAGGCGCCGCCGCTGTACCAGCCGTCTCCGGCAAAGGAATGCCAGCCGCTCCCGGCATGCTTGTGCCAGCCGGCTCCCGAGTAGCCAGGCCCGCGGGAGGGCGCGCAGTTGTTGTTCCTGGGATGCCGATGGTCCGCATGCAGCGACGTTGGAACTCCCACCGTCACGACCGCAGCCGCGATCAACAGAAAAATGCAGTGTCTCATGTTCGTCTCTCCTCGTGGTGCCCGGGAAAGGATGCACTTGGCACCGGGTGCAGGTTTCGAATTCCATCTCGAATCACCGGCATGCCTCCTGACGGTTGTTGCATGCCAACGGCAAAGAGAGAATTGCAGCTACGGTACCGAATCAGATACAGTCCCGCGCGACACCTGATAAACAGCTTGAAAATCGCGAAAAAGACACGCGCGCGAATCCAATGGACCGGCGATCTGCCGGAAAGAAAGTTGACATCGAACCGACGACACCTAGGATCGGTCTGACGTCAGTCAACAAAAAAAGGTCATAGTACGTCGTTCCGTCGTCATACTATGACCTCTATCCTGAAACGGAACGCGTCGTTGCCGTCGGCTCCGTCTTCCCGGCTTAGTGTATTAGATTCATCGGCGCCGCTCCTGCAGTGCCTTCAGTCAAAACTGCCGGTTCCCGAAGACGCCGGCGGCGACCATCACGAGCATTCGGCCGCCTGGCATTATGACCGGCCTATCGGCCGCCTACGGGCCGTTGTCGCACTCGCCGAGCCACCACGGCGTGACACGGGCCGGAATTCCCGAATAGCCGCGAATCCGAGCGTGCCAGCGGCCGTAAGTCGGGCCAGCGTAATCGCGAGCGTCGCACGAACAGGCTCGATCTTCGCATCCGTACAAACGGTCGTCGTTGAGAGGGCCCTTTTCCGCGTCCGGTTCCACGCCTGTTTCCTGGGAAGCCAACCGTGCGGTCGTGCGCCCCTTGGCGGACTCGGCAACCCAATTCAACACCAAGACGATCGCCAGTACGAACAATGTCCAGTTGGCATACGGTCGGCGCATGATCTCGCTCCCAGGTGATGACGGGTATCGCCTCCAGGCAAATATGGGTTATGGACCGCGAACAATCCAAACGCATTGTTGACATTTCTCAACATTTACCGGTCGCCAAATTCGCTACAATCGGGGAAGAGGGTTACGGGTTACGTTGGAAGAGGGCGACGGATCAGCGTGTTTCACTTTGGTTTTTTTGCGTTAGTATTAACCCTGTAACGGCCGTATCCGGCCGTTGTTCCCCGTTCCCCGCCAGTGCCTTGGGCGCTGGGGCAAGATGCCCCAGCCACGGTGGCCCCCGTTCACGTTTCCCTTCCACCGTAACCCGTAACCCGTAACCCTCTGCCCCTGTTCCCCAAATTCATGGCAATGGCAAGCGTCGTCGTCTGGTGCTCTTGTCTGGCGGGACTGTTAATCTGGCGGCGTCGTTTGTGGACGCTGGTTGCCGATACGACGTTGATCGGCCCGGCCATTTGGGCGGTCGTGGCCTGGAGTGTGGCGGGATTGAGTTCGCTGCTCCTGGTCGGCCAACCTTCGAGCAACCGCGAAATCGGCATGTACCTGGCTGGCTGCCTCACACTCTGCCCGACCCTGGCGGTCTGGGGCGCGCGACGTCCTCATCAGGTTGCCTGGAACTGGATTGTCATTTCACTGTGGTGTGTGCTGGTTCTGCCCGCAGGCGCAGCGTTTTTAGGGCGTCCCATTCAGTTGCACGTTGCCCGACAGTGGTTTCTGATCGCACTTGTTGTGTTGACCTGGCTCAATTATCTGCCGACCGCATTTCGATGGAGCCACACCGCGCTGATGGCGGCGCAAGCGATCTTTCTGGCTCCGTATTTTCCATGGCCCGATCTGATGTTGGTGCAGGAAGCTGTGCGGCAGTTACAGGGGAGTTCCGAGGGACGCAGCATCCTGCCGGGAATACTGTTGTTGGCTGCGATCTGGGTTTTACAGCGTGGCTTGCCCGACCGCGCGCAGCGGTCGCGATTCGATCGTGCCTGGTTGGATTATCGCGACCTGTTCGGCACCTTGTGGGCGCTGCGGGCCGGCGAGCGAGTGAATGCCGTGGGACGATCGCTCGGAGGGGCGTTCCGACTGCATTGGGGTGGATTCGAATGGGCCGCCGGCGCGCCGGCAAGCGAAGGGGAACGCAACGAGGCCTGCGCGATCTGCTTGCGTGGCATCCTGCGTCGGTTTGTGGATCAAGAATGGCTGGCCTCTAGAGGGTTTGCGTCGGATGGCGAAGGCGATTAGGCTATCGTTTCCTCGATCAGATGAAGGAGATTTTCCGCGATGAGTCGAACGGCCAACCTGTCGATCCGGTCCGCTTTTGCCTGGATCTGTATTCTATTGACTGCGGGATGTCCGGGGCCTTCAGCACCGGTCGCTGAGCCGGAGGGCCAGAGTCGACGCGAAGTGGCACCCGCCACCGTCATGGCGAACGAAAACGCGGAGTCGATTGCCGCCGTGGAGAAGTTGGCGGCGCAGATCGGGCGCGACGAGTCCGGCAAGCATATCGTCAAGCTGCAGCCGGGCGATACGCAGTTCAAGGATGCGGATCTTGAGTGCCTCGCAGGCCTGCCCAACCTGACTGAATTGGTCCTTTCCGGCCAGCCGGAAATCACCAACGATGGCATGAAGCACCTAGCGGGATTGAAACAGTTGAAGAAGCTCGACATCAGCGACTGCAGCACGGTTGGCGACGAGGCCTTGCAGCATTTTGCCGGTCTGACGGCGCTGGAAGATATCAATCTCGAGCGCACCGCTGTACGCAACGAGGGATTGGCCCATCTGGCAAAACTGCCGAAGCTCAAGTCGGTTTCGCTGGTCAAGACCAACGTGGATGACAAGGGGATCGCCCACCTGGCGCAATCCAAGAGCCTGCGCAAATTGTCGCTCAAGGAATCGCCGCTGATCTCCAACGAAGGGATGAAGTCGATCGGCAACCTGAAAAACCTTGCCGATCTGAAGCTGGGGAGCAAGCAGGTCGATGACCAAGGCCTGCAACGGATCGCGGACCTGACGCGACTGGAATATCTGGGACTGGACGATACGGCCGTTTCCGAACTGACGCCGCTGCGCAACATGACATCACTGCGCATGCTCTGGCTGTTCCGCACCAACATCAAAGACGACAGCCTGGCGGCGCTTGCGGAACTGAAAAAACTTCAGGTGCTTCGTCTGCGCGGCACGATCGTGGGCGACGCGGGGATGGCCCAGCTCACGGGCCTGGAGAACCTGCGGATGCTCGACCTCAGCGAGACGCTTGTCGGCGACGCGGGCCTGGATACGCTCAAGGCACTCGGGCAACTCGAAGATCTCAATCTATGGGCGACGCGCGTAACCGACGCCGGCACTGTCGCGCTGGGCTCGATGACGCAGCTCAAGGTATTGAACGTCGACAACCTGCAGATTTCGGACGAGGGATTAAAGAACCTGTCGACGCTGACCAACCTTGAATCGCTGCATTTGGGCAAGACAAAGATCACCGACGCCGGGCTGGAACATCTCAAATCGCTGAAGCAGTTGAAGTCACTGATCGTTTCGTTCTGCCCGGACGTGTCGAGCAAGGCGGTGAAGCAGCTCAAGCAAGCCTTGCCAAACTTGAAGAGGGTCGACGAATAGCGCCGCGAGGACCGAGCACACTGCCGCCGGTTCAGGTTGCGTCGAGGTAGGCGATCGCCCGCATGACCCTGTCGCGAATCCGCTGCAGTTGTTGTTCGTCGGTGACTTTGGCACCTTGAAAGTCGGTGACATAGAACACGTCGACAACTTGGTCCAGATGTGTTCCGATCTTGGCGATGCCGACCGAAAGGCCCAACTGGAACAAGGTGCGCGTGATCGCGTACAACAGCCCCATGCGATCGTGGGTGAAAACATCGATAATGGTAAACCGCTCCGACGTCGTGCAATCGATGCGCACCTGGGACGGCATGCGACCGGGCTCGGACCACCGATCCTGACGCGTTGAACTCCAGACCTTGCGAAAGGCGGGGGGCGCGTCGGAAGGATTCTTCAGCGCGTCGACCAGCGCCTGCTTGACTTCCGAGACGCGTTGGATATCGGGCTCGCCGCGAAAGTCGCCATCGGTGACGAAGAAACGATCGATCACGAAACCGTCGGCGAGGGTGTTGATTTCGGCGGAGAGAATCTGCATGCCTTTGGAGCTGAACACGCCGGTAAGTCGATGAAAGATTCCCGCGACGATCGACTCGTTGGTGCCGATCGTATATTCCACCGCCTGTTGGTCCGGCAGATACCGATGCCAGGCGACCGCGTCGTTCGGATCGATCCGTTGCAGCGCGGACAGTTCCTCGTGGATCCTCTCCGTCGGGCAAGAGACGAGATACGAATAGGGCAGGGATTCGATCTGCCGCTCCCACCAGTCCCGATTGGAGTCGAGCGGAATTCGTTCGCGCACGGCCCGTTTGCGATCGGAGATGCGCTCGGTATTGGTGAGGTTTCCGCCCAGTTGGTTCAACGTACGCTGGTACAGTTCGGTGAGCATCCCGAGTTTCCAGTCGTTGAGCACATCCGGGCCGACGGCGGCCAGATCGGCGCAGGTCAAGACGAACATCATTTTGAGCACTTCGGGCGATCCGGTTTCGACGGCGAAATCGACGATCACGCGCGGATCATTGATGTCCCGGCGCTGGGCCAGGTGCGACATGAGCAGGTGTTTATGGACAAGGAATTCCAGGATTTCGGTGTCGTGGGCGCTGAGCGAGAATCGGCCGGCGATGTCGCGAGCGAGCCGTCTGCCGACCTCGCTGTGGTCCTCGACGTACCCTTTCCCCAGATCGTGGATCAGCAGTGCCAGGTGCAGCAGGTCTTTGCGTCGGATTTCGTCGTACACGACTCCCAGCATTCCCGGGTGGCCGCGGAAGTCGCTGGCGATTTCGACGGCGCGGATCGAATGTTCGTCGACGGTGAATTTGTGGTATTCGTTGAACTGCAGCAAGCAGCGGGCATGTGCCATCGGCGGGATCAACCGCTCCAGCACGCGTAGTTCGTGCAGTCGCCGCAGTAGTTCACCGATGCGGGTCGGCTTGGCAAGCAGAGCCAGGAAACGCGACTTGGCCTGATCGGTGACCTCGACTTCCGGGAATTTGAGCATGGCGTCCCGGATGGTTCCCCAGGTGCGGTGTTCGATGCGGGTATCGGTGAGATTCGCGAGTTCCATCAGCCGCAGAATTTCCTCGGGGTCGCGGGCGACTTTGGCGAGCCGCCGCTCGACGACCCGCACGCCGCGCGGGCCCACGCGAAAATCACCGTCGATGCGGTAGCTGGCAAGTGCCTCGAACCAATCCGAGGCGCCGCGAGGCGACGATGCGATGGCGGCAAAATTGGCCGCCACATAGCGCACCTCACTGGTGTGCCTGAAGTACTCCCGCATGAACTGTTCCACCGGCAACATCCCCTCGGAGCCGGCAAAACCGCGCAGTCCCGCAATCCGGATCTGCTCGTGCCGGGTGAGTATGTCCTGGGCCTTGCCGGCATGAAAATGCAATTCGTTGCGGAGCTGCAGCAGGAAGTTCCGCGCGGACTGGATCCCGCGATGATCCTCTTTGGACAGGAGTCCGACGCGAACCAGATTGTCCGATTCCACCTCTCCGCACAATGCGTAACCGATCCAGCGGATATATTGCAAATCGCGCAAACCGCCGCGGGACCGCTTGATATTCGGCTCCAGCAGATAGTTCGTTTCACCGAATTGTCGCCGTTCGTCGCGCCGCGCCTTGACGATCAGCTCGATCAGCGCGCGCGATCGGCGACGCATCATGCGACCGAACTGGTTGAAGAATTTCTCGTACAACGTGGAATTGCCGCTGAGCAGGCGGCACTCGGCCAGCGATGTGAAAATCGTGACATCCTTCAGCGCCATCGCGCAGGCGTCCGCGGGCGTTCGCGGACTGAAACCGAGTTCAAGTCCACTGTCGTAGATGTTCTGCGTGAATTTGCGCAACAGCGGCGCCAGTTCGCGATCGGCGTCCGCAGGATGCAACAGCAGCAAGTCGACATCGGAGAACGGTGCCACGTCCGCGCGACCATATCCACCGTACGGAACCAGCGCGACCAGGCGACGCAGCTTTTCCGATTCGGGACCAATCTCCGCCAGGGCGGCTTCGTAAAGGTCGAGAATTACGCCGTCCAATAACTGCGTGATCGAGGCGCAAAGCTGGACGCCCGGTGTGCCGGCCTGGTGCTGGGCACGAAGTTTATCCCGCCCAGCAGCAAGATGTTCCCTCGCACAAAGGACGGTGGCATTTAAATTCGAATTGGACGGCATCGGTCCGCCAGAACTATAGGGCATCCTCCCCGGTTTCCCCGGTGCGAATCCGAACCACGTTGTGCAGATCGCTGACGAAAATTTTACCGTCACCGATCTGGCCGGTCTGCGCCGCTCGCAGGATGGTATCGATCACGCCCCCCAGGCTGTTGTCTGCGCAAACCACCTCGATTTTCACCTTGGGCACGAAGTCGACGGCGTATTCCGTGCCGCGGTACATCTCGGTATGGCCTTTCTGCCGACCGAAACCGCGGACCTCCGTAATCGTCATCCCGTGAATCCCCTGCTCCGTCAACGCGTTCTTAATGTCCTCTAACTTGAAATGCCGAACAATGGCTTCAACCTTCTTCATGTCTGATACTCCTCCATGCCGCCGCCAACCGGCGACGGCACGTTGCGATGAGATAAACCCCGAAAGCACTCGACCGCGAATTCTCCGTCGAGGACATTAATAAAAGATGTAACCTTCCTCACCATGCTGGCTCAAGTCCAGCCCCTGCAATTCGTCGTCCCGCGCGACCCGCAGGCCCATCACGAAATCGAGCACCTTCAGCAGAATGAACGTGACGACCAATGCCAGGACCCAGGTAACCGCGGCGGCCACAATCTGGCCGATCAGCAGGCTGGAGTTGCCATCGACGAGTCCCAGAGGCTTGCCGCCGGAAACGGCGGCGTCCGCCGCCGATCGCGTGGCGAATACGCCGGTAAGGACCGCCCCCAACGTCCCGCCGACGCCGTGCACGCCAAATGCATCCAGAGTGTCGTCGTAATTAAACATCGCTTTCAGCTTCGTACAGCCAAAGAAGCAGACCGCCCCGGCGGCAACCCCCATCACCATCGCCGGCATCGGATTCACATAGCCAGCCGCAGGTGTGATGCAGACCAGACCCGCCACCGCACCGGAACATGCGCCGAGCACGCTGGGCTTGCCACGGATAATCCACTCCAGCCCCGCCCAGGCGAGCGTACCAGCCGCCGCGGAGAAATGGGTCGCTGTAAATGCGCTGGCGGCCACTCCGTCGGACGCGAGTTGGCTACCGGCGTTGAACCCGAACCAACCCACCCAAAGCATCGCCGCCCCCAGCGTGGTGTAACTCAAATTGTGCGGTCGCATTGATTCACTGTCGAACCCCAGCCGTTTGCCCATCACCACCGCACATACCAGCGCCGAAACTCCGGAACTGATATGCACGACCGTGCCACCGGCGAAATCGAGCGCACCGCCCATAATCGCGCGCGGGCTGCCGTACGCCAGCAAACTGCCGTCCCAGACCCAGTGGCAAAGCGGACAATAAACCAGCGTTCCCCAGAGAATCGAGAAGACAACCATGGTGCTGAATTTCATCCGCTCCGCGAACGCACCGCAGATCAACGCCGGCGTAATCACAAAGAACATTCCCTGAAAAAGCATATGGGTCAGCCGAGGCAGAATCGGCGTCTCCATCGGGGTATCGGCCGCCCCCTTGGCCTCATCCCAATGCCGCTGCACGTTCTGCATCCCCAGGTACTCGCCATTGCCGATCCAGGTCACCAAACCGCCGGCATCGGTGGCTTTCGCGTCACCGCCGAACGACAAGGAGTATCCATACAGACCCCAGATCACCGTCATCAGGCCCATCAGGAACACGCACTGCATCATCACGCCCAGGACGTTTTTCTTGCGCACCAGACCGGAATAGAACATCGCCAGTCCCGGCGCGGTCATGAACAGCACCAGCGCCGAGGAAGTCATCATCCAGGCGTTGTGACCCGCGATCGCGGCGTTGCTCGCCGCTTCATTCACCGACTCGACCGTGATCTCGGGAGGCTTTCCGACCTCGGCCTGGGCATGTAACGGCGCCGCGACGCTCCAACACCATGACGCAGCGCATAACAGAATAGACCAACGCTTTAACTTGTTCACAGGAGTTCCCTTCCGCCAAAAGGAAAAGACGACATAGCGTACGGATGCTCTGCACCCATCGCGTCGCCAATAGTCCCAACCATCGAGTTGTCAAAACTCTCGAATCTTTGCACACTCGAGGTCCGCCATGCGGTGAAACCCCCACAACCCAAAGGAACGTTACCACGCCCCTGCTACCAGAAGGGTACCCGATATGCCTGATGCAAGGCCGCGATACTCTGTGGCCCCAATGTAGCGTCGGCCGGTCAAGTCGTAAAGATCCCCTGCTAGCGGCGGTTGGAGCTCCTTTGCCATAGCTCGTCCGTTCGTCCCGCCTGGTAATTCGCCGACCGCGCCAGCACAAACAGCAAGTCGCCCAGCCGATTCAGGTATTGAATCAGCGCCTCGCGGAGCGCCCCGGGTTCCGCTTGCGCAAAACCGATCACTTCCCGCTCGGCCCGTCGGCAGACCGTTCGGGCAAGGTGCAGCGCGGCGGCTAACGGCGTTCCCGCCGGCAAGATGAACTTGGTCAAGGGAGGCAAGACCTGCTGCCAACGGTCGATCGTCTTCTCGAGACGTTCGATTTCCGACGTTCCCACGCTGACCAGACCGTGCGCCTGGGGATCGGGCGTCGCCAGTTCCGCCCCGACATCAAATAGTTCGCTCTGAATTTCCCGCAGCAGATCCTCGAATTCACCCTGCCCTGTGTGCGACCGAGCCAGCCCAAGTGTGGCGTTCAATTCGTCCACCGTACCGTACGCCTCGATACGCGGATGGTCCTTCCTCACACGAGGGCCGCCGAAAACTCCCGTGGTACCGTCGTCGCCGGTCCGCGTGTAGATCTGCATGGGTCGTTCCTTTTCCTAAAACGCGTATAATGGTTTGCGAACCAACCTCTGGAGAAGATCATGCAACCTGACTCGATAAGCAAGCCCGCGAAGCGTCTCCTCCGCTCGCGAATCGGTCCGCTCCTCGCCCTGTGTGCCGCGATGCCGGTCGGCGTCCGAACGATTTCGGCCCAGGAACTCTCCGCATTGGAACAAAAGTTCCTTACCAACCTGCGTCAAGTTTCCTCCGGGCACCTGAAAGCCGGTGAGGGGTATTTCTCGCCGGATGGCAAGTCGATTATCTACCAGGCGGTGCCGGTCGACTACCCGTTCTACCAGATCTTTACCCAGTCACTCGACAGAGGAAAACCGCAACGCGTCAGCACCGGCCGAGGTCGCACGACCTGCAGTTACTTCTCCCCCGACGGGAAACGGATCCTGTTTGCGTCCAGCCACCTCGATCCGCGGTTGGAACAGACAGAACAGGAAGGCCGACGACTTGCCGACGAATTGAAGAAGTCGGGCAAGCGGCCGCGATACCAGTGGGACTTCGATCCGTACATGGAAATTTTTGAAGCCGATCGTGACGGGGGCAATCTGCGGCAAATTACCCGTTCCTACGGCTACGACGCAGAAGGCGCCTATTCCCGCGACGGACGATTGATCGCATTCTGCCGCGACAGCGAGGCGGACGAATCGAAACCGCTCTCCGCCGAGAAGCCGGCGAACCCCGATATCTACCTGATGAATGCCGACGGCAGCGATGTGCGTCGATTGACGTCGGCGCCTGGCTACGACGGTGGACCATTCATTTCACCGGACGGCCGATGGATCGTATTCCGCAGTGATCGCAAACAGGCGGAATATCTGCAGATCTACGTCATTGGTACCGACGGCAAAAACGAGACGGCGTTGACCGAAACCCAGGGCGTCAACTGGGGACCGTACTGGCATCCCAGTGCGCCGTGGCTGATCTGGTCCGGCGCCGATCATTCCGACCCCAACGCACGTCCGAACTACGATCTCTGGCTGGCGCGGTACAAGGTAACCGACGGCAAATTCTCGATCGACGCGCCGCGGCGCATCACGGACTTCGCCGGCGGCGACGTGCTGCCCGTATTTTCCCCGGACGGTCGCCAGTTGATGTGGACAAGCACCCGCACCGACGACCGCAACAGCCAACTTTTCATCGCCGATTTCCATCTCCCCGATGCGTCGAATTAGGGCCTGCGGTTTACTGCTGTTTCGCGCCGGGCCCCAACTCCAGTTTCTGCTGATGAAACATGTTGACCGTTGGGACCTGCCCAAAGGGCATGTCGAGGCGGGGGAGTCGGATCTGGAGTGCGCGCTGCGCGAAACGCAGGAGGAAACCGGCATCGATGCCTCCCGCCTGACGGTGCACCCCGAATTCCGGTTTGAAACTTCCTACGAAGTTCCGAACTGGCGGGCGACCCGTGAATCGGCATGGAAGACCGTGGTCATTTTTCTGGCCGTCGCCCGTCACGATGGGGAAATTCAGCCGAGTGAACACCTCGGGCATGCCTGGTTTCCCTGGTCACCGCCGCATGCGATCCAGTCGCGGACAATCGATCCTCTGTTGCGGAACGTCGAACGGCACTTTCAGGATCCAAGAGAGTTACAGTGGATCCACGACACCGCGGAAGTTCGGTCCGGGAATTGAACGGCGCAGGTTGGCTCTGACTCGGATGCGCCGTTGCGTCGTGGTGGCTTCACCGCAACGCACCGCACCCCACCGCATGGACTGGCATAGCACACGAACGCCGGTTCGATCGCCACGATTCCTCGCCGTTTCGGTTTCGGTCTCGGCGACGTCGTTCGGTGTCGGTGGACCGGTGCACTCGACCGAAGAACTCGGATCGGTGCCCGTTGCACCCAGGGCAGCCGGACTAATGGCAACCTTGGGCTACGCTGCAGAAAATCCCCTTCGGGGAACGGGCCACTTCTTCGCGACTCGGCACGGCTAGTGGCTCGACGGGCTGGACCCAGTTCGTCTGCCACTGGCGAGGTACTCCGAGCCAGCAAAGAAAAACCGAGACACCCAAACGTTTTTCTATGACGAGGATCCAACGCCAGCGAACAAGGTTGCGAGACGTGTGTTGCGACGGACTGGATGTCCGTCGTACCCCAAGTCTAAGAGTTGACAGAGCACTAGCGAGGTTTCTTTTTCGCAAGGCCTTTCGAGGGTCCTTTGCGCAGCTCCGAATCCTTGATCTTTACGACGTCGCGCCGCGCTTTATTGTCGCCGGTTTTTTCCTTTTCCTTCGGCTTCTGCTTGTCGCGATCTTTGTCTTTCAACTTTTCCTTGCTCTTGTGCGTTTCCTTTTCGTGCGCCGTTTCCTTGTCGTGGTGTTTCTCGCGTTCTTTATCGCGCAGCGGCTCTTTTTCCTTGGCGGTCCGGTCCTGTCGGTCGGTTTTGGACGTCGGTTTTTCCGTACGTGCCGCTTCCGGACCGCTTTCTCCTTTTTTCTTGGCGGCCGTCACCGAAGGGGCCGCGACCGGTTCGCTCTTCTTGGTCCGGGACTCTGGCGCGGGCGTTTCTTTCTTCGCGCCCCGTTTGGGGAAGCGGTCTTTCGATTCCGGGTCGATTTCCAGCAGGAGCGAACGGACTTTTGTGGAGTTCGGGCCGAGCATGTAGTCGGCGGCAAGCTGGTGCAACAGCGAAGCGAATTCGATTCCCTTGGCCTTGGGGATGGCCCGTTCCAGGCCGGGGACGATCTTCTTTTCGATCTCGGCTTCGCCGATCAGTCCGGCGATCATCAGCACCTCCAGTTCGGAGCGGCCGCACGGGATCGAGTGGCCGGCCAGTCCATGCTGCGCGACGTAACGGATTAGGAACGGGTTCGCCGAGGCATATTTTTCCAGATCTTTTTCCGACTTGCCGAGATTCTGTTTGCGGAGGTACTCGATATCGAAATCGAAATGCGATTCGAACACGGCCTGCAGAGCTCGTTTCAGATTCGCGGCGGCGAACTGCGGATCCGGCAGCACATCCAGAATCTCGCACAGTTCGTTCACGGTGGTCACGCGGACTTCGTTGAGGTCGAAATACGACTGCTGGACTTTCGCGAACGCCTCATCGGCCGCCTCGAAACGTGCATTTTCCAGGCAGCAGGCGTACAGCAGGTGTTCGAGCACCGAGCGACCGGAATGCGGCGAGACCGGCCTGTAGTGCTTCTTCAGGACGCGATGGATCTTGTTGATAATTGCGGCGCGATTGGGACTGGACATGAACAACCCTTACGAATTCGATATTCCCGGGAACTTTGGCACGGCGTCAACCGTCGGCAGGGTCACTCCCGTGCGTTGGATCCGGGGCGGCGACGGTATCAAGCGGTTCGGGGACCTCGGAGGCGGACGTGGGCAGAAGTTCTTTCAACATGCGGCTTACTTCGATCGAGTGTTTCACGCCTTGATCGAGAATGAACTGAATTCGTGGCGTGTATCGTGTGTCGATCCGTTTGGCGATTTTCGCCTGCAGGAAGCCGGCCGAGCTGCGCAGGCCGTGCATTGCCAGGCTCTGTTTGGCTTCATTGCCCATCACCGAAACATGCACCTTGGCGATGCGCATGTCCGGGGAGACTTCGACAAACGTCACGGTCACGTTTTCGACGCGCGGATCCTTGATTTCGGTCAGGATCGTCATGCTGACAACTTCTCGAATCGCTTCGGCGGCTTTGAGAATTCTGCGTGAAGTCATCAATCTGCTCGTTACGCTGTCCCTGGATACGCGTCGATACAGAGCCGACGCGGCTGCCATTCCGCGCGAATCGCTTACAGCGTTCGCGCGACCTCTTCGATCCGGTACGCCTCGAGAATGTCGTTCTGTTTCACATCGTTGAAGTTCGCCAGACGAATCCCGCATTCCATTCCGCGACCGACTTCCTTGACGTCATCCCGTTCCCGGCGCAGCGACTCCATCGCGTATTCGCCAATACTGCGGCCGTCACGGAATACGCGGATCCGACAGCCTCGTTCGATCGACCCGCGCGAGACGTAGCAACCTGCCACGGTCCCGACCCGGCTGATCACGAAAACCTGCTTGACCAGGGCCTGCCCCAATTCGACGACCCGTTCTTCCGGTTTGAGCTTGCCGGACAGCATCGCTTTGATGTCGTCGGTCAGCTTGTAAATGATGTCGTAGCGGCGAATCTCAATGCGCCGTTCATCGGCCAGGTTCTGCGCCGCTTCGTCAGGAATCACGTTGAAGCCGACGATGACCGCGTTGGAGGCGAAGGCCAAGGTGACGTCGGCGACGGTGATCCCACCGACCGAAGCCTGCAGCACGCGGACCTGCACTTCGGGATGGTCGAACTTGCCCAGTTCCTTGGTGATCGCCTCGATCGAGCCGCGAGTGTCGGCTCGAATGATCAGGTTCAGCGTCGAGATGTCCTGCTTTTGACCGACACGACCCTCGGACAGCAGTTTCTGGAACTGATCGAAGGAGACCTTGGTGGTCCCAACCGCCAGGGACTGTTCCCGTCCGCTGGTGGCTCGGCCGGTCGCCAACTCGCGGGCCGCAGCGATATCTTTCAGGACATGAAATGTGTCGCCCGCATTGGGAGCCTGATCCAGGCCGGTGATGTTTACCGGCATGGAAGGTCCCGCTTTCTTCAGTCGGGTCGTCGGTTTGAGCGTATCGAACATCGCTTTGACGCGGCCGTGGGCCGGACCGCAGACGATGATATCACCGACATTCAAGGTTCCGGTCTTGACCATCACTTTAGCGATGACGCCTCGACCAGCATCCTGTTCCGCTTCCAGACAGGTGCCGATCGCGGCTCGATTCGGATTGGCCTTGTAATCGTGCAGTTCGGCGGTGACCAGGATGGTCTCCAGCAGTTCGTCCAGACCATTGCCCGTCAGCGCACTGCAACGAACCACTTCGACGTCGCCGGACCATTCGCTGGGCGTGAGCCCCTGCGCCGAAAGCTGCTGCAGGATGCGGTCCTGGTTGGCGCCGGGAAGATCCATCTTGTTGAGCGCGACGATGATCGGCACGTTGGCCGCTTTGGCATGACTGATCGCTTCCTCGGTCTGCGGCATGACTCCGTCGTCGGCCGCCACCACGAGCACCGCGATATCGGTGACATTGGCGCCGCGCGCACGCATTTCTGTGAATGCCTCGTGGCCCGGAGTATCGACGAACGAGATCTTGCGACCGTTCTTCGAGATCTGGTAGGCGCGAATGTGCTGGGTGATCCCTCCGGCTTCTTTAGCCGCGACGTTGAGACCGATCAGTTTGTCCAGCAGGCTGGTCTTGCCATGGTCGACGTGGCCCAGGAAGGTGACGACCGGCGGTCGTGTTTCGAGCGAATCGGGATCCTCGGCCTGATCATGGACGTCCGCCAGGATCGATTCCTCGAGCGTTGCTTCTTTCTTGAAATCGACGTCCAGGCCCATTTCCGCGACCAGCAGTTCTGCGGCCTCCTGCGACAACGTGGCGTTGATGTTGATCGGCGTTCCCATGGCCATCATTCGTTTGAGCACTTCACCGGCGCCAACACCGGTGATTTCGCAGAAGGTGCGAACCGTGCAGGGGAGCGACAAAGCGGCTCGTTCCTTGCGGGGTGCGGCGGTGCTGACGCCGACACCGCGGCGCGTCAGTCGCCGCTGCCTCAGCCCTCGCAGATCGTCTTCATCCTCGACCCGTCCGCCGCGGGCCGTCTGCCGCTGCTTGCGAAGCTTCTGGCGATCGGCGCGGCCGGTTCCCATCGAGGCCATGTCGGCCTCACCGGTTCCGCGAACTTCAGGCGTATCTTTTTGTTTGCGATTGCGCGTTGGTTTCGCCAACGGGGCGTCCGCACCGGGCGCGGGGGGCATCGGCATGCCGCCTGCCGGAGGACGCTGGTGGGATCGGCCCGCCGAGCGATCCGCACGCTCGGTCAACAGATCGAGGGGCGGTTTTCCGCCCTGCTTGACGCGCCGAATTGCATCGGACGGCAGGCGAATCTGTGGTTTTTGCGCGGGAGGTTCACTCGATTTGGCGGCGGACCGGGTCGGTTGTTTCACGTCGGGCGCTGCCGCCAGCTTGATCACCGGTTCGCGCTTCTTCGGTGGCGAAGGCGCTCTCGGTAACTCGCCCTGCCCCGTTGGGGACGAGCGCACCGGCAGGACACCACCCAACCCGGGACCGCGGATCGGCGCCAGGGGCCGTATCGGCGTTCCAGGCGGCGGAGTCGTGGGTGCCCGAGGCACGAGCGCCGCGGAGGCTGATGCCGCAGGCGCTACCGGCACGGCGGCCGGAGCTGGATTGGGAGTTTCCTGCGCTGGCACAGGTTCGATTTCGTCGGCAGGCGTGGCGGGCGCCGTAGCGCTGGTCGCCGGCACCGACTCGGCGCTGCGTTTGGGCCGATCATCGAGAATCCGGATCTTCGAACCTCCACCACCGGCGGGCGGCACATAATCCGTCTTCGAGAATGCCGCGGGCTCCTGGGAAGGTCGTACCGGCGTCAGCGATGCCCCGTCGGCCCCTGGTTTGGCCGGCGGCTTTTTCGCCGTACCGGCGAGGAACGCCTTCAACTTGACGATCTCGTCGTCTTCCAGACTGGCCAGCGCAGAACCTTTGCCCGTGATCCCGGCCTTCGTGCACAGGTCCACGAGTTCCTTGCTGTCAATCTTCAGATCTTTCGCTAGAGCGTAAATTCGCATCGGCACCGGCAGCGCTCCTCATTACACCATTCGAATCGTGCTACATACCCGTTTCTCCACCAGACCTAACGATTTAGTTCACGAAGGCGCACCCTCCGCAGGCGGTTCCTGCCGGTTGTCGGCTGGCGGCGGAGTTTCATCCGTCCCCTGCTCCAGCCGTTCCTGTTCCTTCTGACGACGCCGCTCCATAGCCGCCGCTTCTTCCGCTTCCTGCGCCTTGGCTTCCGCCTGAGCCACAATCAGGTCGACTTGTTCCGCGGTCAGGCCCCCCAATTCCATTAACGCATCGGGCTCAATCACGGAAAGATCATCGTACGATAAGAAACCTTGTTCGACGAGCCGTTGAGCCAGATCTTCGTTCATGCCTTCCAGGGCGCTGAACCCTTTGACCGCTCGCTCGATCTGCTGGTCGAGCTCGTCCGCCGTCATGATTTCGATATCCCAGCCGCTCAGTTTGCTCGCCAGTCGCACATTCTGTCCACGCCGACCGATCGCCAGGCTGAGTTGATCCTCTCGGACCAGCACGATCGCCCTTCCCAGCATATCGCACAGCAGGACCTGGTCGACCTCCGCGGGCTGCAGCGAGTTGGGAATCAGTACCTGCGGGTCCCGATCCCAGCGGACGATATCAATCCGCTCCCCGGCAAGCTCGTCCACGATGTTCTTGATGCGATTGCCGCGAACGCCGACGCACGCGCCGACGCAATCGACCCGCGTATCGGTGCTGCTGACCGCGACCTTGCTGCGGTAGCCAGGCTCACGGGCCATCGCATTGACCGAAATCACGCCGTCAGCAATCTCGGGGATTTCCTGTTCGAACAGTCGCTGAACAAGTTGCGGCTTGGTGCGGCTGAGCACCACCTTGACGCGGCTTCCCTGCGGTTTGACTTCATAAACGATCGCGCGGACGCGTTCGTTGGGGTGATGCGTTTCGCCGGGGATCTGCTCGCTTCGCGGAAGAATCGCCTCGACGTTGCCCAGCGAAACGGTCGTCACTCCACCTTCGTTGCGCTGCACGACGCCGCCGACCATCTGGCCGATCTGCACACCGAACTCATCCAACAACGCGTCCCGTTCCGCCTCGCGGATTTTCTGAATGATCACCTGCTTCGCGGTCTGGGCGCCGATGCGGCCGATCACTTCGGGCGCCAGCGCGTTGCCGTTGCACGTTCCCGCCAGCGTCCCGTCCTTGCGATCGATCTGGATCACAATCTCCGACTCTTCGCCATACTGTTTTTTGGCGGCCGAGACCAGCGCCACTTCGATCGCCTGGAACACGACCTCCGGGTCGATATTCTTTTCGCGGTGCAGCGAATCGACGATACGCAGCAGTTCGTTAGGGTTCATGGGCACTCCATCCGGCTAATTCAATTTCCTTCAAGCTCGTTCAATGCACCGTCGGTCGATCATCCGGCCAAGCCAAGTCAAGTTTTCGGGACCGCGTCGTCGGGTTCAAATCGGGCGCACAGAGCGGTACACCATGCATCGACGAAAGGTGCACAGGGCGTCTGGCGCAGTTCCCGTAATGTGCCATGCTGCTCCACCCGTCCATCACGCATCAGCACCAGTTGGTCCGCATGGAAGTGCAGTTCGGATAACTCGTGCGCGACCAGCACTGCCGCCAAACCCCGACTCCGTAACCAAACCCGTAAACGCTGCTCCAGACGCCTCCTTAATAACAGGTCCAAACTCGAAAACGGCTCGTCCAGCAACGTCAGCCTCGCGGCACGCACTAACGCTCGACCGACCGCGATCCGTTGCCTCTCGCCTCCCGACAATTCGCCCGGCCGCCGATCCAGAAGCGATGCCACTTCCAGCAATTCGACCACCGAATCCAGCGCCACTCCCGGTTCCGTCTTTGACCTCGTCGACCGCCAACTAGCCAGCATCTGCTGTCGGGCCGTGAGATGGGGCATCAGAACCGGCTGCTGAAACACCATCGCCACGCCACGCCGCCAGGCCGGGACCGATGCGCTCGCCTCGCCGCCGATCCAAATGCGCCCCGATGTGGGCGAATCCAGGCCGGCAATCAACCGCAACAGCGTCGTTTTCCCGGAACCGCTCGGCCCCATGATCACGACAATCTGTCCTGCCTGGACCGTCAGATCGATCTCCTGGAGTGGCACCGAACCAGGACCGAAATCCCGACCGACCCGCTCGAAACGAACGATCTCCATCGGCGAACGCATTTCCTCCATCGACAAAAAACGCGGAGCTCCTCCTTCGCCAGGGAACGTCCGCGACGGGCGAACCGCTCGAAATGTTTTCCAGTCCACAACTTAGTAGCGGTTCTAAGCCCAACAGAATACAAGTGCCCGGAAAAGGTGTCAAGCTGCCGACAGGGCAAATCACCGCGCCGGGCTTAGTTCCGCTCGAATTCGTTTTCCCGTGGAGAACACGTCGACCTCGCAACAGCCCCCGTCCTTCTCGTGCCTCGGATTCCAGGCAGCAGCAAAAGCAGCGCGCGGTGCTCGACGCCCGCCCTACGGGTTCTGATCCCCGTGATCTCCTTCTCGCTCCAGCGACTCGGACCGATAGAGCCGGTGCTGGCGTACATACTCTTCCACGCTGCGCGGCGTCCGAAAACGAATGCTCCGCCCTGCCCTGACTCGTTCACGCAGTTCCGTGCTGCTGATGTCAATTCGAGGCATCGGAAGCACGGTCGGTTCACCGTCCGACGGTGTCGAATTCCCACGCAGTCGATGGAGGATCGACAGGTCGGGATCGGGCCCGCCAGGGCGCGCGACAATCAGCGGACGCGCCAGCTCGCAGATTCGCGTCGGCTCGCGCCAGCCTGGCAGGTCACGGAGTGCATCCGCGCCCATTAGAAAGAAAATCGAGGCGTCAGGGTACCGGCTACGCACCTCTTCCAGAGTTTCCACCGTGTAGCTCACGCCGCCACGATCCGCTTCCAGCGAGGAAACTTCCAACCCGGCGCAATCGGCGACCGCCAGTTGCAGCATCTGCAGCCGCTGGCGAACGGGAGTTAACTGCCTATCGGGCTTGTGCGGAGGGATCGCATTGGGCATCAGGAGTACCAGGTCCAACGCACATGCTTCCCGGCATGTTTCCGCCAGCAGCAGATGGCCGTAATGAACCGGATCGAACGACCCGCCGAACACTGCGATCCGCACTGATCCCTGTCCTTTCTCACGGGTTCGATAACCGGGCGGCGGCGGCCGGGGGGCCCGAATGCCGTCTTGGAACCGTTACCATAAGGGCTATCCTACCGGGAGCCGTTGACGATGACTACCGATCGAGGACCTGGACCCGTCTGATGCCCGCGGCCCGGCAGCAACGATTATTTGAGGAACCCGAACCGCAACCGCCCTGGGAACGGGATGCGGCGCGGGACGAGCCGATCTGCCGGGTCGTGTTGTCGGAACCCCCCTTCGGACCGCTGGAATACCAGATTCCGTTGGCGCTGCGGTCGACGGTTGCCGCGGGGCAACGCGTCAAAGTGCCGCTCGGCGCATCGAACAAACCACGCGTTGCCTACTGCGTCGCCGTCGTTCGATCGGCCGATGCGCAACGACAAGGCGCGCTGAAAACGATGCTGGCAACGATCGACCCGCGGCCGATCGTCACGCCGGACCTCTTGGGGCTGACCGAATGGATGGCGGAACAGTACCTGCTTCCCTGGGGCGTCATCCTGGAAGGGATCGTGCCGGCGGGAGTCCGGCGAAATGCCGGAGTCCAGCAACGTGTCTGGTATGTCCGGACGGCGGTGGCCTCGTCGAGTTCCGACAAGACGCCTCGGGAAGACGGCCGGCTCGACGACGATCGGGCCAATGCTGCGGTACGATTGACCACGGCCCAGCGCCGCGTGCTTGAGGCCATTGACGCCGCGGCGGCGCCGTTGACCTTGAGTGAGATTCGTCGCCTGGTCGGATGCACCAACTCGCCCGTACGGACGCTGGTCGAACGGGGCATCATCGCAACCCACCGCGGATCGGAATTCACGGACCCTGAATCGTCGGCCGGCTTGGCCCGCGCGGCCGGTTCGCCCCGCTCCGCCCGCTCGGCGCACGCGTTGGCCGAGCGGGAGGCGCAGGCCGACCCCCGGCTGAACCTCAACCGCAACCAGAGCGAAGCGCTCGACGCGATCCAGGGAGCCGTTCGGCGTGGCGTCTTCGAGGCACAGTTGCTGTTCGGGGTCACCGGGAGCGGCAAAACCGAGGTGTATATCCGGGCGATCGAATCAACGATTGCTCGCGGTATGCAGGCGATCGTGCTGGTCCCCGAAATCAGCCTCACCGCCCAGACACGCCAGCGGTTCGCCGCGCGACTGGAACGGATCGCCTTGCTTCACAGCCATCTCAAGGATGTCGAGCGGCACGGTTACTGGCAGCGTATTGCCGCGGGCCAGATCGACGTGGTTATCGGCGCCCGCAGCGCCATCTTCGCGCCGTTGCCTCGGCTGGGACTGATCGTCATCGACGAAGAACACGACAGTTCTTACAAACAGGATTCGCAGCCAAGGTACCATGCCCGGGAAGTCGCCGCGGAACGCGCCCGAATTGCCCGTTGCCCGCTGGTGCTCGGATCGGCAACACCTTCCCTCGAATCCTGGTCCGCCGTTCAAAAAGGGGGGATTCGTCTGTTGCGACTGCCGCAACGCGTATCGGATTTACCGCTACCCGAAGTGCGGATTGTCGACCTGCGCGATGCGCATCGGTCCTCGGGCCGACCTTCGGCGCTCAGTCGCCCGCTACGGCAGTCGATGAAGGAAGCGCTGGACGACGGCGGACAGGTGATTCTGTTCATGAATCGTCGCGGCTATTCGACGATGATCCAGTGCCCGGCGTGCGGCTTGGTGGTGAGCTGCCCGAACTGCGATCGCCCGCTGACGCTGCACCTGTTAGCGGCGGCACGGCCCGGTTCGAGCGGCCGGGCGGCGGCGCAGGGCGCCGCGCAAGGGATCTGCCACCAGTGCGATTTCCGCCTGCCCGCGCCTCGCAACTGTCCCAAGTGCTCGTTCGAAGGCATCGCCTTCTCCGGATTCGGCACCCAGTCTCTGGAACAGGAACTGGCAACCTTGTTCCCAAGCGTTCCCTTACTGCGGATGGACGCCGACACCATGCGGGGCGCCGGAAGTCACGACGAGGCGTTCGAACAGTTCCGACGCGGACAGGCCCGAATCCTGCTCGGCACCCAGATGATTGCAAAAGGACTCGACTTTCCCAATGTGACGCTGGTTGGCGTTGTGAATGCCGATATCGGCCTGCACCTGCCCGACTTCCGGGCCGCCGAGCGTACGTTCCAGCTGGTGACCCAGGTGGCGGGCCGGACCGGCCGCAGCGCGCGGGGCGGCATGGTGATCGTACAGACCTACTCGCCCGACCATTACGCGATCCAATGCGCCGCCGACCACGATCTGGAACGGTTCGCGGAACTCGAACTGGCGCAGCGTTCGCGGTACCAATTCCCGCCTTGCTGCGAGATGATTCGAGCGATCTTCCGCGGCGAAGCAGCCCGGCAGGTCGAAGCAGCGGCGGCGACCCTGGTGCAGGCGTTCCGGTCGCAAATAGCCGGCAGTTCCGCGACGAGGATTCTCGGACCGGCCCCCTGCCCGTTCCCCAAGATCAACGGTCGCTATCGGTTTCATGCACTGTTCCTGCACCCGGATGCGGTTCAGTTACGCGGCCAGATGCGGCTGGCCATCGAAAAGGTCGAACTTCCCCGTGGTGTCCAATACCAGCTGGACGTCAACCCGTCCGACATGATGTGACGCCAATTGGACTAGTGACGTCGCGCATCGCTTCCTAGAATAATGCGGGACGCAGTTCGATACCGAGAGCACGGGCTACATGAGATACCGTTCGATCCGTCAGGTTCTGGGAGAATCGAGCCTGGAGCGCAAATGCCGGGTGCTGTTCGGCGTTTGCCTGACGTTCCTGATCGGGGGCGCGTTCTACTTCGCCAGCTCAGTCTCCGAGGGGCTGGCCACCAAAATCACGCGGTCTCGAGGCAGCGATTTGATCAAGGTTAAGTTGCTGCACGTGCATGCGATCGAGTTCTCCAATAATCAACGCACCGGGACGCGCCCGAATCTCGACTACCTCCAATATTTCTACGGACAGTTGGCGCGGACGGAAAAATACCAGTTCGAAATGCTGATGCTGGAGGATGGCGGCTTTCTGACCGACATCAACGCGGAACTGCCCGCCGATGAAGACGAACTTCGTCTTCTGGAAGAGATCCAGTCAAGCTGGAAGGCAACCGTGGCCGGTCCGCCGCCGTCCAAATCAACGACCCCCAAGTCGTTCGGGAACGGTCCCCTGGAAACGGCCGCTCCCGTGATCGCGCCGGTCTTCGCGGAACGGCAGGACGCCGTGGCGAAACAATATCACTACTACGAACCGATTGTCTTCAATTCCGCCGATTGTAAGTCGTGCCACCAGACGCTGGACGCAACCGGATCGGTCGCCGCCTCGGATCCGGGCGTGCGCGGTAGCGAACCGTTTCGTGTGATGAAAGTGAGCATTCCCTATGAGGAATTCCAGCCGGCGATCAACAAGGCCCGCGCGGTGCTGATCGCCGCGGGCCTGGCCACCGTGTTCCTTTCCATGGCGGTGCTCTACCTGGTGGTCCGGCTCGTTATCGTCAACCCGCTCAAACACCTGCGGATGGTGAGCGACGAAATCACCAGCGGCAACCTCGACACCCGCGCCGATATCCGCACCGGAGACGAATTCCAGGCCCTGGCCGACTCGTTTAACCGCATGCTGCGGCACCTCACCGATTCCCAGTCCGGGTTGCAGCGATTGAACTCCGAGCTGGATGAAAAAGTGGACGAACTTGCGCAGCTCAATATTCAGCTCTACCAGATGAACCAGTTGAAAGGCGACTTCCTGGCGAATATGAGCCACGAACTGCGCACGCCGCTCAACAGCATCATCGGATTTTCCGAGCTGCTCGTCAGCAAAGATACGCTCGATGAGAAGCAGCACCGTTACGCCCAGAATATCCAGAAGGCCGGCCGCCTGCTGCTCGACATGATCAACGACATCCTCGATATGGCCAAGATGGATGCGGGCAAGATGGAGGTACGGTTGAGCGAATTCGCGATCGACAAGATTCTGGAAGCCCAGTGCGATCTGGTCCGGCCGTTGGCCGAGGAAAAAAATATCTGGCTCACGCGGAATATCGAACCCGGGCTGCCGCTACTTTTCCAGGACCAGGGAAAGGTGCAGCAGATTGTGACCAACCTGCTGTCGAATGCGATCAAGTTTACTCCGGAGGGCGGTCGAATCACGCTGGGAGCGCACGACACGCGCGACCGGTGGCTCGAGTTGACGGTGGCCGATACCGGAGTGGGCATCCCGCAGAGCGAACGGGAGATCATCTTCGAAAAATTCCGCCAGGGACGAATCGTGGTTGGCGAAGACAATCTGACGCGGAAACACTCGGGAACCGGGCTGGGGCTTTCGATCGTGCGGGAGCTTTGCCGACTGCTGGGCGGCGAGGTCTCCGTGGAGAGCGAACTGGGAAAAGGAACCACCTTCACCGTGTTACTGCCTTGGAGCCGCGCCGAGATTCCGCGCGGAGAAACCGCAGGAAACGCAACCGGCGATGCGGTTGCCGCCGGCTGGCAGGCCGGGCCGACGCCCCCCTCCAACATGAATATGTGATCCATGGCGAAAAGTCCGTCTCTTTTTTCCGCCCCACCGGCTGACGTGCATCTGTTCACCGACGGAGGATGCAGCGGCAACCCCGGCCCGGGAGGCTGGGCATTCATCCTGCGCCACCTCCCCACCGGCAAAGTCCGCGAGGAATCGGGCGCCGAACCGGAAACCACCAATAACCGCATGGAGCTGCAGGCCGTCATTCGCGGACTGGAAACGCTGACGCGTCCCTGCCGTGTCGAGCTGTTTACCGACAGCGTCTACGTCGGCAAAGGCCTGACCGAGTGGATGGCGAAGTGGAAGCGCAATGACTGGAAACGCCGCGACGGGAACCGCTGGGAACCGGTCAAGAACGACGACCTTTGGCGCGCGCTCGATCTGCTGTTGCAACGGCACCAGCTCAAGTATACGCGCGTCGCCGGCCATAGCGGACATCCCGAAAACGATCGCTGCGACGAACTGGCCGTGGCCGCGTACCAGAAATTCCTGCGCTGATGCCAACGGCGCTGATTGCCGTTGGCATCAGCGTGCGAAATTGCTGCAGATCGCGCCATGCTGGTAACAGGTATGGCAGGCCGCGGCGCTCAGCGCCACCGGCCCCAGCCCGTCCGAGAGTCGATCGCCCAGCCGCGCCGCCGGATCGTCGAGAAGCAGCGGGCACGCATGGACGCCTTGATCGGAGACGAGCCGCGCATGATGGCAAAGCAGTTGATCGAGATCAAACCCCGCCAGCATCTCCGACGTCACCCGTTCTTCCGCCGCGTACCCGTGGGTTCGCTGCACCTCGGCGCCCAGACGGATCGTCGGCAGGATCTTCAACCGGGGACGTGCGTAACCCTGATCGTGAAACTGCCGCAGGAACGCTTCCACCACCACGCGTTCGTCCCGTGGCTCCCAGGTCCGGACAATTGTCACCAGCGGCAGGAAACCATACTCAAGCAGTTTCCGCAGGCCGCGCATCGTGCGCCAAAATGTGCCTCGGCCGCGAATCGGATCGTTGGTCTCGGGCGAGAATCCGTCCAGCGAAACGCGGAATTCCAGACCGTAACAACTGGCATCCTCGGCCTCCTTCCAGCGCCTTAGACCGTCGTCCGGAAGTACGCTGGCATTGGTCAGAATCGTGACCGGACCAAATTCGAGCGTCCGCAGTACGATTTCGACGAACTCCGGATTCAAGAACGGCTCTCCGCCCGTGAAGTAATACTCCTTCACACCCAATCGTACCGAATCGAGCAGATGTTCGTTGACCTCCGCCGATGTCATCATGCCGAATCGCCGATTGGTCGGGCTGCAACTGATAAAGCAATGGGAGCAAGTAAAGTTGCAAAGCGTCCCCGCCACCTGAAACCAAAGCGCGTCGAGATGCCGCAACGGCACACGCGGAGCGTGCGGCTCGAGCAACTCAGACACCCGCGATGCCGCGATGGGTGCTGGCGATGCGGACAACGCCGGCCGCGGATCGATCGAGTTGTTGGGGTGGCGGTCCTTTGTCATGCGCTGAGCGGCCCCGGCCGGGAATACAGGTCGAGCGTCTCGCGGTCGCCAATGATCTTGAACAGTTCCCGGATCTGCTGCAGCCCCGATCGAATCAAGAAATGCGGGTTGCGGCCAAAGCTCTTTGCGCCCAGCACGTAAAAGTGTGGCTCCGGATTCCGCAGCGAATCGCCTTGGACGCTCGGCAGCCGCAGGCAGTCGCCCGTACGAACATCATCCGGCCCTGCTCCTTTCCCGGAACTGACCGCACTGTTCAGCTGTGCGGCCAGTCGCATCGGCCCCTCCGAGGCATAGCAGTAATGCACTTGCAGTTCCCGCGTGATCTCCAGGTCAGGCCGGTATCCGACATTGGCGATAATCCGGTCGATGGTCAACGTCTGCTCGGCAGCATCACCCCGTCGACGCAGACGAACCTGGAACGGCTGGCCGGGTGCGTCGCGCCGCAGTTCATCGATTGTCGACTCCGGCAGGTAGTGCAGTCGCGAAACCGGATGCCGTGCGAGACGGTTGGCCTGCTGGCCGACGCGGTCGCGTTCGATCAGCGGATCCGCCGCGATACGGGGCAGTGGCGGTTCGCTGGCCCCGCGGCGCGTGACCCAGAAAAGTTCGGTCTGGCCGGACTGGTCCAGGAGTCTCTCCATCCGCAATACACTGGTCGCTGCGGAATAGCCGCTGCCGACGACCAGTACCCGTTGCCCGAGGTAACGGCCGGCATCTCGACAATCCACGTCGGGAATTCCGTACTCAATGTCGTTGCGAAACGCGGATTCACCGAGCGCCGGGATTCCGCCGTCTCCCAGCCAGTTCGGCTGTGCGTAGGTGCCGGAACTGTCGATGAGCAGATCCGACAGCTGGATCGACTCACGCCCTTCCGCGTCGCGAATCAGGATTCGGAAAATACCATCGTCGCGCTCTTCACCGCCGACCGATTCCGACTTCAACAATCCGGCCTTGGTCGCCGATATGACCTCGGTATGGCAGCGCAGGCAATCCGCGAGCAGGTCGGATTGGGAAAGCGGCAACAGGTAACGGTCGCGCCATTCGTTTCCCGTGAGCATGGCGTCGGCGGCCGGCGGTTCGTAATTCGGATCTTGTGCGGCCAGCGCCGCCAGGCCCAACGTGGACGAGTTCATCGAGAACGGGCTGAACATGCGGACATGTCCCCAGCGTCCAACGTTGGCCGCCACAGGCCCGCGTTCATATAGGTTGACATCGTATCCCAGAAAACGCGCGTAGAGTGCCGCTTCCAGCCCGATCGGCCCGGCGCCGATGATCGCGATCCTGGCAGGGGTATCAACGGCCATACGGCTTCCAATCTCCGCTCTTCGGTTCAACCACGTCCCACCCGAAACACCGCAAGATCCAAGGCACTCGGCTGCCCCAACATCAGTTGTCGCATCATGACGGCCGTTCCCGGCGAGAGATAGAGCCCACTGCGAAAATGTCCCGCCGCCACGAACCCGTTCTCATGGTCGGGCAGGCGGCCGATATAGGGCAAGCCATCGAACGATGCGGGACGTAAACCGGCCCAGGAGCGGATCAACCGATCCCGGGACAGGGCCGGCACAAGTTCCTCGGCGAAGCGCGTCAGCTCGCCAATTCCCTCGGACGTATTCGACTTATCGAATCCGACTTCTTCCTCGGTCGATCCGACCAGAACATGGCCGTCGTCACGCGGCACGATGTAACGCGGCCCCTCATTGATGATGCGCGTCACCGCGGCCGGATCCACGCGGTAGAGCAACATCTGGCCGCGGATCGGCAGGATGCCGAGTCCATAACCCAGTCCGCGCAGCAACTGCCCCGTCCAGGCCCCGCCGGCAAAACAGTACTGCTCAGCGACGGCGCCTCCTGACGCCGTCCGAAGTCCGACAATTCGGCCGGACTGAACTTCGATCTGCTCCACGGGCTGGCCTGTCAGCCAGTCGACTCCTCGAGCGGCGCATGCTGCCTGCAACGCCTGGAGATGGCGCGGATTACGCAACTGGGCTTCGTCGGACAGGAATAAGACGTATCGAAACCGGGTTTCGGACCCGCGCAGTTCCGGCGCGATTTCGGCGAGCCGGTCACGCACCGATTCCCAGCGGACCTGTTCCACGGAAAGTTGCTCCGCGAAACCGGCCAACGCAGCCGCTTCGCCCGCCGTCCGAGCCAGATAAAGTCCCCCGCAGCGGCGGAACCCGTTGTCGACGCCCGTTTCAACGCGAAGCCGCTCCGCCCATTCGCCGTGCAACTGAAAACTCCATCCGCGTAACTGGTCATAAGCATGGATCGCCGTCCGCGGATTCGCCGGCGGGATGATCCCGGCACCCGCCCAGGAGGCTTCCCGCCCCGGCGCACCACGCTCCAGGACAACGACCTGCCGGCCATGGCGAGCCAACTCGTAGGCGATCGAGAGGCCTATGACACCGGCACCCACGATCGCGACGTCATACATGGGCGTCCCCTTTCGATGCTATCGCCCGCTCGATCTTCTCGTATTCCGCTACCAGTTCCGTAGGGATCTCCGAGCCGGGCAGTCCAAGCCCGCCGATCAGTCGCCGCCAGCCGGACTGATCGTCGACATCGTACCACTCGGGCAACAGAGTAAAACTGATGCCGGATACCCGCAACTGGCGAGTCGTGGCAGCGAGCACCTCCGGCGTGCTCCAGGGAATTCCCTCAAATATCGCCGTCGTCGGGGTCCGCATCCCGATCAGGTAGTAGCCGCCGTCGGAACTGGGTCCAATCACGACCTCCGCGGACTGCAACGACAGGAACGCTGAATGCAGGTAATTTGCGGGTAGATTGGGGCTGTCGGTTCCGATCACGACCAGGAATTCGCCGTTGCGCGTGAGCTCGCGGGCTGCCGCCGCCAGCCGTTGCCCCAAATTTCCGGTGGTTTGCGGCAGCAGCCGCCAGTCGCCGGCGGCCAGAGCCTCGAATTCCGCGCGTTGGCCCGCGGGCGTATAGACCATCGTACGGATATCCGCAAACCTCCGGAAGCGTCGCGCCAGCGTGGCCTGAAACAGGGCCGAAGCTCGCGCCGCGAGCTCGTACCCGATTTCGGCCCCCCAACGGGTCTTCGCAAATCGCGGCCGGCTCGACTTGCAGAACATCGCCAGATGGTTCACGTTTTCCCGTCCTTACCGGGGCGAAGCGAGCAACCGACGCAAAAGCACGGAATTGACCCGCCCCCGGAATCGCTCAACACCGTCGATGACGACGACCGGAACGCATTCGGTGTATTTTGCTGCCAGCTGCGCGTCGGCATCGATGTCAATACAATCCGGCGCAAGTCCTTCGGCACGCAACAATTCGATCGCATCATCACAAAGATGGCAACCGCTACGCGTATAAACGATGACCGATCGATTGTTGGGAGCCATAAATCATTGTCCCCCGGATTCCCGGGAAACCATCAACACCGTTTTAACCGGAGCGGCGAATCCGCGAAACCTGCTTTACGGTCAATCCGCGATGATGGTATCTTCAGTCCGTCCGTGTTAGGCTATGGATTATAGGCGGTGGGCAACAGTGGGAACCTCCATGTCCTTGTTCCGCGTTTATGGCTGGGCATGCTGTCGGCATGCACGCCTCAAAAATGGCAAAGCTAACCACGATCAAGTTCCTTGAGTACGTCAAGCGCAGCAAGCTCGCCACCGACCAGCAGCTTGCCGAATCGCTGCATCGACTGGAATCGGAGCATGGCGGGAAACTTCCCGAAGATGCCGATCTCGTGGCATCGCATTTGATTGAACAGGGCCTGCTGACGCGCTGGCACTGCGACAAGCTCATGGATGGCAAGTACAAAGGGTTCTTCCTGGGGAAGTACCGGCTGCTGCGTCACCTTGGTACCGGCGGCATGAGCAGCGTGTATCTTGCCGAGCACACCTTGATCCATCAGCTTCGAGCGATCAAGGTATTGCCGAAGCACAAAGTAAACGATTCGTCGTACCTGGAGCGATTCCGGCTGGAGGCGCAAGCGACGGCCGCGCTGGCCCACGGCAATATTGTGCGTGCCTACGATATCGATAACGAAGGCATCAATCACTATCTGGTGATGGAATATGTGCGCGGCCGCGATCTGAGTCAGATTGTTAAGGAACGCGGCACGAATTTCCTGGATTACGAGACCATCGCCGAATATATCGTCCAGGCCGCCGACGGATTGCAGCACGCCCACGAGAAAGGCTTGATTCATCGCGACGTTAAACCGGCGAATCTACTCGTCGATGAACGCGGAGTGATCAAGATTCTTGATCTCGGACTGGCCCTGTTTTTCAAGTCGGAACGCGAATCGCTTACGATTGCCCACAACGAAAATGTGCTGGGAACCGCCGACTACCTGGCCCCCGAACAGGCCATCAGCAGCCACGATGTCGATCACCGAGTCGATATCTACGGCCTCGGCTGCACGATGTATTTTGCGTTGACCGGGCATCCTCCATTTACGGATGGATCGCTGGCGCAACGGATCGCCAAGCATCAAACCCAACTGCCTCCCGATCTCCGCATCGATCGCCCCGACTGCCCCGAGGAATTGCTCGAAATCTGTAATCGCATGATGCGGAAAAAATCGTCCCAACGGTACCAGTCCGCGCGCGAAGTTGCCGAAGTACTGCGGCAGTGGTTGGTCAAGCGTCGAGCGTCCGGCGCGGCGGCAAACGTTGCGACCTCCGCGACTGCGGCCGCCGCGGTTTCCTCTTCCGCGTCCGCTGCCGTCGCGGCACCGGCCTCAGGGTCGGGCCCGTTGGGACGGCGCGAGGCCGCATCGGAACGGACGCCAGTTGTACCGAACATTTTCGCCCGCGCGCCGGCAGCGGAACTGCCCGCCACCGGCGGCTCGGCAAAAGGCCGAGTACCATCGTTGAGTCCCTCGGAACGCGCAAAATCTCCGGTCGGTTCGCCGAATCCCGCATTGCAGGACAGTGGCTCCGGAACAATCTCCGCGCCCCCAGTCACTGCCGCGGCGACAAGTCCAGCCCCTCGCATGCCCGTCGCCGAACCCGCGCATCCATCGCAGTCCGAATCGCTTCTTGACGAGGTACTGCCGCAGATTTTTGACGGCAGTTTTCCGACCACCGAGAGTCGGGGCGAGGATACGATCAAGGGCCTGAAAAATATTCAGATCGACATCCATAGCGGCAGCGGAAGGCAAGCCAATAAGAAATGGGAACGCGGCAAGACCAAAGCAGCCGCCGACAACCCCGTCGAATCGGCAAGTGCCAGCGACATTAATCTGGGGATGGAAGTTTCGCATATCGAGAAAGAGGCTGCCCTGCGCGAACGATCGAGTTCGGCAACCGGTTCGCGGCCCGGTCATCGCTGGTGGGTGTGGGGCCTGATCGGGTTGATCATCGCTGCCGCGCTCGGGGGCGCCGGCTACCAGTACTGGCCTTCTAAAAACGGGACGCCATCTTCGACGTCTCACGACGCGCCGGTCAACAAAGGCCGGTATCGAGCGGACACCAGTTGATTGGCTGGGTGGCTTGAACGGTGTGTCGGGGGGAATTTCGGCTCGAAAAACGTCCCGCCGCGTCTGTCAATAGCCTCGAACCGCAATCCGTAAGATATTGCTGCCGTAGAACTTAGAAACGCGACTTGAAAAGCGGTACCCTCCGGCCCTAGTATGGAGGTGCGTTCAGGTTAGGTCGAAACAGGGTCGTCGGCCCTGATCGGTGCAGTTGGCTGCATCGGTTCGGGGAGAATCGTCATGCAATTCCGCTCGCAAAGTCGCCTTCGAAATCGCACGCATGCGCGCAACAATGCGGTGGTGTCGGCACGGGTTGAGCGTCCCAATTTCCCCGGCGCCAAACGCACCCTGGGCGGCCTGATCAATGCTCAGCGCTCGCATCTGCCCCCGGAAAACTGGCACGAACCGAACGAAGAGGCCCAAGGCGCCTACCGGATCATCGTGCAGTCACCGGGCCGCGGCTTTCGCCATGTAGTGACCCCCGAGGAGATTCGAGAACGGCTTGCGCAACTGCCCGAAACACTGACTCGACCGTTGCAGGTCGTGCAATTGAGCCGCATGACTGCGAAAAAGAAGACTTTTCCGCTGTACGGTATGCAATGGGGCTGTGCGCTGTACCTCTATCCGATGGAAGAAGGATTGGTCGAGACTTTTCATCGGCCGCCGACTCCGGCCCAGCTGATTGAAGCTCGAATGTATGGAGGGATATGGTCGCAATCCGGGCGCCGGCGATGGCAGTTGACGTGGACCGAGACCTCCGTCCGCGACTACTATCTGAATAACATCCTTCTTCACGAACTGGGGCACCTGCTCGACAACCGCAACACGAGCTACCGCGACCGGGAACGGTTTGCGGAGTGGTTTGCCATTGAGCATGGTATCTGCGGCCGTTCGCGTGGGCCGGGCAACGGAAAAACCGGCCGATAGGCGGCGTCTCGTGACGAACCGGGTCGCGCCAAAGGCCGGAACACGCAAGAGCACCCAGGAACATCCCGGCGCAGGCGGTCTTGTACCTCCTCAATCCGGCCAGGACGCCGGAGATCGATCTTTCTACCAATGCCGGAGAAAGTCGCGTATATTTTATAAATCGGACGGGCGATCGAGTTCCGGAGTTTACCGCTCTGCCCGCAACAGCCTTCACAGATTGGAAATGCTGATGTCTCGTACTTGCCTGTTGCGGATGCTGGTCATCCTTAGTCTGGTGGCGCCGAACAGTGCTCGACCGGTATCGGCGGCTCCGACCGCCGAACAACGCAAACAGATATCGCAGATTGACGGCATGATCGCCAAGGCCGGCAATCTGTCGCGAGGCAAGAAATACGAAGAGGCGGTCGAACTGATCAAGCAGGCGCAGGCGAACCTCGAAAAAGTGGCGGCGAGCGCCGGCCGCGACCTGCTGCCACTGCTCGACGATTCCCATCGAAAGCTGGAACGTGTTCACAGTGCGCTGGAACTCGAAGGGTACGAACTGCCGCAGCTCAAGAAACCGTCGGAGATGATCGGTGCGAAACCGGACTCCGGCGGTGGGGTGCCGGCGGGAGCGGCCAGTTTCGTCAAGCATGTCGCGCCGATCCTTGTTTCCAAGTGCGGTCGGTGCCACGTCAACGATGCGAAGGGCATGTTCAGCATGTCCAGCTTTGCCAGTCTGATGAAAGGACCGCAGGCGGGTAAGGTGATCTTCCCCGGAGATGCCGCCGGCAGTCGGCTGGTGGAAGTTGTTGAGAGCGGCGACATGCCACGCGGCGGATTGAAAGTGACGGGCGACGAACTGGCAGTGCTGAAGAAATGGATCACGGAAGGTGCGAAGTTCGACGGCGGCAGCGATCAGGATACTCTGACATCGCTCGTCCCCGACGCCAAGCCGGCGGAAGCTCCGGCGCTTCAGGTCACGCGGTCGGCGGGTGGGGAAACGGTCAGCTTTGCCAATGAAATCGCCGGCGTACTGGCGCGCCAGTGCGCGTCATGCCACGGCACGATGCGACCTCGGGAAAATTTCAGCCTCGCAACCTTCCAGGGGCTGCTCAAAGGGGGAGACGGTGGACCTGTGATTGTCCCCGGAAATCCTGACGAAAGTCTGTTGGTGAAGAAGCTGAAAGGAACGGGAGGCGGTCAGCGCATGCCACAGGGCCGGCCTCCGCTGGAGGACGCCTTGATCGCCAAGATCGAGACCTGGATCCGAGAAGGCGCGACGTTCGATGCCCGCGATGCCTCGATGAGCCTGCTGCGTGTATCGTCGCTGGCCAAAGCGATGCGGTCGTCGCATGACGAGCTGGCGACGGACCGCACCCAACTCGCGGACGAAAACTGGAAACTGGCGATGCCCAGTGTGGCGGCGACGCGTCACGCAACCAGGAACTCTCTGTTGCTCGGCAATGTCGGCCCCAACAGCCTCGAGTTCGTGGGCGAAACGGTGGAAGCGGTCGCGCCACGCGTCGCTGAGATCTTCCGAGCCGACGCCGACTCGCCACTGATCAAAGGAAGAACGACACTGTTTGTCTTCGCCCAGCGATACGACTACACCGAGTTCGGCCAGATGGTGGAGAAAAGAGAGCTGCCGAAGGAATGGCGCGGACACTGGCAGTTCGACGTACTCGATTCGTACGGCGCCCTGATCCTGCCGCGTGACAAGAATGAACCGCTGACGGCATTGCTCGCGTACCAACTGGGCGCGAATTACATTGCCAGCCTCGGCGATGTTCCGCACTGGTTTGCCGAAGGCTGCGGACGCTGGGCCGCCGCGAAAATCGACGGCACGGACAAACGGGTGCTCGCCATCAATGACGCTGTTCCGCAGGCCGTGGATGCCTGCGCTAAACCGGATGACTTTATCAATCGCAAGCTTCCCACGGAGCTGAACGATGTTGCGAGCTACAGCTTTGTGAGTTTTCTCGCGACGGAACCGCGCGCATTTGAACGATTGCTCGATACGCTGCGGAAATCGTCCGATTTCGAGAAGTCGTTCGCCGGCGTTTACAAAGCGACCCCCAACCAGCTCGCGGAAGTCTGGATCAAGCGCCCAGCGGCGGTTAGGACAAAGACCAAAGGTCCCGCCAAGAAAAGCTGAGCACGCTGTGCGGAAGCAGGCTTGCCTCAAGGATCGACGTGCGGGGAAAGCAAAAACACCCACAGCACGTAAGCAAGCAGCGCACAAAGGAGCAGCAGTACGATCTGCCGATTGGAAAACGGTTGTCCCCGACCGCGGGTTGGCGCCGATCGCGCTCCATCCTTGAATCGGCGGTGGCAACGTACGCAGTCGCGTTCAAAACGAGCCGCAAACGGGGTGTCGCACGTGGGGCAAATCAACAACAGCAGATTCCCGTTCTCGTCGCGAAACTCATCGCCCCGCGTCTCCAAAACCGTTTCCGGATCGCCTGTCGCGTCGGCGTCGGCGCTCCGCCAGCCGTGTCCGTGATTCCCGCACGCGGGACAGATCGCTGTCCGCGGCTGGCGGCACCGTGAACAGATTGGCCAGTCATCGCCCGCCGGCGAGACATCGCGACGGTCGGGGTCGGTGGATTCCAAGCCGGAGTCGTGTCGCTCGTCGAATCCTAACGACAATTCGTAAGCGAATTCGTAATCGTCTTCATCGACCGCGACCGCGATGCATGGTTCCACCTCGAGCGATCTCCGGCCCGACTCGATCTGGCCATCGATGCCGTAACCGGCCAGCAACCGCTGGAATTCGCTCGCCTGCGGCAGCGAATCGGCATAGTAAACGGTTCGTTTCCTGGCCATCAGTGTGAATCGCCCCCGCGTAACGTGAGCTACGACACTACGACGCGCGTTTCGGTCGGACCTGGACCTGAATTTCGTCGTTGACGACGCGGACCGGAAAGCTGTCGATGCTGATCTTGGGATTATCGCACCATTTTCCATCGTGGATGCAGAATCGCCAGGCGTGCCAGGGGCAGGTGACCACGCCATTTTCGAGGTAACCGCTGGCGAGCGAAGCACCCATATGCGGACAGAAATCGTCGATCGCGAAATACTGGTCGTTTTGTCGAAACAGTGCCACCATCCGCTCTTTCACGGCGACGGCAGTCCCCTCCCCTTCCTCCAACTGGCCGACTTTGGCAATGGTCACAAATTCGATTTCATCGCTCATCGTTGTTTTCCAACCGATTTGGCCGCCGCAGGTACCACCCGACCACCCGCCGGAATGATTCTGCGTCGGAAGCCTGTACTTCTTGCCGGCCTGCACGACCACGGTCACCCTTCCGGCACCTTTCCGGCATCGAGTTCGCATTGTAGAAACAAGCCAGGATTTTCAAAAGGCACCGTTGTTGCCGGCCGTAGCGGTTCGAGGCCGACGGCGCGCTTTCGCCCGCGGTACGCACCATAAGGACTTCCGGACGATGAACGATGACAGGCCTGAGCAGGCCAACGTGTCCCTCGCCGATTTTCAACAGCTGATTCGCAGGATGTACTATGAAAAGGATCTGGCCCGCGGAATTGATGGGACGTTCATGTGGCTGATGGAGGAGGTCGGGGAATTGGCTGCGGCGCTGCGCGGCGGAAGCCACGAGGAACGTCTTGGCGAATTCGCGGACGTCATCGCCTGGCTGGCAACAATCGCCAACGTGGCCGGGGTCGACCTTTCCGAGGCGGTGACCCGCAAATATGGCACAGGCTGTCCTGGCTGCCGGCAACTTGTCTGTCGTTGCCCAGACGCTGGCAAGCCCTAGTCGAGTCAACTATGATCAGGACTTGCCGACGGTGGCTGGCCCGAACCGAATAGAACCGGATAGCGTAATCTGATCGTGCTTCGAAATCTGAACAGCCATCGCCTCCTTATCGGGCGAACCATTGCCTTTGGACGCTCGTGTCGCGCGCCGGCTGCGCATCGGCTGTTACCCTTGTTGCTGGCCGGGTGGCTGCAACTGCTGCATTGTACGGCGGCGACTCGCGCGTTCGCCCAGTCGAACCCTGGGGACGAATCACCACTCCGCATCACGTCGGTACAGGTCGGTTTTGGCAATCATTTCAAGGTCGGGTATTGGACTCCGGTCTGGGTGACAGTGCGAACAGCGGGGCAGTTCCCGCAGCGGCTGTTTGTTGACATCACGACGCCCGACGGTGACGGGACACCGGCCCGGCACCGCGACGAGTCGGGCAGCGAGCTCGTGAATTCCGTGCGGCCCGTGGACGGCGGTCAGGAAGTCACGGTATTGCGGCTGGCCAAGCCAGGCCGGACTTCGGGTGAATTTTCCGTTGAGGTTCGCGGCGCGCGAGGGGACGTTCTGCCCTCGGCGACCTTCTCGGCCAATTTACGATCCCTGGCAACCCCGATCGCCTCGACCCGCAAATTCATCGTCTGGCTGGGTGGCGACCTGGGTGTGAACCAGTCTCTGCGGCACCTGTCGCTGGCCGAGCAGGAGACATTCGACGCCGTCGACGCGAACGGATCGCCTTCGTTACCGGAGACATGGGTGGGATACGAGGCGATTGATTATTTCGTGCTGGGAACGAGTCAACCCGAGCACTTGGCGTTGCTGCATCCCCCGACCGTCGCTGCGCTGGACCAGTGGCTTCGCATGGGCGGCAAATTGCTCTGGAGCGTGGGAAGGAATGCGGTGGAATATGCCGGTTCGAGTTCGCGTTTCGCGAGCTGGTCGGCGGGCACGATCACCGAGACGATTCCGCTGCGTCGCGTCGCTGGCATTGAAAACTTCGCCGGCGGTACCGATCGACTGGAAATAGGGACGGTCGAAGCGACGTTGCCGCAGCTGGCGGTGATGGAATCGCCCCAGGGTATTCCGCTGCTCTACGAGGGATCCGGAAATCCAGGGGAGCGCCCCTTGGCACTGTGGTATGCCTATGGACTGGGCCAGATCACCTTCGTGGCGTTCGACCTGGACGATGGCGCCCTGACGCGCTGGCGGGGTCGAGGCCGTCTGATGGCGAGGTTACTGCGCCCCACGAATGAGCGGAAAGTGGAGACGACGGGCTGGCAGAAGCCGATCGGCTACACCGACATGGCGGGCCAGTTGCAGCTGGCGCTGGATCAGTATCGAGGAATCACTTTGATTGCCTTTTCCTGGATCTCCGCGATCATAGTCGCCTATCTGCTGTTGATCGGTCCCGCCGATTTCTTCCTGCTGCGGCGTCTGCGGCGCCCCCACTGGACTTGGGTGACGCTGGCGATTTTCGCCGCCGGTACGATCACGCTGGCGGTGGAAATCAATCGCCGCGCACGCCCGCGGCAGGTCCGCCTGAATCAGGTCGACCTGGTCGACTTTGACGCTGCCAGCGGCTCGCTGCGCGGCACGACCTGGGTAAATATGTTCAGTCCGTCGTCGGCCGGCTACGACCTGAAACTCGTCTGCGATCTGCCGTTCGCCGGTCAGCCGCCCGAACGGGACCGGAACATGCTACTTTCGTGGCAAGGCCTTCCAGGCGATGCCTTGCGCGGGCTTGATTCCCAGGGCCAGACGACGATCTTCACCGACGCTTATGACCTGCGGGTGCACCTGGAAGACCAGGCATCGCAGACGACCGCCATGCCGGTCCCGGCCGCGTCGTCGGCAGGGTTGCTGGCGCGCTGGTGGCAGAACGTCGAGTACGAGCATGAGGTCCAACTGGTCAGCGATGCGAACTGGGAGAAGGTCACGGGCGTGGTGCGCAATCCGTTTTCGGAAACGTTGCTTGATCCGGTGCTGTATTTCGCCGGGAACGTCTATCCGATCGACCGCCATCTGGGGCCCGGCGAGTCGGCTCGCATCGAAGGGCGATTTCCCAAGAACCTGGAATGGCGATTGACGCAACGGCGCGTTTCCGAGGAGAGTCGCGAGGTGAGCAGCCCGTGGGAACCGTCCAGCGTGGATGTGCCGAGAATCATGGATGTCATGATGTTGTACGGAGCCGCCGGAGGTCAGAACTACACGCAGTTGTCGTTAAAGTACCAGCCGTTCGTCGACTTGTCGGAGCAACTCAGGCTGCATCGGGCGATTCTAGCCGGACGATTGGAACGTCGAGCCACCACCTTGCATCGCGATGGCGAACCGCTGGACAAGGAATATGATCGGCAATGGACATACGGCCGGGTGGTGTTGCCGGTCAAGCTAGACAAGCGGAGCGGACCATGATCAAGACGGTGGAACTCACTAAAAAATATGGCGACAGTTACGCCATCCGCGCGATCAACCTCGATCTGCAACCGGGCGACCTGTTCGGCTTTATCGGCCCCAACGGCGCTGGCAAGACCACGACCATGCGGATTCTGGCGACGTTGCTCGATCCAAGTTCCGGTGAGGCATTTGTCTGCGGCAACTCGATCAAGGTCATGCCGAAGGAAATCCGCCGACTCGTCGGATACATGCCCGACTTTTTTGGCGTCTACGACGACATGACGGTGATTGAGTACCTGGAGTTTTTCGCCGCGGCCTATCGCATTCGCGGTCAGCAGCGTCGCAAAGTCTGCGACGACAAGCTGGCACTCGTCGACCTCGAATTCAAGCGGGACGCGTATGCCAACACCTTGTCGCGAGGGCAGACACAGCGGTTGGGCCTTGCGCGGGTGCTGCTACACGATCCCCAGGTGCTGTTGCTGGACGAACCGCTGAGCGGACTCGACCCGCGCGCCCGTATCGAAATGCGCGCGGTGCTGCGACGCCTCGGCCAGCAGGGAAAAACGATCATGGTTTCCAGCCATATCCTGCCGGAGCTGGCCGATATCTGCAACAAGGTCGGGATCATTGATCGCGGCGTCATGGACGTCAATGCAACCGTAGACGACGTGATGCGGCACGCGCGGCAGCGGATCGTGCTGCAAGTAGTGGTCGCCGGCCCCCTGGACCCGGCCGCGAGGTTGCTGGAACAACAGGACCTTGTCGAAAAAGTGAATATCGAGCGGGAGATGATTCTGGTACAGCTGAAGCCCCATGCGAACGACTACAGCGAGCTTCCCAGCCTGCTGATCCAGCATGGATTCAAGCTCAAGATGTTCCGCGAAGAAGAGTTCAATCTCGAGAACGCCTTCATGGCGCTCACCAAAGGGCTAGGGCGACGCACCTAATACGGGTTACGGGTTACGGATAACCTTCTGCCCCCGTTCCCCGACAGTGCCTGAGGACTGGGGCAAGATGCCCCAGCCACATCTGCCCCCGTTACGCGTAGAGCGCGTCGAAGCGCCGTCCCGCGCGATCCCGCCAGCCTCCGCGATGGTAGGCGTAGCCGGCGATTAATGGCACCGCGATGGTCGCTTCACTGAAGACCATCTGCTCGTAGACGGTGTCGACTTTGCCCCAGCTTGACGCCTCTTTCAGCGTGGAGCTGGACAGGGCCCCGTCGCGGACGTCGGCGACGGTGACCTGGATCGCGTATTTATGCATCGGCGCGTCATGGCCCAGGATATCAGCGGCGACCACGATATCCTGGGTGAAATTCTTCGGCACTCCCCCGCCGATCATCAGTAGACCGGTGGTTGGCGAGTGTATTTTGACCTGGGTCAATTCGTAAAAGTCTTTGGCGCTGTCGAACGATGTTTTGGGTGCGTCGCCCCGCTCGTGGTAATGGGACACGATTCCCAGCCCGGCCGAACTGTCGGAAAACGCCGGGCAGAATATCGGCACGCCGTGTTCGAACGCCTCTCCGACAATCGATTCCTGGCTGCGGCCGGACGAGGCCAGGAATTGCCCCATGACGCGAATGAACTCCCGCGACGAATAGGGGCGCGGCGGCAGTTCATCGGCGATCTTGCGTACGGTTTCATCGCACACCCGCAATTCTTCTTCGTCGATCAACGTGTCGTAAATGCGATCGATCTGCAGGCCGCGCAGTTCGGCATCGTCCAAGCCAGCCTTGTAGCGTTCCGGGGCCATATAGTGCCGGAATCCGAGCGCCTCGAAAAAGTCCTGATCGACGATATTCGCGCCGGTGCTGACGATGCAATCCACCATCCGGCTGCGGATCAGCTGCACGAAGAGTTTCCTCAGGCCGGCGCTGATCAGGGAGCCGGCGAGCGTCAGGATGATGCCGCAGTCCGGATCGCGCAGCATGCGATCGTAGATCTCCGCCGCACGGCACAGGTCCCGCGCGCTGAACGCCATCCGCTGCATGCCGTTGACCAACGGCACCGGATCGTGCGCGGTGATGTCGATATGCTCGACCGGGCAGGATAAGAGTTCGCGTTTGCTCGCCATCGGGTATTTCCTTTCACCGGCCTGACATCATGGTCCTTTGCCGCGGGGCGGCGCGCGCCGCGTTCATTCCGGGCCGCCGGCGACGACATCGTCCGGCCAGCGTCGCGGCACCACGCCCTCGCAATTACGGTGTGCCACCAGTTCCGCACAGATACTCACGGCGATTTCCGGGACGGTCTGGGAGCCGATGTCAATGCCGACGGGTGCGAAGACGGCGTCCAGTGCGGCCGAGGAGATGCCTTCTTGCCGCAGATCGTCCATAATCAGTCGGATCTTCCGCTTGCTGCCGATCATACCCACGTACCGCGCTCCGCGCTCCACCAGATGATAGAGTGCCAATTCATCATGGTTGTGGCCGCGCGTCACGATCAGGCAGTAGGTGTCGGGCGTAATTTCCAGCGACGGGAGCAGATCCTCGAATCGTCCCGCCAGCCGGCGCTCGGCCTTGGGGAACCGTTCGGGAGAAACATATTCCGCCCGATCGTCGACAACCCAGACATCAAAATCGAGGTCGGCCGCCAGATTCCCCACGGCCTGTCCAACGTGTCCTCCGCCGACAATTAAAAGTGGACACCGCGACAGGTGGGGCAGATACGAAAATCCGTGGGCGACGTACGCCCGGGGCCGGCTCGCCAGGGCCTTCAACTGTTGCAGGGCGTCCGTAGGAATCGCACCTGACTCGGGGAGATTCGCGATCAGTCTTCCCCCGCCATCGACAAGCCACTGCGCTGGTACGGGCAATCCTGACTTTTCGTCGAATCGCACAATCTCGGTGACTCCCTCCCCGGCCGCGATCGATTCCTGAAACCGGCGGAAGTAGTTCTCCGCCGACGAGCCGCGTTGCACGGGCTGGATCAGGACCAGCATCCGCCCACCGCAGATCAACCCATCGTCCCATCCATAATCGCTGTCCAGCTGGAATCGGGCGATTTCCGCACGCTGTTCGTGCAGCGCCGCCAGTGCCTTGCGCTTTACTTCCGCCTCCACACAACCGCCGCCCAGTGTTCCGGCTTGCGCGCCGGTCTCAAACACCAGCATCGTCGCGCCCGCTTTTTGCGGCGTCGACCCGCGTGTCTCTACCAACCGGCACCAGGCAACCGGTCGATCGGCATCCAACGCTTGTAGCAATTCCTCCAGCATATCCACCTTCCGCGCGACTATTCGGCCGATTGCAGTACATGGACGGTCGTTTTCAACACCAGTTGCTTGACCCGCTGGCGGTACTCCTGCATGTGCGGCGCGATCAGGTGCGCACGCAATGCGTCCAGATCACTCCATTTTTCAATCACGACCACCACATCCGCACGCAAAGGCGGCTGCGCCGACAGTCCGGTCTCCAGGTCAATCGCCGGGAAGTACTCGATACATCCCGCCTCCTGCCGCACCAGCGGCACCACCTTGCGAAACTCCGAAAGAAACGCCTCGCGGCACCCCACCTGCAATTCAACAGTCGCCAATACCGAGATCATTTTAGTACCGTTCCCTGTTCTTTGTTTCCCGTTCCCTTTTCCCCCGTAACCCGTTCCCCTCTGCCCTCACCCGCCGACGATCGCCAGATTATCACGGTGCACAACTTCTTCGTAAGGGCGACAGCCCAGTACCTGGGCGATGCGCGTCGATTTCAGTCCACGAATCCGTTGGACGTCCGAGGCGCAGTAGTTGGAAAGTCCGCGCGCGACGAGTTGATGGGAGCGGTCGCAGACATTTACGACATCGCCTTTCCGAAATTCGCCCTCGGTATCGACGATCCCGGCGGCCAGCAGGCTTTTTCCGTGCCGCGTGATCGCTTTGCAGGCTCCCTCGTCGACGATCATTTTTCCGCGGGGCCTGGCGGAGAATCCGATCCAGCGTTGCAGCGGACTCAGCGATCTTTTTTGGGCCACGAACAGCGTTCCCACCGCGTCGCCGGCGATGATGCGCTGAATGGTCCCGGGCGTGTGGCCGTTGGCGATGATCACATTCTCGCCACCGGTCGTGACGATTCGGGCCGCCTCCAACTTGCTCGACATTCCCCCCTTGCTGAGCCCAGTTTTGCGGTCGCGGACGAACGACTGAATTTTGTCGTCGATGTTCGTGACCGTCGAGACAAGTTTGGACCCGGCGAGGCTGGGATCGCCGTCGAACAGCCCGTCAACGTCGCTGAAAATAATCAGCAGTGAAGCGCGCAGCAGCGTTGTGACCATCGCGGCCAGCCGATCGTTGTCGCCGAACGTCGTCATCAATTCCTCGACCGACACCGTGTCGTTCTCATTGATGATTGGAAGCGTGTCGAATCGCAGTAACGAAAGCAGCGTGTTGCGGACATTCAAGTAGCGCGTCCGATCGTTCAGGTCGTCAGCGGTCAGCAGCACTTGGGCTGCGTGGCAACCATGCCGGACGAGCATCTGGTCATACGCCTCGATGAGTTTGGTCTGTCCGACCGCGGCGACGGCTTGCAGTTGCGCCAGATCGGTGGGCCGTCCGGCGAGGCCCAGCGTACTGATGCCGGCGCCCACGGCGCCGGAACTGACCAGCACGACCCGCTTGCCGGCCCGGCGCAATGCGTTCATTTCGTCGGCCAGTTGTCCGATCCGCTCGCGGTTGAGTACACCTTCGGCGAGGGTCAACACGCGCGTGCCGACCTTGAGCACGATGATATCCGCCGTGGCGAAAATCTCCTGACGCAATGGATCAGACATGGGCTGGCAACTCCGATGACCGCCGCTGCGGGCGGCTGCGCGACAACCGTCCCGTACCCGGTCCTACATTCCCAGGCATATCCCCTGCCGTACCTGCTGCGACGTCCGCGTCGACCTTGAGCAACTGGCGGATCAGTTCTTCCATCTTCAACTCGTCGCCTGCAAGAAACCCTTCCCAGATGCCGCGGATTGCTCCCGTGGAGTCGATAATAACGGTGGTCGGGAAGCTGAATCCGTTGACCCGGCGTTTTTCAATCAACTGCAGTCGGAGTTGCCCAGCCCGATCGCAATAGACGGGGAAGTTGGCCTTGCGCGATTCGAGGTAGCGACGGGTATCGAGCTTCAACCGTTCGATTTCGTCGGTCCCGTCATCCGCGGCGCCGGCGGAGGCGACCGAGACCAGTCGAAACCGCTGTTCGCCGCTTAACCGGTCCGCCATCGCGCGCAAATAGGGGAACTCCTCGCGGCAAGGGTGGCACCAGGGCCCCCAGAAATTGACCAAAACCACGCTGCCGCGAAGTTCGTCCGACTTACAGGGCGGCGTACCATCCGTCAATGGTTCGAGTTCGAACGGACCGAATCGAGTCCCGATTGCCGGACCGCTACGTTCCGAACGGGATTGGCCGCGCTGCCAGCGTTGGACGTAGAAAATCACGGTGGCGGCCAGCAACAGCACCAGCAGCGGCCCGAGCCAGGAACGCGCTTGCACGACGGAAGGCTCGTCGTCAGCGGCGGGTGACATTCCCCTTGTTTGCGATGCGGACATAGCCCACGATTATACGGCAGATTGGCCCTGACGCCACGCCCGCATGGCAGCCTGACCTGCCGACAAGTATCATGGGGCGCGTCGACAATCTTGTCCTGCGTGGATTGTCCTGCGTGGATTGTCCTGCGTGGATTGTCCTGCGTGGATTGTCATGGCTTGGA
>Ga0194121_10000384_pt1 | contig 78079 bp, 79 predicted proteins | sample TA2MahCa50mmetaG_FD_148609 | JGI IMG/M metagenome (GOLD analysis project Ga0194121, IMG submission 148609) | Freshwater microbial communities from Lake Tanganyika, Tanzania - TA2015020 Mahale Deep Cast 50m | ecosystem: Environmental > Aquatic > Freshwater > Lake | place: Tanzania: Lake... | reverse complement strand
CCGTGGAATGTCCCAAACGCTATCATTCTTTCGGGTTCCGGAGAAGCCATGGGTGGCCTGTGCGGTTTCCCCTGCCGATTCCGCCGTGCCCAACGTCCAAAACGAGCCTTGATCCATCGATTTGGCCCTTTCTCTCGTCATTCAGGCGCACTTCTCCCGTGGTGACGACGCATTCGCCCCGTTCGGTCCTACGCCGGGGCTGGTCGTCGTCGCAGCCCGTCGATCAGCCGCAGGATTTGCTCGAACAGTTCTCTCGGCACCGCGACCTCGGCCATCTGGAAGACGGCGTAGCGGGCGTGGCGCGCGACCTTGGCGCCAATCTTCACCAGCTTCTCCCGCAGGCTGGTCAGCGACCATTGCGCGACGGCCTCGGGCAAGGCCAGGGGGCGCATGAAGTTGGCGATGTTGTAGGCCAGCGCGTGCAACTGGAGCCGCACCGCGTTGGCGGCGAACGAGCAGCACGACAGGCGCGTCCACTTGATCGCGTTCTTGCCTTCCTTGATCCACTGCTCGCAGGTCCCGCGCCTGTTGTAGAAGGCGACGACCCGCTCGGCCGGACGCGACAGGTTGGTGACGATGAAGCCGACGCGGGGATAAAGCTCGCCGGGGTGCCACTCGACCTCGGCCACGACGCGGCGTGGCATCGCCCAGCTCTGCGCCTGATAGCTGAAGCTGGCGTAGGAGCGCCGGACCGTGAGCGGTGGGCGACCGACAGGGCGCTTGAGCAGGTAGCCGATGCGCTCCTGCAGGATGCGGTTCGCCGGTAGCCGGATCGTGTAGCTGTACCCTTCGGCTTCCAGGAACGCGTAGACCTCGGGACTGGCGAAGGCGGCATCGGCGCGGAAGTAGCGGCGCACATCGCGCCCCCGGTAACGGGCCACGACCGGTTCGACCACGTCCTTCCAGTCGTCCGCCGAATGGACGTTGCCCGGACGCAGCGCACAACGCTCCAGATCGCCGAACTGATTGAACACGAATAGTGGATGGTAGCAGGTGCAGGCGAAGTGGCCGTTGTAGGCGGTGCCTTCCTGATCGCCATGGGTCGGGCTGACGCTTGAGTCCATGTCGAGCACGATGGAGCGCGACGCACGCCGGTCGCGAATGGAGTCGATCCATTGCCCGGACAGATCGCTGAGCGCGGCAAGGTTCTCGTCGCTCGCGAGCCACTCGGTCTCGAACCGCCCCATCTGGCTGGTCGAGGCCGCATCGCGCTCGACAGCCTTGCCGCCGACGATCCAGCGCATCGCCGGATCACGCCCCAGCCGGTCGGCGTCGTTCACATCCTCGTATCCGGCCAGCCGGCCGAACACCGACTGGCGCAGCATGCCCACCAGATCATGGCGACCGTTCCGGCCCGTGCGCCCATCGACCAGGTGCTGGCCCGCGACAGCCATCAGGCCGAGCGCGTCGTCGAGTTCGCGATAAGCGAGAAGGCCTGCATCGGAGGTGACGCTGGAACCGTGGAACTCAAGCTTAAGGCGGCGGTCGAAATCGAGCCGGAGAGCATCGGATTGCGCTTCACCCGCTGGCTGCACCATCTGCGACCCCGGTCCAATGAGACAAGACGTTGCGTCCTATGGCTCAAATGGATTCGACGCCGGCCAGTTCAAGGGTTCATCTGGGAAATGCGGGTTAAGTTAGGATGTCGTCCGGGGGGATCCCGGCTTAATGTCTGGTGCGTCCGGTTGAGTGTACGATCTGGCGATGGGTCGATCTCCAGGGCTGCATGAAATCCCGCGACGCCGACCACCCGCGACGATCGAAGGACAACAGGGGACCCGAACATGATTCATGACCACTCATCCCAGGACCATCGCATTCACACCGGCGATTGCGGCTGCGCGGCCGAGGCCATGGCCGGTTTTCTGTCGCGCCGACGTCTGCTCGTGCTCGGCGCGGGCGCGGCGCTTGCCGGTTTGATCCCGGTCCCGGGCATGGCCGCCACCGGCGAATACGAGGCCATGCTGGTGAGCTGCATCGATCCGCGCTTCGTCGCCGAGGTCCACACCTATATGGGCGGGCGCGGCATGAAGGGTCAGTACAGCCAGTTTGTCATCGCCGGCGGCCCGGCCGCCATTGCCGCCCCGGCCTTCGCCGATTGGCACAAGGCGTTCTGGGACAATCTGGCCGCCACGATTCAGCTTCACAACATCAAGAAGGTGGTCGGCCTGACCCATCGTGATTGCGGCGCGGTCAAGATCGCCTATGGCGAGGCGGCGGTGTCCGATCCCGCCAAGGAAACCGCGAAGCACAAGGAAATCCTGGCCAATTTCCGCACCCAGGTCGGACAGCGCCAGCCTAAGCTTGGCGTGGAGACCGGCATCATGGCGCTGGGCGGTGCGGTCGAGATGATCGCCTGACCCGCGCCGCGGCTTCGGTCGTCTCGAGGGGCGCCCATTGTGGCGCCCCTACTTTGTGTGCCGAGCATGAACGACAGCTTGGAGGCGGAAGTCCTCTATCCAGCCTGATGGTGGCGAAGGATTAGCGAAGCGCAAGGCCTCGGCGCCGCGCGAGGAGGAGACGGTGGCGCGCGACGCGATGCAACGTCTAGGGCTCGCGCACCGCCACTATGGCTGCCGCCGGACCGCCGTGCAGCTGCGGCGCAAGGGCTTCGTGCCGAATCGCAAGCGGGTGCTGTGCCCGATGCGCGTAGACAATCTGGCGTGCCGGAGAATGCGACCCGTCGTGCCGATCAAGACCGATTCGCGGCAGCGGATCTCGGGAACCAAACCGCGATCAATCCGGCCCGCGCAGGCTGCTTTGGACGCCCGAGTCGTTGATCCAGAAATCTCGGCGGTGCTTGTAGCGGTAGATGACTCCAAAAGTGCTGCCGCTTTCGTGATCGTTCAGCATGTAGCCGCCATCCACCCACCGTTGCGTTCGTAGAGATCGATGAGTTTCCGGCAAGATTCTGGCTCGAAGACAGGGCGCGGCCGGTTTTCTCGACGAACACTTCTGATCAGACTCGGATTTTGAGCCGAGGCAATTGTCGGAAGTGCGCCAGCGGACCGTTTGTTGGTATTGAATAAACCCCACTTGGGGCACCGAATTCTTCGGGGCTTCATTGGCTTAGGCACGACCCAGCCAACTGAAGCCCCGAAGCCCATCCATCCGAGAGCCGGGGGGATAATCGCCAATTGGCACAGGTATGGTCCTGGTTTCAGCGGATCGGAACTTCGACTTCGAGTATCGACTTGTCGAAGTCGGATAGCAGCACATCGATCCGCACTTGCCAGAGCCCGGGTGGCGCCAATTCGATCGTTGCCAGTCGATAAACACCGAGAGCATCGGGCTCCAGCCGGCGCACGATCGCTTCGATACCTCGATCTGACAATGTGAATACGGCGGTAACCTCGCGTGGAAGAATCTGGTTTCCGGCTGTCGATTCGAATCCGACCGCCATGGCATTGCGACCGGCGCGTCCCGGCGTGAACTCGACCCGCGCGGTCATCGCCGCCGCTATCGCCGTTACCACCAATTGCTCAGCTTCGTCGTGGTCGTGGGAATGATGATGCATATGCGCCTCGTGCATCTCGTGGTCCATAACGCGAGGCGGAGGCACCAAGCCAAGTAGCGCGGTTGCTAGAACGACGATGCCTGCGGCTCCCAATTCGATGCCTATGCTTCGAACAAGGGCTTTGGGGGCAGTGCCGTCGCCGCGGACAAATGTCGGCAGAAACTGCCAGCGATTAACCGCCGCTGCTATCAGCATCATGGCGACGAATCCGAGCTTGATGAGAAGCACATTGCCATAGGCAGTGTCGATCAGAGCACCGACGCTGCCGAGTTGCAGCGCTGCCAAGCCACTGCCGGCTGCGATCAGCGCCGCCACGGAAGGCAGGGCCAAGGCGGAGAATCGGTGCAGCATGGTCGCTGCATCGCCGGCTCCTCGGAGGCCGATCAGAAGCGGCCACAAACTGCCAACCCAGAAGGCGGCGAGCAAAGCATGAATGAGGACCAGCGGCGCGGACAGCCAACGAGGCGGTGCCATGGCTGCGTGGCCGGTCAGCGCGAGCCCGCCGAGCGCGACCACGGTGCCTAGCAAGGCGACAGCGTCGCGCACGCGCGCTCGCAGCGCTGCAAGGGCCGTGACCATCACGAACAGCCCGGTGCTTACCACTGCGGCGCTGGCGCCCAGGCTCGTCGTAGCTCCGACGCGCCAGGTCGCCCTTTCAGTCAAGGCGTCGAGTGGAACGGCGCGAAGGAAGGCGCCGTTCAACCCGATACCGGTGACGGCGGCTGCAGCGGCAAGCAGGCTGGCAACGACGACGCCAAGGCGGACGCGTGCCCGCCCGCTCCAATCGGCGCCAGCAATGACGACCAAGAACATGACGCCGCCGGCAGCCATCAACATGCAGCCATAGTGGATCGCGCGGCTGATGGCTAAGGCGATGTCTCCGCCACGACCGCCGTTATCGGGTCGCACAGCGTCAGACATGCCGGGTCCGACTTGAAACATCACAGAGCCGGCGACTGGGTGGCCGTCGGCCGAAACGACGCGGTAGCTGATGACATATGAGCCCAGGGTGAGCGGCCGATCGAGGCGCAATGCAACACGCTGATCAACAGTCGATAGCGGGAGCCCCTTGGCAAGATCACGGCCGAGCGCATCAACGACGCGTACCACAGTCGGCGTGACCGGCTCGTTGAAACGCAGTTCGACGACATCGGGCGCGTCGGCCAGCACGGCACCATCGGCCGGACGCGCCTCAACCAGCACCGCATGGGCGAGCGCTGCACCCGGCGTCACGGCGACGGCGACGAAGACGACCAAGAGCGATCGCAGTACGCAATGCATCGCGGCGGTCCGCCGGGCGGCGCAGACCGCCGCCCGGATCGACCCGCTTGTTATTGCTTGGGTGTCAGAGTGAGTAGGGGCGCCGGCTCCTTGTAGTCGTCGGCGCTTTTCCCAGCGTCCGGAATTTCGATCCAGCGATGGACACCCTTCTCGCACTCCTGGATTGCCTTGAAGTACAGCTTTTCGCCGGGCTTGTTGGGCAGCTTCACGCGCATAACAAATTCGTCATAGTGCTCGTCGAGCAAACGCCCGGTCCAGGAGACTTCGGTAACGCCCTCGGTGATCATCTTGCCGTGGCCGTCATCGTAAGGGGTGGCGAGCTTGCCGATCGTGGTTTGAAGTGCCCATTCCGGCTTGGGTTGCGGCTTCACGCCGCTGACGCCATCGGGAACCTGGACCCGTACTTTGAGCGTGGGCGAGCCCTCGCAGCCATGGGGCACGCGGAGCACGGCCTTGTGATAGCTGTCGGCGGGTGCCTGTTTGGTTTCAAGGGTGGCATGGGCGGATGCGGCAGAGGCACAGGCAAGCAGAGGGAGCGCGGCCAGGACGGTCGCGCGCAGAATTGAGCGAGACATGGGGAACTTCCTCTCGAATCATCGGGTCGATGTAGACGCCGCGATGCCGAGCCGAGCGGCTCGGCCGCAGCGCCGGCTTCAATTGGTGACGTGTCGATCAGACCCGAAGCGGCGGCGCGCGCGACTGAGGAAGCCGGTGTGCGGCCGGCTGTAGTTCGACCGCAACGATAATGCCGGGCTCGACGGCCTCGCCAATACCCGGAGCGCTGAGCTCAATCGCTGGCGGCGGTACGAAGCCGGCCAAGCTGTGGAGAGCAAAGCAGATTGGGCAATAGCGAGGGGTGGATTTGGCCGGCGGCGCCCCATTGTCAGACGACGGTAGGGCCGCATGAGCGGCGTGGTCGCCGACCTCGCTCGAGGCAGCATGCGCCATGCCATGATGCGCCACCAGGCCCAGCTGCATTGCAGGCATGTGCAGGCAAAGCACAGCCGTCTGGCCGAGCAACGCGAGCACGCCCAGGACGACGCCTACGACCCTCGCGCGAAATTTCATTGTGAAGAGTGCCTCGGCCGTCACCGCAGAGCTATCAAATCACCGGAGCGGATCACGGACAAGGTGCATTCCACATTCCGAGCCAGGCCGTGACCAGGCCCGGAACGGCAAGTCGCATCTTAAAGGATCCAAAGTGCTTGCGTTTTGGCCGGCTAAACCCGGATTTTGAGCGGCGGCAGTTGTCGAAGGCGCACTTTCGGACCGTTTGTTGGTATTGAATAAACCCCACTTGGGGCACCATTCCCGTCGTCAAGTGCCGCGCGCTCAGCTTCGCGGCGCCGGCGGCAGACGGCGGTGCGTGTAGTCGCACATCATTTCGAACACGACCTTCATGGTGGGGTCCGCCCACTTCAGCTTCGAGAGCTCCGCGGTCGACGGCAGATGCTTGCGTATGCGCGTGTCCTGCTTCGTCTCGGCTGCGGCACCGATCCGTTTTCGGGCTTCGAACGGCAAGGTGCGACGCACGTAGTCCATCATGGCCTCGAAGGAAAAGCGCAAGTGCTCGGGCAGCCCGGTCAGCTTCTTTGTCAAATGTTCGCCCTTGATGACGATGCAGATCGTGTCGTCGGTCGCCACCGCCGTCGCCATCCGAGGCGCGCCGTCGATGAGCGCCATCTCGCCGAATATCGTCCGATTGCCGATGGTCTCGACCATCACGGGACCGTGCGAGCTTTCCTGGATGATCGCCACCTGGCCCTGCTCGATCAGATAGGCGCGGTCGCCAACGTCCCCCTGGTTGAAGATCCGCTTGCCGCGTTTGAATTTGACGCGCGGGACAAACTTTTCGGCCAATGTTACCTCCGATCCTGCTCGAGCAAATCCAGCATAGGTCGGATTCGGTGGTTCGTCAGCTATGGTGCCCGACACTATGGTGCCCGGCCCTTCACCGCCCAGGCCGTTGCCGCGTAGGACCGAGGCCCATCCTCCTCGCCATCCAGATAAGCAAGGCGAACGGCCTGCTGGAGCTTCGTGCGCGCATCAATGTCGAGCGTTCCCACATATTCCGCTCCAGGTCCATCCTGGCCGACATTGGGAGTCCAAAAGTCGTCGAAGCAGGAATATTCCATGCGAATGGTCAGGCTCGTATCGAACACATCGATCAACCCCGCATTTCGCCATGCTGCTGCCAACTCGCCTGGCTGGGTCAATGGTCTCGTGTAGTTGCGCGCTCTGCGCGCGTTGCCACGAGCGTCAAGGGCCGCAGCGGTATCGAAGAAGATGCGGTTCGCAACGAAACCGCCGCGGGCATCCCAGACGGCTGCTGCCACGGTGGCACCTTGCCGCGCGACCCTCCGCATCTCAGCAATCGCAAGCTCGGGCTTCGGCACGAAATGAAGGACGAGCAGCGACAGCACACGGTCGAACGAAGCATCGTCGAATGACAGGAGACAAGCATCGCCGATGCGATAGTGGATTCGCGCATCTGTCTCGTGGAGCCGGGCGTGTTCGATATAAGCGGGCGAGTAGTCGATGCCCGTGACGGCTCGAATACGAGCCTTGGACGCGATCGTTCGGCTCAGGCTTCCGGTTCCGCAGCCTACGTCGAGGACGCTCTCGCCGTCAGCGAAACCTGCAAAGTCGAGGAACGGATCCGCAAGTCGGCGGCTCCATCGACCCATCTGCATTTCATAACCATCACCGCTGGCGGACTTGAATGTCGAAGAGGACATCGATGTATGGCTCGGGTTGCCGAGGATACCGGTCGGAGAGATTTGTCGGTCATTCGGCCGCGCGACCCGTGACGGGACGCGGCGGCGCCGGCAACCGCTCGATCGTGCGGCCGAGTTCGGCTGATTGGCGCGCCGGATCGTCGAGCACCTTGGCGATGTCGTTGGCCTTGCTCTGCACCAGCGCCGGGACCACGGCGGCGACGACGCGCTTGCGCTGCTCGCCGCGCGCGACGCGCGGCAGCGCCAGCAGGCGGCGCGCCAGCTCGGTCATGCGCCGATCGTCGAACACGGTCTCCCACGCGTCGCGCGCCGGGCCGCCGTCGATCGGCTGACGCAGCGCTGGCTCCGGCCGGTTGCCGCGCCGGCGGCTGGTCGCCGCCTCGTCGATGCGACCGTCGCGGAGGATCACGCCGTAATCGCGCTCCGCCGCCTCGATGCTGACGAAGCCGCGCACGACGTCGCGCAGCACGGCTTCGGGCTCGCGCAGATAGGGATCGCCGAAGCCGCCGCCGCCGGGCGTCAGCACGGTCATCGTGTCGCCGCGGTTGAGCAGCACCATGTCGATCTTGCCGAGATCGCGCTCGCCCTCGCGGCCGCGGTTGAGGATGGTCAGCGCCAGCGCGCCCGGACGTCCGCCCTGCGCCCCCCAGGGCTGGAAGCGCATGCGCTCCATGCCGCGGCCGAGCACGGCCGAGCCGTCCTTGAGCACCTCGAAGGTGAGGCAAAGCCCGACGCCGCCGCGCCATTGCCCCGGTCCGCCCGAATCGCGGCGCAGCGAATAGTCGAGCACGCGGATCGAGGCGTCGGCCTCGACCGTCTCGAGCGGATTGTTGGCGAGGTTCGAAATGCCGCTGTCGCGCCCGTCGACGCCGTCGCCGCCCTGGCGCGCGCCCATCCCGCCGACCATCGGCTCGATCACGATGACGTTGCGCTGACCGGTCGCCTCGTCATGCTCGGCCAGCACCACGGGGATGACGACGCCGCCATTGGCGGCGGGCATCAGATGGGGGGCGGCGAGGCCGAGCACGCCGTTCAACGTGTCGTTGACGCGGATCGCGGTCGCGTGCCGCACGCCGACCGCGGCCGGGAACTCCGGGTTGACGATCGAGCCCTTGGGCGCGGTGATGTGGACGTGGCGGAACAGGCCTTCATTGTGCGCGATCGTCTTGTCCTGCGTGCAGATGAAGGCGGCGAGCCGCAAGGTCAGCCAGGGATGGCGTTTGCCGTGGGTCGGAATGTTGTAGGAGGCGAGCACCTGCGGGTCGGTGCCGGAATAGTCGATCGCGATCTCGCCGTCCTTGACCGTGATCGAGGCGCGCACGCGGATCGGAATGTCGGTCGCGAGGTCGTCGTCGAGATAGTCCCAGAAGCTATAGGTGCCGTCCGGCAGCCGGCGCAGCACCTCGCGGGCGCGCATGGCCGTGTAGGCGATGATGTCCTCCTGCGCCGCCATGAATGTGTCGAGCCCGTGCTGCGCGATCATGTCGGCGACGCGCCGCTCGCCGACCGTGAGTGCGGCCAGCATCGCCTTGATGTCGCCGATATTGGCGTCGGGCGTGCGGCAATTGGCGCGGATCATGGCGACGACGTCGGGGTTGAGCTGGCCACGCCGCACCAGCTTCAACGGCGGAATCAGCAGGCCTTCCTGGAACAGTTCGTCGTTGGTCGGCGAAATGCTCGACGGCACGCGGCCGCCGACATCGGACGCATGGATGAAGGCCCAACCGTAGCAGACGATCCTGCCGTCGTGGAAATAGGGCTGGATCACGTGCACGTCGGGCAGATGGGTCGCGAGACCTTCGGATTCGTAGGGATGGTTGGTGATGATCACGTCGCCCGGCTCGAGCGCGCCGGCCTTGCGGATCGCCGGGCCGCAATCGAGATCGATGAATCCGGAGACGCCGATCGCGCGCGGATAGGCGAAGAACTTGCCGCCGAGATGGGCGAGCGCCGTGCCGAAATCGGCGGTTTCCTTGACGTAGAGCGTACGGCCCGTGCGCTGCAGCGTGTAGCTCATCTCCTCGGCGCAGGCCGTCACCTTGTTGCCCAGGATCTCCAGCAGGACGGGATCGGTGCGCATAATGTCGCTCGCTATGATCGCTTCGTTGCTCGTGTCATCTGGCACTGCCCCTCACCCTACCCTCTCCCCCAAGGAGAGGGTCACAAATGCCGCGCTCCTTGAAACCCCTCTCCTTGGGGGAGAGGGTAGGGTGAGGGGAACCGTGAAAAGCAGCGAGTCCTGGCTCCAAGTTTACCCCCTCGACACGTGCAGGTTCCCGACCGCGTCGACGCGGGCGTGCCAGCCGGGAATGATCCAGGTCGTCGTGTCCTCCTGCTCGACCAGCGCGGGGCCGGCGAAGCCCTGGCCCTGGACCAGGCGGTCGCGCAGGAAAACCGGCACGTCGAGCCATTGGCCGCGATGGAAGACGCGGCGCCTTCCCTTGGGCTCGACCGCTGTCGCCGTCTTGTCGAGCTCGGGGATCGCGATCGGCGGCACGCGGCCGACGACGCGGACCCGCAAGGTTACGACCTCGATTGCGCTGTCGACGTCGCGGAAGCCGTAGAGGCGCTCATGGGCCTGATGGAACAGCTCGCCGACTTCGCGTGCAGCCATCGTCTTGCCGAGCGCCGCGGGTATCGCGACGTGCAGCTCATAGGCCTGGCCGGCATAGCGCATATCGGCCTCGGCGCTGAGCTGGGTCGCCTCGACGATGGCGCCTTCGCTGCCGACCCAGTCCGTCGCCTCGCGCTCGAGGCCTGCGATGGTCGCGGCCAGCGCCTGCGGCGCGCCGTCGTCGCTCAGGCGGCGGCGCACCGTGCGCACATAGTCGCGCTTCACGTCCGCCATGATCGCGCCGAGCGCGCAGAAGGTGCCCGGGCCGGGCGGCACGATGATGGCGGCGAGCCTGGCCTCCTCGGCCAGCAGATTGGCATGGGTCGGGCCTGCGCCGCCGAACGGGATGAGCGCGAAGCCGCGCGGATCGAGCCCGCGCTGCGCCAGGCCCTTGAACAGCTCGGTCGCCATCTTGGCGGTCGTCACGCTGAGCGCCGCCTCGGCCGCTTGGGCAGCGCGATCCTCCCCGGTCATGCCCAGCCGCTGCGCCACGCGCTCGAGCGCGCCCGATGCAGCGGCGCGGTCGAGCTTCATGCGGCCGCCGAGGAAGGCGTCGGGATCGATGATGCCGGCGGCGACATAGCAGTCGGTGATCGCCGCCTCGGTGCCGCCGCGCCGGTAGCTGGCAGGTCCCGGATCTGCGCCGGCGCTCTCCGGGCCGACCTTGAGCACGCCGTGCTTGTCGACGCGCACGATCGAGCCACCGCCGGCGCCGATCGACGACACGTTGACGACCGGCAGGATCAGCGGGAATTCGCCGACATCGGTGCGCGTCGTGTATTCGGGCTCGCCGCCCTTGGACACGGCGAAGTCGCTGCTGGTCCCGCCCATGTCGAAAGTGATGATCTCCTGGCGGCCGGTCAGCAGGGCGATGCGCGCGGCGGCGACGACGCCCGAGGCCGGCCCCGACAGCACCGTGTCGATCGGCCGCGCACGCGCGGAGTCGACGCTGAGCGCGCCGCCATTCGACGCGGTGATGTAGAGGGGGGCCGCGACGCCGAGCTCGCCCATGCGCCGCGTCAGCGTCGCGTAGTAGCGCTCCAGCAGCGGGTGGATATAAGCGTTGAGCCCCGCGACGAGCGCACGCTCGTATTCGCGAATCTCGGGCCAGACCTGGCTCGACCGGCTGACCAGCACGCCCGGCAGCCGGCTTGCGAGAGCGTCCGCAACCTCGGTCTCGAGAGTCGGGTCGACATAGGCGTTGAGCAGCATGACCGCGACGGCGGCGACGCCGCGAGATTTCAGCGTCTCGGCGAGTTCGGCGATCTCCTCGACGGGTGGCCGCGCCAGGATCGTGCCGTCGAAGGCGCTGCGCGCGCCGATCTCGAACACGAGATCGCGCGGCACGAGCGGCTCCTCCTTGGGCGCGCTGAAATCGTAGGAGCTCGGCATGCGACAGCGCGCGATCTCCAGCACGTCGCGGTTGCCGCGGCTGACCACCAGCGCCATCGCGGCGCCGCGCCGCTGGATGATGGCGTTGAGGCCCAATGTCGTGCCGTGCACGACGAGCTCGACATCGCCAGGCTCGAGCCGGGCGCGATCGAGCAGTGCGGCCATGCCGCGCTCGACGGCGAGCGACGGGTCGGATGGAACGCTCGGCTCCTTGAAATAGGTCAGCGACCCGTCGGCGCCGTTCGACAGCACGAAATCGGTGAAGGTGCCGCCGACATCGATGCCGACGCGGGCGCGCCGCATCGCCGCAGGTGCCCGCGAAACCCGGCGCGCGACCGCGGCTGTCACGGCGTGTCCCCGCTGATGGTGTGCGCAATTTGCTGCATGGCGCGAAAGTCTAGAGAACGGGGGAGAGCGGTCAACCGCATTGTCGCTATCGCTCGGAGGCGACAGTCCATGCGGGACCGATGCCTATTTCGCGTATCCGGAAATCCGGATGCCCGTGGTCATCGATAAGCCAAAGCGCTTGCCTGCCTTGAGCAAGGTCTTGTCGAGGGAATAGATGGCGCCGGCATTGTTGTTCTTGGCCGTAGCGAGATGGAGGGCATCTGCGGCGCGCAAACCGCTGCTGTGATCGGAAAGATAGTGGCGCGCCAAGTCGAAGTCTTCAACGCTAGGCATCAGGACCGTAAACGTTTCCCGAATGACCAATTCGAATTGAGCGTCCGCCGCACGCGCTGCATCCGAACTCAAGCCGCCGGAGCGAACATCGCGCGCCAAAAGGGATGCAAACTCGATGCGCGCAAGCTGGCTGACGGTCAGCTCACCCACGGGCAGGCGCAAGACAAATCGCTCGATCGCAGCACTTGTCGCCTCCGGCAGTACAAGCGGGACTAGGAAGCTCGTGTCGAAGTAGTGCAATCAGTGGCCCTCGTCCCGAAGTGCGCGTAGACGCGCGGCGCTGGACCGACGAAGGCGCGGCATCCTATCTCGAAACGTACCCAACGGTCGGAGTTTCGACTTCGGTTGCTGGGCTCGGGAAACCTGAGCCACCGGGCGACCGTGCCTGGTGATGACCACGTCGATGCCGGCTTCAACCTTGTCCAGAAGTTCGCTGAGTTGGGCTTTCGCCTTTGCGACGCTGACCGTCAACATGGGAGGAACTCACTTTTGACCATAAATCTGGTCATATGCTACCATTGCCGCACCACGGATCGCAATGCTGGATCGAATTGGCGGCTCCTGGTGGTGCGACTCTGACATTTGCTTCCCACTAGCCTCATGGTGAGCTTGTCGAACCATGAGAGCGCTTCCACATCTCGGCTGCAAAATGGCTAGCGATTTTCGGCGGTGAGGGCCACGTGGTTCGTACCAGGGCGAACCGGGCTTCGCCCGAGGCTCACCACGAGGCCTTTCGTCGACTCGGGACTCATCTGTGTGAACCAGACCACTAGCCGATCTCCCGGCTGTCGCGCCAGCGGTAATAGGGCAGCGCAGCGCGGCCTAATTTGGCGAGCAGCGCCTGGGCGAAGATCGGCTCGGGCGCCGTGACCGGCAGCGGCATGTCGGCCTCGGGCGCGCCGCGCAGCAGCGCGGCCATGTCGCGGCCCAAGGCCGTGGCCAGCGCCACGCCGCGGCCGTTGCAGCCGATCCAGGCGTGGATGCCGTCCGCCAGCCGATAGATGCGCGGCAGGCGGTCGGGCGTCATGCCGATCAGTCCGCTCCACAAGAAATCGAAGCTCGGCTCGCCAAGCTCGGGAAAGGCCTGGGCGAGGCGTCGCGCCACCTGGCGGGTCATCCGCTCCTCGGCCATCACCGGCAGCGCGAGCGAGCCGCCCGACACGAGGCGGCCGGCGCGGTCGTAGTGGAAAAAGCGCAGGTCCATGCGCGTGTCGGACACGGCGTGGTTGCCGGCGAGGATGAGTTTGCGAAGATTATCGCCGAGCGGCCGCGTCGCCATCTGGTAGGCGCGCACGGGCACGATCGAGCGCTTGAGATCGGGCGCGACGTCGTCGGTGTAGGCGGCGGTCGCCAGCAGCACGCGTCGCGCGCGCACCGCGCCGTCGGGCGTCGTCACGCGCCAGGCGCCGCGATCGGCCACGAGGCCGATCGCGGGCGAGCGCTCGTGGATCACGGCGCCGGCCGAAAGCGCCGCGCGCGCGAGGCCGCGCGCAAGTGCCAGCGGATTGACATGCCCGCCCGACCGGTTGAGCCAGCCGCCGTGGTAGCCGGAAATGCCGGTCAGCTCGGTGAGGCGGTCGCGCTCGAGGAATTCGACCGGCGCGCCGTGCTTCGCCCATTGTTCGACGCGCCTTCGCGCCAGGTTGACGCGGCCCGGCGAGTGCGCCGGCTGGATCCAGCCATTCTGCACGCCGTCGCAATCCATGCCGTGGCGGCGAATGCGCTCGTAGACCAGATCGGCCGAGCCGACCAGGAGCTTGAGGAAGCGGCCGCCCCAGGGTTCGCCGTAGCGTTTCTGGATCGCGTCGGGATCGTGGCGCGTCAGCGTGGGGATGACCTGGCCGTTGTTGCGGCCCGACGCGCCCGATCCGATCTCGTCGGCCTCGAGCACTACGGCGGAGGCGCCGGCCTCGGCCAGGTGGAGTGCCGTCGACAGGCCGGAATAGCCGGCGCCGACGATGGCGACGTCGGCCGTGCGCTCGCCCCGGAGCGGTTCAGTCGGAGGAGCTGGGGGAGCGAGCGTTGACCACAGGGTTGTCGACACGTCGATCGCGACCTTCGCTGTAGAGGACATAGAGACCGCAGCCGATGAGGATGACGGCGCCGAGATAGAAGTTGAGATCCGGCTGCTCGCCCCAGAACAGATAGCCGAACAGCAAGGCCCAGATGATACCCGTGTAATCGAACGGCGCCACCACCGCCGCCGGCGCGTGGCGATAGGCATGGGTCAGCATGGTGTGCGCCAGGCCGGCCAGTACGCCGACCGCGGCAAGGCCGAACCAATCCTCGGCCGTCGTCGGCGTGCGCCAGTCGATCGGCGCCAGCGCCGCCGAACCGATCGTCAGCGCGAGCATGTAGTAGAAGACGATGGTCTGCGCCCGGTCGGTGGCGTTGAGCCGGCGCATCAGCACGACGGCAAGCCCGATCAGGCCGTTGCCGAGGATGGCGGCCAGCGCCGGCACGAGCGGCGCGTCGCCGGTCGGCGGCACGATGATGAGGATCGCGGCAAAGCCGCTCAGCACGGCCGCCCAACGGCTGAGCCCGACCCGCTCGCCGAGCACCGGCGCGGACAGCGTCGTGACCCAGAGCGGGATCGTGAAGGCGATGGCGACGGCATCGGCCAGCGGCAGATGGGCCATGCCGTAGAAGCAGAGCACGGTGCCGAACACGCCGATCAGGCCGCGGAACGCGAAGCCCCAACGCTGCGACGTGCGAAAGCCCGACGGACCGACCTGAACCAGCAGGATCGGGACCGACAACACCAATGCGAAGGCGGCGCGGAAGAACGCAACCTGCGTCGCGGCATAGCCGTGGCCGCTGATCCATTTGACGACGGCCGTCATGGCCGTGAAGAAGAAGATCGAGGCGACGGCGAAGCCGATGGCGCGCCGCACCTCGTGGGGCGAATGCTCTGCCAATTCGATTTGTCCTGAAACTCCCGATCGAGAGGTGCGACAGCCTAGAACATGTAGCGCTCGGTTGGAATCGCTCCCTCCCTCGTGCGTAGCGCGGGGGAGGGTCGGGGGTGGGGCCCCCTCCTCACTCCTCCCCGCTCAAGTGCGGGGGAGGATGGCTTTGGGCTCGGTCACTTGTCCTGGAGTGCAATACGTCGTACCGCTGTGTTTTCTCAGCGCGGATCAAACCATGGCAGATGACATCTTCACACCGGATTTCGAGTTCAAACCTTATTGGTGGGACGCCGCACCGCGCCCGACCGATGACCCGGGCCCCATGCCCAAGGATGCCGATGTCGCGATCGTCGGCTCGGGCTACACGGGGCTGTCCGCCGCGCTGACGCTCGCCAAGGCGGGTTGCAAGGTTGTCGTGTTCGAGGCCGATGTGCCCGGCTACGGCGCCAGCTCGCGCAATGGCGGCATGGTCGGCCCGGCGCTGAGCCTCAGCAGCGCGAAGAAGCTGATGGAGACCCATGGCCGCGAGCGCGGTGCCGGTATCCTCCAGGAGGGGCTGAACGCCGTCGAGTACCTGGTCGACCTGGTCGTGCGCGAGAAGATTGACTGCAAGCTCCAGATGGCCGGGCGCTTCAAGGGTGCCGCGCGGCCGGGCCAGCTCGACGGCATGGCGCGCGAGATCGAGGACATCCAGAAGCTGGTCGATTGGAAGGCGCATGTCGTGCCGAAGTCGCAGCAGCATGATCACATCGGCAGCGATCGCTACCACGGCGGCATGGTCATCCACCGCGATGGCGGGCTGCATCCCGGTCTTTACCATTTGGGTCTGCTCGAGGCCGTGCGGCGCGCCGGCGTCACCGTGCTGCCGAAGACGCCGGTCACGGGCGTGGTGCGCGAGCGCCAACGCGTCGCGGTCACGACGACGCGCGGCGAGGTTTCGGCCGGTCATGCGCTGGTCGCGACCAACGGCTACACCGGGCCGTTCGCCGCCGAATTTCGCCGCCGGGTCATTCCGATCCGCAGCGCGATCATCGCGACCGAGCCGATCCCGAAGCAGCAGATGGACCGTCTGATGCCCAAGCGGCACATGCTGGTCGAGAACAAGCACATCCACTGCTACTACCGGCCGTCGCCCGACCACACGCGCATCGTGTTCGGCGGACGCGCGCTGCACCAGGGATCGGCCGATGCCGAGCGCGAGAACGCGCGCGACCTGCACCAGCGCATGGTCGAGATCTTCCCGGAGACGGTGACGACGAAGGTGTCGCGCTACTGGTCGGGCTATGTCGCCTTCACCTTCGACGAGCGGCCCCATCTGGGCCTGATGGACGGCATCCACTACGCCATGGGCTATTGCGGCTCGGGCGTCACGCGCTCCACATATTTCGGCCACCGCATCGCCCAGCAGATCATGGGAATGCCCGAAGGCAAGACCGCCTATGACGGCCTGCCCTTCGAGACGCGGCCGCTCTATTACGGCAAGCCGTGGTTCCTGCCGCCTGTGCTCGCCTGGTATCGGTTCGCCGACAAGGTGGGATTGTAGGGTCCGCCTTGCCGCTGAGCCAGCGATGCGATGAAGTTCAAACTCACCGAGCATGCCAAGGATGCGTTGAACAAGCGAAACATTCGAATTGACTGGGTTGAACGAGCTGTCTCCTCCCCGCTAAGAGTCGAAGCGGATGTCATGGATCCGGCTCTTGAGCATTGTTTGGCCGTGATTCCGGAGCATGGGAACCGTGTGCTGCGTGTTATAGTAAATGTCTGAGCAGAGCCGGAGCGGGTCGTGACGGCATATTTCGACAGATCGGCCCGGGGCAAGCTATGAAGCTGAAGATAGACCGAGAGGCCGATGCGCTTTTCCTGACGCTTGACGACGGTCATGCCGTCGAGTCGCAGGAAGTGTCGCCTGGCATCATCGTCGACACCAACGCGCAAGGAATTGTCGTTGGTATCGAGATGCTTCAACTATCGAAGCGTGCGCCGGATCTGGATCCAGAGAAGCTGGTGCTCGAAACCGTGCCACCAGCAGCGGCGGAGTAGGTCCGTTTCACCCACATCGCTTCCGAACGTGGCCCCGGCGTTGATCTTGTCCCCACCCACCTCCTGGTACACCAGCGCCGATCATTTCGCGCGCGAGATGGAGTGCGTGCATCGCCGCTCATGGATCCTGTTCGGCCGTGCGGACGAGCTGCCGAAGCCGGGCGACTACCGTGCCATCGACACGGTCGGCGGGCCGGTCATCGTCGTGCGCGGCGAGGATGGCGCGATCCGCGCCTTCGCCAACACCTGCCGGCACCGGGGTTCGCTGCTGCTGAGCGGCAGCGGCAACCGGCGCGCCATCGCGTGCCCCTACCACGCCTGGTCCTACCGGCTCGACGGCTCGCTGATCGGCGCGCCGACCATGCCGCCCGCTGGCCCCGGTGGGGAAGGCTTCCGCAAGCAGGATTGGGGCCTGCACCCGGTTCGCTGCGAGCAGTGGGGCGGATTCGTCTTCCTCAATTTCGATCACGACGCCGACGATCTGGTCTCTTATCTCGGCGACATGGCAAGCACGCTGGCGAGCCATCGGCCCGAGGACATGGTCACGACCTGGCGCATCGAACTCGACGTGCGCTGCAATTGGAAGCTGCTGGTCGAGAATGCGATCGAGGCCTATCACACCGGCACGGTGCACGCGAAGACCGTGGGTGCGCAGAAATCGGTCGAGCTCAACACGACCGGCAACTGGGTGTGCATCCAGGTGCTGAGCGACACCAGCATCGCCGTGCTGGGCGAGGCACCCGCACCCTTCCCCACGATCGCCGGCCTGTCCGACGAGGCGAAGCGCGGCACCTATTTTACCATGTTGATGCCGGCGATCCAGCTGGCCTGCGCGCAGGACTGCATCTGGTGGCTCGACGTCCGGCCTGTCGCCGTCGACCGTTCGGTGCTGACGGTCGGCGGCTGCTTCCCGCGTGCGACCGCCGCTCTGCCGGACTTTCCGCGCCACGCCGCGCTCTACTACGACCGCTGGGAGCGCGTCGCGCGCGAGGATGCCGGCATGCTCGAGGTGCAGCAGGTCGGCCTATCATCGATCGCGCACACGCCCGGTCCCCTCAGCCCGCGCGAAGTGGCGCTGGCGCAAACCTATCGCTGGCTCGAGGAACGGTTGGGTTAGCCGCGCGCCGCGTCGACACGCCGCACGAGATGCGCCGCGATCACCCCGGTCGCCGCCGCCGCCAGCAGATGCTTGATCGTGTGGCCGCTGACCGACAGCAGGTCGAAGAGCGCGCGGTCGGTGAACTCTGCGAGTTTGGCCAGCATGTAGACGCCGAATGCCAGCAGATAGGCGCGGCGGTCCCCTTGTGTCGAGTTGCCGCGCAGTTGCCAGAGCGGAATGAGCAGGATGGGCAGGGCCTGGAACAGCAGATAGGGTCGCAGATCGCCCTCGCCCCACTGTTCCGTCAGATGCCACCACACGACGCTGGCGATCCCGGCGATCGACAGCACGAGCACGTCCCGCGTGGCGCTCGCGGCGTAGCCCGTATCGGCGCGCACCGCGGCGAGCAGGCCCGCGCAGACCAATGTCATTGGCAACCTGTCCCAGACCAGCCGCGCATTGTCGGGCGCGTCGTGATAATAGGCCGAGCCTGCGGCCGTCAGGACAAGCCCGAGAAGAAAGACGAAGTGACCCGGCCATGCGGCAGCAACGGCAGGATCGCGCCGCGCCGGCCATAGGCGGACCAGTCCGTAGAGGCCGACAAGTGCAAAGGCGAGATTGGACAGGACGTTGGCGCCGTTGGCGACGCCCAGGATGGTGCGCGTGTCGGCAAAGGCGTGGTAGGCCTGCGGCTGGGCGATCGGTCCATAGGCGAGCAGGCCGATGCCCGCCGCCGCTGTCACGAGCGTCGGCAACCACGCCAGCAGGAGGTACATTGTCGGAGGCCCCCGCGCCGTTTCGTCGCGGCTAGGCCGGCGGCTCGGGCAGCCCCGGCCGCTTGCCCTCCGTCGCGGCACCCATGCGGCGCGGGATCGAGCTGCCGCCATCGGCAGCGATGGTATCGCCCGTGACGTAGGCGGCATCGTCTGAGGCGAGGAACATGACCGCGCCGGCGAGGTCGCCAGGCTGCGACACGCGGCGCATCGGGTTGTGCTTGGTGATCGCCTCGATGTAGCCGGGCGGCCAGGTGACCGCCGTGCTGCCCTCGGCGAAGCCGGGCCGCGCCGCGTTGACGCGGATGCCATAGGGAGCCAGTTCGATGGCAAAGGCCTGGGTCAGGTATTCGAGGCCGCGCTTCGACACGCAATAGGGAATGGCGTTGGTGCGCAGGAAATCGGCCGCGCCCGAGGAAATGTTGACGAAGCTGCCCTTGACGCCCTTGACGATCATCTGGCGCGCCAGCGCCTGCATCATCAGGAAGGGCGCCTTGAGATTGAGCCGGAGGACGCGGTCCCATTCGGCGCCGTCGATCTCGAACAGGCCGCCGAAGGGATAGATTCCGGCGTTGTTGACGACGATGTCGGGTGCTTGCCAGCGTGCTTCGATGGCGCGGGCGAGCTCCTTGATCGCTGCTTCGTCGGACAGGTCGATATAGGCGGCCATGATCCGCTCGGCCGGCAGCGCCAGCCCGGCGGCGAACCGGTCGAGCGCGGCCCGGTCGCGGTCGACCAGGCAAAGGCTGGCGCCCGCCTCGGCGAAGGCGTGGCTCAGCTCGCGCCCGTAGACGCCAGCCGCGCCGGTGATGATGACCTTCTTGCCGGCGAAGCGGCCGGTCGCAGCCGCGGCGCTCACTCGGCCGCCTGCGCCTGGAGCTGCGGATATTCCTTCAGGATGCGGTCGAAGGCCTGGCGCACCTCGCTGCCGTCGCCGCGCCGCTCGCCGCCTTGCATGCGCCCGACCGCATCGAAGATCTTGCGCTTGACGAAGAAGCGCCAGTTGACCGGCAGCGTCTTGAGGATCGCGGTCAGCGCGTCGTAGTTGGCGAGCGTCCAGATCCGCTCGAAGCCCGAGCGTTCGGGGCCGTAGTCGAAGAATGCTTGCCGATCAGCCGGCTTCGCCTCCTTGCGCATGGCGGCGCGACGCGATTCGGTCTGGCGCTCGTCGACCTTGCCGTCGACGATCACGACGCCATAGTCCCTGAGCGCCGCCGCCGCGGAAATGAAGCTGCATTTGACGTCGTGCAGCACGGCGTCGGCGGGCCGCTCCAGCGGATCGCCCCAGCCGCCCGCGCCAGAGCACGTCATCAAGATGACGTCGCCCGGCTCGACCGTGAAGATGTCGGTGTTCTCGAGGTTGACCTCGTGGTTGGTGCCGGGATTGAGCGCGAAGACGGAGGGCGCGCTCGCCTTGCCGCCGCCGGCACCCCAGGCGGCGAAGTGCGAGCGGTCGCGGTTGCGCGCGGTGATCGTCGTGTTGGGCGCGAACACCTTGAACTCGAGACTGGAGGCCAAGCCGCCGCGATGCTTGCCCGGGCCACCCGAATCCTGGGCGAGGCCGTAGCGCAGGATCTTGACCGGCACCTCGACCTCGTTGATCTCGACCGGCGTGTTCTTGAGGAAGGACGAGTTGGCGCCCGAGCCGTCGGAACCGTCGGCATGCGGCGAGCCGCCGGCGCCGCCGAGCACGGGATCGATGGACGCCATCACCGTGCGGCCGGTGCGGTTGTCCGTGGTCTTGACGTTCATCATCGGCCCGCCGCCCGACGGGCAGGCGGGCATGCGGTCGGGCAGCGCGCGCGCGAAGCAGCCGAAGGTCGTGTCCTGGACGCGCATGCAGGTGAGCGAGCGCATGCCGACCGCGGCCGGGAATTTCGGATTGACCACAGTGCCCTCGGGCAGGATGGCGCGCGCCGGCCGCATCATGCCCGAGTTCAACAGGATGGTCGGATCGAGCGTGTAGAACACGTAGACGAGGCCGACCATGGGCAGGATGTGCCGCTCCTTGCCGCCGGTCGGCATGTTGAGCGAGGAGGTGAGCTGGGGATCGGAGCCGGTGTAGTCGAGCACCAGCTCGTCGCCCTTGACCCTGAGCGTGATCGCGATGCGGCAGGGCACGCCGCCCGCGGCATCCTCGTCCATGTAGTCGGCGAAGAAGTAGTCGCCATCCGGGATTGTGCGGATGAGATTGCGCGTCTGCTGCTCGGAATAGTCGAGCAGGTCGCCCATGCCCTGGCGGAAGGTCTCGATGCCGAAGCGCTCGATCATCTCGTGGACCTTGCGCTCGCCCGTGTTCATGGCGGCGATCTGCGCCTTGAGGTCGCCCCAGTTCTGCTCGGGCACGCGCACATTGGTCATCATCACGCGGACCAGCTCGTCGTTGAGCCTGCCCTCGTTGTAGAGCTTCGACGGCGGCACGCGGATGCCTTCCTGGTGCACCTCGACGAGGGTGCGCGACAGCGAGGCCGGCACCGCGCCGCCGACATCGGTGTTGTGGATATGGCCGACCGAGTAGCAGACCAGCTCGTCTTTCCAGAAGATCGGCTTCCACAGATGGATGTCGGGCGAATGCGTGCAGGCGTAGCCGCTGTAGGGATCGTTGGTCAGGCACAGATCGCCGGGCCGATAGCTGTCGACCATCCTGATGGCGTCGCCATAGTCGAGGCCGACGAACCAGGTGGCGCCGAGATCCTTGGGCGAGGCGAAAGTCAGCCCCTCCGGCGTCGTGAGACCCGTGGTGAAGTCCTCGGTCTCCTTGACGAAGGTCGAATGCGCCGTGCGGAACAGCGTGTAGGCCATGCTCTCCGTCGCCGCCGCGCAGTGGTTGGCGAGGATCTGCAGGGTCACCTTGTCGATCGGCATGTCCGTCGCTCCTTAACCTCGCCTCATGCTGAGCCTGTCGAAGCATGAGACCCGTTCCGCAAGTTCATGCATGGCAAGAACCAGTACGCGTGTCCGTGCCATGCGATCGCACCCTGTCCGCTGGCGAGCGCCCTCATGCTTCGACGGGCTCAGCATGAGGGAAGGGGGCATCGGATTCGATGTGCGCATCTATGCCTGATCCAGCTGCAGATTGCCCCACTCGTCGACCCGACCGGCGTAGCCACCGGGCACGCAGGTCGTCGTGTCGTCCTGCAGGATGACGGCCGGCCCGCTGAAGGTCTGGCCGGGCTTGAGCTCGGCGCGGCGGTAGAGCGGCACCTTCTGCCGCTTGCCGTCGAGATAGACCTCGATCGACTTGACCGGCGTCACGGCGCCGGCGGCGAGTGCGCGGCGCTGGAAATCCGGCTTCGGGCTCGTGCCGACGATGACGAGGCGCAGATTGATCACCTGCACGGCCGCCTTGGGATCGCTGTGGCCGTAGACCGCCATGTGACGGTCGTGGAAGGCGGAAGCGATTTTCGCGTGGTCGCCCGCCTCGACCCAGCTGCGATCGAGCATGGTCTCGATCTCGAAGGACTGGCCGCGATAGCGCATGTCGGCCGAGTAGACGAGACGGCTTTCGCCCCTGTAGCGCTGCTCCTCCTTGAGCCAGTGCACGGCGGTGCGCTCGAGCTCGGCGAAGTTGCGCCTGATCGTCGCGGCAGCGGCACCGTCGAGGTCGAGATAGACCGTCTTGATGAAGTCGTTCTTGATGTCGGCGATCAGCCCGCCGAAGGCCGAGAGCACGCCCGGCGTGTTCGGCACGAGCACATTGGGCATGCCCAGATCGCGCGCGGCGAAGCAGGCAAGCATCGGTCCGGCGCCGCCGAAGGCGAGCAGCGAGAAGGCGCGCGGGTCGACGCCCGTACGCGAGATCAGCTTGCTCACCTCCATGTACATGCCGGAGCAGGCGACCTTGATGATCGACTCCGCGGTCTCCTCCAGGCCGAGACCAAGCTTCGACGCGATCACGCCGATGGCCGCCTTGGCGGCGCCGAGATCGAGCTTGACCTGCGAGTACCCCAGGTCCCCTTGCCCGATGAAGCCGCAGATGGCAAACGCGTCCGTGATGGTCGCGCGCGTGCCGCCGCGGCCGAAGCAGGCCGGCCCGGGATTGGAGCCCGCGCTCTCCGGCCCCACCTTGAGCACGCCCAGCGCGTCGACCCAGGCGATCGAGCCGCCGCCGGCGCCGATCGAGCTGACTGCGACCGAGGGGATATAAATCGGGAACTCGCCGATCGTCTCGCCGGTGCCGAACTGCGGCTGGCCGTCGATGATGAGGGCGACGTCGGCGCTGGTGCCGCCGATGTCGAGGCTCATGCAGTTCCTGATGCCGGCCTGGCGCGCGATGAAGCTGGCGCCGATCACGCCGGCCGCCGTGCCCGACAGCACCATCTGCACGCATTGCGTCTTGCCCAGCTCGGCGCTCATCACGCCGCCATTCGACTTGGTCACCAGCGGCTCGGCCGGCACGCCCATCTCGGCGAGCGCCTTCTGCAGCGAGCCGAGGTAATGCGCGACGCGCGGCTGGACATAGCCGTTGATGACCGTCGTCACCGTGCGCTCGTATTCGCGGATGATCGGCCAGACCTCGCTCGAGAGATAGACGGGGAGCTCGGGCGCCTGGCGCTGAGCGATCTCCTTGATCTTCTGCTCATGGGCGGCGTTGCGATAGGCATGGATCAGCGCCACCACGATGCCTTCGGCGCCCATGGCGCGCGCCTCGGCCAGTGCGGCGCGCACGTTTGCCTCGTCGATCGGCTCCTCGACGCTGCCATCGGCGGCGATGCGCTCGCGCACGGTCAGCACGCGGTCGCGCGTGACCAATGGCACGGGGCGGCGCGAGAACAGATGGTAGGGGTCGGGCATCTTGAGGCGCGCTAGCTCGAGCACGTCGGCGAAGTTCTCGGTCGTGATCAGGCAGAGCTTGATACCCTTGCGCTGGATCACCGTGTTGACGCCGACCGTGGTGCCATGGGTGAAGTATTCGACGTCCTTCGGCTTGACGCCGAAGCGCGCCTCGATCTGGCGCAGCCCCTCCATCACCTCCGAGCCGGGCTTGTCCGGCGTCGACAGCACCTTGAAGCTGTGCAGCGCGTTGGTCGCGGCATTGAACACGCAGAAATCGGTGAAGGTGCCGCCGATGTCGACGCCGATGCGATAAGCCATGTCAGCCCAGTCCCGTCACGAAATGCACGCGCGGACGGGATTGTGGGGCGGCAAGCGCGGTGGGCGCAAGGGGCCGGACCATGGGCATGTCGCAGGGCGACCATGCAGCCACGGCGGGGCGCATCTAGCTATGCCTCGAAGAAATCAGGCCCGATCAGCCGCTTCAGCTCTTCGCCGGCCTCCGTGCCCATCCGCGCCGCATCCGCCGGGGCACCCTGGCGCGCCGACCAATGGCATTGCCGTCCATCGAGGCTGATGACGAGACCACGCAGGCTGAGTGCGCCCGCATTCAGCGTGGCGAGTGCGGCGATCGGCGTGCGGCAGGAGCCGTCGAGCGCGGCCAGCAAGGCGCGCTCTGCCGCGATGCAGACGCTGGTCGGCCCGTCATTGAGCGCGCCAAGCAGGCGCCTGGTCTCACGGTCGTCAGTGCGGCACTCGAGCCCGATGGCGCCCTGGGCCACGGCCGGCAGCATCTCCTCCGGCTCGAGCACGGCGGTCACGACATCCGCGCGGCCGAGCCGGCGCAAACCGGCCAGCGCGAGCACCGTGGCCGCGCATTCGCCCGCCTCGAGCTTGCGCAGGCGCGTGTCGACATTGCCGCGCAGCGGCGCGACCTTGAGATCGGGCCGACGGTTGAGAATCTGGGTCTGGCGGCGCAGCGAGGCGGTGCCGACCAGCGCGCCTGCCGGCAGTGCCGCCAGGCTGGGCGCGTTCGGACAGATGAAGGCATCGCGCGGATCCTCGCGCGGCAGCAGGCAGTCGATCTCCAACCCGTCGGGCAGGAAAGTCGGCACGTCCTTCATGGAGTGCACCGCGACGTCGATCGTGCCGGCAAGCAGCGCCTCCTCGATCTCCTTGGTGAAGAGACCCTTGCCGCCGATCTCGGCCAGCGTGCGGTCCTGCACGCGGTCGCCGGTGGTACGGATGACCACCGTCTCGACCGCACCCGGCGCGGCGAGCTCCGGGTGTGCCGCGATCAGGCGGTCGTGCACCTCGCGGGTCTGGATCAGGGCCAGCGGGCTGCCGCGCGTGCCCAGCCGGATTCGTGTGCGCTGCGTCGTCATGCGAGGCGCAACCTAGAACCTTTCATGCCGCAAGGGAATCATTCTGGCGTGGCCGAGAGAGTGGCCCGCCGCTATCTTACGGCGTGACGAAACCATGACCGGCGATAAGCCCGCGCCGTGTTCGTGTCGTCGAACCGCCGGAGCACGACGTTATGGCCGACGTTGCGGCTGGTGCCAGAGTCCGTCCGCCCGACGCGGCGGGCGCGCGCCGCGCGCTTGGTGTGGCCTGCGGCGCCCATGCCGTGCACGACGGCTACACCGATCTCCTTCTGTTGTTGCTGCCGATCTGGCAGGCCGCGTTCGGCCTCGGCTACGCCGAGATCGGCACGCTGCGCAGCCTCTATGTCGGTACCATGGCCAGCCTCCAGATTCCGGCGGGGTGGTTCGCCGATCGCGTCGGACTCATCCTCGTGCTGGCGGCCGGCACGATCGTCGCCGGCTCCGGATTCGCGCTCGCGGCCAGCAGCGACGGCTATGTCGTTCTGGCGGCGGCACTGGTGCTGGGCGGCATCGGCGCCAGCGTGCAGCACCCGATCGCTTCGAGCATTGTGGCGCGTGCCTATGACGGGCTACGCTCGCGCACCGCGCTTGGCACCTACAACTTCGCGGGCGATGTCGGCAAGATGGTGCTGCCGGCGGCGACCGCGCTGCTGCTGACCCTGCTGCCCTGGCGGACGACGCTGTGGCTGCTGGCCTTGGTCGGGATCCTGGGCGGCGTGCTCATTCTCGCCATGGCGCCAGCATTCCTGCGCCGCCGCCGGGATGCGCCGGCGCCAGACGCGGCGCCGCGTGCAGCAGCGGCCGCGGCAGGCACGGCACCGGCGCACCGGGCGCCGCGCTACGGGTTTCCCGTGCTTTTCTCGATCGGGGTTTTGGACAGCGCCACGCGCGGCGGCTTCCTGACCTTTCTGCCGTTCCTGCTGACCGCCAAGGGAGCATCATTGCCCACGGTCGGGCTCGCGCTGACGCTGGTCTTTGCCGGCGGCGCGGCCGGCAAGCTGATCTGCGCGCAGCTGGGGGCGCGGCTCGGCGTGCTGACGACGGTGCTGCTGACGGAAGGCCTGACCGCCGGCGGCATATTGGCGCTCCTGCCGCTTCCGGTAGAAGCGGGAGTCCTGCTGCTGCCGCTGATCGGCGTCGCACTCAACGGCACCTCCTCCGTCATCTACGGCAGCGTGCCGGAGCTGGTTCCGGAATCGGCACGGACGCGCTCCTTCGGGATCTTCTACACGGGCACGATCGGCGCCAGCGCGGTGGCGCCGGTGATCTACGGCATGTTCGGCGATGCGCTCGGCGTGCCGATGACGATGACAATTATCGCAGGCCTGGTGCTCGCGACGCTGCCGCTCGCGGTCGTGCTCAATCCGGCTCTGCCGCGACGCGCAGCATCCTAACCGGTCGCGGAGGGCTGAACGGCACGCCTCTTGGTCGAGCGAGGCTCGACCTGTCGGCGGCGTAGAGGCGCGGCGTGCCGCTCCTCTACTCCAACATGGCGCGCAGCATCCACGCGGTCTTCTCGTGGAGCTGCAGGCGCTGGGTCAGGAGATCGCAGGTCGCCTCGTCGCCGGCCTTTTCGGCGGCGGGGAACACATCGCGCGCGGTGCGCGCCACGGTCTCGTGGCCCTTGACCAGCTCGCGCAGCATGTCGGTCGCGCCCGGCACGCTCGTCGATTCCTTGATCGAGGTCAGCTTGCCGTACTGCGCATAGCTGCCGGGTGCCGGATGGCCGAGCGCGCGGATGCGCTCGGCGACGAGGTCAACCGCGAGGGCGAGCTCGTTGTACTGCTCCATGAACATGAGATGGAGCGTGTTGAACATCGGACCCGTCACGTTCCAGTGGTAGGAGTGGGTCTTGAGATAGAGCGTGTAGCTGTCGGCCAAGAGGCGCGACAGCCCGTCCGCGATCTTCTTGCGATCGCCGGCGCCGATCCCGATGTCGATGACAGGTGCTGCCGATGATTTAGCCATTGTAGGTTCCTATTTGTCTTATTATAACCGTTCTAATCTAGTGATGCGGCGGGCCATGTCAAGGGGCCGGAGGCTCAATGGCGGAAATGCCGCATTCCCGTGAACACCATGGCCAGGTTGCGCTCGTCGGCCGCCGCGATCACCTCGGCGTCGCGCATCGAGCCGCCGGGCTGGATGATCGCGGTGGCGCCGGCCGAGGCGGCCGCGATCAATCCGTCGGCGAACGGGAAAAACGCATCGGAGGCGACCACCGATCCGGCGGTGCGGCTTTCGAATTCGCCTGCGGCCTTCGCCGCATCATCGGATTTCTGCGCGGCGATGCGGCTGGAATCGACGCGGCTCATCTGCCCCGCGCCGATGCCGACGGTGGCGCCCGACTTGGCGTAGACGATGGCGTTCGACTTGACGTGCTTGGCGACCGTGAAGGCGAACAGCAGATCGTCCATCTCGGCATTGGTCGGCTGCCGCTTGGTCACGACCTTGAGATCCGCGTGGGTCACGCGACCCATGTCGCGATCCTGCACCAGATAGCCGCCGGACAGCGTGCGCAGCGTCATGCCCGGCGACGTCGGATCGGGCATGGCGCTGGTCAGCAGCACGCGCAGATTTTTCTTGGCCGCGAGCACGGCGAGCGCTTCGGCATCGGCTTCGGGCGCGATCACCACCTCGGCAAACAGCTCGGCGACCTGATGCGACGTCGCGCCGTCGAGCTTCCGGTTGACCGCAATGATGCCGCCGAAGGCGCTGACCGGATCGCAGGCGAGCGCGCGGCCATAAGCCTCTTTCAGGTTGTTGCCGATCGCGACGCCGCACGGATTGGCATGCTTGATGATGGCGACGGCCGTCTCGGAGAATTCGGCGACCAGCTCGAAGGCGGCGTCGGCGTCGTTGAGGTTGTTGAAGCTGAGCTCCTTGCCCTGGATCTGGCGCGCGGTGGCGACGCCGGGGCGCGCTGCACCCGGTCCCAAGGCGCCGGTATAGAAGGCGGCGCGCTGGTGCGGGTTCTCGCCGTATCGCAGCAACTGGCGCAGCTCGCCCGCGGCGATGATGCGCCGCGGGAACAGGTCGCCGCGCTCGCCGGCCATCCATTGCGCAATCGCCGCGTCATAGGCGGCGGTGCGCGCATAGGCCGTGCCGGCCAGCCGCCGGCGCAGCGCCAGCGTGGTGGCGCCGTCATGCTTCGCCATCTCATCCATGACCGACTGGTAGTCGGCCGGCTCGACGATGATGGCGACGAAATCGTGATTCTTGGCTCCGGCGCGAATCAGCGCCGGCCCGCCGATGTCGATGTTCTCGACGCAGTCGTCGAAGGTTGCTCCTTTGGCGACCGTCGCCTCGAAGGGATAGAGGTTCGACACCACGAGGTCGATCGGCTGAATGCGGTGCTGCGCCATCGCGGCCATGTGCTCGGCCGCGTCGCGCCGGCCGAGGATGCCGCCATGGATCAGCGGGTGCAGCGTCTTGACGCGCCCGTCCATGATCTCGGGGAAGCCTGTATGCGCCGAGACGTCTTTGACGGCCAGGCCCGCGTCGCGCAGCGTCTTGGCGGTGCCTCCGGTCGACAAGAGCTCGACGCCGCGCGCGGCGAGGAAGCGGCCGAGTTCGATCAGACCCGACTTGTCGGAAACCGAGAGCAGGGCACGGGAGATCTTGTGCAAGCCGGCCATGAGGAGATCCACGAGCGAACGGGCAGAGGCGGGACTTCATGCCTACCGGCTCGGCGCCGCGGGCGCAAGCCGGCGGTTTGCCGCATTGCAGGCGCTTGATTGGACTTAAGTTCCCGCCGCGCGCCGCTCGTCCTGGTTGCCGCGGTATTCCGGCACCAGCCGCTGAATCATCTGCAGAGTCGTTTCGGTGCGCCGCGCCTTGGCCGCCTCGGCCAGCTCGTCGAGGGCGCGCGCGAGCACGGCATGGTCGGCGGTGCGCGGCCGCGCGAGCTGGATCGATTTGTTCGCGGTCGGTATCGGCGATTCGCCGTCGTGGAACAGGTCCTCGTGCAGCTTTTCGCCGGGCCTGAGGCCGGTGTAGACGATCTCGACGTCCTTGCCCGGCTGAAGTCCCGCAAGCCGGATCATCTGGTGGGCGAGATCGAGGATGCGAACGGGCTCGCCCATGTCGAGCACGAAGATGCCGCCGCCGGCGTCGAGGCCGTCGCCCAGAACCGAAGCCTGAAGCACCAGCTCGACCGCTTCACGCGTGGTCATGAAATAGCGCGTCATGTCGGGATGCGTGACGGTCAGCGGCCCGCCGCGCGCGAGCTGGCGCTGGAAGATCGGCACGACCGAGCCGGTCGAGCCCAGCACGTTGCCGAAGCGCACCGTGACGTAGCGCGTGCCGGGCCGATTGCTCGAGCGCCGTTCCAGAATGTCGAGCGACTGGCAATAGGCTTCGGCCAGACGCTTGGAGGCGCCCATCACGCTCGACGGGTTGACTGCCTTGTCGGTCGAGATCATGACCATGGCCTTGACGCCGTGCGCGCGGCACGCATCGGCCATGTTGCGTGTGCCGATGGCATTGGTCAGGACGCCCTCGTTCGGGTTGGCCTCGATCATCGGCACGTGCTTGTAGGCGGCGGCGTGGAAGACGAGCTCCGGTGCCTCCTGCTTCATCATCTGATCGACGCTGACCCGGTCGCTGACGTCACCCAGCACGGCGTGTCGGTCGAGCCCCGGGTGGCGCTCGCCGATCTCCAGATCGATCTGCCAGAGCAGAAACTCGGACTTGTCGACCATGATGAGGCGTGACGGCCCGAGCGCAGCGATCTGGCGCGTCAGCTCACCGCCGATCGTGCCGCCGGCGCCGGTGATCAGCACGCGGCGGCCGCGCACCATGTTGGCGACGGATTCGCGGTCGAGCACTGCCTGTGGGCGTCCGAGCAGATCCTCGACGGCGATGGGCCTGACCTCGATGCGGTCGCCCTGCTGGGCCTGGAAGTCGGTCAGCCTGGGCATGCGCGCAAGCGTGAGCGCCAGCCGGTCGCATTGCTCGACAAGCGCGCGCATGCGCGCCCCGTCGATGCGCTCGGAGGTGACGATCACGCGCTGCGGCCGCTCGCCGGCGCGTTCGAGCCGCGCGCACACCTCGGGCAGCTCGTCGATCGTGCCCATCACCTCGACGTCGCGGATGACCCGGCCGATGCGGCGTTCGCGATCGTCGATCAGGCCGACGACGCGGTAGGGCGCGCTGCGGCTGCGCGCCATCTCGCGCATGAACAGCTCGGCCTCGTCGCCGGCGCCGATCAGCAGCACGGGCACGCGCATCGCCGTGTCGCGCTCGAACACGGCGTGTATGTGACGTTCCTTGAAGATGCGGTAGAGCAGACGCGGGCCGGCCAGCAGCGCCGTCAGCACGAAGGTATTGATGATCACCGTCGAGCGCGGGAACGCCTCGAGGCGGTTGATCAGGAACAACGTGACCAGGAACACGAGATTGGCGAGCGCCGCGGCCTTGGCAATGCGCACGACATCGTGGATGGCGGCATAGCGCCAGATCGACGCGTCGAGCCGGTAGAACCAGAAGAAGACAGCCGAGGTCACGACGAAGAGCGCCGTGCCGCCGATCACGACCTGATCCGAATATTCGAAGATCCGGTTGCCGAGCCGGATGAACAGCGACAGCAAGAACGCCACACCGGCCATGACGACGTCATGGCCCAATGTGGCGAGCGATCGCGATGTCAGTCGGGCACTCAAGCCGTGATTTCCTCCGAACGGAGCGGTGAAGAATCTAGCACATATTCTGCCGCGAGAGGCATGCCGGCTGCCTAGCCGAGCGGCTTTTCCAGGATGACTTCATAGGCCCGGAAACCGCAATCGTCGTAGCAGGCCAGCGCCTCGGCATTGGTTGCCTTCGAGCAGATGCGGATGCGCCGGCAGCCGCGCCGCCGCATCTCGGTCGCGACCGCATCGAGCAGGCGGCGCGCCACGCCGCGCCGCCGCGCCTCGGGCGCGACATAGATGTCGGAAACATAGGCATGATGCCGCGCTTCGTCGCGCAGCAAGGGGTCGCTGTCTTCGTCGACCCAGGCGCAGGCGAAGCCGACCGCCCGATCGCCGTCGCGCGCCACCAGGATCAGGCCGTTTCGTTCGGCGACCCGGGCCAGGATGCGCTCGGTGTAGCTCGCCTTGATCTCCTCGCCGGTCCTGAGCGCCGGGACCAGGACCCGCTCATGCTCCTGAATCGCCGCGGCGAAATCGACGATGGCAGCGTGGTCGGCAGGTCGATAGGGCTCAATGCGGTACATGCGCGGCCGGGAAACTCGTGGCGGCGCGACTGTAGCCGATCAGGCTAGGGTCGTCGCGCGCCGAGGTAGAGCAGCAGTGCGGCGACCACCGCGGCGGCGGCCACCAGCGAGGGCCAGGTCCGGTCCAACGCCCACAGCGCCAGCGCGATCAGCAGCGCATTGGCGCCGGAGATCATTAGGACGACGCGCGCATGGCTCAGCCCGCTCAGCACGGCGCGCTGATACCAGTGCTCGCGGTGCGCTTCCCAGACCCGCTCGCCGCGCGTCAGCCGGCGCAGCAGCACGATCGTCGCGTCGGCCGCATAGTAAAGCGGCAGGATCAGCGCCGGTCCCAGAGCGCCACGCGCCGCTGCGTCGAGCAGGAGCCATCCGGCGAGAAAGCCGAGCGGCACGCTGCCGACGTCGCCGAGAAAGACGCGCGCGGGATGCCAGTTCCACACCAGGAAGCCGATGGCGGCCGCGGCCAGCATGAGGGCGGGGAGGCCGTCGCCGAGCGACAGGCCATAGGTATCCGCCGAGGATGCGACCAGGAACAGGCCGAAGCCGATCGCGGCCGTCTCGGCGCCGGTGATGCCGTCGATGCCGTCCATGAAATTGTAGAGGTTGATGAACCAGACCCAGGCGAGCACGCCGAGTCCGATGTCGAGCCAGGGTGGGACCCAGCCCTGCAGGATCGGTCCCGGCAGCAGGAACATGCCGAGCGCGGCCGCGCCGCTGTGCGCGGCCAGTCGCGGCAGCGCCTGAAGCGTGCGCATGTCGTCGACCCAGGAAACGAGCGCGAGCAGGAAAGCGAGCGCCGCGGCGGTCGCCAGTTTCCACAGCTGTCCCGTGGCGTGGCCATAGATGACCAGCGCAGGCAACAGCACGATCAGGACGCCGATGCCGCCGCCAACCGGCGTCGGCACGGCGTGGCTCGAGCGCTCGTTCGGCTGGGCCAGGATCTGCCGGCGCCGGAGCTGCATCAGAACCAGCCAGACGGCCAGAACGGTGAGAGCGAAAATGGCGAAGGCGACGAACCAGAGCGGCGACATCGGGTGCTATCGCTGCAAAACGTTCTTTTCACCCCGAGCCTCGGGCGAAGCCCGGTTCGCCCTGGTGCGAAGGGTGGGGACGTCGTCATGTGGCGAGCGTGCAGAGAGCTGTCGCGCGCCGGTACTGCGGAGTCGTCCACGTCCTTCGCAGCCGGTTGAGCGAGAGTTCCACCGCTGCTCAGGACGAGCATATCGAAACGTGACGCTCACCCGGCTTTGCCCTCGCGCTTGAGCGCCCATTTGACGAGCGCGCCCCGGCCCGCGAGCTCGCCGGCGACGACGATCTGCTGGGTGCGCCGGATGTCGCCGGCATGGCCGAGATAGATGTCGTCGGCGAGCGCCAGGCTGCCGCCTCGCGCGCGCATGCGCCAGCCCTGGCCGCTCGGCAGGCGCAGCAGGATCGACTCGCCGTTCTGGATCAGCGAAGCCTGCACCTTGGGGTGGAGATGGAAGCGGAGCGCAAACGCCTTGCCGCCGGCGCCCGACAGCTGATCCTCGCCGCGCAGATCGTCGCCAGCGGCCGACAGGTAGAGGCGCCGACGATGAGTCAGGCCGAAGGGCAGGAGATAGCCGTCATGGGCGGCATCGACCCAGATGTTGCCGTCGGTCTCGCTGCGCGACACCTCGATCGGCCGCGCGCGGCGGCCCAGATGTCCGTCGCGGTGGATCTCGGAGGAGTTCGTATCGTCGACCACCAGTGTCGAGTGAGCGGCGGTGGCGCGCGCGGCGGTCTGCCACTCCGCGCGATCGGCAGCGCCTGCGCCGCAATTGCCGATCAGCCGCTCGCGGCCGATGCTCAACTCGAAGCTGAGCGTGCCCGAATGCGCCACAGCGTCGACCGCAATCGGCGCGCCGACATCGACGATGACCAGCGCGCGTCCCGCCGCGAGACGCTGGAAGCCCGTGTCCGGCAGTGCTGCCGGCGTGCGCCCGCGCGATTCGGCGAGCGCGATCGCCGCCTCGACCGCGGCGGCATCGCCTTCGTCGCTGCCGTTGAACAGCGCGAGACCACCATCGCCATGGCGGAACAGACGGAGCGCCGTCACCATGCGCTCGATCGCGCCTTTGAGCGTCTCCGGCACGTCGTGCTTGCCGACGCGCAGTGCGGCGCGCAGATCGATCAGCATGCGCAGGCCGACGAGCTGCATGGCGGGACTGCGCGAGATATGCCCGCCGTCGGGCAGCACCTGACGCGTGACCTCGCGCTCGATCAGCCGCGGCAGATCGCGCACCAGCCGCGCGCCATCGGGCAGCGCGACCGAGGCGGCGACCAGCCCCTTGAGCGCCGCCAGGCGGCCGATGCCGTCGGGAGCCCGGGTCAGCGCGCGCGCGAGGTGCCGCGCCTGGCGCGCAATGCTGTCGAACAGGCGCGCCCGAAACGCGTCATCGGCGCTCTCGCAGAAGAATGTGTACTGCCCCGTCCAGGCCGAGATGCGCCGGCCAACGAGATCGGGACGCCACGCCTCGGCATGCCAATTGGCATAGCGGTCGAGCCACAGGCCGATGAGCTGGCGCGCCCGCTGGCGCGCCACGTCGCCTGACATGGCGGCCAGGTCGCGCAACCAATCGAAGGATTGCAGCTCCGCGGTCCACGCCGCACCCGCATCGCCGGGTCGCCAGAGAGCACGATCGAGCTCGTCGGGCTGGATCTGGATCGTTCGGCCGGCGAAGCTGAATTCGCCGCGCAGCAGCGCCTGGCCGCGCGACATGCTGCCGGCCCACGGATCGGGTGGCACGGCGACGAGGCCGGACGGCGGCTTGCCGGCGATGACCAAACGGTAGAGCGGGCTTGCGTACCAGAGACCGCGGACACCCTCTCCCATCAGTCCGCCTCGGAAGCAGTTCAGGCCGCGACGCCGCGCAGGCGGCGGATGTTGTCGGCGTAACGCGGCGCCCCTCCTGCGAAGCTGGCGGTCCCGGCGACCAGCACGTCGGCGCCGGCGGCAACTGCGCGCGCCGCCGTCTCGGCATTGATGCCGCCATCGATCTCGAGATCGATCGCGCGACCGCTTGCGTCGATGCGCTGGCGCAGCGCGCGCACCTTGTCGAGCTGATGAGCGATGAAGCTCTGGCCGCCGAAGCCGGGGTTGACGCTCATCACGAGAATGAGATCGAGATCGCCGATCAGGTAGTCGACCACCTCGGCCGGCGTGCCGGGGTTGAGCGACAGGCCAGCCTTCTTGCCGAGCGATTTGACGAGCTGGATGGTGCGATGGACATGGGGACCCGCTTCGGCGTGGACCGTGATGATGTCGGCGCCGGCCTCGGCGAAGGCCGGCACATAGGGATCGACCGGCTCGATCATGAGGTGGACGTCGAACGGCAAAGTCGTGTGCGCGCGCAACGCCTTCACCACCGCCGGCCCGATCGTGATGTTGGGCACGAAATGGCCGTCCATGACGTCGACATGGATATAGTCGGCGCCGGCCGCGGCGATCGCGCGGACCTCATCGCCCAACCGGGCGAAGTCGGCCGACAGGATCGACGGCGCGATACGCGTCTTTTGCTGCATGAAGCCTAGGTAACAGCTTCGCCGAGTCGTCGCAAGCAACCGCAGGCCGCGCGTCGGGACCGGCGCGAATCGGTGGGCTCAGCCGGGCGGGCGGCCCCGCGCGGAGCGCTGTTCCGGCAGAACTGAGCCGACTCGGGTCGGCTGATTCGGTCGATCCCGGCGCTTTAGGACTGCAGATACTCCTGGAAGCACTCGTCGACCGAGACTCGGCGGCTGGTCAGCCCGGCGCGGTATGCCTGCTCGCAGAAGGCGTCCATCTCGTGGCGCGCCTTCTCGAGGCCGTGGGGATGGAAATCCGCGCCGAACACGGCCGCCGTCTCCTCCATCTCCATGTCGAGCCAGGGAGACACATAGGGGAAGTTGCGCTGCGTCGCGACGAAGCGATCCTGGCAGCGCACGAACGCGTCGGTCAGGCTGCGTGCGATCCACGGATTGGTCACCCAGGCGTCGCGCTTGACGATCATCAGGTGCTGCGGCGGGAAGCAGCGCGTCGTGCGGAAATAGTCGCGCTCGACCGTGCGGCAGTCCGGGAACAGGCGGATGATCGGCCCCTCGGTCGGGTGATAGCGTCGCGGCCGCGGCGGGCTGTAGATCGCATCGAGTTCGCCGGCGATCAGCATCTCCGACAGGAAGCGCCCCTTGTCCGGCGCGTTGATGCCCTTGGGCAGGGGAGCCGCGTGGGTGTAGGCAGTCGGCGTGTCGATGTCGCCGATCCACCATTGCAGGGAATCGATCGGCACGCCGATGTGGTTCAGGAAATGGCGGTACCAGACCGAGCCGCTGGCGACCCAGTTGTACATCCCGATGCGTTTGCCCTTGAGGTCCGCAGCTTGCTTGATCGGGCCGCCCTTGCGCACGTAGAGATCGCGCGCCGTGAAGTTGCGCAGCACGAAGATCGGCAGGCCGACCATGCTGCGATCGCCCTGGTCGATTCGCCGGACATGACCGGCAACCGAGCCCTCGCCGCCATGGACTGCGGGATCGTGGATCGCCCGGCGCAGCATCTCCGCACGCGTCGGCCACGATCCGAGGCTGCCATGGACGAGGGTGAGATCGATTCCGTCGGGCCGGACCTCGCCCAGCGCCAGCGGCGTCACATGCGCATAGTCGGCGCAGGTCAGAGCGAGCGGCAGATTGGCCATGGCGCGCTCAGACCCGGACGTTTTCGGCTTCGACCGGCTTGCGTTCGGTCATGTTGAAGCGGCCGTCATAGATCGGTCGTCCACCGGTTGTCGGCCCCGGATACTGCACGAACAGCATCAGCCCGCCGGTCTCGGTCGACAATGGCTCCTCGAAATGCGGATCGGGATGGAACACCATCGTGCCCGGTCCGATCACGCGCTCACCGATCTTGAACGTGCCTTCGAGCACGTACCAGACTTGCGCGAAGTCGTGGCGGTGGCGCGGATGATGGGAGCCGGGCTCGTAGCGCACCAGGCCGGCATTGGGCTCCGTCGGCCGCTCCGGCCGCGGATGGAGCAGCATCTTGCTGTGCTGCCCCGGCCAACGGAGGATCTCCCAGGGCTGCTCGTCGATGTGCCGATATTCGGGCGGATTGTCCTGTCGCTTGTCCGGGCGCGTTTCGGGCATCGCTCGCTCCTGATGTTGGCCGCAGCCAGCGATCCTAGTCTGCCCTGCGCGTCACCTCAACGCGATGCCGGACGGCCGAGAAGAGCTACCCGGCGCGGCGCAAGCGTGCCGCGAAGAAGCCGTCGAGGCCGCCGAGCTCGGCCTGATGATTGGGCAGGGTGCGCAGATACCCCTCGGGCGTCACCGCTTCGGGCAAGCCGGGCACCGAAACGGGCTCGACGACGACGGGCGCGCCGGCAGCGAGCAGTGCTCCGATGCGTTTGGGTCCTTCTTCCGCCTCGAGCGAGCAGGTCGAGAACAGAATGATCCCGCCGGGCTTGACCATCTCGATCGCGGCCAGCAGCAGGCGATCCTGCACACTCGCGAGCTTGACGACGTCGTCAGGTGACTTCAGCCAGGGGATGTCTGGATGGCGGCGGATCGTGCCGGTGGCGCTGCAGGGCGCGTCGAGCAGCACGGCGTCGGCCGGCTCCGAGGGGCGCCACACCGCCGCATCGGCGGCAACCAATTGCGCGGTCAGCGCGGTGCGCGCGAGGTTGGCGCGCACGCGGGCGAGGCGCTTGTCCGTCCGGTCGACGGCGGTGACGCGTGCGCCGGCGGCAGCGAGCTGGAGCGTCTTGCCGCCCGGTGCCGCGCACAGGTCGATGACCGCGCGGCCAGCGACCTCGCCGAGCAGCCGCGCCGGCAGCGCGGCGGCGGCATCCTGCACCCACCAGGCGCCCTCGGCATAGCCTGCGAGCTCGCCGACCGGGCCGGCTTGGCGCAGGCGGATCGTGCCGGTCGGCAGCAGCGCGCCGTTGAGGCGGTCAGCCCAGCCGGGCGCGTCGTCCTTCACGGTGAGATCGAGAGGCGGCTCGGCCAGGTGCGCGGCCGCCACCGCGCGCGCTACGGCCTCGCCATAACTTGCTTGCCAGGAGTCCCACAGCCAATCCGGCGTGTTCAGCCGCGCTGCATCCTGCGCGACGATCCGCTCGGCACCCTCGCGCGTGACGCGGCGCAGCACGGCGTTGACCAGGCCTTTGTGGCCCTCGAAACCGGCATGGTCGACGAGCTCGACCGAGCTGTGCACGCCGGCATGGGCGGCCGTGCCGAGGAACAGCAGCTGGGTCATGCCCAGGCGCAGCACGTCGCGCACGGAGGCTGCGCGCGCCGGCAGCGGCGAGGTCAGCAGCGCATCGATCAGCGCGTCGATCTGGCCGAGGCGACGCAGGCAAGTGGCGACGATCAGCCGGGCGAACGCACGGTCGCGCGCCTCGAGCGCGCCGAGCCGGCCATGGCTCTCGAGCGCGGTATCGAGCGGACGCTTGCGACGAATGACGTCGACGAGAAGTTCGAGTGCGACCGCGCGGGCTGCGAGCGGTTCGGCTCCTGTGCTCAACTCCAGGGCCGCGCGCGGCCGCGCTGGGCACGCGCCGGCGCGCCGATGCCGCCGCCCAATCCGCCCCCTCGGGCGCGCATGGCACGGTCCCATTCCTGCGACAGCGCGCGCAGCGCGGCGACGCGATTGGCCGTCCTGGGATGGGTCGAGAACAGGTTGTCGATGCCGCCGCGGTGCAGGGGATTGATGATGAACATGTGCGCGGTCGCCGGATTGTTCTCGGCCTGGTGGTTGTGCGCGTAGTGGCCGTAGGCCTCGATCTTCTCGAGCGCCGAGGCGAGCCATTCGGGATTGCCGCAGATCTCCGCGCCGGTGCGGTCGGCCGAATACTCGCGCGTGCGACTGATCGCCATCTGCACGAGCGCCGCGCCGAGCGGGGCCAGGATCACCAGGATCAGGCTGCCGACGACGCCGAGCGGATTGCGATTGCCGCCCTGGCCGCCGCCCATGAACATGCCGACATTGGCGAGCATGCTGATCGCGCCGGCGATCGTGGCGGTGATGGTCATGATCAGCGTGTCGCGGTTGCGGATGTGCGCGAGCTCGTGGGCGAGCACGCCCGCGACCTCTTCGTGGCTCATGCGGTTGAGCAACCCGGTCGACACGGCGACCGCGGCGTTCTGCGGGTTGCGTCCGGTGGCGAATGCGTTGGGCTGATCGCTCTCGAAGACGTGGACGCGCGGCATCGGCAGCTCGGCGCGCTCGGCGAGCTGCTCGACGATGCCGACCAGTGCCGGGGCGGAGGCCTTGTTGACCTCCTGCGCGCCGTACATCGACAGCACCATCTTGTCCGAGTTCCAATAGGCGAACAGGTTCATCACGACGGCGATGCCGAGCGCGATCAGCATGCCTTCCGGTCCGCCGATCAGGAATCCGAGCACTCCGAACAGCGCCGTCAGAGCGGCGAGCAGAAGTGCCGTGCGAGCGTAGTTCATAGGCGAATGTGCCTTTCAGCGAGTGTCCCGCTGGCCAAGCCATCCGGGCAAGCAGCCATTAGGTATGTCGGCCCGGTCGGCTCTTCAAGCGTACATTGGGCGCAGACGGGCCCGCGCTTGCCGCCCTGCCGTATCGTGCCATATTAGCCGGCATGAGCACCCAGCAACCCAAGCCCGCACCCGAACCGGCCGACGAAGCCGGTCAGCCCCCGCGCGCCAAGAAGCCGGAAAAGACCCCGGTCGAGATTGGCGGCCCGAAGGGTCCGGAGCCCACTCGCTACGGCGATTGGGAGCGCAACGGTCGCTGCAGCGACTTTTGACCGAGGCCGGATCCTGAATGCGCGCCGTGCTGTGCACGAGCTGGGGCGAGCCCTCGGGCCTCACCGTCGGCGAGGTTCCCAAGCCCGAACCGGGAACAGGGCAGGTGCGCCTCAGGGTTCACGCGGCCGGCGTCAATTTCGCCGACACGCTGCTGATCGCCGGCAAATACCAGGACAAGCCGGAGCTGCCCTTCGTGCCGGGCATGGAGGCGGCCGGCGTGGTCGACGCGGTCGGACCGGAAGTCAGCCATCCGAAGCCGGGCACGCGCGTGCTGGCGCTGACCGAGCGAGGGGCCTTCGCCGACTTTGCGTTGGCGCGCGCCATGGATTGCTTCGCCATTCCCGACACCATGCCGTCCGACATCGCCGCCGGATTCCCGGTGACCTACGGATCGGCCCATGGCGGGCTCGACTGGCGCGCCCATCTGCGGCCGGGTGAGACCTTGCTCATCCACGGGGCGGCCGGCGGCGTCGGGCTGGCAGCCGTCGAGGTCGGCAAGGCGATGGGCGCGAGCGTGATCGCGACGGCAGGCGGGCCCGAGAAGCTCGCGATCGCCAAGGCGCACGGCGCCGATCATGTGATCGACTATGCGCGCGAAGACATCCGCGCCAGGGTGAAGGAGATCACTGGCGACCGCGGCGCCGACGTGATCTTCGATCCGGTCGGCGGCGATGCCTTCGACGCCTCGCTCCGCTGCATCAACTGGGACGGCCGCATCGTGGTGGTAGGCTTCGCCGGGGGGCGCATTGCGCAGGTGCCGGCCAACATCCTGCTGGTCAAGAACATCGCGGTCATCGGCCTCTACTGGGGCGCCTACCGCCGGCGCGAGCCGGAGCGGATGGCGCGCTCGATGGCCCGGCTGCTCGACTGGTACGCCGAGGGCAGGCTGAAGCCGCATGTCTCGCACCGGCTGGGCTTGGCCGAGGCCGGTCCTGCGCTCGACCTGCTCAAGCAGCGCAAGTCGACCGGCAAGGTGATCCTGACGCCGGCGTCGTAGCCGGCATCTTCGGCTTGAATTTGCCGCAGATCATAATAGACTAGTTAACAGACTAGATAGAAAGACGTCATGGCCGAAATCGGTGCATTCGAAGCTAAGACGCAGTTCTCTCGGCTGCTGGCGCGGGTTGCCCGCGGGGAGACGATCACGATCACGCGGCGCGGCAAAGTCGTGGCCCTGCTGACCCCGGCACATCCATCCCATGATGTCGAAGCGGCGCGCCGAACGGCGGGTCGGCTGCGCAAGCTCGCCCGCAAGGTGAACCTGGGTCGTTTCGACTGGGACGAGTGGAAAGCCTACCGGGACCAGGGCAAGCGATAGGTCAATGCAGTGGCTGCGCTCGTGCTCGATGTGTCCGTCGCTCTGTCCTGGCTCATGCCCGATGAACGTCCTGCGGGCGGTGGACGGTCGCTTGACCGCGTCATAGCCGGTGGCGGCCTCGTTCCGAGCCTATGGCCGATCGAGATCGGCAATGCGCTCCTCGTCGCCGGCAGGCGACGTCGCGTTTCGACGTCGAACCGAACGCTGTTTCTGCGCGAGTTGGCCGCCCTACCGATCACTGTCGACGATGAGACGCCGTCCAGGGCCTGGACAGATTCGCTGTCTCTTGCTGATCGCTACGGTCTGACGCTGTACGATGCAACCTATCTTGAGCTTGCGATGCGTTCGGGCTTGCCGCTCGCCACGCTCGACGATGCGCTGGCACAAGCCGCCCGACGCGCCAGCGTCGAAGTCCTCTAGCGGCAACGTCCTACCGGACTACTTGCCCGCTTCGCGCAGATAGAGGATCAGGTCGAGCGGCGGCGGCGGCACGGCGGTCTGCGTCAGTAGATCGTGCACCTGGCCGCGGTGATGGGTCTGGTGATTGAACAAATGCCCGAGCACGAAGCGCATCGGCGTGCGTTGCTCGCCGCCGGGCGACACGATCTGCCGGTAGGCGAGGGTTGAAGCCACGCGCTGCTCGGTCAGGCCGTCGACGATGGAAATGAGGCGTTCATCCTCGGCCTCCCTGGCCCGGCACAACTCGCTGAATACCACGTAGAGAATCTGGTTGAGCGCCGTGATGCCGGAATCTCTGCCGTCGATTCGCCCGAGCCAGATGCGGTCGCCGACCAGCAGGTGGTTGAGCGCGCCGAGGATCGATTTGAAGAAGGCCGGTCGCGCCTTGCGGTACTCCTCGTCCGGCAGTTGCGCGCAAGCGGCATAGAGCCGGCGGTTGGCCCACTGGTTGTAGCGCGCGAAGGTCCGAAAGTAGTCGAGGGTCATCGCGGGCTGCCCTCTTCGGTGATCGGCACGTGGCCGGGCTGGCTGCGCACGCGCTCGAGCCAGGCGCCGATCTTAGGATAGCGCTTGAGGTCGAAGCCACCCTCGCCGGCGACATGGGTGTAGGCATAGAGCGCGATATCGGCGACCGAATAGCGTCCGCCGGCGAAAAAGTCGTGGCGCGCCAGATGGCGCTCCATGACGTCGAGCGCAGCGTAGCCGCCGCGCTGCTTATCGGGCAGTTGGGCCTTGCGCTTGTCGTCGAGCACGCCCGGGAAATGCAGCCAGAAGCGCGCAACCGCGATGTAGGGCTCGTGGCTGTACTGCTCGAAGAACATCCATTGCAGCGCCTGGGCGCGGCCGAGCCGGTCGCCCGGCGCGAAGCGCGAGCCCTCGGCGAGATACCAAAGGATGGCGTTCGACTCGGGCAGGGCTTCGCCCGTTTCGAGCACCAGCGTCGGAATCTTGCCGTTGGGATTGACCTTGAGAAAGTCCGGCGTGCGCGTCGCGCCATTGAGGATATCCATCTCGGTCCGCGCGAACGGCATGCCGAGCTGCCAGAGCATGAGGCGGACCTTGTACGCATTGCCGGACGACAGCATGTCGTAGAGGTGCAGCATGTCTGATTCTCCCCGGTTCAGCTTGCGACGCGCCGGCCGCGCCAGCCGTCAATCGAGTAGATGACGAGCGCCGTCCAGATGCAGGCAAACGTAATGAGATGCGCCTCGGTCAAGGGCTCGCCATAGACGAACACGGCGAGCACGAAATGGCCCGACGGGCCGATGTACTGCAGCAATCCGATGGTGCTGAGACTGAGGCGCTGCGCCGCCTCGTTGAAGAACAGCAGCGGCAACACCGTCGCGACGCCGGCAAGCGGCAGCAGGAGCTGGATCGACAGGTCGCGCGCCGGCAGTGCGGCGCTGGCGTCGGTCGACAGCCATGCCAGGTATCCGATGCCGAAGGGCAACACGATGAGCGCCTCGGCGGTCAGGCCCTCCAGCGCGCCCACCGGCACCACCTTGCGGATGAGGCCGTAGATGCCGAAGTTGAGCGCGAGGCACAGCGCGATCCACGGCAGATGGCCGAGATGCCAGGTCAGGTTGGCGACGCCGATGGCGGCCAGCGCGACCGCGACCCACTGCCACGGACGCAGCCGCTCGGACAGGAAGACCAGGCCGAGCATGACGTAGAACAGCGGATTGATGTAGTAGCCGAGGCTGGTGTCGATCAGGCGGTCGGTGTTGATCGCCCAGATGTAGACCAGCCAGTTGGCGGCCAGCAGGGCGCTCGTCACGCAGAATATGGCGCGGCGCCGGCGGTCGGCGAAGATCGCCCATACCGATGCCCAGCGCGCCGCCGTGCGCAACAGCAGGGCGCAGAGCACGGCCGACCAGACGATGCGATGGGCGAGCGTCTCGAAGGCGGGGACGCTCTGGATCAGCTTGAAGTAGACGGGAACGCCGGCCCACAGACTGAAGGCCGCGATGCCATAGGCCAAGCCGACCGTGGACTGATCGCCGGCTCCAGAGCTGTTTGGCGCGGGGCCGGGTTCGCTCGCTTGCGCCAACCAACTCCTCATGAAGCGCTGGGGGCATAGAGCGGGCGCCGCATTCGCCTGGTTGCCATGAGGCAGGTGGGGGGTGACCTGCCTGGAGGGAAGCCGGCAGGGAATATCCGGCTGGGCTCAATGAATGCGGCGCCCGACTCTATCCCGGCCGTTCTAGGCACGCCAGAACGGCTTGGCTGCTTCCTGCAAGATGTCGGCCCGCGACAGGCCGAGATCGCGCAGCTCGTGGTCGGCCATGGTGGACAGGTACTGCCGTTCGGCGGCGCGCTCCTGCCAGAGCAGCAGACGCGCCACGAGGGCGCTGATGAACCCGCCCGTGCCGCGGGCGACGTGGCGGCCGTGGAGTGCGATGATCTTGGTGGTCATGTCATATCTCCCGTGCAGATCGTTGCGTAGCGCGACCGCGTGCGACCGAGGTCGTCCGCCGTGAAGGCGATGCCGAAATCGGCCCGCGTCATGCCGATGTCGCGCAGCGTGTGATCGCTGAGTTCGGCCATGCGGTGGCGCTCGAAGGCACGCTCCTGCCAAGCAAGCAGGGCGCCGAACATCCGGCTCAGCAGTCCAGTCCGAATCGGGGTCCAGCTTTCACAGGTGGCTGCCCAACCGGCATGGGGGCCGGGCCGCGGGGCGCCGGTCAGGGTGAAACTCATAGTCGGATCTCCAATTTTTCCTGGTGTGAGCAGGGCTTGATCGGGCCGACCAAGCTCTTTGTTGGACAGATAGTTATGTTGAATTCGGGGGTGCGACAAACGATCTTTCTTGCTAATTCGCATAAGCAAAAATAATCTGATTGGATGGCTGCAAGGCTGCCCCCCCCTGAATGCGCTGCGCGTTTTCGAGGCGGCGGCGCGCCATCTCAGCTTTACGCGCGCCGCGCAGGAGCTGAACGTGACCCAGGCGGCGGTCAGCCACCAGGTCAAGGCGCTTGAAGACTGGCTGGGACTGAAGCTGTTCCGCCGGCTCAATCGCTCTCTGCTTCTGACCGATGCCGGCCAAGCCTATCTGCCGACCGTGCGCGATGGCTTCCAGCGCCTGATCGACGGCACCGACCGGTTGCGCCGGCTGGAGCGCGGCGGCGTGCTCACCGTGACTGCGGTGGCGTCGTTCGTGGCCAAGTGGCTGATGCCGCGGCTCGGTCGTTTTCGCCAGCGCCATCCCGACCTCGACGTGCGCATGGTCGATTTCTCGCGCGAGGATATCGACATGGGCATCCGCTACGGCGGCGGCGGATGGCCGGGTCTGCGCATCGACCACCTGCTGTCGGAGGATGTGTTCCCGGTGTGCAGCCCGCGTCTGCTCGAGGGCATGCATCCGCTCACCCGCCCGGACGATCTGCGCCATCACACGCTGTTGCATGACGACATGCGCGAAGACTGGCGCATGTGGCTGATGGCGGCTGGCGTCGAGGGCGTCGACCCGACCCGCGGACCGGGCTTCTCTCAGTCGAGCATGGTCGTGCAAGCCGCCATCGAGGGCATGGGCGTGGCGCTCGGACGCTCGGTTCTGGTCGCCGAGGACCTCGCGGCGGGCCGCCTGGTCAAGCCGTTCGACGTCAGCCTGCCGACCCGCTACGGCTACTACGTCGTCTGTCCGCCGACGACGGCCGACCGGCCGAAGATCACCGCGTTTCGCGAATGGCTGCTCGAAGAGGCGCGCGACACCGCGAAGATGTAGGCTGGATCGTGATCCCTCCGCGTTGAATCGCGACGCGATCCGGTGTGGGGCGTGACAATCACGATCCCTCCTGTAGAAGTCGGGGGCGATTCACGTTTCTCATTGAAACGCTGCTTCGATGAGAAACGATCGCCCCCTTAGGAACTGGCGCTTCTTGGCGCCTGGCCCACGGCCAGGTCTTCCCACAACATGACGCGATTGCGGCCGCCGGCCTTGGCAGCATAGAGCGCCTTGTCGGCGTGTTCGAGGATCGTTGCCAGCGACGTCTCGCGCTCGATCGCGGCGACGCCGAACGAGCAGGACAGCCGGACGTTGCGCGTATCATCCAGGTTGATCGTGGTCTCCGACAGGTTCTGGCGCAGCCGGTCGATCACCGGGCGCGCCTGGAAGGAATCGGTGCCCGGCAGACAGAACAGGAACTCCTCGCCGCCGTAACGGAACACGCTGTCATAGGGCCTGAGGTGGCTCTGGAAGAAAATCGCGATCTCGGCAAGCACCCGATCGCCCGCGCGGTGGCCGAGCCGGTCGTTGACCTGCTTGAAATGATCGATGTCGGCGATCACCAGCGCACAGGGCTGACGCGTGCGCACGGCGCGTTCGTGCTCGCGCTCGAGCTCGGCCATCATGGTCTGCCGATTGCGCACACCGGTCAGCGGGTCGAGATCCGACAGCGCGGCGCGGAACGCCTTCTCCAGCCGGCGGACCTGGCTGTTGAACGCATTGATCTTGTCGATCAGCGCATCGTACTCCTCGGCGGGAACACGATCGTCCTGCCAGGCGCGCTGGGCGAGCCAGCGCGCGTTGTCATGCATGGTCCGGTGCAGCTCGTCGAGCGTGCGGAATGCATTCTGGCCGATGATCGGATCCTCCTGGTGCAGGTCGAGCCAGGCGCCGAACCGGCACAGATAGTGCGCGTTCTCGGAAACCACGTCGCGCGGCGGCGCCAGCTTGCACACCGCCGAGCGGTGCCAGCGCTGCGCCCAGGCGATGTGGTCGGCGACGGCGTCTTCCAGCTCCGCCAGCACCGCCATGACCTCTTCGCGCGACGGCCCCGCGGCGATCGCCGCCGGCGCCGCGGCCTTGCCCGATTCCTGAACCATGCCGCCCCGTTTCGGACCGCCCGGCTGATCACACTGCTAATTCATCGCGAAAGCAAGGCATCCCCATGTTGCATAAATGCAACTAATCACGCTGCATTGCACAATACGCGGCTGTCGAACCTTGAAATGGCTCGGAACAGGGCCTAATTTGTGCATCGCAACATGAGCGGCCCGATCTGTTGCCTAGCCTTTTCGGGCGTTTCCTCCCTAAACTTGGGCCGCGGCAACGCGGCCCTTTTTTTGCGCTGCACCAGGAGGGGCGATGCCCATTACCTATGGCGAGTTCGAAAAGGTCGACATCCGGGTCGGCACGATCACCGAGGTCGAGCCGTTTCCCGAGGCGCGCAAGCCGGCCTACAAGCTGCGCGTTGATTTCGGGCCGGCGATCGGCATCAAGCGCAGCTCCGCGCAGGTGACCATCCACTACACGCCCGCCGACCTGCTCGGCCGCAAGGTCGCAGCCGTGGTCAATTTTCCGCCCAAGCAGATCGGCCCGATGATTTCGGAAGTGCTGGTGCTGGGATTTCCCGACGCCAATGGCGCCGTCGTGCTCGTCGGCGTCGATCGCGATGTGCCGAACGGCGGCAAACTGTTCTAGAAACCCAGTTTGAACGCCATCCGATCGCCGAGCCGATCCAGCCGCCCCGGAGCGCCGCGGATGTTGCGGTGGCGGTAGCTCGCGCGCTTGGCGGTGATGCGCAGGTGATCGTGATTGCGCATCCAGGCATCGACGCGTCGCTCGAATAGATTGTCGGCGAAGGCCGGATAGCGCGCCGAGGCAGGGTGGTCCTCGCCGTAGATCGGCGCGCGGAAATCGGCCGTCCGCACCAGGTAGCATTGATCGGAGAAGCCCTGACCGGTGAAGAACCCGTCATCCTCGGCGACCGACTCCGCGCGCGCTTCGTCGATGCGCCCGTTCCAGAGCGGGTTGGCGACCTTGATGCGGCGATCGGCGGTCATGCGCTGGATCGCCGAATCGATCCACCCCGGGCCGCGCGGCGGCATGGTATCGCCGGCAAAATGCAGCAGGAAATCGGTCGGGCAGAGATAGAGTGCCACCAGCTCGGCGATCGAATAGACATAGCCGCGGCCGAAGGATTCGGCCGTGACCTGGAAAAAGTCGAGGGCGGCGCGGGCATGGTCGGCGACCAGAACGAACTCGGTCAGCACGCCGCGCCGCACCAGGAGCTCGGCCGCGGCGATCACGGGGGCGGTGTCGTCGACATTGTTGATGTGGACGACGCGCCGCGCGAAGGGATAGCGGCATCGCCCGACCATGCGCTCGATGCGGTGCGTCAGCAGGAGCGCCTGCCAGTCCTCCCGCCAAACCTTGGTCTCGAATGTGACGGTCGTCATGCGCGCGCCATCAACGGGCCGGCGAACGGGCGCGCAGAATGTAGCGGTAGATGAACAGATCGCGAAAACGGCCGAACGTGACCATGTTCCAGAACTGGCGGTTGCGCTTGCCGTCCAATCCGTCGGGCGCGACCGCATCGATCGTCAGGCCGGCGCTGCGCATCAGGTGTTCGATGGTCTCCCAGGTGAAGAAACGCAGATGGGTGCGGTCCATGATGCCGTCGTCGCGATAGGTCCACCGTCCGGACAGCACGAGCGGCAGGACGACCTTGTAGAACCGCAGGTTGGGAATCGAGGCGATGACCGCGCCGCCCGGCCGCACCAGACGCGATAGGCGCGCCAACGCCGCCCAGGGATCGACGAGATGCTCGATCACGTCCAGGCACAGCAGCACGTCGATCGAGCCAGGTGTGAGACCGAGCTCGCACCGCTCGACATCGCCGACGACGAGATGGTCGAGCGAGCCGCGGGCGGCATCGGCCGCTTCGCCGTGCGTCTCGATGCCGGCGGCCCAGGCGCACAAGCCGCGTTCGCGCAGCAGGCGGATGGTGGCGCCCGTGCCGCAGCCCAGTTCGAGCACGCGCGCGCCGCGCATCTCCGCGGGCCACACGGCAAGGATGTCGGCGCGCGCATTGCCGTGTGGCCGGCGGAGTTGCCGGTCATCGCGCGACCCGATCGTCGAAGCCGGTTGTCGCCAGCGCCGGCTCGCCGCGCAGATAGGCGAGAGTGCCGGCGAAGCGCGCCCCGTCGCGCCGCCGCTTGGCGGTCTGGAAGGTCATGGCGTAGAGCACGGCCTTGAGGCCGTAAAGGGCAAGCCTGATCAGGCCGAAGCGTCGCCCGGCCGCCGCGCCGCGATGCTTGCCTTCCATGTAGGCGCGCGACCAGGCGAGATGCCAGAACCTCAGGCGGTCGAGCGCGGGGCTCGCGGGCGACGATCCACCGCTGATGTGACGCGCGCTGGCCGACGGCGCGACGATCAGGCTCCATCCGGCGCGTCGAAGCCGAAGGCACAGATCGTCGTCCTCGCAATAGAGAAAGATGGCGGGATCGAAGCCGCCGGTCTCCGCGATCGCCGACATACGGAGCAGCATGACCGCGCCGGCGACGTAGTCGATGCAGCAATCGCCGTCGGGCGGTGGCAGACCGTCGGGACCTTCGTGACGGTCGGCCAGCACCGGCCGCCGGCCGAACTCGACCGTGCCGGCGGGCGTCGTGATGCGCGGTCCGATCATCGCCGCACGAGGATAGCGGTCGGCGGCCGCTACCAGTTCCTCGACCGCGCCGGGTTCGATCACGGCGTCGGGATTGACGATCAGCACGAATTCCGTGGCGATCTGGGCCAGCGCCTGATTGCAGGCGCGGCCGAAGCCGACATTGGCCCGATTGCGGATGAGACTTGCGGTTGGTAGGGTTCGCGCGACGGCATCGGCAGTTTCGTCGAGGCTGGCGTTGTCGACGATGATGACGCGGGCGGCGCGGGTCAGCGCGCTGAGACAGTCGGCGATCACCGCTGCGCTGTCGTGAGCGACGACGACGGCTGACAGCCTCGGCCAGGGATCGCAATCGGGCATCGTCAGGTGGCGGCACCAGGTGAAGCAGTGACGCGCGGCCGCGCTGGCCGTCAATCTAGTCGCGCCAGATGAGAGCAGCAAGCCGGCGCGACCAGCAAGCTGCCGCGACCGGCGCCGCGGGGTGCGGATGACATGAGTGGCGGCACTGGCATCTCTCCAGACACTGGCATCTCCCCGGGCGTCTCCTACGTCGTCACGGTCTACAACAAGGCTCAGTTTCTGCCGGCGACCGTCGCCGCCTTGCTCAGCCAGGAAGGCGATTTCGCCCGCGAGTTCATCTTCGTCGACGACGGCTCGACCGACGGCTCCGCGGAGTTGCTGGCCGGGCTCACGCGCGGCGTCTCCGACGTGACGATTGTCCGGCAGGCGAACGGCGGACCGGCGGCGGCGACCAATGCGGGGCTCGCCCGCGCGCGGCTCGACTACATCAAGCCGGTCGACGGCGATGATCGCCTGCCGCCACCGGCGACGCGCTGGCTGCTCGAGGCGTGCACGCGCACGGGCGCCGGCGTCGCCTTCGGCGAGACGGTCAACGGCGATGCCGCGCCAAGCGAGCCGGCCGACGCGGCGATCTCGCTGCTCGCCGATCCGCTCGGCTTCCTGCTGCGCCGCGCGCATTTCGGGCCGAGCGCCATCCTGGTGCGCCGCGACCTGTTCGCCGCTGTTGGCGGCTGCGAGGAATCGATCTTCGTGCAGGACTATCTCATGCTGCTGCGCCTGGCGCGGCGCGCGGCATTCGTGCGCGTCGACGGCACGGTCTGCCTGGCCCCGGTCGACGTGCCGGGCCGGATCACCGAGAACCAGGCGCAGATCCTGCACGATCTCAACGCCGCGCTCGCGCGCTTCTGCGCGGAGACGCCCGGCCTCGCCTGGTCGGTCAAGCGCACGGCGCTGCGCCGCGCCGCGTTCCGCGCCTGGCACTGGGCGCGCCGGCGCGCCGGCGCGGGCATCGGCTCGCCGTCGTTCTGGCTCGCGGCTGCGAGCCTGTTGCCGGCGCTGTGGCCCGGGCCTTGGCCCTACGCGCCGATGCTGTCCGCGACCTGCGCGCCGTTCAGGAAGTTTGCCAGCATTCGCGTGCCCATCGGCAAGACAAGGCAGAGCTAGACCGGCAGGCGAACGCGCGCGCGCACCCCGCCGAGCGGCGAGCGCTCGAGCGTCACGTCGCCGCCGTGGCCGCGCATGATGTCGCGCGCGATGGTCAGGCCGAGGCCGGTGCCGCCGGTCGCGGCGTTGCGCGAGGCGTCGAGGCGCCGGAACGGCTTGAACATCTCCTCGCGGCGATCCTCCGGGATGCCCGGACCGTCGTCGTCGATGTCGATCTCGACCATGTGATCGATGCGCTGGGCGCTGACGATCACGCGGTCGGCGTAACGGCAGGCATTGTCGATCAGGTTGGAGATCACCCGCTTCATCGCCGTCGGCCGCGCTTCGACCGTGCCCGGATCGTCGATCCGAGCGGTGATCATGAAGCCGCCGCGCCGCGAGTGGGTGACGACGTCCTGGACGAGGCGCCCGATGTCGGTCGGTTGCGGCGGCTCGGTGCCTTCGCCGCGCGCGAAGGCGAGGTAGCCGTCGACCATGCGTTCCATGTCGGCGACGTCGCCGCGCAGCGCCTGGATCTCCGGACTGTTGCCGAGCATGGCGAGCTCGAGCTTCATGCGGGTCAGCGGCGTGCGCAGATCGTGGCTGACGCCGGCCAGCATCTCCGTGCGCTGGCTGATCTGGCGCTGGATGCGCTCGCGCATCAGGATGAAGGCCTGGGCCGCCTGGCGCACCTCGGTGGCGCCCTCGGGGCGGAAATTGGGCACGTCGCGGCCCTTGCCGAAGCTGTCGGCGGCGGCCGCCAGCCGCCGGATCGGCCGGATCTGGTTGCGCAGGAAGACGACGGCGACGGCGAACAGCACCAGCGAGGTGCCGACCATCCACATCAGCAGAATGTATGTGGTCGGGCTGAACAGCCGCTTGCGCGAGGTGAAGACGTTGAGCACGCCGTGCTGCAGCTGCACGTTGATCTCGATGTCGCGGTCGCGTGCGCTGGCCTGCAGGCGGAACGGCCGGTTGACCCGCTCGTCGAGCGCGCGCATCAGCGGCGGCTCGAGCACGCTATCGATATGCGAGGGTTCGTTCGGCAGGATGGCGCCGTCGGCCAGCGTCACGCGCATGTCGAGATGGCGGTAGGCCATGTCGAACAGCTGGTCGACCTCCTCCTCGGCGGCGATCATGGCCAGCGAATCGATGATGAAGGCGATGTCGCCGGCGATCGCGGCCGCCTGGCGGCGCGTGATCGCATCGAAGTGGCGGTCGAAGAACACGTAGCTGGTGACGACCTGGAGCAGGATCAGCGGCATGATCAGGATCAGCAGCGACCGCCCGAACAGTGTGCGCGGCAGGAGACGCTTGAGGATGTCCGCCACCGGGCCGTCCACGTCAGTCGCTCCTCAGCATGTAGCCTTTGCCGCGCACGGTGACGAGATAGCGCGGGAAGCGCGGGTCGGGCTCGACCTTGCGGCGCAGCCGCGTCATCTGGACGTCGACGGCGCGTGCGGCCTCCTCGCGTTCGTCGCTGGCCTCCTGGCGTGCAACCGCATTGTTGGCATTGCGCGCGAGCAGCGCGAGCAATGCCGTCTCCGACGAGGTCAGACGGATGCGCCCCTCGGCGCCATAGAGCTCCTCGCGCTTGAGGTCGAAGCGAAAGGGTCCGAAGCGGATTTCGGGCGCGGCCGGCACGGCGCTCGGCGCCCGGCGCAGGATGGCGTTGATGCGCAGGACCAGCTCGCGCGCCTCGAACGGCTTGACCACGTAGTCGTCGGCGCCGCGCTCCAGGCCCGATATGCGGTCATCCGCTTCGCCCATGGCGGTCAGCAGCAGGATCGGCACGTCGCTGGTGCGGCGGATGTCCTCGGTCAGGTCGAGGCCGTTCTCGCCGGGCATCATCACGTCGAGCACGAGCATGTCGAAGGCGACCGAGCCCATATGCGCCCGCGCGGTCGCCGCGTCGGGCGCCGCCGTCGTGCGGAATCCCTGCTCGACGAGATACTTGCGCAGCAGATCGCGCAGCCGCGCATCGTCCTCGACGATCAGGATGTGAGGCGCCTCGCCGCTCATGGCGGCATCCTACCAGAAATCGCCGCACGCTGCTGGCCGACGGCTGATTCAGCCCCGAGATGCGTCAGCGGTGACGGATGGCGGCCAGCGCGGCGACCGCCGAGGCGAAGCGCTTGCGATCGGCCTCGTTGATGATGCCGAGCATGACCCTGCGGAAACCGTCGACCGCTTCGGCGCCCGCCTCGCGATAGGCGCGCGCGATGCGCTGGCGCTGCTCGTTCGACAGCTGGCGCTCGAGGTCGACGCCCTTCTGCGTCAGCTCGAGCAGGCGCTGGCGCCGGTCGCGCGGTCCGGTCTTCTGGCGGATGAAGCCGTCGCGCACGAGCTGTCCCAGCACGCGCGACAGACTCTGCTTGGTGATGCGGAGAATGCCGAGCAGGTCGCTGACCGTCATGCCCGGGTGCCGCCCGACGAAATAGATGACGCGGTGGTGGGCGCGCCCGAAGCCGAACTTCTCCAGGATCGCGTCCGGCTCGGCCGTGAAATCGCGATAGGCGAAATACAGCATCTCGATGGCCTGGCGCAGGTCGTCATCGCGCAGGAACAGCGGATTGGCGAGGGTTTTTATGTCAGCCATATTGACATATATGCCGCAGGGGTGGTACCTGATGCAACCCGTTTCGGAACTATAGATGGCGCGCGCCCCTTGTTGTGCAAGCATGGGGGACGCGCAAAGAGCGAAGGAGCGCGCGATGGCTGATCTCATTCCGTTCGACGATCGGGACGGTCAGATCTGGTACAACGGCAAGCTGATCCCGTGGCGCGACGCCAAGGTCCATGTCCTGACCCATGGCCTCCACTATGCAAGCTGCGTCTTCGAGGGCGAGCGCGCCTATGGCGGCAAGATCTTCAAGAGCCGCGAGCACAGCGAGCGCCTGCTCAACTCCGCGAAGATCCTCGACTTCACGATACCCTACACGGCCGAGCAGATCGACCAGGCCAAGGCCGACACGCTCAAGGCCAACGGGCTGACCGACGCCTATGTCCGGCCGATCGCGTGGCGCGGCAGCGACATGATGGGCGTCTCCGCCCAGCACAACAAGATCCACGTCGCCGTCGCGGTCTGGCAGTGGCCGTCCTACTTCTCGCCCGAGCTGCGCGCCAAGGGCATCAAGCTGACCATGGCGAAGTACCGCCGTCCGTCGCCCGAGACGGCGCCGACCGCGTCGAAGGCGGCCGGTCTTTACATGATCTGCACGATCTCCAAGCACGCGGCCGAACGCGACGGCTTCCAGGATGCGCTCATGCTCGACTGGCGCGGCCAGATCGCCGAGGCGACCGGCGCCAACGTGTTCTTCGTCATGAATGGCGAGCTGCACACGCCAAAGCCCGACTGTTTCCTCGACGGCATCACGCGCCGCACCGTGATCGGCCTGGCGCGCGACCGCCAGCTCAAGGTCGTCGAGCGCGCGATCATGCCGGACGAGATGAGCACGGCGACCGAGTGCTTCCTGACCGGAACGGCGGCCGAGATCACGCCGGTCGGCGAGATCGCCCAGTACAAGTTCACGCCGGGCAAGATCACGCACCAGCTGTGGGACGATTTCCAGCGCGCGACCAAGGCCTGATCGCGAAAGTCTGATCGCTTGCCGACAGGGCGGCGGCGTCACTCCGCCGCCTTCGGATCCTTGGTCCAGCGCCGGGCCGCCGCGTCGTCGCTGTCACGCGCCTCGACCCAGCGCTCGCCGGACGCGGTCTCCTCGAGCTTCCAGAACGGCGCCTTGGTCTTGAGCCAGTCCATCAGGAAGCGGCACGCATCGAAGGCGGCGTCGCGGTGGCGGGACGCGCAGGCGACCAGCACGATGCGCTCGCCCGGCTCCATGCGGCCGTAGCGGTGGATGATGAGACTCGCGTCGAGCTGCCAGCGCCGATGCGCCTCGGCCTCGATGTTCGCCAGCATCTTCTCGGTCATGCCCGGATAGTGCTCGAGCGTCATGGCCGCAACGCCATCCTCCTGTGGGTCATGCAGGTCGCGCACCAGCCCGACGAAGGAGGCGAGCCCGCCGATGGTGCGGTTGCCGCGCGTCAGCTTGTCGAGCTCGACGCCGACATCGAAATCCTCGCGTTGCACGCGGATCATCGTCAACCTCCCGTCACCGGCGGGAACAGAGCAACTTCGTCGCTGGCCTTGACCGGCGCGTCGAGCCGCGCGAATTCCTGGTTGACCGCGACGCGCACCAGCGCCGGGTTCGCCAGCGCCGCGGCGTAGCCGGGTCCGCGTCCTTTGAGCCAGTCGACCAGCCCGCCGACCGTCGTCACGCCGTCCGGCAGGTCGACCGTCTCCTCGGCGCGGCCGACCCGCTGGCGCAGCCAGGCGAAGTAGAGAATCTTCACAGCCGCACCTCGCTGAACGGCAGGAAATCGACGAGGCTGCCCTCGGCGAGCTGGGTCATGTGCTCGGGCAGTTCGACCAGACCGTCCGACTGGACCATGGAGCTGAGGATGCCCGCGCCGTCGCGCGCGAACTTATGGGCCACCGGGATGCCGTCGCTGCCCGGCGTCAGCCGCGCGCGGACATATTCGCGGCGCTCGGCCTTCTTGCGGTAGTCGAAGCCGGCGCGCACCTGGAAATGATGGGGCTGGACCTGCGCCGCGCCGGCGAGCCGAAGCAGCAGCGGCCGCGCGACGCTGAGGAATGTCACCATCACGGCGACCGGATTGCCGGGCAGCCCGATGAACGGCACGCGTTCGATCTGTCCGAGTGCCACGGGACGCCCCGGCTTGATCGCGAGGCGCCAGAAATGCAGCTTGCCGAGCCGCTCGACCGCGGCCTTGACGTGGTCTTCCTCGCCGCCCGACACGCCGCCCGAGGTGACGATGGCGTCGTGGCGGCGCGCCGCCTCGCCGAGCGTATCGGCGATCGCGTCGAGCCGATCGGGCAGGATGCCGAGATCGGTGACCGCGGCGCCCAGCCCGTCGAGCAGGGCTGCGATGGTGATGCGGTTCGAATCGTAGATGCAGCCGGCCGGCAGCGATGTGCCGGGTTCGCGCACCTCGTCGCCGGTCGAGAAGACGGCGATGCGCAGCGGACGAAAGACGGCAATCCTGGTCAGCCCGAGCGCGGCGGCCAGTCCGATGTCCTGCGGCCGGAGGCGCTGGCCGCGATTGAGCACGACCTCGCCCGCGCGCACATCTTCGCCGGAGCGGCGGCGGTTGGCGCCGCGCTTGATGCCCGGCCGCAGCACGACATGACCGAGCGAGGGCCCGCCTGCGCCCGACATTGGCTCGGCGCGGCAATCCTCCTGCATCATGACCGTGTCGGGGCCCTCGGGCATGAGCGCGCCGGTGAAGATGCGGATCGCCTCGCCGCGGCGCGCCGTGCGCCCAAGCGGATGGCCGGCGGCAACCCGGCCGGTCACCGGCAGCCGCGTCTCGGCGTCCGGCTTGAGATCTTCGAAGAACACCGCATAGCCGTCGACCGCCGAGTTGTCATGCTGCGGCACGCTGAGCGGTGCCACGACGTCGTCGGCGAGGAAGCGGTCGCGGGCCAGGCGCAGCGCAACGTGCTCGGCCTCGGCGACCGGCGCCACGACGCGCAGCAGCTGGCCGACCGCATCGGCCGCCGGCATGAGCTTGCCGCCGAAGGCAAAGCAGTCGTCGCTCAGCTGGGCCATCAGGCCGCCTTCTCGAGCTGGCAATGGCGCAGGATGAACTGCGCGATGCCTTCGACGTCGTTGAGGTCGAGATTGGGGCGGTCACGGCCGCCCCCGATGGGACCGATCGGAACGTCCGAGGCGACCGCGACGATGTAGGGATCGCCGGGCGCCATCAGAGGCTTGCCATTGGCATGGCGGTAGATTTCCAGCTTGTCGTGGGCGTGCGCCTTGAAGCCTTCGACGATCAGCAGGTCGACCGGCGTCATGTGTCGCACCAGGTCCTCCAGGCGCGCCTCCGGCATGCCACGGTTCTCGTGCATCAGCGCCCAGCGATTGGCCGAGCTGACCAGCACCTCGGTCGCGCCCGCCTCGCGGTGCGCGAAGCTGTCCTTGCCGCGCTGATCGACATCGAAGCCGTGATGCGCGTGCTTCATGGTCGAGACCCGCACGCCGCGCCGGATCAGCAGGGGCAGCAGCTTGACCACCAGCGTGGTCTTGCCGCTGCCGCTCCAGCCGGCCAGTCCAAACAGCTTCATGGCCCGAACAGCTTCACGGCGCGTTCTGGCGGGTGCGGGGCGAGGACAGGACGCGGATCAGCCGGCCGGGCGCGCCGGCTCCACGCGCTTGACCGGGGCGGTCAGCGACGGCGCCGGCCGCTCCGGCTCGCGCTCGCCGGCAATATGGCGCAGCCCTGCAATCAAATAGTCGTAGCCGGTGATCAGCGTCAGGCCGGCGGCGATCCACAGGCCGATCTCGCCGATCATGAGGGTCGGAATGAAAGGCGGGCCGGCCTCACCCACCACCAGGAAGCCGATGGCGGTCATCTGGATCGCGGTCTTCCATTTGGCCAGCCGGCTGACCGGCACGCGCAGGCGCACACCGGCCAGGAACTCGCGCAGTCCTGAGACCAGGATCTCCCGGCACAGGATGACCAGGGCCGGCAGGATGGTCAGCCCGCCCAGCTGATCCATGGCGACCAGCATGAACAGCGTGGAGGCGACCAGCAGCTTGTCGGCGATCGGGTCGAGGAATCTTCCGAGATCGGAATCCTGGCGCCACATGCGAGCGATATAGCCGTCGAAATAGTCGGTGATGCACGCCACCGTGAACAGCGCGCAGGCGATCCAGCGCGCCGGCGCGCCGCCGACGAAAAACAGCGCGACCAGCACCGGGATGACCGCGATGCGCGACAGGGTGAGCAGATTGGGCAGGCTGGTGATCATGCCGGCGTTCGCCGTTCGCGGCAAAAAAGCGATATCATTTTACCTGTTCTACCCTTCCTCGTGGAAGTGCTCATAGACCTTTTTCGCGACCGTCTTGCTAATGCCGGGGACACGCTCCAAATCTAGGAGTCCGGCCTGGCCGACCGCCTTGGCCGTGCCGAAATGCAGCAGCAGCGCCTTCTTGCGCGCGGCGCCGATGCCGGCGATCTCGTCGAGCGCCGAGCGGGCCATGGCCTTGGTGCGGCGTGCCCGGTGCGTCTCGATCGCGAATCGGTGCGCTTCGTCGCGCAGGCGCTGCAGGTAGAACAGCACCGGATCGTTCGGTTCGAGCGCAAACGGCTCGCGACCTGCCATGAAGAAACGCTCGCGCCCGGCATTTCGATCCGGTCCCTTGGCGATCGAGGTGACGGCAATGTCGGTGATGCCGAGCTCGGCCAGCACGGACTGCGCGATGTTGAGCTGCCCTTGGCCGCCATCGATCAGGACCAGATCAGGCCACGAGCCGCTGGTGCGCTCCGGATCCTCCTTGAGCGCGCGTTGGAAGCGCCGCGTCAGGACCTGGCGCATCATGGCGTAGTCGTCGCCGGGTGCGATCGCGGCGTCGGCGTCGAGCGGCGCCTGGGTTCCCAATCCGGTCGCCGCATCGGCTGCACCGCCCGACGGCACGCTCGTGACGGCGGCCTCAGAGTCGACGGGCGCCGGAGCTTCGGAGCGCTCGCCAATGCGGATATTGAACTTGCGATAGGCGTTTTTCACGTAGCCCTCGGGGCCGGTCACGATCATGGTTCCGACCGCATTGGTGCCGCCGACATGGCTGTTGTCGTAGACCTCGATGCGCGTCGGCGCGCTGTCCAGGCCAAACGCCACGGCCACCCCGTCGAGCAGCCGGCGCTGCGAGGCGCTCTCGGCGAGGCGCCGGCCGAGCGCCAGGCGCGCATTGGCGAGCGCGTGGTCGACCAGCTTGCGCTTCGAACCGCGCTGCGGCCGCAGCAATTCGACGGTGTGAGCGGCGCGCACGGCGAGCGCCTCGGCGATCAGCGCCTGCTCGGTCGGCTCGTGGCTGATCAGCACGAGCTTGGGCGGCGCCTTGTTGTCATAGAACTGGCCGAGGAACGAGGCAAGCACGTCGGCGGCCGGCAGGCCGCGCTCGTGGCTCGGGAAATATGCGCGGTTGCCGTAGTTGTGGCCGCTGCGGAAGAAGAACACCTGGATGCAGGTTTGCCCGGCCTCCTCGGCGAGCGCCACCACGTCGGCGTCGGTCAGGCCCTCGACGTTGATGTCCTGATGCGACTGGATGTGGGCCAGCGCCCGCAGCCGGTCGCGGTAGCGCGCCGCCGTCTCGAAATCGAGCGCTTCGCTCGCGCGCTGCATGCTGTGCGCGAATTCCTCCTGGACCTCGCGGCTGCGGCCCGTGAGGAAGTCGCGCGCCTGGCGCACCTGGGCCGCATAGGCCTCGCGGTCGACGCGACCGACGCAGGGCGCGGTGCAGCGTTTGATCTGATACTGCAGGCAGGGCCGCGTGCGCACGGCAAACACCGTATCGGCGCAGGGGCGCAGCAGAAAGGCGCGCTGCAGGGCCGTGATGGTCTGGTTGACGGCGCCCGCCGATGCGAACGGGCCGAAATAGTCGCCCTTGCGGTTGCGCGCGCCGCGATGCTTGGTGATGCGCGGAAAATCGTGATCGGCGGTGACGAGGATGAAGGGGAACGACTTGTCGTCACGCAGCAGCACGTTGTAGCGCGGCATCAGCCGCTTGATCAGGTTGCTCTCGAGCAGCAGCGCCTCGACCTCGGTGTGCGTGGCGACGACTTCCATACTGGCCGTCTCGGCCACCATGCGTTTGAGGCGCACCGACAGCTTCGCCGCCTGCGCGTAGTTCGACACTCGCTTCTTGAGATTGCGCGCCTTGCCGACGTAGAGCGCATCGCCGTCGGCGTTGAGCATGCGATAGACGCCGGGCGTGCCGGGCAGCGTCTTGAGCGCCGCTTCGATCACGGTGATGCCGCGCGCGAGGCTCGCCGCCGGGCGCTTGCCGCGCGGCGTCGCTGCCGGGTCGGCGCTCTCGCCGCGCTCGAATTCGTCGGAACTCATTGCTGCCATTCTGAGGGCCCCTGCCTCACCGTCAATGACGCCCGATCAACCGTTTGCCGCCCGTCGGGGGCGCATAAACGCAAGGGTGGCCTCGGGGTTCCTACGGATATCCACGATTTTTGTGGACAAGTCTGTTGAAAACCCAAGGTCCAGCCGAGCGACCGCAAGCCAAACTCTGTGTTTTATCGCTTTGCACAAAAAATGTGCATTCTTCTTAAGTGACTGATATTACGTTGATAAATCCGGTAGTGACGTCAAGAAATCGTCACGAAATGGCAAAAACCAAGGCGTTGTGCGGCTTTCAGGCGTCTCGCGCCTCGCTGTGCAAAACTTAACAGCCCCGGGCCGCCGGTCATCTTTGCGGCGGCTTGCCGGGGGCGGTTTGGCTCAATTCCTCGGATTTTGGCGGCTGATCTCGACGCCGACGCTCGCGACGTCCTCGAAAACGTCGAGCTTCTCGACCCGGACCTGGGCGCGCCGGACCCGGCGGTCGCCCAAGCAGATTTCGGCAATCCGCTCGGCCAGGGTCTCGACCAGGTTGACGTGGCGCTGTCCGACCAAAGCGCGCACCTTGACCACGATGTCCTCGTAGCAGACGACGTCAGCCAACCGATCTTCCGCGACGCCGGCACCTTCCTCGACATCGAGGTCGAGGTTGATGCGCACGCGCTGGCGCCGCCCCTTCTCGTGCGGATGCACGCCGATCTCGCCGGTGACGATCAGATCGCGGACGAACAGCCGGCGCATGACGGGCTGCACGGATTCACCCGCGGCGCGTGGCGGAAAGGCGGCGACCGAACTCATGTCGAACTCCGGGGGGACAGTCGCGTCAGCCCTACTCCAGTCCATGCGGTGCCGCAAGCGCGCATGGCGACGCATGGTGGTCTCATGGCGTCATGGGCCAATGTCATTCCGCAAGCACCTGTCCGCGCTTGGGCGGCGCCCAGCACAGATGCTGGCCGCCATCGAGCGCGATCATCTGGCCGGTCATCGCCGGCGCCGACAGGATGAACAGCACGGCGGCGGCGATCTCCTCGGGTTGCGCGCCGCGGCCGAGCGGCATCGCCTCCCACTGCTGCCGGAACTGCTCGTGCGACTGGTGGGGACTCGGCAGCACGGGACCGGGGCCGATGCCGTTGACGCGGATGCGCGGCGCGAGCGCCAGCGCCATGGTCTGGGTCAAGGTCCACAGCCCCGCCTTGCTCAACGTGTAGGACACGAAATCGTGCGTCAGATTCCAGACCCGCTGGTCGAGGAGATTGATGACGGCGCCTGCGGTGTCGGCCGGCAGCCTGCGCGCCAGCGCCTGGATCAGCACGAAGGGCGCACGCAGATTGGTTTCGATGTGCTGATCCCAGCTGCCGCGCGTCGCGGTCTCGACGGTATCGCGCTCGAATTGCGAAGCATTGTTGACGACCAGCCCGACCGGCCCGAGTGCCGCAACCGCTTTCGCCACGAGTCCGGCCGTGTCCGCCTCGCGCGACAGGTCGGCCTGCACCGCTGCGGCGCGCCCGCCGCCCGAGATGATCTCGGAGGCGAGCGCCTCGGCCTCGGCGCGCGAATTCTGATAATGCACCGCGATTGCCCAGCCTTCGCGGACGAGTGCCAGGACAATGGCGCGGCCGATCCGGTGTGCGGCACCCGTGACCAGTGCCGTCTTGGGGATGGGTTTGAGTTCGGCCATGGCGGCTACCATGGCCCGGGCGCACCGACGGCGCAAGGCGTCGCCACACGCATGGCATGCGCGCAAAACGCAACTTGTCGCGCCGGCCGTCGGCCGTCAGGATCGCGCCGCCCATGAACCAGCCCCTGGCATCCGCGGGCCCAGCGCCGTCGGCGTCCGCCTACGTGCTCCTGCTCGTCGCGCCCATGCTCTTCGCCAGCAACATGCTGGTGGCGCGCTGGCTCGATGGGGGCATCCCGCCGGTCGGCCTGACGATCTGGCGCTGGTCGCTGACCTTGCTTCTGTTGCTGCCGTTCTGCGGCGGCCGCCTGTGGGCGGCGCGCAGGCGGCTGTGGCGCGACTGGCCGGTCCTGCTGCTGCTGGGCGCTCTCGGCATGGGCATCTGCGGCGCGCCGGTGTACATCGCCGGACGGACCACGACGGCGACGAACATGGGCCTCATCTACACCGCGACGCCGGTGCTGATCGTCGTCTTCGCGCGCCTGTTCTGGGGCGAGCCGGTGACGTGGCGCCAGGCCATCGGCATTGCGTTATGTATGGCAGGCGTGGTCATCGTTGTCGTCAGGGGCGAGCTCGCCGTGCTGGCGGAGCTTGCCTTCGCGCCGGGGGATCTATGGATCGTGCTCGCAGCGATCGGTTGGGCCTTCTATTCAGTGCTTCTGCAGCACCGCAACGATGGCCTCGACCTGCTCGTGCGCTTCGCCGCCATCGTGGTCGGCGGCGTGGTCGCCAACGTGCCCTTCTATGTGCTCGAGATGGCGCAGGGCCAGCACATCGCCTTCGATGGCCGCACGCTCGCGATCCTGCTGTTCGTGGCGCTGGTGCCCGGGCTCGGCGCCTTCCTGTCCTATGGCCGCCTGGTCGCCACCATCGGGCCGGGACGCACCGGCCTGCTCATGTACATGATTCCGCTCTACAACGCCGGACTGGCGTGGCTGCTGCTCGGCGAGGGGCTCGCGGCGCACCACGTAATCGGCGCAGCACTCACCTTGCCTGGAATCTATCTCGCAACCAGGACTTCCCCCCTCGCGCCGTCCTCGGGATCAACCTGATCTGCGTGGCGGCTCTGCGGCGCGCCGGCGATCGCGCTGCGCCGCGGTCAGGAACCGCCGCTCGATCGCTTCGATCTGCTCGAGGCCCATGAGCTCGTTGAGCTCCGCGAAGGACGCGGCAAGCTCCGGCCGGTCGGCGATCTCGCCGGATTCGAGCTGCCTGCGCGGGCCGGGCAGGGCTCTCCCTCCGTCAGCGGCGGCGCGCTCCGTCACCTCGCGCGGTAGAGTTCGCGGCGTGCCGCACTGTCAACGTCGCGCGGCGAAGCTGCTCTCTCGCGCGTGCTGGCCATCGTCCGACCGGCGCACTAGATTTGCCGCGCGTTGCACGGCAGGGGACGCAACGCCGAACGGGGAGCGCCACGAATGTCGACTGTCGGAATTATCGGAGCCGGCCTGATCGGCCGCTCCTGGGCCATGGTGTTCGCGCGTGCGGGCTGGTCCGTGCGCATCACCGACACCAGCGAAGCGGCGCGCCGGGCCGCACCCGGCCTGATCAAGACCGCGCTCGGCGACCAGGCGCGTCACGGCCTGGTGCGCGACCCGCGCGCCGTCCTCGAGCGAATCCGCGTGGTCGATGCGCTGGAGCAGGCGGTGGCTGCCGCCGATTTCGTGCAGGAATGCGGACCGGAGAACGCGGCGGCAAAGCGTCGCCTGTTTCGCGCGATCGACCGCGCCGCACCGCCGACGGCGATCGTCGCGTCATCCTCCTCGGCGATCGTGGCGTCGCGTTTCACCAAGGGCCTTGCCGGCCGCGCGCGCTGCCTGATCGCGCACCCCGTCAACCCGCCCCATCTCGTGCCGATCGTCGAGCTGTGCGGCGCGCCGTGGACATCCGCGGCAATCGTCGCCCGGGCGCGCGCGATCTACACCGAGATCGGCCAGGTGCCGATCACCGTGCGCCGGGAGTGCGACGGCTTCATCGTCAACCGGCTGCAAGGCGCGCTGCTGGCCGAGGCGTTCCGCCTGGTCGGTCAAGGCTTCGTCAGCGCAGCCGACCTTGACAAGACCATCGCGCACGGGCTCGGCCTGCGCTGGTCGTTCATGGGTCCGTTCGAGACGATCGAGCTCAACGCGCCGGGCGGCATCGCCGACTACTGCCGCCGCTACACCGGCTTCTACAAGCGCCTGGCGCGCGACCCTGCCGGTCCGAGCGTCTACGGGGGCCCCAACACGAAGGCGATACTCTCGGCTTGGAATGCGGTGTCATCCGGCCGGCATGGCGCGAAATCGCGCTGGCGCGACGAGCGTCTGGCGGCCCTCGTCGCGCACAAGCGTGGGCAGAAGGCCTACAAGGCGTGACACGGTTGGGCATGGTGCAAGGTTGATAAGACGTCATAAGACGACCTAACATTGCCGCGCGGCCGGGATTGTGAGGCAAATGGGCGTTTCGCAAAGCAAGGCGTCATCGCTGCTGCGGCGTTCCAGCCCCGATCCGCTCTACCGCCAGCTTTCGGCTCACCTCCAATCCGAGATTCGGCGCGGCGCGCTCAAATTGGGCGAGCGCATCGACTCGGAGGATTTGCTCGCCAGTCGATTCCGCGTCAGTCGCATCACGGTGCGCCAGGCGGTGCAAGATTTGGTTAACAAGCAGCTGCTCGTGCGCAAGCAGGGCAAGGGCACCTATGTGACCGCTCCGGCGGTGCGCCACGATCTGCGCCGGCGGCACGGTCTGGTTGGCTCTCTGTTCGCGCAGGCCGCCAATGCCGGCATGAAGCTGCTGCGCTACGAGTTGCGCAAGCCGCCGGCCGACATTGCCGGCGAGATGCGATTGCCGTCGGGCACCCTCGCTCTGTCGCTCGACCGCGTTTACCTGATCGGCGCCAAGCCCGTGATGTTCGGGCAGGACTGGCTGGTGCCCGAGGTTGCGGCCATACCCAGGGCCAAGGCCAATCTGATCTCGACCGAGGACATGATGCGCGAGGTCGGCATCCGGATCGCCGAGGCGCGCATTTCGATTCGCGCCGAGCCGGCGGGCGCGCTTGCCGGCCGTATCCTCGGCACGTCCGCGCGGACGCCTGTGCTCGTGCTGCGACGTCAGGCCTTCGGCGCGGACGGCGCAGTCAAGGAAGTCGGTCGTATCTCATTCCGATCCGACAGCTATGAGCTGGTGTGCTCGACGCGGGAATTGGGCGCGGGAGAGAGCCTGTTCAATATCAGGGATTTCGGAACCATGGCATGAGCGGGTAGCATCACGCGGGTATGGGGCGAGTGTCGTCACCGAGGGGGGGAATCATGAGGTCGAATCGAATTCTTTCGCCGACGCTGGCCGGCGCGCTCTTGCTTGCGCTGGGCACGGGCATCGGCACCTGCCCAATCGATGCGCGGGCGGCGGGCAGACTAGAGACGGTGCGCTTCACGGTGCAGCCGAACACGCTGGTCACCACGCTGGTCGAGGTGGCGCTCCAGCAGAAATTCTTCGAGCAGGCCGGGGTCGACGCCAAGACAGTGACGGTTGCGCACGGACCGGCCGCGGTGACGGCGTTGGCGTCCGGCAGCGTCGACATCGCGACCAACGCGCCCGAGGTGTTCCTCGCGCTGGCCGGCAAGGGTCAGTCGGTCAAGCTGATCGCCGGCCAGACCAAGCAGCTGGGCGTGCTCGTCGCGCGCCCGGGCCTCCAGCTCCCAGCGCAGTTCCCGGCATCGGTGCAGGCGCTCAAGGGCAAGAAGATCGGCGTCACCGCGCTCAGCTCGGCGACGCAGTATCTGGCGATCACCATGATGACCGCGGCCGGGCTGGCTGCCAATGACGCGTCCTTCGTCGCGGTCGGCACCGGCGCCACCCAGGCGCTGGTCAACGGCGTGATCGACGCGGGCTTCGTCACCGGTCCGCAGGTGGTGGTCAGCCAGTCGCTGGGCGCCAAGGTGATCGTCGATCTGCGCACCACGGAAAATTGCCCGGCGCAGCTCGGCATCTGCGGCATCGGCCAGGTCGGCATGTGGGCCATGGGCGACTGGATCATCAAGAACCCGGACGCGGTCGGCAAGGTGCGCAAGGCGATCGCGCGGGCCGATGTCTTCCTGCACGATCCGGCCAACGCCGAGACGGCGCGCAAGATGATGTACGCCCATGTGCCGGCCGACAGCACCGACAAGCTCAAGAATGAGTATGCCGACTACGCGCTGACCGTGCTCAGCGCGGCATTCGCGCGCAAGGATCTGGAGGCCTGGATCGGCATCGACCACAAGGCCGGCGTGATCGCTGCGCCGATGCCGGTCGCCGATGTCTATGCGCAGGGCACGCCGGAAAACTTCGAGGATGTCAGGTCCCTGACGCGCTAGAGGGTCGCGGGCGCATACCTCAGGACGGCGGGCAGGGCATGAGAATCCTCGCATGAGCCTGCCGGCCGTTGTCGCCGAAGGTGTTCGGCTGACGGTGCCGAACGCGCCGGACATCCTCGCGGGCATAGATCTGACCATCGCCGACGGCGAGTTCGTCGCCATCGTCGGGCCGAGCGGCTGCGGCAAGACCACGTTTCTCAACATGGTGGCCGGGCTGCAGCACTTCACGGCGGGCCGCCTGATCGTCGCCGGCGCGCCGCCGCAGGCGGGCCGCCGCGAGACCGCCTATGCGCTGGCGCGCGATGCGCTGCTGCCGTGGCGCGACGCGCTGGGCAATGTCGAGCTGGCGCTCCAGGTGCGTGGCGTGGCCCGCGAGGAAAGGCGCCAGCGCGCCGCCGAGGCGCTGGGCAAGGTCGGTCTCGCCGACGCGCTGGACCGCCACCCGGCCCAGCTTTCGCAGGGCATGCGCCAGCGCGTGGCGCTCGCGCGCACCTTCGTCACCGAGCCGCGGCTGCTCATCCTCGACGAGCCCTTCGCGGCGCTCGATGCGCAGACGCGCATCCGAATGCAGGAGCTGCTGCTCGCCCTGCTGCGCCAGTTCTCCGGCACGATGATCATGGTGACCCACGACATCGCCGAGGCGATCATGCTGGCCGACCGCGTCGTCGTGTTCAGCAACCGGCCGGCCGTGGTCAGCGCCGCCTACGAGGTCAAGCTGGGCAGCCGCAAGCGCAAGGCGAGCGAGATGCGCGGCGATCCGGAGTTCAGCCGTCTGTTCGAGCAGATCTGGCAGGACATCGAGAGGGGATTCGCGACATGAGCTTCGCCGCCGACAAATTGGGGGGCGGTACGCCGGGCGCCCGCGGCGGGGTGACGGGCCAGGACGGCGTCAAGGTCTGGACCATCCGCCTCGCGCTGATTGCGGTCTTCGTCGCGGCCTGGAAGGCCGCCGGCGCCACCGGCTTCCTCAATCCGGTGTTCATCGGCAGCCCGGAGGGCACTCTGCGCGAATTCCTCCGCCAGCTCGGCAATCCCGCGGTCATCGGGCTCGACCTCGGCTACACCGTGACCGAGACGCTGTTCGGCTTCCTGCTCGGTTCGGCCAGCGGCATGCTCGCCGCGGTCATCCTGTTCCGTGCGCCGGCGGCGCGCCAGGCGGTGGCGCCCCTGGTCGTCGCCTTCAACAGCCTGCCGCGCATCGCGCTGGCGCCGCTCTTCGTGCTGTGGTTCGGCCTGGGCATCGCCGGCAAGGTTGCGCTGATCGTCAGCCTGGTCTTCTTCGTCATGCTGACGACGACGCTGGCCGGCCTGACCCAGCCGAACCGCGATTACGAATACCTCGCGCGCAGCCTGGGCGCCTCGCGCCGCCAGCACATCCTCTATTTCATCGTGCCGGCCGCCGTGCCGACCATCGTCGCGGGCCTGGAATTGTCGCTGACCTACAGCTTCCTCGGCGCGGTCGCCGGCGAGATCGTCGGCGGCAGCCACGGCATCGGCGTGCGCCTGACCGCCTACGCCAACGCCTTCGAGATCAACAAGTTCATGGCGCTGCTCCTGCTGCTGGTGCTGGTGTCGACCGCGACCGTCCAGCTCATGCGGCATTTCACGGCCAGGCTGACGCGCTGGCACGCGACCGAGCAGGGCGACGGACTCTAGGAGCATCGGATCGTGCGCGCCGAGGACATCCGCAAGATCCGCACGCCCGGCTCGATCGCGATCTCGCCGGACGGCGCGACGATCGCTTTCGTCATCACCGAGATCGACGGCGATGGCTATCGATCGTCGATCCACGCGGTCGCGTCCGATGGCTCGGGCCCGCCGGTGCGCCTGACGGTCGGTCCGGCCGATACGGCGCCGGTGTTCTCGCCGGACGGTGAGACCATCGCGTTCCTGCGCGCGGAGCCGCCGGGACCTCATCAGCTCTGGGTCATGCCTGTGACGGGTGGCGCGCCGCGGCGGCTGACCGACCATCCGCTCGGCGTCGGCAATCCGGTGACGGCGCGTCATGCCCGCGGCCGGGCGGCCCCGGCCTGGTCGCCCGACGGGCGGCGCATCGCCTATACGGCGCGAATTCCGCAAGCCGAGCAGGAATGGCCGCGGCGCATCACACGGCTGCGCTACCGGATCGATGAGCTTGGCTACGTCCACGACCGGCCGTCGCAGGTTTTTGTCATCGATGCGCGCGGCGGCCCGGCGAAGCGGCTGGGCGATGCGGAATTCGATCACTGGGACATCTGCTGGCACCCCACGGGCGAGCACCTGGTGGCCGCAACCGCGCGTCATGCCGATCGCGACCTCGACGATGCCAACGATCTGGTGGCGCTCGGCCTGGACGGCGGCACGCGTTGCCTGACCCGAACCTCGACGACGGTCAACCTGCCAACCTGCGCACCCGACGGGCGCAGCGTCTATTTCGTCGGCATCGGCGGCCTGCGCCCCGATCCGAACGACGCGCGCGCGCGCAACATGGGCCTATGGCAGGTGCCGTTCGACGGCGGCGACCCGAAGCGCCTGACCGAGGCGGAGAGTGTCGATCTCGATGACGGAAGGACGCGCCCCTTGCAGATCGCCGCGGACGGCATTCTGGGCGGGTTGCTCGTGCGCGGCGCGGTGCATCTCGTGTCGATCGCCGGAGACGGCGCGCTGCGCACGCTGATCGGCGGCGCGCGCCAGGTGACGGACTATGCACGCGCCGGCGACACGATTGCGGCCTGCATGGCCGACACGACCAGCGCCGGCGAGGTCGTCGTTCTGCGAGATGGCAGGGAGCGTGTGCTGACCGGCCTCGGCTCGCTGCTCACCGCATCGGGTCTGCGGCCGCTGCATGAGATCGGCGCGACGGCGCCCGACGGCTATCCTGTCCATGGCTGGCTGGTCCTGCCCGATGGGCAGGGCCCGCATCCTGTGCTGCTGCTGGTTCATGGCGGGCCTGACGTGCAGGTCGGCTACATCTTGTTCGACGAGGCGCAGGTCTACGCGTCGGCCGGCTATGCCGTGATCCTGTCGAACCCGCGCGGCTCGGCCGGCTATGGCGAGGCCCATGCGCGTACCATCAAGGGCCGGCTCGGCACCGTCGACGCCGCCGATCTGATCGCGCTGCTCGACGCGGTGACCGCGCGGCCCGACATCGACCGGTCGCGCGTCGGCGTGTTGGGCGGCTCGTATGGCGGCTTCATGACGTCCTGGCTCGCCGCCCATCACGGCGACCGCTTCCGTGCCGCGCTCGGCGAGCGCGGCGTCTACAGCCAGGACTCCATGATGGGGACCTCCGATCTCGGACTCGCCATCATGAGCATGATCGGACCGGACCGTGACACATGGCCTGGCCAGACGCCGCTGAACTATGCCGACCGCATCGACATTCCCTTTCTGATCATGCATTGGGACGGCGATTTGCGCGTGCCCATCGAGCAGGCGCAGCGCCTGTTCGCCGCGCTGCGCGCGCAGAAGAAGCCGGTCGAGTTCGTCGTGTTCCCCGGCGGCACACACAACTCGTCGCGCAGCGGCCCGCCAGCGCAGCGCATCAAGCGCTTCGAGATCGCTCTGGAATGGTTCGGGCGGCACTTGATCCGGCGATAGGGATGCACCGGTGCCGCGAGCTCCCCGCTGCCCGCACCTCGGGCCAGCGATCCCGCAGGCGTGCGCGGCGACGTCGGCAGACCAAATCGTCCGCCCGGCACGATCCGCTCTCGACGAGGCGGCGGGACATGGCGATCAGCGGCCGGAGCGCGCCAGATAGTCGAAGGCCGTCAGCGCATGGACGCGGAACACCGCCTCGAGATCGGCGAGCGTGACGTGCTCGTCGACCCCGCCCATGCCGTAGGGGATCGGGCCGTAGACCACGGCTGGGACGCCCGCCTGCCGGTAGAAGCGCGCGTCGGAGAAGCCGACCCGCATGTTGACTGCGACCGGGCGGCGCAGCACCGTTTCGGCGTTGCGCCGGACGAGCTCGACCAGCTCGTGGTCCGGCGCGGTCACGTTGGGTTCGGTTGCGCTCAGCACGCGCCACGAGATGCCGGGCAGGCCGCCAAGCCGCGCATGCACGGCACGCTCGACATCGGCAACCGAGAGGCCGGGCGGAAAGCGCAAGTCGCAGCGCGCCACGGCGCTGTCGGGTACCAGATTGACCGCCTGCCCCCCGGCGATGGTGCCGACGTTCACCGTCAGGCGTCGCAGCACCGCCGCCTCGCCGTCACCCGACACCGGCTCGGAAATCGGCCGCGCCGCCTCGATCGCGGTTAGGACCGGCGCCGGCACCGGCGCCGGCGTCGCTTCGAGCGACTTGACGGCCGCGAGCGACGCCGTCAGCCGGTCGATCGCATTGGTTCCGAGATGGACGTGGGCGCCGTGCGCTGCCTTGCCCGCCGCGTGGACCTCGATCCACATCTGGCCCTTCTCGCCGAAGCGCACGACTTCCGGCGATCCGGCATCGGCCGACAGCATGGCGTCGCCGCGCGCTTCGGGCATCTCGGCAAGCAGGTGCTGCGTGCCCCAGCGGCCGCCGGTTTCCTCGTCGCCGACCAGCGCCAGGACGAGCTCGCCGGCGAGCGCCGGCCGGGCCGCGCCGAGCAGGAGCGCGGTCATTATGCCGCCGGCCAAGCCCGCCTTCATGTCGGCGGCGCCGCGGCCGTACAGCTTTCCGTCGCGCACCTCGCCGCCGAACGGCGGCGTGGTCCAGGCTTCGGCCGGGCCGGCGGGAAATGTGTCGAGATGACCGTTGAGAACCAGGCGGCGGCCGGGCCGTCCCATCGCCACGCGGGCCACCAAGTTGACCGCAGGCGCACGCGCGACCACGCGCGTGCAGGAGACACCGTCCAGCTCGCGCTCGATCAGGGCGGCGAGCGGGCCGGTATCGCCCGGCGGATTCTCCGAGGGGCAGCGCACCAGGCGGCGTGCGAGATCGACGAGGCGGGGCAGCGACTCCGCGACCAGCTTCTGGAAATGCCCGCGATCCATGGCTTCAGCGCCGGGCCAGCCGCGTTTCCCAGGCCCGGATCGACATGCTGAGCGGCCAGCAGATAAAGAAGTACAGTACGGCGATGAAGGTGAAGATCTCGAGCGGCCGGAAGGTCGAGGACGACAGTTCCATACCCTTGCGCGTCACCTCGCCGACCGAGAGCACGGCGCCGAGCGAGGAGTACTTGATGAGCTGGACGAAGTTGGCGGCAAGTGGCGGCAGCGTGACGCGGATCGCCTGGGGCAGCACGATGCGCCGGAAGGTCTGCGCCTGGTTGAGTCCGAGCACCTGGGCGGCCTCGCGGTGGCCCTGCGGCACGGCCTGGATGCCGGCGCGGTAGGCCTCGGCGATGAATGAGGACGAGTAGATCGACAGGCCGATGATCACCGCAGTCACCGCGTCGATGCGGAACTCGAAGAAGATCGGCAGGACGTAGTAGACCCAGAGAAGCTGGACGAGCACCGGTGTGTTGCGGATCAGCTCGCCGAAGCCGACGCCGAAGGCGCGCAGCGGCCATGGTCGTGCCATCGAGAGGACGGCGATGACGAGACCCAGCACCATGGCGATCGCCAGCGTGGTGGCTGACAGGATCAGCGTCATCTGCATTCCCGAGAAGATGAAATGCAGATTGTTGGGCACCACGTCCCAACGGAACTGGTAGGTGAACATGGAGCTCCTCCCGCGCCGCGAGCGGGACTCCCGTCGCCGGGCGTCCCGCTCCGCGCCCGCGTCAGTCGGCCACGATCGGGTCGAGCTTGTGCTTCTTGGCGAAGGCCTTGAGCCGGCCGTCCAGCTTGATCGTGTCGACGAACAGGTTCACGTAGTTGAGCCAGACCTGATCGCCCTGCGGCACGACGTAGCTGTAGGGCGTGACCGCCAGCTTCTCGGGCGGCGTGAAGTAGACCGCCCAGTCGAATTCGTCGGTCACTTTGATGGCGGTCGGGAAGTCGGTCATGATCACGTCGACGCGGCGGGCGGCGAGCTCGGCCTCGCGCGTGGCCGGCGGCGCGATCGGCTGCACCTTGGCCTGCTTGAGGTAGCCCTGCATGAACGTCTCGATGTAGCTGCCGAGCGAGACGGCCGCGATCACGCCCGGCTTGTCGACGTCGGCCCAGGTCTTGACCTTCGAGTCCTTGCGCGTGACGGCGTAGATGTTGGTGACGAGGTAGGGCTTGGAGAACTCGACCGCGTGGGCGCGCCGCAGCGTGGCGCCCACGCCGAACATGCCGATGTGGCATTTGTTCGCCTGTAGGTCGGCGATGAAGGTGGCGAAGCTGGTCTCGACGTATTCGAGCTCGGCGCCCAGCTCCTTGGCGAGCTCCTTCGACAGGTCGGCGTCGATGCCCTCGAGCTGGTTGGTCTTGGGGTTGCGGAAGCTGATCGAGTAGTAGAGCGGGTAGATGCAGATCTTGACCTTCTTGGTCCGCGTGATCTCGTTGAGGCGCGACTGCGGCGCCTGCTGGGCGGCGAGATCGGCCGCCGCGAGCGCCAGCGGCAGGGACGCCGCCAGGACCATCATCCACTTCCTCATAGGACACCTCCGGTTGCTGGTTAATCCTCGAACTGGGCAAGAAAGCGCTGGGCGCGCTCGGTGCGCGGCCGCTGGAAGAAATCGCGCGGCGGCCCCTCTTCGACGATCACGCCGCCGTCCATGAAGGCGACGCGGGATCCGACCTGGCGTGCGAAGTTCATCTCGTGGGTCACGACCAGCATGGTCATGCCCTCGGCGGCGAGCTGGCGCATGACCAGCAGCACCTCGCGCCTGAGCTCCGGGTCGAGCGCGCTGGTCACCTCGTCGAACAGCATGACCTTGGGGTTCATGGCGAGCGCGCGGGCGATCGCCACGCGCTGCTGCTGTCCGCCGGACAGACGCTGCGGATAGACGTCACGCTTGTCCGACAGGCCGACCTTGGCTAGCAGCGCCTCGGCCGCGGCCACCGCCTCCTCTCGGCTCGCACCTTTGACTAGGCGCGGCGCCTCGATGATGTTCTCGAGCACGGTCATGTGCGGCCACAGGTGAAAATGCTGGAACACCATGCCGATGTCGGCGCGCACGCGCCGGCGCGCGCGCTCGGTCTCGGGGCCCGGCGCCGGCTCGGCGATCACTTCGCCGCGCATGCGAATGGTGCCGGCTGTCGGCGCCTCGAGCAGCGCGCAGCAGCGCAGCAGCGTGGTCTTGCCCGAGCCCGACGGGCCGATCACGCACAGCACGTCGCGCTCCGCGAGCGCGAGCGAGACGCCCTCGAGCACGCGCACCGGGCCGAAATGCTTGACCAATCCGTCGGCGGCAATGATCGGCTCTGCGCTTTCCGCGGCCATGCGCTCCCCGCTGGTTCTTATATGTGAAGCTTATACATGCCGGTCGGCATCGTCGATAATCCGGGCTTGTCCCTGACGATCCATAATCTAAACTTATCGGCCATGAACGTCCGCCACATGCAGGCCTTTCGCGCCGTGATCGAGCAGCGCTCGATGACGGCGGCGGCACGCCAGCTTGGCATCTCGCAGCCCGCGATCAGCGGGCTGATCCAGCGCTTCGAGCAGGACATCGGCTTTCCGTTGTTCGACCGCGCGCGCACGCGCGTCGAGCCGACGCCGGAGGCCGTCCTGCTCTACGACGAGGTGCGACGTTCGATCGCCGGTTTCGATCGCGTCGCCCAGGTCGCCGACGATCTGCGCCGGGCGCGCACCGGCCCGCTGATCGTGGCGAGCCATCCGAGCGTGGCGATCTCCGTCCTGCCCGCGGTCGCCGCCCGCTTCGCCGCGAGCCACCCGGGTGCTCGCGTGCGCTTCATGACGCGCAGTTCGCAGCTGGTCAAAGAGCTGATCCCGCTGCGTGCTTTCGACGTTGGCATCGCCGAGTTGCCGGTCGACAGCACCGCGGTCGACGCCGAGGTGTTCGACATCGAGTGCGTCTGCGTGCTCGCCCGGCGCGATCCGCTGGCGCGTCACGCCGCGCTGTCGCCCCGGCTGCTGTCGGGCGTGCCCTTCATCGCCATGTTTCCTGAGCACATGCTCTACCGCGCGGTCGCCGGCGCCTTCGAGGAGGCGGGCGCGGCGTGGAACGTGATCGCCGAGGCAGAGTTCACAGCGAGCGCCTGCGCCATGGCTGCGACCGGCGCCGGCGTTGCCGTGGTCGATTTGCTGACCGCGCGCACCTTCGCGCCGATCGGCCTGGTGCGCCGGCCGTTCCGGCCGCCGCTGCGCTACACCTTCGCCGTGTTCCGCCCGCCAGTGCGTCCGCCGTCGCAGCGCGTCCACGATTTCCTCGCCCTGCTGCGCGACCACATCGCCAGCTTCGCCGCCAAGGGAAAGGCCTGACATGCTCGAATGGATCGACCGCGCGATCGGCCGCGTTGCCGCCGACGCCCGCCTGTGGACCGATCTGGAAGCGATCTGCGCCTTCGGCGGCCGCGTCTGTGGCACGGACAGCGAACGGCGTGCGGTGGATTGGCTGCGCGCTTGGCTCGCCGGCCAGGCTGGCGCGGCTGTGCGCGATCACGTGTTCCGCTACGGCGGCTGGCGCGCGACCGCGTGCCGGCTCGACCGGCTCGACCCAGGCGGACCCATCGCGCTCGTCGCCAACCCGCTGATCCGCAGCGCCGGCACCGGGCCCGCGGGCGTCGAGGCCGAGGTGCTCGATCTCGGCCGCGGCACGCCTGACGTGTTCGACGCACTGGCGCGCGAGCTGCGCGGCCGCTTCGCGCTGGTGCGCCACGAATATATGTTCGCCGACGGCCATCTGCACCGCCGGCGCAAGTACCAATGGGCGATCGAGCGCGGCGCCGCCGGCTTCCTCATCGCGAGCAGCTACCCCGGCATCGGTCCCGTCGCCGGCTCGACCGGCCGCGACGAGGGGCCGGGCATTCCAGGCGTCGGCATCGCCGCGGAGACGGCGGCGCTGTTGGCGAACGCCCGCGCGCGCCTGACCATGACGACCGAGGAGGCGCCAGCCGAGGCAGTCAACCTGATCGCCGAATGGCCGGGCGCCGCCGCCGAATGGATCGTGCTGTCGGCTCATATCGACGGACACGGCCTGGCGCAGAGCGCGCTCGACAACGGCACGGGACTCGCCGCCGTTCTGGCGACGGCCCGCGCACTGGTCCCTGAGCGCGCGCGCTTCCGGCGCGGCCTGCGAGTCTGCCTCTTCAATGCCGAGGAGTGGGCGCTGACCGGCTCGCGCATCTATGCCGACGGCCTCGGCCCGGCCGAGCGCGATGCCATCGTGCTCAACGTCAACCTCGACTCGGTGGCGGGCCACGAGCGGCTGGCGGCGCTGACCTCGGGCTTCGCCGGCATCGAGCCGTTCCTGGCGGAAACCGCGCGCGGCATCGGCCTCGACCTGCGTCTGCATCGGCCGCTGATGTCCAATTCCGACCACGCCAATTTCGCCGCGGTCGGCGTGCCCGCCTTCCGGCTGGTCGCCGGCTTCGACGATCCCGCCTCGCGGCTGCGTCACGTGCTGACGCCGGCCGACACGCTCGACAAGGCGGCGCCGGGCGAGCTCAAGCTCGCGGCGCTGCTGACCACCGCCGTCGTCGCCCGCCTGCTGGCCGGCGAGGGCGACGGCCGCGCCTTCCGCGTCTGATCAGGAGCACGAGATGACCGCATTGGCCGACCTGACCACCCGACCCGTGACCTTCATGGGCGCACCGCACAGCCATGACCTGTCGAAGGCCAAGGCCGCCATCCTCGGCGTGCCGTTCGACTGCGGCATCCACCCGTTCCGCATCGGCTCGCGCCAGGGGCCGCAGGCGATCCGCGAGCAGTCGGTCCTGGTCCGCCCCTACAATCCCGAGCTCGCCGACTTCAATCCGGTCGAGCGCCTCGGCCTGGTCGACTGCGGCAACGTCAAGCTCGTGCCGTCGAAGATCGAGCCGGCCTTCGCCGCGATCGAGCAGGCGATGGACCGCATCGTGTCGTCGGGGGCCGTTCCGGTGACCATGGGCGGCGACGGCAGCGTGTCATTGCCGCAGATGCGCGCGCTCGCCAAGCGTTACCCGGACATGGTGGCGCTCCACGTCGATTCGCACACCGACAACTACACCTACGTGCCGGAGGCGAAATACAGCGCGGCGACCCAGTTCACCCACGCCGCCGAGGAGAGGCTGATCGACACGCGCGCCAGCTACCACGTCGGCATCCGCGGCACGACCTACATGCCGCGCATCATGGCGCAGACCCAGGCGCTCGGTTACCGGGTCATCACCATGAAGCAGTTCTGGCGGCGCGGCATGGACGACGTGCTGGCCGAGCTGCACCGCGAGCTCGAGGGTCGGCCGGTCTACCTATGCTGGGACATGGACGTGTTCGACCCGTCCGTCGCGCCCGGCGTGTGCTCGCCGACCTGGGGCGGCTTCAGCGCGCGCGAGGGCATCGAGTTGATCCAGGGCCTGGCCGGCCTCGACATCGTCGCGGTCGACGTCAACACGGTCAGCCCGCCGCACGACGTCAACAATCTGTCAGCCTATCTGGCAGGATACATGATGTACGAGGGGCTCGTGCTGATCTGCCGCAAGCTCGGCCTCGACCAACCGGTGGGCAATTAGCCGAGCACCAGCACGGCCACCGCGGCGCCGATCATCACGGCGCCGCCCGCGCGCGCGATCGCCTCGCCATAGGGCAGCACCTTTTCGGCCAGGATGAGCGCCGCGATCGCCGCCATCCAGGCGAGGCTCATGGCGCCGCCGACGAAGAGCAGGGCCATCAGGAAGCCACAGCAGCCCAGGCAATAGAGGCCGTGCCGGACGCCGAACGTCAGGGCGCCGGCCAGGCCCGGGCGCCAATGGGTGAGGACGAAAGACAGCGGCGACCGGCAGTGACGCAGACAGGTCCGCTTGCCGGGCGACCATTGGTAGAGGCCCGCCGCGGCCAGGACCAGGGTGGAGGGTAGGGTCCCAAGCCGGCCGGTGGCCGGCGACAGCCAAGTCGCCGCTTCGAGGGTCGACTGCGCGACCGCCGCCACGGCGCTGAAGCCGAGCCACACGGCAAGGTAGCCTCCGGCGATCGCCGCGGTCGCGGCGATCGGTCCGGGCGCGGCAGCCGTCGCCGCCCGCGCGAAGACGCGCAGCGCCGGCAATGCCGAGGGCAGCATCATCGCGGCCATCATGGCCGCCCACATACCGAACGCCGGAGCCGCCATGTTCATGGTGGCGGCGCTCTACGGCCCTGCCCAGGAGAAGGCCGAATAAAGCGAATGCTTCTCGGTGGTCTGCCAGGCGAAAGCGGGCGTGCTCACCCGCGAGGAGCCGCGCGCCAGATACTGGAGCGCCGAGTGGATCACGTTGAACAAATTGCCGAGCGTCGCGGGCTCGCCGGTCCTGCGGCTGTCGACGCTGCGGATCGTCGAGTCGAGCACGCCGTCGATGGTCAGCTTCTTCTCGCGGCCGGCGTCCGCATAGCGGATCGGCCTCACCTCCGTCGGCAGCCGGTCGGTGAAGAACTTGGCGAGGATCGCCCACGGGCCGCCCGCCTCGCCGCCGAGGATGCGCTCGAGGGCCGCGCGCTGCTCTGCGCCCGCGCCCGCGTCGAGGAAGATCTGCACGCGCCAGCCCGCGCTGTGCATCCGCCGCGGCGACTCGTAGAGGACGGCGGCGGTCTGCGGCCCGAGCACGAGGCGGCCGTAGCGTCCCTTGTCGAGGCGGATGCCCCAGAAGCCGACGCAGCGCTCGTCCTGGCAATCCTGACGGAACGAGATGTGCGCCGGGCACAGGAGCTGGCAGTTGCAGTTCTCGAACAGCGTGCCGTTCACCCACCACGGATCGATGTCCGACATGGCGCCCCCCGCCGCTTGGCCGGGTCCGATCTTATGGCATTTCCGCGCCGGCCGCTCGGCTTTCCGGCGCGGAAACGCAATCGAAGCAACAGCTGAGAAACGTCATTCCGGCTTGTCGCCCGAGTTCTCAATCGGCCGATCCCGCACCCGTCCCAGCACGCGCCGATAAGCCTTGATATCCGCTCGCGCGCCACGACCGCGCAGCATTTCCTCGGTTTGCAGCGCCGACAGCTTCTCGGCAATCGCCGTTACGAAAAGCTGATTGAGCGAGGTGTTGTCCCGGGCGGCGACTTTGCGCGCATTTGCCATGAGCGAGTCCGGCAGGCGGAGTGCGTATTGGGTCATCGGCGTTTCTCCTTTCCGAGGGCGCGCAGAAACTCGCCCGGCGCCATTAGCTTGACGCCAAATCGCGCCGCAGCACCGGCAAAGTCGCCGGCATTGAACGTCACGATCGCGTCTGCCCCGCCGTTGACGGCTAATTCCAAAACCATCTCGTCGCTGGGATCGCGAAGTTGCGGGCGCCACAGATAGTGCGGCGTGACGATGCGAAATCGTCCGGCGATCATGTCGAGTACTGCGTCGATATCGACCTCGCTCAGTCCGGTCGCCGCTATTTGCTCTGGGCGCTTCAAAGTCGCTTCGTACTCAATGAACAGGGCGACCGAAATCAGGCCCGCGACGCGATTCGAGGGAATCATCTCCAGAATTCGGAATGACGCGCCACGACGCGATCGTAATCCAGCAACCAGGACATTGGTGTCGAGGACAACGATCATATCACATATGATATGATAGAAAACCGGTCATAATCAAGGCCCAACGCCGCCGTCTGCTCTCGCTGCCCGCCGGCCCGGCGCATCGAACGCTGCAGAATCATCCCAGAGTGACTTGTGAGCATCCGAGGTGATGCCGCCTATGCCTACTGCCCAGGGGTCACGCCAACCAGCTTACAAAGATCAATGACTTTCAGCGAAGTAGCGCCCGGCGGATCGTGAACCGGGGCATGCGCGAATGCCACGCTGCAACCGTCTGGCGACACAGCCAAGCCCCTACCAAGGCCCGGGAGCAGAAGCCTCAGCGACTTGCCTTGGGACAAGTAGAGACCATCTGGCAGGGCCCAGCGGCTTTGCGCGGAAAAATGAAACCCCACGACACCGACCCGTGTGAGCGTGATCTCGCCATTTGCGGGCGGCATCTCAAGAGGCTCGAACTGATCCGGTGGCTGGTACAGGTAGATTCGGGAGTTTTGACGCCTGGGCGGCAGGCTCGCTAATGCCACCACAGCCGGAATGACACCGGGGGGAACCATCTCATCATACTGATGTGTCTCAAACACCACGCGATCGATGACCGGCAGATACCCACGCAAATAAAGATTGTTGGCACTCGGCAGCTTGTCACCGTGAATATCAGTGTCGATCGCCCTAGTTTGCGTGCCATCGGCATTCGACCAAAAGTAGGCGCTGCTGCCTCGTTGAATAGGTACGCGTCCGGTAAAGGCCGCGGAGATGGTGTTTGACGCCGTACTACCGAGCGTGACCTGATCGGCTACGCGGCAACCTTCTGCTGGCGCTCTTGCTTCCAGTTCCACGGCAGCAGTTCGTCGATC
>Ga0194121_10000382_pt1 | contig 78372 bp, 65 predicted proteins | sample TA2MahCa50mmetaG_FD_148609 | JGI IMG/M metagenome (GOLD analysis project Ga0194121, IMG submission 148609) | Freshwater microbial communities from Lake Tanganyika, Tanzania - TA2015020 Mahale Deep Cast 50m | ecosystem: Environmental > Aquatic > Freshwater > Lake | place: Tanzania: Lake... | reverse complement strand
CGCGCCGGCAGGCCGTCGCGCTGACGGCCGCCGCCGCGCTCAGCGCGCCCGCGACGCCTTTTCCTCGCGCCGCCGCGCGCCGCTCATCGCCCAGCTGCAGATCGGGCACGCGGCGGGGTCGTGCCGGAGCGCTGGGCAAAAGGCGCGGCCGAAGTGGATGATCTGCAGGTGCAGGTCGTTCCAGCGTTCGCGCGGGAAGCTGCGCACGAGGTCGCGCTCGGTGCGCTCGACGCTGCTGCCATTCGACAGGCCCCAGCGCCACGCGAGGCGATGGATGTGCGTGTCGACCGGGAAGCTCGGCACGCCGAAGGCCTGCGCCATGACCACGCTCGCGGTCTTGTGGCCGACGCCGGGCAGCCGTTCGAGCGCCGCGAGGTCGCGCGGCACTTCGCCGCCGTGCTCGGCGCACAGGATCGCCGACAGACCGACCAGCGCCTTGGACTTCGCCGGCGACAGGCCGCACGGGCGGATCAGCGCGCGCACGTCGGCGACCGGCAGCTGCGCCATCGCCGGCGGCGTGCGGGCGCGCGCGAACAGGGCCGGCGTGACCTGGTTGACGCGCTCGTCGGTGCACTGCGCCGACAGCACGACGGCGCACAGCAGCGTGAACGGGTCGCTGTGATCGAGCGGCACCGGCGGCGCGGGGAAGCGCTCGTCCAGGATCGCCTGGATGCGCGCTGCCTTGTCGAGCCGCTTCATGGCTGCCTGCATAGCTCCATTTGCCCCGCGAACCAACGCCGTCCCTGGCGCGCGTCGGCGGCGCGGCCTACCCTCTTCGCCGCCCGATGAGCGATCCGGCCTTTGCCCAGTGGTTCGAAGCGGTGTGGTCCGACCGCGAGGACCGCGCCTTCAAGGAGCTCTTCGGCAATCTCGACGAGGGCGTCTACACCGCCGGTCCGAGCGCCTACCAGCGCTACGGCAAGAAGCCCCATCCCGGCTGGCTCAACCACGGCGTGTTCGCCAGCCCGCCGAACCCGACGCGCGACTCGTGGCTCTACGTCACCTCGGGGCTCAGCAACCCGTGGAATCTCGACCAGCCGGGCCAGGATCCATCGGGCTTCTCGGGGCTTGGCTTCGAGTTGGCCATCGAGACGTCGCAGTCGGCCAAATGGGCGGTGTCGCTGCTGCACAACTTGATGGCGTACCAACTGCTCGTCGCCGTCGGCACGTACGACGACCAGGACCTGCTCGAATACGGCAACCGCGTGCCGCTCGGCGGCTCGATCACGCCCGAGTTCGACAGCGCCATCCGCTGGCTGCTCGTCGAGGCGCCCAAGCACTACCCGGCGTCGTTCCAGTTGGCGTCGGGCCGCGTCGACGTCTTCCATCTCGTTGGCGCCACCGACGCCGAGGTCGAACTCGCGCGCCAGTCCGACCAGGACATGCTGGTCGCGCTGCTGCAGACGGGGGGCGTGTGGCCGCGCACGGACGCGGCGCGCGCGAGCCTGCGATGAACCCGACCGATCCGCGCTGCCACAAGGGCCCGCCGCTGTCGCCCTGCATCAAGGTCTGCCACGTCGACCGCGATTCCGGCCTGTGCGTCGGCTGCTGGCGCACGACCGACGAGATTGCGACGTGGTTCCGCATGGCCGACGACGGCAAGCGCGCGATCCTGGCCGAACTGCCCGAGCGCCAGCGGCGGGCAGGGCAGTAGAGTCTGCGCCACGGCAGGCCACGCCGCCCGGCCCGCGTCGCCGCGTCCGGCGGCTCCCGTCGATCCTCGGCGGAGCCCCCGACCCGCCTGCGGCCAAAGGCTTCGCCCAGGCCGCGAATCCACGCGCCGGCCGCCGCGCGTCCCGTCTAGCGCGCACTCCCGCGCCGTCGCGCTGGACCGGCGCGGCACGCCGCTGCACGATGCGGGTTCGACGATGCCCGCACCCGACCCTTCGCAAGCGTCGCGCCCGCTGCGCGTCCGTCCGCTCGCCGAGCGCAAGAATCTCGTGCGCAAGGAGGACTTCGCCAAGGCGCTGCCGCCAACACCGGGCTTCCTGCAGTGGTTCGAGGCCCTGCCGGAGATCTACGGCAGCAAGGCGCTGAAGCAGGTCGTCGACCGCGTGGTGACCGCGCGCCAGCAGGGCCGCGAGGTCGGCGTGTCGCTCGGCGCGCACGTGCTCAAGGTCGGCCTGTCGCCGCTGATCATCGACCTGATGCGCCGCGGCCTCGTCACGCACGTCGCCACCAACGGCGCGTCGGCGATCCACGACTGGGAGACCGCCTACCAGGGCGCCACCAGCGAGGACGTGGCGCAGAACCTGCCCGACGGCTCGTTCGGCTTCTGGCGCGAGACGATGACGGCGCTCAACGGCGCGGCCAAGCGCGCGCACGAGCGCGGCGAGGGCTACGGCCTCGCCATCGGCCGCGCGATCAACGAGGCCAACCTGCCGCATCGCCAGCTGTCGGTGTTCGCCGAGGCTGCGCGCCTCTGCGTGCCGGCGACGGTGCACGTCGCTTTCGGCTGCGACATCACGCACATGGACCCGGCGCTCGATGGCGCGGCACTCGGCGCGGCGACGCAGAAGGACTTCTGGACCTTCGCCGAGACTGTCGGTCGCCTCGAGCACGGCGTGTGGCTGAACGTCGGCTCGGCGGTGATCATGCCCGAGGTCTTCCTCAAGGCGGTGTCGATCGCGCGCAATCGCGGCCAGCTCGGCGCCGACTTCCTGACCGCCAACTTCGACATGCTGCAGCACTACCGCGCCGTGACCAACGTCGTGCAGCGGCCGCCGAAGGAAGGCAAGTCGATCACCGCCATGCACGAGATCGTGCTACCGCTGCTGCACCAGGCGCTGCTGTGCACGGCAGAGGCGCGCGGCGTGCTGCAGGAGCCCCGCTGATGGAAGCGCCCGCCGCCACCAACCGCCGCCTCGCCGACCTGCTCGCCGACCTGCCGCAGGCCAAGGTCCTCGTCGTCGGCGACCTGATCCTCGACCGCTACGCCGACGGCAAGACGACGCGCGTGTCGCCCGAGGCGCCGGTGTTGGTGTTCGAAGCCGGCGCCGAGCGCTACCTGCTCGGCGGCGCCGGCAACGTCGCCGCCAACCTGCGCGAACTCGGCGCCGCCACGGCGGTGCTCGGCGTGATCGGCGACGACGATGGCGGCCGGCAGCTGACCAAACTGCTCGGCGACGCCGGCATCGAAACGCAGGCGCTGGTCGTCGATCGCACGCGGCCGACGACGCGCAAGACCCGCTACGTCGCCAAGACGCTGCAGGTGCTGCGCGTCGACGAGGAGAGCCGCGCGCCGGTCGCCGGCGACGCCGAGCGCGCCATGCTGGCCGTGCTCGAGCAGCGGCCGTTCCCGTGGCGCAGCGTGCTGCTCAGCGACTACGGCAAGGGCGCGCTGACGGCGCGCGTCATCCAGGCGTCGATCGCCGCGGCCCGCTCGCAGGGCGGCGTCGTCGTCGTCGACCCCAAGGGCAAGGACTACTCGATCTACCGCGGCGTCGACCTGCTGACGCCCAACCGCGAAGAGGCCGAGGCCGCGACCGGCGTGGCGATCCGCACGTCGGACGACATGCAGAAGGCCGCGCGCAGGCTGCGCGAGATCACCGGCACCCGCAACGCGGTGATCACGCTGGGCAAGGACGGCATCTACTTCGAGACCGACGACGGCGCGCACCGCATCCTGCCGACCGAGGCGCGCGCGGTGTTCGACGTCACCGGCGCTGGCGACACCGTGGTCTCGATGCTGGCCTACTGCCGCACGTGCGGCGTCGGCCTCGAGGACAGCCTGCGCCTCGCCAACCACGCCGCCGGCATCACCGTCGCCAAGCTCGGCACTTGGGCGCCGAGTCGCCGCGAAGTGCTGGCGCGCCTGGGCGACGCGCCGGGCAGCGAGGGCAAGGTGCTGACGCAGGAGCAGGCGGTCGAGGTCGCCGGCCGCCTGCGTGCCGAGGGCAAACGCCTCGTGTTCACCAACGGCTGCTTCGACATCCTGCACGCCGGCCACTGCGACTACCTGCAGAAGGCGCGCAGCTACGGCGACGCGCTGATGGTCGGCGTCAACACCGACGCGTCGGTGCGGCGCCAGGAGAAGGGGCGGGGCCGGCCGTTCAACGGCCTCGCGGACCGCGCCGCGGTGCTCGCTGCGCTCGCCGCCGTCGACTACGTGGTGGCGTTCGACGACGACACGCCCAAGGCCTTGATCGAGGCCGTCACGCCGCACGTGCTCGCCAAGGGCGAGGACTGGCGCGACAAGGGCGTCGTCGGCCGCGAGTGGGTGGAGCAGCACGGCGGCCAGGTCGTGCTGGTGCCGCTCGTCGCCGGCCGGTCGACGACCAACGTCGTGCAGAAGATCCTGCAGTCGGGCCGCTGAGGGCCGCGCAAGCGATCGTCACCGTGCTAGCCGCCCGCGCCGCCACGGCGCGCGGCTCATCGCCAGCGCGCGCTCGATGCGCTGCGGCTCGCGCGCGTGGTCAGTGCACAGGCGGTGCGGCGCGGGCGTGATGCCGACGCGACCGCGTCGCATCAGGTCGCGACGGCTTCCGCCGCGGACTGCCGCGCGCGCAGCGCCGCCGGCGGACCGCCGCCATCAACCTCAGCGCGCGCTTGCCGAGCTGCGGGTCCTTGTCGCCGCGGCGCGCGAGGTCGGCTGCCGAAGACCGAGCACGGGTGGGCGCAGACGACGAAGATCGCCGTGAAGTTCGGCAGCTGACCGCGGGCCATGGCGGCGGCGACCGCGTGCCGACCGCGCCTACTTCGCCTCCGCCGCCCCGCGCGCCGCCGCCTGCAGCAAGCCGTCTTGCGCCATCAGCGCCTCGATCGCCGCCGGCGTCGACGGCACGCCTGCGCTCAGCACCTCGCAGCCGTCCGCGGTCACGAGGATGGTGTCCTCGATGCGGCAACCCATGCCGACGTCGCGCAGGTACGCGCCCGGCTCGACGGTGATCACCATGCCAGCCTGCAGCACGTCGGGGTTCGGGTCGTGCACGGCGAGGCCGACGTGGTGGCACGGGCCGTGGTCGTTCTTGTAGCCGCGCTCGGTCAATAGCTTGGCGCACAAGGCGCCGATCGCCGACAGCTTGGCGCCGGGCTTCACCTCGCGGATCAGCGCCTGCTGCACGTCGTGCACGTCCTGCACGATCTGGCGCTGTGCCGGCGAGAACCTGCCCGACGCCGGGAAGGTGCGCGTGACGTCGACGGCGTAGCCGTGCAGCGTCGGCGCGTAGTCCATGACGATCAGGTCATCGGCCTGCAGCGTCCGCGTCAGCGCGTTGTAGTGCAGGATGCAGCCGTTGGGGCCGCCGCCGACGATCGCGCCGTAGGCATCGGGGCCCGCGCCGTGCAGCGAGAACTGCAGACGCGCGACGGCGGCGAGCTGGGCCTCGCCGACGCCCGGCGTGCACGAGCGCATCGCCTCGGCGTGGCCGGCGGCGGTCAGCTCGGAGCAGCGGCGCAGGATCGCGACCTCGTGCGCCGACTTGTGCGCGCGCAGGCCGTGCACGATCGGCTCCAGGCTCGCGACTCGCAGGCCGGCGTGCGCCGCCTTGAGAGTGTCGACCATCGCTGTCTCGCGGCTGCTGCGGCCGTCGAAGCGGTCCTGCTGCATCTCGCGCGCGCCGTCGGCGGCCTTGCGCGGTGTGCTGCCGGTGCGCGCCGCCGGCTGGGTCAGCGTGAACAGCACGGGTCGCGCGCCGGCGGCGTCGGCGGCGAGCAGCTCGTCGAGCTGGCGGTGCAGGCTGCGCACGTTGCCGGCGGCGCCGAAGCCGGTGCGCTTGGCGGCGGCCTCGCCCGGGGCGAGGAAGTTGCCGTCCCAGGTGGCGGCGAAGCGCGAGAACGGCGGCACCAGCAACTCGTCGCGCACCAGCGCGCCATCGGGGCCGACGACCAGCAGCACGGCGAGGTCGGGCTCGGGCACGCCGGCGAGGTAGAGGAAGTCCTGCAGTTGCACGAACGCGCCCATGTCGGCCTGGCGCGACGCGCCGCGCACGACGACGACCGCGGTCTTGCCTTCGGCTTGCTTCGCCACCGCCTGCGCCACGGCTTCGCGGCGGGCGCGCAGTTCGGCCGGCGGCACCGGGCCGACGGGCGCGGACTCGGCGACGGCGGTAGGGGCCTGGGCAAGGGCTGCGGCGGCGAGCAGCAACGGCAGGACGGAGCGCGCGAGGCGGAGCGGCATACGTTGCACGATAGCGACGCCGCGGCGGCTGTCGCCTGCGGCGGCGTCGGGTATGACGGCTGGGATGCAACGCCTGTTCGCCGTCGCCTGCTTCGCCGTCGCCCTCGCTGGCCAGGAGCCCGCCGCCGATCCGTTCGGCCACAGCCGCCACGGCGGCGAGTTCGATGACGGCCCGCGCCGCGCCGCCTACGCGATGCCGGGCATGAGCTCGCAGGTGCGCTTCCCGGTGCAGGGGTTGGCGCCACAGGCGCAGGCGTTCTTCGAGCAGGGCGTCTGCCAGCAACACGGCTTCTGGTACTTCGAGGCCGAGCGCAGCTTCCGCCAGGTCGCGAAGCTCCAGCCCGAGTGCGCGATGGCGTACTGGGGCATGGCGATGGCCAACGTCGAGAACTGGCAGCGCGCCGCCGGCTTCGCCGCGCAGGCGGTGCAGCGCCAGCAGGGCCTGCCGCCGCGCGAATCGCTGTGGATCGACGCGCTCGCGGCGCTGTACCAGATCGACGACACCCAGAAGGCCGACCTGCAGTCGGGCGACGTCGACAAGGTCAAGAAGGCGAAGGAAGCCATCGTCGGCAAGAAGGAGCGCGACGAGAAGAAGCTCAACCGCGAGTTCCTGCGCCGCATCGAGGCGGTGGTCGCGGCCTGCCCCGACGACGTCGAGGCCAAGGCGTTCCTCGCCATCCAGAGCTGGCGCAACAGCGGGCACGGCGTCGAGATCACCAGCCACGGCGCCGTCGACGCGCTGCTCGAGCAGGTGTTCGCCGTGGCCCCGGCGCACCCGGCGCACCACTACCGCATCCACCTGTGGGACAGCGAGAAGGCCGAGCGGGCGCTGCGCTCGGCGGCGGCCAACGGCGGCAGCGCGCCGGCGATCGCGCACCAGTGGCACATGAGCGGCCACATCTACGCCAAGCTCCATCGCCACCGCGAGGCGAGCTGGCAGCAGGACGCCAGTGGCCGCGCCGACCACGCGCACATGATGCGTGACCGGGTGATGCCGTTCCTGATCCACAACTACGGCCACAACCAGGAGTGGTTGGCGCGCAGCCTCGGCTACGTCGGCGACGGCGAGACAGCGCTGGCAATCGCCAAGAACATGGCCTCGCTGCCGCGGCATCCCGTGCACAACAAGCTCGACGCCGGCGACGACATCGCCGGCTACGCGCGCGCGCGCCTCGTGCAGCTGTGCGAGGACCTCGAACTCTGGGACGACGCGATCGCGCTCTGCCGCGACGGCTATCTCGAGCCGAACGGCACGGTGAAGGGCGAGGTGCAGCGACTGGGCTTGCTCGGCCGCGCGCTATTCCGCCTGGGCCGCGTCGACGAAGCGCAGCGCGTGGTCGCCGACGCCGACGCGCTGCTGGTCCGCGCCCGCGCCGAGCGCGCCGCCGCCATCGACAAGGCCGAGGACGAGGCGTTCGCCAAGAAGGCCGATCGCGGCAAGACCGTCGAGGCGATCGCCGAGGCCGGCCGCGAACCGACCAGCTCGGCGCGCTCGGTGCTCGACCTGCGGCGCGAGCTCGCCGGCGAACGCAAGCTCGCCGCCGGCGACGCCGCGGGCGCGCTGGCCGAGTTCGAGGCGGTCGGCGACATGCCCAAGTGGCTGCTCGCCGACGCGCACGTCGCTGCCGGCCAGGCCGACAAGGCGGTCGAGATCCTCGCCAAGGAGGTCAAGGAGCGGCCGCGGCGCTTCGCCACCAGCGCGCGGCTGTTGCTGGCGCTGCGCGCGCAGAACAAACCCGAGGAGCAGGCGCGCATCGCCGAGCTCGCCGCCGAGCTCGCCGGCCCGCAGCATGCCATCGGCCGCGCCGGGCTCGCCGCCCGCGCCGGCCTGCTGCCGCCGGACGGCGTCGTCGCGTCCGCGCTCGGCGACGGCTTCGCCGCCGCGCGCGGCGCCGACTTCGGCGAGCGACCCGCGCTCGCTTCGCTTGGGCCGTCGACGTGGCGACCGACCGGCCACCCCGGCTTCGACCTCGCCGCCGCCGATGGCGGCCGGCGCGCGCTGGCTCCGTCCGGCGGGCGGCCGACCCTGGTCGTCTTCTTCCTCGGCTTCGGCTGCCTGCACTGCGTCGATCAGCTCAAGGCGCTGGCGCCCAAGGCTGGCGAATTCGCCGCCGCCGGCGTCGACGTCGTCGCCATCGGCAACGAGCCGCTCGCCAAGCTTCAGGAGCACGTCGAAGCGCTCGGCGAGCAGAAGTTCCCGTTCCCGCTGCTCGCCGACCCAGAACTGGCGGCGTTCCGCGCCTGGCAGTGCCACGACGACTTCGAGGCCATGCCGCTGCACGGCACGTTTCTCGTCGACGCCGACGGCGCGGTGCGGTGGCAGGACATCTCGTTCGAGCCGTTCAAGCAGATCGACTGGTTGCTGACGGAAGCGAGGCGATTGCTGGCGCTGCCGCCGCAGTCCGGCGCGAAGTGAGCGCGCGGAAGCCGCTGCGTCGTTGCCGTCGCGCGGGGCGCGTGGCAAGCTAGGCGCCTCTCCGATTCCAGCTCGTTCCAGGGAGGTCCGCTTTGGTCGTCGTTCCGCGCAAGCAGCGCTCGAAGGACAAGGTCATCACCGACCGCAAGTGTCTCGCCATGATCCTCGCCGGCCTGAGGGCCAGCGGGAAGACGGTCGTCCTGACCAACGGCGTATACGACCTGCTGCATGTCGGCCACACGCGCTGCCTCGAGGACGCGCGCTCGCGCGGCGACATCCTGGTGGTGGCGGTCAACTCCGACGCATCGACCGGAGAACTCAAGGGCATGGGCCTGCCGATCGTTCCGGCCGCCGAGCGCATGGAGGTGCTGTCGTCGCTGTCGTTCGTCGACTACGTCACCGAGTTCGCCGAGGCGACCGCGGACGAACTGCTCAAGCAGCTGAAGCCGACGCTGTACGCCAAGGGCGTCGACTACACGCTCAAGACGCTGCCTGAGAAGGACACGATCAAGGCGCTGGACATCAAGGCTGTGTTCGTCGGCGACAAGAAGTCGCACTCGACGACGAAGATGATCAAGCAGATTCAGAAGCTGAAGAAGAAGTAGTCCGCGTCGCCGACGCCATCGAAGCTTCCCGCGCGCCGCCAGGTAGCCACCAGCGCGCCGCCGCCGAATGCCGATTCCCCCTACGCACCATGGGGGAAGACACCGCACAGATCGCCGTCGCGGCTTGGACGGCCGTGCCACTGCACGGCCTCGCCGATGACCGGCCGTTGCCCTTCCCACTGTTCCTATGCACCGGCGACGACGCGCACGTGTTGTACCGCAAGGCCGGCGACAGCGTCGACGCCGCGCACTTGGGTCGGCTGCGCGCTGAGGGCGTCGACCGGCTGTTCGTGCGTGGTGATGACCTGCCGGCCTACTACGCGCGCATCGAGAGCGCATTGCAGGACGTCCTGCTCGACAAGGCCGTGCCGCTCGCTGACCGCGCCGACGTGCTGCACGGGGTCGCACGGCAGGTGGTCAATGAACTGTTCTCGTCGCCGATCGAACGCGTGGGCCTGCGCCGTGCCCAGCGCGTGATCACGGCCACCGGCGCGCTGCTGCTGCGCGAGACCAAGGCGTTCGCGGCGGTGCGCGCGGCGCTCGACAGCCAACCAGAACTCGCTGCGCACGGACTGCGCACGAGCATGCTGGCGATGGGTCTGGCCCGCGCAGTGCTCAGCGCGGACGCGGCGACGGTCGGCGAGGCCGGCCTCGCCGGCCTGTTGCACGACGTCGGCCGCATCGGCGCCGACCTCGGCGACAGCGACGTCGGCCACGCCGCACGCGGCGCCGCCATGCTGCAGAAACACGGCCTGTCGGTGACCGTCGTCGCCGCCGTGCGCGACCACCATGAGCGCGTCGACGGCAGTGGCAAGCCGAACGGCCTGCGTGCCGCCGCTGCGTCCGAGCTGGGCCTGCTGGTCGGACTCGCCGACGTCTTCGACGACCTCTACACGCATCGACCGGCGGGAGCCACGTTGTTCGACGTGCTGCGCGTGCTGGCCACTACCGGTCGCGAGCGCTTCGACGAGCGCTGTGCACAGGCGCTCGTGCAGTTGTTCCGCCGCTGACACGCCGCGCCGCGCGACCAGCGCGTCAGTCGACCAGCGCGCCGAATGCCGACCAGTAGCCGTCCGCGCCCTCGGCGCGCAGCGCCGCTGGATCGCCGTAGCCGTACAGGCAGGCGATCGTGCGCACGCCTGCGGCCTTGCCGGCGCGCACGTCCTGCACGCCATCGCCGACCATGGTCGCGCCGCGCGGTCCGGCGCCGAGTTGCGCCAGCGCGTGGCGGATTGGTGCCGCGTCGGGCTTGCGCTGCGGCAGCGTGTCGCCGCCGACGACCACGGGCAGCAGCCGTTCGAGCCCGAGCGCCCGCAGGATCGGCGCGGTGAAGCGGGTCGGCTTGTTGGTGACGACGGCGAGCGGATGGCCGCCTTCGTGCAGCGCCTGCAGGGCCCGGAGCGCGCCGGGGTAGAGCCGGGCGTGCACGGTGCACTGAGTCGCGTGGTGGGCGACGTAGCCGGCGAAGGCGTCGTCGAGAGCGCGCGCGGCGGCGTCGGCATCGGTCGGCAGCGCGCCGTGCAGCGCGCGGGCCAGCAGCGTGCGCGCGCCGTCGCCGACGAAGCCGCGCACGGTCGCGGTCAAGCACGGCGGCAGGCCGAAGCGCGCGCGGACGTGGTTGCAGCTGGCGGCGATGTCCGGCAGCGTATCGGCCAACGTGCCGTCGAGGTCGAACAGGAATGGGGCCGGCGCGAGCACGCCGCCGGTATACTGCCCGCCCCGATGCGCTCCCACTGCATGTGCGTGCTGCCGTTCCTATTCGCGTCCTGCGGCCTCGTGCGCGACTGGCGCGAACTGGAGAGCAAGCCCATGCCGATCGGCGAGTGTTTCGATGGCGTCGCGCATTGCGCCACTGGCATGCGCTTCACCCCCGACGACAGCGTCACCGACCGCGGCTTCGGCGTCTGGCAGTCGCGCTGGCGCCAGCGCGTCAAGTCGCCGGTCGGCCATCCGGCGCGCTACCGGCTGCGCGTCGAGATCCTCGTCGACGATGGCTCGGCCAGGACCGGTTGGCCGCTGCGCTTCGCCATCGACCAGGAGTGGATCGACGACCTGCGCCGCGCCAACTCGCCCGAAGAGCAAGACTGGTCGAGCGACGGTCAGGACCGCGAACTCGAAGCCATCTTCGGCGAGGCCCTGCGCCGCAAGCTGGCGCCGCAGGCCAGCGGCAGCGCTGTGCTGCGGGCCAAGGACGTTGCTCCGCCCGGGTCGTAGTCGCCGCGCCGCCTCGGAACCGCCCATGCCTTCGAGGCGACGCGCGCATGGTCCGCTGCGCCGCAATGTGCTTTGCTTGCCGCGTCTGTTTCGTCGATTCCTAGTGCGCGCATGACACCTGGGCCGACCAGTCGCTGCGACACCGCCCGAGCCGAGGCGAGTCCGCCCGAACTCTCGGTACTGATCGTCAACTACAACACCTGGCACGTGTGCGCGAACGCGATCGCGTCGCTGCGCCAGCACGGTCCGACGCGGCCCGATGGCACGCCGATGCCGTTCGAGTGCGTTGTCGTCGACAACAAGTCGCCGCATTGCGCCGACGACGCCGTGCAACTGGTGCGCGACGAACTGGCGAAGCTCGCCGCCGGGCAGGGCGACCCGCGCGCCGGCCGGCTCGTCATGCACGACGAGAACGGCGGCTACAGCAAGGGCATGAACCTCGCGCTCTCGCACGCCCGCGGTCGCTGGATCCTGGTCAGCAACCCCGACGTGCTGTTCCAGCCTGGCATGTTGCCGGCGCTGCAGCGTCGGCTCGAGGCGGATCCGCGCATCGGCATCACCGTGCCGAAGGGCTACTGGGACCCTGAGTGCGGCAGCCGCCTGCCGCCGAACACGCTGCCGACGCTGCGCGAGGTCGTCTGGCACGCGCTAGCCGCCATTTCGCCGAGGTTCAGCCACTGGTACGCACGGCGCCAGGCGCGGCAGTGGTTGCGCGTCTGGCTGGCTGAGCAGCCGCTCGCGCTCGAGATGATGTCGGGCTGCATGTTCCTCGTCGAACGCGCGTTCTTCGAGTCGATCGGCAGCTTCGACGAGCGCTACCCGCTGTACTACGAGGACACGGATCTCTCGCGCACGATCCACCGCGCCGGCCGGACCATCGTGCAGGCGCCCGACGCGCACCTCGTCCACTTCGTCAATCGTTCGGGCATGACCGAGCTGGAGGCGATGTGGCAGCGACACAAGACCAGCCGCGCGCTTTACTACCGCAAGTGGTACGGCCGGCTTGGCGCGGCGTTCGTGCGCGTCGTCGACGGCCTGTTGGCTGCGAAGTGGACGCAGCGGTTTCGCCGCTTCCGGCACGCCACGCCGCTCGTCGACCTCGGCGCCAGCGCCAGCGCGCCGGTCCTCGACTTCGGCCGCGACTGTGAGCGCTACCTCGTGCTGCTTTCGCTCGATCCGCGCTTCTTCCTGGCCGGCGGCATACTCGGCACTGGCAGGGCATGGACGCCGAGCGCGCTCGGCTTCTCGTACTTCGTGCACGCGGTCTACTACTTCCAGGCCTACGACCTGAGCGGTGGCCGCTTCGAGCGCGTCGGCACATGGCGCTACCAGTGCATGTCGCACCTCGGCAAGGCCATGCCGGCCGGGGTGGCGCCATGACCGTGCCGACGCTGTCAGTGGTGGTGCTGAGCTGGAACACGCGCGCGCTGACGCTCGCGTGCCTGCAGGCGCTGTTCGCCGAGGCGCCGCGGCATCCGCGCGAGGTGATCGTCGTCGACAACGGCAGCGCTGACGGCAGCGCCGACGCGATCGCCGCCGCGTATCCACAGGTCCGGTTGCTGCGCAATGCCGACAACCGTCTGTACGCCGCCGGCAACAACCAGGGCGCCGCGGTCGCGCTCGGCGCGTACGTCTGCACGCTCAACAGCGACACGGAGGTGCGCCCCGGCGCGCTCGACCTGCTGGTTGATTGGCTGCGCGACCGCGCCGACTACGGCGCCGCCGCGCCGCGGCTCGTCCATCCCGACGGCCGCGTGCAGCGCGCCTGCATGCGCTTCCCGGGGTTCGCCTCGGCGCTGTGCTTCGACTCGTGGTGGGGGACGTGGTGGCCGGGCTCGTGGGCGCAGCGCCGCTACACCATGGCGGACTTCGACCACCTCGCCGCGCGCGACGTCGACCAACCACCCGGCGCTTGCTGCGTGCTGCGGGCCGACGAGTGGCGCGCGCTCGGCGGCTTCGACGAGTCGCTGTCGCTGTTCTTCAACGACGTCGACCTGTGCCGCCGGCTGTGGCGCGGCGGCCGCCGCATCCGTTACGTCGCCGAGGCCGAGGTCCTGCACCATCTCGGCGCGTCGACCCGTAACTTTGCGCGCATGCTGGCGATCTGGCACAAGAACCGCCGCGCCTACTACAAGAAGCACCACGGCGTCGTCGGCGCGCTGTGGATCGACGTCTGCGTGCAACTGCGCGTGTGGGAGGAGTGGCTCAAGATCGGCCGACGCAACCGTCGCGACCCGGCGCGCAAGCGCGCCGAGCGCGCGCACCTCGCCGCGGCGCGGAAGGAGCTGCGCGCGTCGTGAAGGCCTGCTTCCTCGTCGCCAACCATCCGCCTGAGGCCTGGGGCGGCACCGAGCAGGTCGTCGTCGCCCTGGCGCGCGAGCTGCGCGGGCTCGGCGTCGAGGTCGTGATCGTCAGTGGCAGCGCCGCGCCGCACGCCGGCGTCGATGTCATGCGCGAGGAGTTTGCCGGCGTCGTCGTGCATCGCGTGCCGAAACTGCCCGACGAATGGGACCGCCATGGCTTTGTGCGGCCGCGCCTCCTAGCGTTGGTCCGCGCGCTGCTGGCGCAGGAGCGTCCCGACGTGCTGCACGTGCACTCGTCGGCCTCGCTGGGCTTCGGCATGACGCCGCTCGCGCGCGCGCTCGGCGTCCCGGCGGTGACGACGTTTCACGATCTGTGGGCCACCTGCGCGCGCTACTTCCGGTTGCCGGTCGGCGGCGTCACGTGCCCTAGCGGCGCCGAGCGTGAGCCGTGCGTGCGCTGCGTCGCGACCGACGTCGGCTTGCCGCCCGAAGCGGTGCGCGCAGCGCTCGCCGAGCGCGACCGGCTGGCGCGCGCCGAGGTCGCGGCCGCCAGCGCGCTGACCGCGCCGAGCGCCACCGCGGCGCGCTTCGTGCGCGAGTGTCTGCCGTGCGCGCAGCCGATCGAGGTCGTGCCGCACGGGCTGCTGTGCGCGGTCGCCGCGGCCGATCGCGCCGCGCCGCCGCAGCCGGGCGAACGCCTGCGTGTCGGCACGTTCGGTGGCCTCGTCGCCGAGAAGGGCGTGGTCGAACTGCTCGACGCCGCGGCCGGCCTGCCGATCGAACTGCACCTCAGCGGCCGCGTTTATCACCGCGAACTCGCCGACCGCATCGCTGCGGCGCAGCGGGCCGGTGGCGACGTGCGCCTGCACGGTCCGTATACGTCGGCCGACCCGCACCCCGCCCGCAACCTGCACCTCGCGGTGTTCCCGTCGAAGTGCCAGGAGACCTACGGCCTCGTCGTCGACGAGGCGCTGGCGCACGGCGTGCCGGTCGTCTGCTCCGACGCCGGCGCGCTGGCCGAGCGGCGCGGGCTCGGCGGCGTCGTCGTGACGCCGCTCGCCGGCCTGTCCGCGGCGCTGCGCGAACTGGTAGGCTCGCCGACGCGACTCGCGGCGTTGCGCGCGGCGATTCCGACCAGCCTGCCGACGATCGCCGCGTCCGCCGAACGCCACCTCGCCATCTACCGGAGCATGCGATGAAGCACCTGTTCTCGCCGCTGTTGCCGCGCGACCCGCTGCAGGGTCCAGTGCTCGTGCTCGCCGCGCACCCCGATGACGAAGTCATCGGCGCTGGCGCGATGCTGGCGTGGCACGCGCTGCGCGGCCACGAGGTCGTCGTCGTGCACGCCACCGACGGCGCCAAGGGCGATCCGGGCGCGCGCGAGCACGACATCCGCGCCGTTCGCCGCCGCGAAGGCGTCGAGGCGTTGGCGCGGCTCGGCGTCGGCGCGCCGCAGCACTGGGATCTGCCCGACGGCGACTTGCCCGAGCACATGGTCGAGCTCACTGCCCGCATCGCCGCGGTGATGCAGGCGACGCAGCCGCGCACGCTGTACTCGTTCCACGCCGGCGAGGCGCACCGCGACCACCGCGCGATCGCGGCGGCGACCGCAGCCGCGGCGCATGCGCTGCCGGCCGACTGCCGCTGCCTGCTCTACGGCGTCACGTTCACGCCGTCCGGCGGCACGCTGTTCGACGTGACCGACACCTACCAGCGCTGCTACCAGGCGCTGCAGGCCTACGGCAGCCAGAACGCCTACATCGATCTGCCCGGCATGAGCGAGCATCGCTGCCGCGCCGCAGTGGCCAACGTCGACGTGCCCGGCGTGCTCTACGGCGAGCAGTTCCTCGACCTGCGGCCGCAGGAACTCGCCGCTGTGCACCAACTGCAGGACGCGTTCTTCCGGCGCGTGCAGCGGGAGGATGCATGAGCGCCGCCCGCCAGACCGTCAGCCTCGTCATCTCGGTCTGGAACCGCAAGGACGACCTGCGCGACAACCTCAAGGCCATCGCCGCGCAGACCGTCAAGGCCGATCAGGTCGTCGTCGTCGACAACTGCAGCAAGGACGGCACGCCAGAGATGGTGCTCGCGGAGTTTCCGTGGGTGCAGCTGATCCGCATGCCGCACAGCCGGTATGGCGCCTGTGAGACCTTCAACGTCGGCTTTGCCAGCGCCTGGGGCGAGTTCGTCGGCATTCTCGACGACGACGTCGTGCTGCCGCCGACGTTCGTCGCACAGATGTTGGCGAAGTTCGCGCAGGAGCCGGCGACAACGGCGATCCTGTCGCCGAAGGTCATCGAGCCGCAGATGCCGGATTGGTACCTGAACTCGCCGACCATCCACGCCGAGCGCTACCTGCCGACGTTCCGCGGCTGTGGCTCGATGGCGCGCAACGCCGCGCTGCGCCAGGCGGAGTGGTACGACATTCGCTTCTTCATCTTCGGCAACGAACGCGACCTGACCACGCGCCTGCTCAATCTCGGTTACCGCGTGAAGATGTTCCCGGCGGTAGAGGTCTTCCACAAGGCGCCGTTCGGCATGCGCCACGGTCGCCGCAGCCTCTACTACCACGTCCGCAACTTCTGGCTGTACGCGTTCAAGTATCTGCCGTGGAGCCAGGTCGTCGGCTTCCCGCTGCGCTTCCTCGCCAAGGGGCTCGGCGGCAAGAAGCAGAAGGACGGCGGCGCGGTCGCCGACGCGGTCGGCACCATCGGCCTGTTCGACAACATCAAGTCGGTCAAGCGCGGCTGGTGGGTGTGCGTCCAGGCGACGCTCGCCGCCCTGTGGGCGCTGCCGTACTGCCTGAAGCGTCGGCAGGTCTGCCGCCACCCCGACTTCGAGCCGCCGCTGCGCTGACCCCGCCGCCAAGCCGCCGATTTTCTTGCGGACTGGGTTGGCCGCCGGCGCACTGCTGTCCGCCTTGACCTGGTCTGGCGTGCAAGCGTCGGGCTGGTTTCGTCGCCGAAGGCCGCGAGGCTGGCGTCGGCGACCGCCAAGAGATGTGCAAGGGTGGGTGGCTGCTGGCGAGAGGCAGCCATCCGCTTCTGATCCCGGTCGGACCGCGCGTCGGCGCGGCGCCGAAGCCCCGGCGATCGCGCCGTGCTTCCGACCGCCGCGGCGATAGCATCCGCGCCTTCCTCGTGGTCAGCGCGATCGTCGTCAACTGGAATGGCAAGGACTACTTGCCGGCGTGCCTGGATGCGCTGTTGGCGCAGGCCCCGCCGCCGGCCGAGGTGCTCGTCGTCGACAACCACAGCGACGACGGCTCGCGCGAACTGGTCGCTGCCCGCTACCCGCAGGTGCGCGTCATCGACACCGGCCGCAATGGCGGCCCGTGCCACGCGCGCAACGTCGGCGCCGAGGCGGCGACGAGCGAACTGCTGCTGTTCGTCGACAACGACGTCGTGCTGCGTCCAGGTTGCCTGCGCGCGCTGCTGGCGCGCCTGCGTGGCGACCCGAAGGTGGCGATGGTGCAGGCGCGCTCGCTGTGCGGCGACGATTCGTCGGTGGTGCACTACGACGGCGGCGACCTGCACTTCCTGGGCACCATCGCGCTGCGCAATTGGTATCGGCCGCTGGCGCAGGCGACGCCGATCGACGGACCGGTCGGCGCGGCCATCGCGCTGTGCTTTCTGACCCGCGCGGCCGCCTATCGCGACGTCGGCGGCTTCGACGAGAACCTGTTCATCCTCTACGAGGACAACGAGTTCAGTTGGAAGCTGCGCCTGCGCGGCCACACCGTTCACGTCGCCGCCGACGCGCTGTGCACGCACCTCGCCGGCACCGCCGGCCTGTCGGTGCGCGGCGAGGGCCGGTACCCCGGCCGCCGCACCTACCTGCACAGCCGCAACCGCTGGTACGTGCTGATCGCCTGCATGCGTTGGCGCACGTTCTGGCTGACCATGCCGGCGCAGCTGCTGTATGGCGTCGTCTACGCGGCCTTCGGCGTGCGCCGCGGCCACCTCGGCGACTGGCTGCGGGGCAAGTGGGAATTGCTGGTGATGCTGCCCAAGGCCGTGCGCGCGCGGAAGGTCGCCCAGCGCGGCCGTGTCGTCGCCGACCGCGACCTGCTGGTGGCCGCGCCGCTGACGCTCAACCCCGGCCTCGCCGACAAGGGCTTCAGCGCGGCGCTGCGCCGCGGCATGGACCGCTTCTTCGCGGGCTACTGGCGCGCGGTGCGAGGGCTGTGTGGCTGAGCCCGCCGCAGCGCCCCAGATCGCCGCGTTGCTGCTCAACTGGCGGCGCGCCGACTTGACGCTGCGCTGCTTGCACGACTTGCTCGCGGTCGCCGCGCCGGCGCTGCGCGTCGTCGTGCTCGACAACGGCTCGGGCGCCGAGGAGGTCGCCGCGCTGCAGCGCGGGGTCGCGGCGGCGGCGGCGCACGGCCCGCATGCCGTCGAACTCGTCGCCTTGCCAGCCAACCTCGGCTTCACCGGGGGCATGAACGAAGGCATCCGCCGGGCGCACGCCGCCGGCCAGACCTACGCGCTGGTGCTCAACAACGACCTGCGGCTGCCGCCGGACTTCCTGGCGCCACTCGTCGCCACGCTGGCCAACGACCCCCAGGTCGCCGCTGTCGGCCCGACGGTGCTGCATCCCGATGGCACGGTGTGGGCGCAGGGCGGCGAGCGCCGGTTCGCGCCCAATGGCATCGTGCTGCGCGGCCACGGCAAGGCGCCGGCGCCGACCACTGCCGGGCCGGCGGCGGTCGACTTCCTGCCGTGCGCCTGCGCGCTGTTCCGCACCGCCGACCTCGTGGCCATTGGCGGCTTCGACGACGCCTACTTCATGTACTGGGAGGACGTCGACCTGTGCGAACGGCTGCGGGCGCGCGGCGGTCGCATCGTCTGGTTGCCGTGGGTGCGCATCGAGCACGCCGCCGGCCAGTCGGCGGGCGGTGAGCGCTCGCCGGCGCGCAAGTTCCTGATGGCGTGCAACGCCGTGCGCAGCCTGCGCGCCCACGGCTCGCCGTGCGCGTGGCTCGCCTGGTTCGTCTGCGACGTGCTCGGCTGGCCGCTGGCGTTGCTGCAGGGACCGCGCGGCGCATGGGCCAAGCTGTGCGGCACGCTTGCCGGGCTGCGCGGCCATCGCGCCGGCGCCACCGACGTCGCGCGCTGGCACGCCACTTAGCCTGTCGGCGTCGCGCGCGGGCGCAGCGCTTCGGCAGCCGCGCGCTCGGCGGGGCTGCGCGCGTCGTCCTCCGGTCGGATGCGGCAGCCGGTCGGCTGCAGGCGCGCGCCGCCGCGGCCGTCGCCGGCGATCGCCGCGACGCTGTTGCTGCGGCCGTCGAATTCGGCGGCGATCGCCGCGCGCAGCGGTTCGCTCGCCGACGCGAGCGTGGTGGCGATCACCGTGAGCGAGCCGCCTTCGGCGCAAGCGCGCGCGGCGGCGAACAGGCGCTTGCCCGGCAGCGAGGACTGAGCGTCGAGGCCAGGCGCCAGCCAGCGGCCCGAGCTTGGGATGCTGCGCTGCATCGCCAGCGTCAGCGTCGGCAGTGCGTCGAAGAGCAGCGCGACGTCGTGGCCGGCTTCGACCTCGCGCTGGCAGCGCGCGAGCGCGAGTTCGGCGAGCGCCACGTGACGCTCGGCGCCGGCGTCGAACGTGGTGCCGACGGTCTCGGCGACGCCGGCCAGGGCTCGCTTGGCCGCCGCGAGGTCCTCGGGCGTCTGGTCGAGCAGGCAGACGACCACGCGCGAGCCGGGGTTGGCGGTGGCGAGGGCGCGCGCGAGGTCGGCGAGCCAGCGCGCGCGTGGCGCGTCGTCGGCGGCAACCACCTGCACGCGGTGGCCGCGCCGCCACGGCGTCAGCGCCGCCAGCGTCCGCCACGGCTCGTCGGTCGGCAGCGCCAGCGGCGTGTGCGCCAGCACCGGCGTGCGCGCGGCGAACGTCAACCGTGCAGGCGCGGCGCCGTTGGCGGCGTCGACGTGCGCCAGCGCCAGGAACTTCTCGCCGCCGCGCGGCGGTCGCAGCGGTCCGCGCAGCCATTGGCCGGGCTTGAGATTGAGGGCGCGCACCTGCGCCACGCTGACGTACGGATCAGCGGCGGTTGGGGCGAAATCGTCGTTTGGCGAACGCAGGAAGCCGAAGCCTTCCGGCATCAAGTCGAGCGCGCCCTCGGTGAGCACGGTTTCGCCGCGCGCGAGCCGCGCCCGCAGCGCGGCGAAGCGCAGTTCGTCAGCGGCGAGGTTGGGCGGGATCGGCGCGCCGGCAGCGGCGAGTTCGGCCAGCGCGCCGGCGGCATCGAGCGCCGGCAGTGGCGGCGGCGGAAACGCGATCAGCGCCGCGGTCATGGCGTCGCCTGCCGCAACTGGTCGAGGATCGCCGCGACGCCGACGCGCAGCGCCGCGAGGTCGCCGTTGTTGGCGAGCACGAAGCGGGCGCGGGCGCGCTTCTCGGTCAGCGGCGCCTGCGCCGCTTCGCGGCGTTCGAGTTCGCCCGCCGGCCAGCCGCGGGCCGCTGCCCGCGACTGGCGGGTCGCGAGGTCGACGTCGAGGAAGACGACATGGTCGCAGGCATCGACCAGGCCGTTTTCGAGCAGCAGCGGCACGTCGAGCAGCGCCGAGTCGCCGCGGGCCTTGGCCGCTTGCAGGTCGGCGAGCAGGCCGGCGCGGATGCGGGGGTGCAGGATGGCCTCCAGGGCCTGCCGGGCGGCGGGGTCGCGGAAGACGAGGTCGCCGAGCGCTTGCCGGTCGAGCTGGCCGGCGCGGACGGCCGTCGGGCCGAGCGCGCGGGCGACCTCGGCGACCACCGCCGGTTCGGCGCTGACGGCGCGGGCGACGGCGTCGGCATCGAGGTGCGCGAGGCCGTGCGCGGCGAAGGCCTGGGCCGCCGCCGACTTGCCGGCGGCGATGCCGCCGACGACGCCGAGCACGACGGGGCGCGCCGGCCGAAACGGCGCGGGCGGCGTGGGCGTGGCTGCGGGCAGCGGCATCCGGCCATGGTGCGAGAGCGGCGGGCGCGCAGCAAGCGCGCCTTCGTCGCTTGACCTATCCGCTGTGCCCTTCCTAAGATCCCGCACCCTCGCGTCCCCAGCCGGCAGGCGCTCGCCCTGCCGACTGCTCCGCTCGTGCCTGCGAGCGGCGCGGGCAATCTGACCCCGACCCCTTCCCAGTCCGAACAGGACGGCGCTCGCTCTCCCTGCCAGTCCGGCGTCGCGCCGGACGGACGCAACCCGACAGACCCCTTGGAGTTGGTTCCAATGCACAACCGCCAGACCGGTGCTGCCCACGTCCCGATCATGCTCTTCATCCTCGTCCTGGTGCTGTTCCTGGGCGCGACCGCGTTCGCCTTCATGGCGAACACGGAGATCGCCGAGATGCGCACGCAGCGGAACCAAGCCAACGAAGAGGCCGAGACGCTCCGCAAGAAGGACCTGCTCGTCAGCCACTACGTGAAGGACATCGGCGACGTCGTCAACAAGCCGGGCGCGTACGCCGGCCGTGAAGGCCAGGAGGCCGTCTACGGCGGCGCAACGATCGCCTATCCAGGCCTGATGAAGCCGAACGAGGTCCGCACGGCGATGGACAACGCCCTGACCGCCGCCGGACTTGGCGCCGCCAGTGGCCTCGAAAACGTCCTCGGCAGCATGGTCTCGCGCATCGGCCAACTGAACCAGCGCGTCAAGGACATCGAGGCCGAGCGCGACAAGGCGCTGAGCGAGAAGGCCGAGGTCGACCGCAAGTTCACCGCGGCGACGGCGGACGCGGGCGCCAAGGCGCGCGAATTCACGCAGACCCTCGACCAGGCCCGCACCGACTTCGAGGCGGCCAAGAACGACAAGGACAACCGCATCGCCCAGGGCAATGAGAGCCTGCGCGCCAAGGCCGACGAACTGTCGACCGAGAAGGAGCGCGCCACGGCGAAGGAGAAGGAGCTGGCCAACGAGATCGCCAAGCACCAGATGCAGAACTCGGCGCTGGTCGCGCGCGAGACGCTGCGCAAGTCGGCCGACGTCGCCGACGGCAAGATCCTGGTCGCCAAGGCCGGCGTCGCCACGGCGTTCATCAACCTCGGCCGCAAGGACATGCTGCAGCCCGGCACGGTCTTCCGCGTGAAGAGCCCGGCCAGCTCGGCGGTAAAGGGCTACGCCCAGGTCGTCCGCGTTGAGGATGTCCGCGCCGAAGTGGCGCTGATGGACTTGGTCGACCCGATCGGCGATTACGCCCGCGAAGGCGACCTGCTCTACAACGACTTCTACACGCCGCGCGTCACGCGCACGGTCTACCTGATGGGCCGCTTCTCGGCGCCGTACAACAAGCCGGAGCTGACCAACCTGCTGCGGCGCCTTGGCAACAAGGTCGTCGACAAGATGGCGCCGGGCGTCGACACGGTGATCCTCGGCAACGATCCGGTCAACGAGGCCGGTGACGGCTTCGCCTCGGTGCAGGACTCGGCCGAGTACAAGCTCGCCAGCGAGCTGCGCGTCGAGTTCGCGTATCTCGGCTCGATCCGCGATCTGATCAAGCTGTGATGCCCGCGCGGGTTCCCCGCGCGGGTTTCCCGCGGCGCCTGCCGTTGGCGGGCGCAGCGGAGGGATGCCAACTGGCGGCGACGGCGCCGCGGCGGGCCGGCGGCGGCCCCGGCGAGGCAGGCGGGCTGCGCGGCCACGACGGGCGCGGGAACGGGTTGCGATGGCATCCCGACCGCTGGCCTGAAGCGAAGTGCCGGCAGCGATTCCGCGCGATGACTGCCATGCGGCTCCCGCGGCAGCCCCGCTGCGCTTGCTGCCCTCGCGCTGTGTGGGCTGGTCTGTTGACGGCGCCTGCGCCGGCTGCGGCCCGCGCGGTCGATCCCGGTCTCTGGCCGGCGCGGCGCGTCATGTGGCGCGCCGCCCGCTGCCGCGGCAATGAAGATCCGGCGGCGTGGCGGCTGCGCGGCTTTTGCAGTTGCCCGCGGGCTTGGTGGGGGAGATAGCTAGCGGTCGACGCATGCCGCTCGACGATCCGAACATCCGCGCCGCCATCGACGGGCCCGAGTTGCCCCGCATGTCGTTCGGCGACCACCTGGAGGAGTTGCGTTCGCGGTTGGTGAAGGCGCTGCTGGCGGTGGTGGTGGCGGTCCTGGCGGTGATGCCGTGGAAGGAGCAGGTCCAGGGCATTGTCATCAACCCGTACCGCGTGCAGTGGCGCGTCGGCTTCGTCGACTACGTCGCTGGCCTGGAGGCGAAGGAAGCGGCGGCGACCGCAGGGGCGCCGCTCGACGCCGACTCGGCGCGCTTCCTCGAGTACTGCCGGCAGCACCAGGACGCGATCCTCGCCGGCACCAAGGAGTACTCGCATCTGTTCCCGGTGCAAACCGGCTACCACGTGCCCTACAGCCTGTACGCGATAGGCGGCATCGAGGACATCATGTCCTTCATGTGGGCGTCGATCCTGTTCGCCATCGTGCTGGCGAGCCCGGTCGTGGTCTGGCAGGCGTGGGCATTCATCGCCGCCGGCCTGTACCCGAAGGAGCGCGCGATCTTCTACCGCTACTTCCCGTTCATGGCGGCGCTGCTCGCCGCCGGCGTCGCGTTCGGTTACTTCGTCGTGTTGCCGTACACGCTTGGCTTCCTGGTGCGGTGGATGAATCCCGACCAGGTCGGCGCGATGTTCTCGGTCGGGCAGTTCTTGTCGCTCGAGTTCGCGCTCACTGGCGCGCTCGGCCTCGTGTTCCAGCTGCCGCTGGTGATGGTGGCGCTGCAGAAGATCGGCCTCGTCACGCACCGCGGCTTCCGCAAGAACTGGCGCATGACGATCCTCTGCATCTTCGTGTTCGCCGCCGTGCTGACGCCGCCGGAGCCGGTGTCGATGCTGCTGATGTCGGCGCCGATGGTGCTGCTGTACGGCCTCGGGTTGCTGCTGACGTGGTTCGCGCGCGGCAAGGACGCTGCGGTCGCGCCGGCATGACCCTCGTCGGCGAAGTCCTGGCGACCGGCGACGAACTGATCCACGGCGCCCAGTTCGACACCAACAGCAAGTTCCTCGCCGGCGAACTGGAGCGGCTCGGCGTCGAGGTCCGCCGCCTGACGGTCACCGGCGACGCGCCGGGACCGATGCGCGCGGCGATCGCCGAGGCGTGCGGCCGCGCCGACGTGGTGGTGGCGACCGGCGGGCTGGGCCCGACGCTCGACGATCGCATGCGCGACGTCGTCGCCGAGGTCGCCGGCGGACCGCTGTGGTTCGACGAGGCGAGCTGGCGGCAGGTGCAGGACTGGCTGCTCAACCGCGGCCGGCCGGTGCCCGACAGCAACCGCCGGCAGGCGATGTTCCCGCCGGGCGCGCAGCCGATCGCCAATCCGATCGGCACCGCGCCGGGATTCGCCGTGACGCTCGGTCGCGGTCGTTTGTTCGCGCTGCCGGGCGTGCCGCGCGAGATGAAGGCGATGCTCGCCGCGTCGGTGCTGCCGGAGGTCGCCGCCATGCCTGGATTGACGCCGCTGGCGCAGCAGTGGCTGCGCGTGCTCGGGCCGTCGGAGGCAGCGCTCGGCGAGCGCATCGAGCGCTTCATGGTCGCCGATCGCAACCCGGCGGTCGGCATCACCGCTTCGGGCGGACTCTTGACCGTGCGCATCGTCGGCACGGCCAAGAGCGCCGAAGTCGCCGCCGCCGCGTGTGAAGCGACCGCCGCCGAGTTGCGGCCGCTGCTCGGCGACTGGCTGTTCGCCGAGGGCGCCGTCGACCTGCCGGAGTTGGTGCTGCAGCGGTTGCGCGCGCAGGGCCGCACGCTTGCGCTCGCCGAGTCATGCACCGGCGGATTGATCGCCAAGGCGCTGACCGACGTCGCCGGATCGTCCGACGTGCTGATGGGCGGCGTCGTCGCTTACAGCAACGCCAGCAAGACGGCGCTGCTCGGCGTGCCGGCCGAACTGGTGGCGGCGCATGGCGCGGTCAGCGAACCGGTGGCGGCGGCGATGGCGGCCGGCGCGCGCGCGCGCTTCGCCGCCGACGTCGCCGTGGCGACGACCGGTATCGCCGGCCCCGGCGGCGGCAGCCCGCAGAAGCCGGTCGGCACCGTCTGCTTCGGCCTCGCCGACGCCGCCGGCGCGCGGGCCTGGACGGCGCGCATCCCCGACCTCGGTCGGACGTTCGTCCGCGACCGTGCCGTGTTCGAGGTCTGGCGCGAACTGCTGCGCCGCTGACGGCGGCGCAGCCCGTGTCGACTATCATCCGCGGCCGCGCGTCGCTCCATCCGACGCGCCACCCGCGTGAAGATCTGCCTGTCGTGCGAAGGCGTCAGTGAAACGCCAGCGGAGCGCTGCGGCTTCTGCGGCGCGTGGCTGCTGCCTGCCGACGCGGTGCACTACCCGGTGCGCCGCGGCGAGGTTGACGCCGCCAATCCTCTGCTCGGCACCGTCATCGACGGCAAGTACCGGCTGCTTGGCGTGCTCGGTCGCGGCGGCCTTGGCACGGTGTTCCGCGCCCAGCACACCGGTTCACTGATGCACGTTGCGCTCAAGTTGCTGCACCCGCGCTTCGGCGAACGGCCCGAGTACCGCCGCGCGCTGGTGCCGGAGGCGCGGCGCGCCGCCGCGGTCGCGCACGAGCATTGCGCCCGCCTGCTGGACGTTGGCGAGGCCGAGGACGGCGCCGCCTACCTCGTGATGGAGCTGGCCGAGGGCCGCACGCTCGACCTGCTGGTGCGCGATGGCGCGCTCGCGCCGGGCCACGCCGTCGCCATCCTCGAGCAGGTCGCCGCTGCGCTGGCCGCGATCCACGCCGTCGGCCTCGTGCACTGCGACCTGTCGCCGCGCAACGTCATGGTCGCCGCATCCGGCGGCGCGCTGCGCGTCAAGGTGCTCGATTTCGGCATCGCGCGCAGCGTCGCGCTCGCTGGTCAGGCGCGCAGCCACGGCGAGTTCCAAGGCTTCGTCAATCCGGCCTTCTCAGCGCCCGAACTGCTCGCCGGCCGCGAAGTCGACGCGCGCGCCGACCTGTACTCGTTCGGCACGTTGGCATGGCTGCTGCTTACCGGCGGCATGCCGGTCGATGACGCCGACGCGCGCAAGGCCGCCGCGGCGGTGCTGGCGGGTGAGTTGCGGCCATGGCCGGAGCCGCGCGGCGTCGGTCGGCGGTTGCGCCGATTGGCGCTGCGCTGTCTGCAGATGGACCCGGAGCAGCGGCCGTCGTCGATCGCGGCGGTGGCGCGCGAACTGGCGATCGTCCGCAGCCCGCGGCCGGCGCTGACGCGCGCCGGCGCGCTGACGACGGCGCTCGGCGCCGTCGCGCTGTTCGCGACGGCGCGGCCGGCGTCGTCGCCGTTCCTGCAGACGGTCGCCGGCTCGCCTTTTGCGCTCGCGGCCGGTGGGACCGCGACCGAGCCCGTGGTGGTGGACACGACCAGCGCTCGGCTGGCGACGGTTCGCTTCGACTACGCCGGCTTCGCGCCGCGAAGACTGCGCGCGCACGTCGTGCGCGGCGGCGACGTGCTGCTGCGCGTCGACCAGGAACCGGAGCCCGAAGCGGGCGGCGGCACGCTGGCGCTGTCGACGGCGCAGGCGGCGTGGCGCACGGTCGTCGAAGGCCTCGCCCGCAGCGGTCGCGAGCACGCCAGCGACGTCGTCTTCTTGCTGCCCGGCGCGGCGCCGTTCGGTTCGGTTCGGCTGCGCGTCGACGACGAGGCTCCAGTCGTCGCCGCCGCGCCCGTGACGGCGGGCGCCGTGCTGCGCGCCGATACGCAGCTCGCGCTGGACGTCCGCGACGGAGTTGGCGTGGCGGCCGTGACGGTGCGCGTGCGCGCGGCGACGGGACCCGTCGTCGAGCTGTCGGCGCCGCCATCCGGTGGCCGGTTCGCGCTCGGCGCGGCGCTGGCCGCGGCAGCGCCCGACCTCGCCGGCCCGTGCGAGGTCGAGATCGGCGCGCGCGACCGCGCCGGCAACGTCGCCGCGGCGGCGCCGCTCGCCTTCGCAGCGGTCGACGTGCGCGCGCCGCGCGTCACCGAGGTCACCGGCCCGCAGGGCGAGCCGTTCGCGCCGCTGGTCGGCGGTATCGCGCGCGTGCGCGTGCGCGTCGCCGACGCCGTGCCCGGCGACGAGGTCGCCATCCAAGTCGGCGACGGCGCCGCGGTCGTTGTGCCGTGGCCCGACGCCGCCAGCCAGCGCGTCGCCGACGTGCCGGTCGCGGCGGCCCAGCGCGCCGCCGCTTGGCACCTCGTCGCGCGCGATCCCGCCGGCAACGAGACGGCGCACGAACTCACCCCGGTGCTGCGCGACCGGAGCCTCGCGATCCGCTTTCCGCGCGTCGATGGCCCAGCGCGCGCGCTCGCCGGCGAACTCGTGCTCGCGGCCGGGGGCAGGGCGACGGTCGCCGTCAGCGACAACTGGACCATCGTCGACCTCGTCGCCGAGACGATCGACGGCCGCGAAGTGGCCGACCCGGCATTTGGCTGGGAGCGGCTGACGCCAGCGACGGCGCAGCTCGCGGTCGACGCATTGCTGCCCGGCGCCTATCGGCTCGTCGCCCGCCTGCGCGAGGGCGACGCCGCCGATGCTCTGCGCGCGCTGGCGACGGCGACGTTGCGGGTGCTGCCGGACGCCATCGAGGTGCGCGTGCCCGCGGTCAACGCGCCGTACCTGCCGGCGCTAATCGAAGCCGGCGTGCTGGCGGCGCGCGGCGAGTCGGCCCCCGGCGCGTACGACGAGGGTCCGGCGTGGAGCGTCGACGCCGGATTGCGCCCGTACCTGCGCGGCCGCGCGACATGGGTCGCTGGCGAAGTCGTGCGCGCCGAGGAATTGCCGGTCGGCGACGCAGGTTGTGCGTTGTTGCCGACGCTGCGGCCGGTGCGCGGCTTCAACACGGTCTCGCCGCGCTACGTCGACGTGCTCGATCGCGCTGCCCGGTTGCGCATTGGCGAGGCCATCGTGCCTGCTGGCGAGTCCGCTGCCGCGGTGTCGTTCTGGTGGAGCGATGAGCCGCCGCAGCAGGTCGGTGCGGAGACCCTCGTCGAGCATGGCCGGCCGGCGCGCGTGCGCGTTCGCAGCCCGCTGCCGTTCGCGCCCGGCGACGCGCCGACGTTGCGCCTGGGCATCGGCCCGGCGGAGGTCGCGGCTGCGCTGGTGCGCGTGCGCGACCGCGCCGACGCCGAGATCGTCTTCGACGTGTCGTTTGCGGTGTGGAGCGAGGCCGCCAGCCTCGCCGACGTGCCGCGCGAGCAGTTCGCCGGCGGGTTCGAGCGCCTCCTCGACGCCAGCCTCGCGACGCCCGCGGGCCGACAGCCGCTGGCGCTGCGGTTGCGCACCGTGCGCAGCACGCTGCAACCGCTCGCACTGGCCGAATTGCGCGCGCTGCCGCCGGCGCTTGGTGCGCTGCGACTGTTGCCGGTGCTGCCGCCGACCGGCGCATTCGCCGAGCCGACTGCCGACGGCCTGCCGCGCGCTGCGTACCGGGTCGGGCCGAAGGTTGCCGTGCGCAACGTCGGCGACGTGCTGATGCTGGCCAACGAGTTTCCGGTCGGCGCTGCGCGTGACCTCGCGGCTGCTGCGGCAGCGCTGCCCGGCGCAGGCGCCTGCGTGCACGCCGATGATCCGCGCGGATCGGCGCGGCTCGAGCCGGCCAATCTGCTGCCGACCGCCGCCGCCACGGCCGACGCCGAGGCGCCGCTCGCCGGCGTCGACTTCTTTCAGGCGTACACGTTCGCGCGCCTGCTCGGTCTCGTCGTCGCTGGCGACGCCGATGCGATGCGTTTGCCGCTTGGCGTTGAACTCGAGGCCGCTGCCTTCGCCGGCGCCACGCGGGCCGCCGGCCACGGCGCCGCCGCGCACGGCGGCGCGGTCGACGCAGCGGCATTCGCGCCGACGGTCACGCCGGCGGCGCGTTCGGTCGCTGTCGGCGACGTCGTTCCCAGCGGCTTCGGCCAGCCGTTCGTCGGCCTCGACTTCGGCCTGCGCGAGTGGACGCTCGACCTGCCGGCGGCGCCCGGCGCGGACGCGCTGCTGCGTGAGTGGATCGCCGACGGCGCCGCGCACCTGGCGCGCGCACAAGCTCTGGCGCGCGGCGCCGACGATCCTGCGCGCGAAGCGCTCGGATCGGCGCTACTGCTCGGCGTCGTGCGTGGCATGGCGTTCGTCGACAGTTTCCCGACGCTCGCGCCGCGCGGCCCGCTGCCGGTGAACGTGCCCGGCGTGTTGCTCACGGCGCAACTGCGCCGCGATGGTCGCGACCTGCTGTCCGGCGGCGTCGATCCGCGGCTCGCTGGCGTCGGCTTCCGCATCGTCGCCGACGTCGATCGCCTTGGTGTCGGCAAGGAGGCGCGATGAGTCGCCACCGCTCCGGACTCGTGTTGGCTTTCGTCGCCGTCACCGCGTGCGCCACCCCTGGCGAGGACGTCGACGTGCTCACCGACTTGCCGCCACTTGACGGCTCGGTGTTCGTCACCGGCGGCGCCTTCTTGGCCAGCGAGGTGGCCGACGGCGCCTTCGGCGGCGCCGAGGCGCCGCGCGAGGCGATCGCGATCGATGCGATCGCCGCAGCGCTGGCGAGCAGCGACGTGTTCCAGCGTCTCGCGGTCGACGACGATCCGGCGCGCCGCGCCCGGATCGCCGAACGGCTGCGCGCCGGCGTCGTCGACGAGGACGTGGTCACCTGCCTGCAGGCGGCGCGCCTCGCCGGCCACGACTACCTGCTGGTCATCGAGGGCCTGCAGGACGTGCCGATCGAGACCCAGGGCACCAACGGTCGCTGGCCGGTGACGTTCGCCACCTGGATTCTGCTCGGCGTCGGCGCGCTGATCCCCGACCGCACCTTCGAGTCGCGCGCGACGCTGCGCGTGAGCCTGCGCGACCTGCAGTCCGGCTGGCCGTTGCACGACCCGCTGTTGGTCGCCGGTCCGATCGATCTGTCGTTGCTCGAACGCACCGACGTGGTCGGCCTGCTGCTGTCGATCATCGTGCCGCCGTTCTTCGTCGGCGACGATTCCGAGGCGGTCCGGGTCGCGGTCCGCGACACCGTGACGAGCCGCTTGCTGTGGTCGCTGTCGCGCGACCTCAAGGGCGTGGCGTTGCGGCAACGCCTGCGCGAACGCGCGCCGGCCGACGTGATGCTGGTGCCGGGCCTGTCGGGGCGTCGCGTCGTCGTCCGTGCGGCTGCGGCGCTCGGCAGCGCGCGGCTGGTCGGCGCCGGCGTCGAGCCAGAGACGGCGGCAGCTTTCGCCGCGGCCCTGCTCGCGTCGGTGCGCGTTGACGGCAGTGGATTCGTCTACGAAACGGACCTGCCGGCGACGACGGGTCTGGCGCAAGTGCTCGTCGCGACCGTCGGCGGCGCGGTCGCGTCCGCCACCTTTGCGCCGGGAGGTCGGCCGTGAAGTTGCCGGCGCGTTGGCGCGTTGGCGCCTGTTCCCACGCCGGCTCGGTGCGCACGGCCAACGAGGACGACTATCTGTTGGCCGCGGCGGGGCCCGCTGGTCCGCTGTTCGTCGGCGTCGCGGACGGCATGGGCGGCCTCGCCGGCGGCGCCGAGGCCAGCCGCACGGTGTTGCGCGCGATCGCCAGCGAAGCGCTCGATGCTAGCGCCGGCGATGCGTCGGTAGCACGCTTGCAGCGCGGCTTCGCCGTCGCCAGCCGCAAGGTCGCCGACGCCGGCGCCGCGGTGCCGGCGCTAGCCGACATGGGCACGACCGCAACGACGTTGTTGCTGTGCGACGACCGGGCCGTCGTCGGCCACATCGGTGACACCCGCCTCTACCGGCTGCGCGACGACCACTGCGAGCAGTTGAGTCAGGACCACGCCGCGCGCGCGCCGGAGAACCTGCTGACGCGTTGCATCGGCGCGGGCCGGGTCGATGCCGTCGCCGATCACGCTGAGTTCGACGTGCGGCAGGGCGATCGCTTCGTGTTGATCAGCGATGGCGTCTGGTGCGTCGTCGACGACGCCTTGCTCGCGCGGCTTGCTGGCCGCCGCGATCCGCGCGAGGCGGCCGAGGCGCTGGTGCAGCAGGCCTTGGCGCAAGGCGGCCCCGACAACGCCACGGCGGTGGTCGTCGAGGCCGTCGCCGCCGGCGGCGACGCGGAGGTCGACCTACCGCGCGACGAGCGGCCCGACGACCGGTCGCTGTGGCCGCGCGCCTCGGCCTTGCCGTCGCCGATCGTGCCTTGGGCGCTGCTCGTCATCGGCACGCTGCTGCTGGCCGTCGCCGCGCTGCGCGCCATCGGGCTCGACGCGGCGCTGTTGGCGACGTTCCGCGGTTGAGCGGCGTCAAGTTCGTGTCGCGGCGGTTGCTCGGCGCGCGGCGATCCGAGAGTATGCTCTGACCCCTCGGACGACGATGCCCAAGAAGCTGCAGCGCAAGATCCCCGCACCCACGACCGCCGCACCGGCGGCGACGCCCGCGGCCGGCGGCGGCCTCGCGCTGTTCCGCAGCAAACGCGTGACGCCGCGCACGCTGGCCGAGTTCACTAGCCAACTGGCCGTGCTGCTCAACGCCGGCATCCCGATCACCAAGAGCCTGCGCATCCTCGAAGGCCAGTTGCCGCCGGGGCCGATGAAACGCATCGCTGCGTCGCTGGTCGAGGACGTCGAGGGTGGCACCGCGCTGTCCGAGGCGATGACCAAGCACGACGGCGTGTTCGACGCGCTGTACACGAACATGGTCCGCGCCGGCGAGGCTGGCGGCGTGCAGGAGGAGATCCTCAACCGCCTGTCGGGCTTCCTTACCGCCAGCGAGGCGATCAAGTCGCGCGTCAAAGGTGCGCTTGCCTATCCGGTGGCGATCCTGATCGTCGCGATCGCCGTGCTGCTGCTGGTATTCGCCTTCGTCATCCCGCGCTTCAAGCAGGTGTTCGAGGCGACCGGCAAGGGCGCGATGCACTGGACGACCCAGCTCGTCATCGACATCGGCGAGCACCTGAAGTTCTGGTGGTGGATCTACATCGTCGTGGTTGCGTTGCTGTTCGCGTTGCACCGTCTGCTGCTGGCAAAGGCCCTTGGCTACCGCTCGGTCATGCATCGCTTCGCCCTGCGGGTGCCGCTGTTCGGCAAATTGGTGCACAAGAGCCTCGTCGCGCGCTTCGCCCGCACCTTCGGCACGCTGATCCAGAGCGGCGTGCCGCACCTCGACGCGCTCGACATCCTGGCGGCCTCGACCACCAACGTGCACATGAAGTCGGCCGTCGGCGGCGTGCAGGCCTCGATCCGCGAGGGCGCCGGCTTCGCCGTGCCGATGGGGGAGAGCGGCATGTTCGACGACATCGTCGTCAACATGGTCGACGTCGGCGAGCAGACCGGCGAACTCGACCGCATGCTGGCGAAGATCGCGGACCGCTACGAGACCGAGGTCGACCGCACGATCGAGACGACGTTCAAGCTGATCGAGCCGATCCTGCTGGTGTTCCTGGCCGTCGCCGTCGGGTTCATCGTTTTCGCCCTATTTATGCCGCTGCTGCAGATGATGCAGGGCCTCGGCAAGAGATGAGCCCGTGTCGCTCGCGTGGCGAATCCTGCTGCTGGCGCTGTCGCTGAACGTCCTCACTGTCGGCAGCGTGCAGGTGGCGGTGTGGTACGCCCAACGTTCATGGCTGCGCGATCGCGACGTGGCGCTGCAGGCGCAGGTGCAAGGGTCATTCAGCGAACTGAGCCGCGTTTACTCGCCTGGGGCGCTGCGCAGCGCGTCGGGCGACGCGACGGTGGTGCGCCGTCTGTTGACCGCGGCGACGACCCGCGACCTGTACGAGGACGTGATCGTCACCACCGGCCGGCCGCCGTACGAAGGCGTTTACCTCAATCCACTCGGCGCGGTGCATCGTGATCCGGACCAGTTCCCGAGCGCGGTGATCACGGCGGGCATCGTCCAGGCGCGTCAGACCGACGGCATGCTGCCGATCGCCGGCGGCTACGGCTATGCGCTGCGCCAGGATGACGACGTCGTCGGCTACCTGTGGTTCCAGCCTCGGCTGACGCAGGCGCTGCCGGCGGCGCTGCCGCTGTGGACGTCCGTCGTCGGCGTGCTCGCGTCGACGTTGCTGTTCGGCGCCTTCCTGTACTGGATGACGGCGCGGACGATCCGGCGGCCGCTGCAGGCCATCGGCGAGGCCGTCGCCGCGGTCGGACGCGGGCGGTTCGATGTGCGCGTGCCCGAGCACCAGGGCGTGCCCGAACTCGACCCGCTGGCGGCGACGTTCAACCGCATGGCGGCGCAGGTTGCCGACCAGACACACGCGCTTGAGAGCGCCGTGCGCGCGGCGGTCGAGGATACGAAGCAGAAGGAGCGCGCGTTGGTGCTCAGTGCGCGCCTCGCGAGCATCGGCACGCTCGCCGCGGGCCTCGCGCACGAGATCAACAACCCAATCGGCGGCATGCAGAACGCGGTGAACCGCCTGCTGCAGGCGCCGGACCTCGGCGAACGGCAGCGCACGTACCTGTCGCTGGTCCAGGACGGCCTACAGCGCATCGCCCGCACGGCGCGGCGGCTGCTCGACTTCTCGCCGCGGCAAGCGGCGCCCGGCCGCTTCGCGCTAGCCAGCGCGATCGATGGCGCGCGCGCGCTGGTTGAGCACCGGGCGCAGCTCGCCAACGTGCGGTTCGAAGTGGACGTCGCGCCGAGCCTGCTGCTGGTGCATGGCGACCAGCACGAGATCCAGCAGGTGATGCTCAACCTGTTCCTCAACTCGCTCGACGCGCTCGAGGGACGGCCAGGAGGCTGCATCCGCGTGCAGGCGCGGACCGAGGGCGGTCGCGTGCTGCTGCAGGTCGACGACGATGGACCAGGCATGGATCCGGCGCTGCTCGGCCGCGTGTTCGACCCGTTCTTCAGTAGCAAGGCGCGTCCCGACGCCAGCGGGCTCGGCATGTTCATCTGCTACTCGATTGTGCAGAACCACGGCGGCGAGATCGCCGTCAGCTCGCGCCTCGGCGACGGCTTCCATGTGCACATCGCGCTGCCGGCAGCGGTCTGACGCACGGGCGGCCTGACGCGCGGTCAGCTGGCGGCTTCGACGGCTGCGTGCAGCCAGACCTGGTTCTTGCCGCGGCGCTTGGCTTCCTGCAGCGCGTGGTTGGCGTTGCGGCGCAGGCTCTCGACGCTCGAGGCGCTGCGGCCGTCGTAGCTGTCGACGCCGATCGACACCGACAGCGCGCGCTGGAAGGGGCCGCGCTGCACGGTCATCGCGCCGACGCGCTGGCGGATGCGCAGCGCTGTCTGCACGGCCTCTGCCGGCGTGGTCTGCGGCAGCAGCACGCAGAACTCGTCGCCGCCAAATCGCGCCGCGAAGTCGGTCTCGCGCACGGTCGCCTTGAGCTCGTCGGCGACGCGGCGCAGCACCTCGTCGCCAAAGCCGTAGTCGGTGGCGTCGTTGACGCCCTTGAAGTCGTCGACGTCGATCAGCAGCAGCGAGACCGGGTTCTGGTAGCGCTGCGCACGCTTCCACTCGAGGTCGAGCAGCGTGCGCATGTGGCGCTCACTGATCAGGCCGGTCTTGAAGTCGACGCTGACCTGGCGCTCGAGCAGGCGCGCGCGGCCGTGCAGGTCGCAGACGCGCTCGCGCGTGCGCAGCGCCAGCTCGATACGATGGAGGCACTCGAGCGGATCGGCCGGTTTGAGCACGAAGTCGTGGAACGGCACCGCGAGGTGTCGCGCCTCGGCCAGCGACGCCAGGTCGGGCACCATCAGCACGACCGGCACTGGGTCGTCGTCGCTCTGCAGGCTCTCGATCAGTTCGAGTTCGACGCTGCCGTCGCACAGCACGAGCGGATTGAGCAGCACGACGTCGGGGTGGCTGGCAGTGGCGAGCCGGTGGCTCTGCCCCAGCGAGTCGCCGATGTGCACGGCGAGGCCGGCGCGGGCCAGCATGCCCGGCAGGTCGCCGAGCGGGTCGCGCCCGTGGTTCATCAGCAGCACGATGCGTGCGTCGGTGCGCTCGGCCTCTCGGGGCGAGCCGGGGACGCGATCGGGGCGACTGTGCGGACTGTCCAAGCGGCGGGCTGGGCTAGGGTGCGAGGCCGGGGTGCGCGGCCGGAGCTTGCTCCGACCCGGCCGGAGTCTAACCGGGTCGGCGGGGGTGGGAAGCGGGCCGCAGATGCGGCGGACCGCGCGGATAGCCCGCCGAATCTCGCCTTGACGCGCGCCTGGTCGTCCCTAAGATCTTCCGCCCCACATTCCCGCCGACCATGGCTTCGCCGTGGCCGGAGCGACTTTCGCGTAGAACGCCGTTCAGGCAGACACAACGCCGCCAAGGAGCCGTTTCCAACGTGCCGCTCGTAACCGCCCAAGAGTTGATCGACGCCGGCGTCCACTATGGCCACCAGGCCAGCCGGTGGAACCCGAAGATGAAGCCGTTCATCCACGGCAAGCGGCACAAGATCCACGTGATCAACCTCGAAGAGACGATCCGCGGCCTGTACCGCGCGACGCACTTCCTCCGCCACCTCGCCGCGATCGGCGCCCAGATCATGTTCCTGGGCACCAAGAAGCAGATCCGGCCGGTCGTCGAGGCCGAGGCAAAGAAGTGCAGCATGCCCCCTGTCACCGAGCGTTGGATCGGCGGCACGCTGACCAACTTCGCGACCGTGCGCGAGCGCCTCGCCCGCCTCGTCGACCTCGAGCAGCTCGAGACGACCGGCGGCATCGAGAAGTACAAGAAGAAGGACCAGTCGACGATGCGGCGCGAAATGAAGCGCATCCGCCGCAACCTGGAAGGCGTGCGTGAGTTGCACGGCCTGCCGGGCGCGCTGATCGTCGTCGACCCGCGCCGTGAGGACAACGCCATGCGCGAGGCCAAGCGCATGAACGTCCCGGTCGTCTGCGTCCTCGACACCGACTGCGATCCATCGCTCGCTGACATCGTCATTCCGGCGAACGACGACGCGATGAGCTCCGTCCAGCTGATCCTCGGCAAGCTGTCCGAGGCGATCATGGAAGGCCGCAAGCAGTGCGACGAGACGACGCTGCGCGACGCGCAGCGCGCGGCGTCGGACGACGTCCGCAACCGCCAGGCGCAGGGTCGCCGGTCGGAAGGCCGCGACGGCGGCGGCCGCGGTGGCCGTGACGGTGGTGGCCGCCGTGGTGGTCCGGGCGGCGGTCGCGACGGCGGGCGTCGCGGTGGTCCGGGCGGCGGCGGTGGCCGCTTCCAGGCGGGTGGTCACGCCGACTCCGTCTCGATCGGCTCGGAGCGCCCTGAGTCGGCGGCTCCGGCCGCCGACGCGCCGGCGCAGGGCTGATCGCCCGCGCGCTGACGCATTCTCGCGGGCGCGCGACCGAATCGGGGCCGGACCGACCGGCCCCGGTTCGTTCTTGCGCCGGGTTTCTTCCTGATTCCGCGTGCCGCGAGCACGCCCAAGTTCCCTGAGCAACACCATGACCGAGATCGATGCCAAGACCGTGATGCGCCTGCGCGAGATGACCGGCGCCCCGATGATGGACTGCAAGGCCGCGCTCAAGGAGACCAGCGGCGACATGGAGAAGGCGAAGGACGTGCTGCGCAAGAAGGGCAAGCAGCTCGCCGACAAGGCCTCGGGCCGCGAGGTCAAGGAAGGCCTCTGCTACGCCTACCAGCACCACAACGGCAAGCTCGCCGTGCTCGTCGAGGTCGCGTGCGAGACGGACTTCGTCGCCAAGAACGAAGACTTCAAGGCCTTCTGCCGCGGCGTTGCGCTGACGGTCGCCGCCTACAACCCGCTGTTCCTCAATCGCGACTCGGTCCCGGCCGACGCGATCGCCAAGGAGAAGAAGATCGTCACCGAGATGGCGGCCGAGTCGATGAAGGGCAAGCCGCAGGCGGTGATCGACAAGGCCGTCGAGGGCCGACTCGACAAGTTCTACGCCGAGAAGTGCTTGATGGAGAAGCAGTACGTTCCCGACGACACCAAGTCGGTCGAGCAGATACGCACCGAACTGGTCGGCAAGATCGGCGAGAACATCGTCGTGCGCCGCTTCGTCCGCCTCGAACTGGGCGGCTGAGCCGCCGAGCAGAGGTCGGGCACGGGCTTCCGGCGCGCCTCCGGGGCCGCTGTCGCGGCCGCGGCGCGGCTTGCGACGAAGCGATTGTCTTCCGGCCCGGCCGGCCGGCTGGCCGCCGGCTACCCGGCAGTCCATGCGCCAGCGGGACGTGCGTCGCCAGCCCGGACGGCGCCGCTGCGCTCTCGCGGCGCCGCTGGCCTGGGCCGGGGCGTCGGCGTCACGGGATGGGTGCCGGGCGGTGTGGCCTTCCGTGGCGCCGACTCCTAGGCTTGCGCGTCGCGACGCACTATGTCCGACCCGAAGCACCGAGCTGTTGCCGAGTCCCCGCGCAAGATCCAGCGCATCCTCCTCAAGATCAGCGGCGAGAGCCTCGGCGACGACGGCTCGGGCGTGTCGCCGACGGTGGTTGCGGTCGTCGCCGAACAGATCGCGCGCGTGCAGCGACTGGGCGTCGAGGTCGCGGTCGTCGTCGGCGGCGGCAACCTGCTGCGCGGCGCCGAGTTCGCCAAGATGGGCACCAACCGTGCCACCGCCGACCACATGGGCATGCTGGCGACGGCAATCAATGCGCTCGCCCTGCAGGACGGGCTCGAGCGCGCAGGCGTCGAGACGCGCGCCGCCTGCGCCGTCGAGATCAAGACGATGATGGAGCCCTACATCCGCCGCCGCATCATCCGGCACCTGGAGAAAGGCCGCGTCGTCGTGCTCGCTGGCGGCACCGGCAATCCGTACTTCACCACCGACACCGCCGCGGCGCTGCGCGCGACCGAACTCGCCGTCGACGCGATCTTCAAGGCCACGAAGGTCGACGGCGTCTACTCCGCCGACCCGAAGAAGGATCCGTCGGCGAAGAAGTTCGCGCGCCTGACGTTCGCCGAGGCGCTCGACCGCAACCTCAAGGTCATGGACCGCACGGCCTTCACGCTGTGCATGGAGAACCGCATGCCGATCATGGTCTTCGACGCCTTCGTCGAGGGCAACATGGAGCGCGCGGTGCGCGGCGAAGACATCGGCACATGGGTCTGCTGAACGAACGGCACTGCAACGAACAGCCATGGAACCCCACGCTTCCCTACTGAACGACCTGACGCTGAAGACCGACAAGACGCTCAAGCACCTCAAGGAGCAGCTGGCCAGCATCCGCACCGGCCGCGCGTCGCCGGCGCTCGTCGACACGATCCGCGTCGACTACTACGGCACGTCGACGCCGCTCAACCAGATCGCGCACATCTCGGTGCCCGAGCCGCGTCAGCTGATGATCAAGCCGTTCGACGGCACGCCGCAGGTGGTCAAGGACATCGAGAAGGCGATCCAGAAGTCCGATCTGGGGCTCAACCCGCAGTCTGACGGCAAGCAGCTGCGCTTGACCATGCCGCCGCTCTCCGGCGAGCAGCGCCAGAAGCTGGTGGCCAAGGTAAAGGACCTGATCGAGCAGAATCGGGTGGCGCTGCGCAACGAGCGCCGCGACGCCAACAAGCTCGCCGACCAGATGAAGAAGGACGGCAAGCTGACCGAGGACCAGTGCAAGAAGGCCCACGACGCCGTCGACAAGGAGCTGAAGGCCGTCGAGCAGAAGCTCGACGAGTCCTTCCGCGCCAAGTCGAAGGAGATCATGGAGGGGTGATCGCCGGGGCCGGCGCAGCCGCGCCGGCTCGGTCGGCGCCCGTCCTGGCTCTTGCGCCGACGCGTCGGCGCGGGTCTTATCCTTCCCCCCCGCGATTCCGGTTCCGGCGATTCTGGGGGCGTAGCTCAGCCGGTAGAGCAGCGGCCTTTTAAGCCGTAGGTCGCAGGTTCGAGTCCTGCCGCCCTCACCATGATCCCGCCGCCCGGTACCAACCCGCCATGATCGACGCCCAGTTCCTCGGCATGCTCGTCTGCCCCTCGACCCGTCGGCCGCTGCGGCTGGCGACCGCCGCCGAGCTGGCCACTGTGAACGCGGCCATCGCGCGCGGCGATTGCCGCAACCGCGGTGGCGCGCAAGTCGCGGCGGCATGGGCGGGCGCGCTCGCGACCCAGGACGGCGGCTGGCTCTATCCGATCCAGGACGACATCCCGATCCTGCTCACGACCGAGGCGGTCGCCGCCGCCCGCTGATCCCCAGACACATTCGTGGTCCGCCGTTCGTTCGGCGCGCCGACCCTAGGTATCCTGTCCGACTTGCCATGGCGACGAATCCCGTCCAAACGCCTTCCGCCTCCGCACCGCCTTCTGGAGTCCAGTACGACGAGGGCAGCGGCATCTACGGCTTCTTCCGCCGCAAGCAGAAGCTGCTGCTTTACACGGCTGGCATCTTCACGCTGCTGACGTTCTCGATCACGGGTCCGATGACGGCGCTCGTGTCGGACGTCTTCCGCGACGAATCGTCGACGTCGACCATCCTGGTCAACGGCAAGCGCGAGGCCCTGGTCGCCGAGGACTTCGAGCAAGGTCGCCTGCTCGCCGGCTTCGTCTTCGGCCGCATTCCGCCGGGCGTGCTGCCGCCGCTCGACCCGGGCAAGGAGAACCAGAGCGAACTTGGCACCGTGTACGCGATTCTGCGCCGCGCCGCGATCGCCGAGGGGATCGGTTACTCGATGGCCGAGGTCGACCGCGCGATCGAGGCGATGCGCGAACTGATGAAGTCGCCGAGCGTCGGCAAACTCGTCACCGACCTGCGCTTCGCGTCGGTTGCCCAGTACCGCGAGATCGTCGCCGAGGCGATGCGCATCGGCACCTACGTCCGCCTACAGACGCTGGCCGTCGACAGCACCGAGGCCCACGTCATGAGCCAGTTGATCGCCGACCGCGAGAAGATCACGCTGCGCGTCGCGTCGTTCGACGAGAAGAAGGCGGAAGAGGACCTGAAGAAGGCTTCGCCGCTGTCCGAGGACGACCTCAAGAAGTGGCTCGACGGCAAGGACGAACGCCAGAAGCGCATGATGCAGGCCTACGACCCGCCGCGCGCCGAGTTGCGCATCGGCGCCCTGCTGACGGCCGACGGCCAGTTCGACCCGGAGCAGTTCAAGGATGGTTGGCTCAAGGACTTCATGGTCGGCGATGAACAGGTGAAGGGCGCCTACGACATGGAGAAGGAGGCGCGCTTCAAGCTCGAGGGCGACGGCCAGTTCAAGCCGGCCGATGACCCCGCGGTGAAGGCCGAGCTGACGCGCGTGCTGCAGGCTGAGCAGGTGATGAACATGCTGCTGGCCGCGGTCAAGGAGCGGCAGAACGATTCGACCAAGGCGCAGAACGACGCCGTCGCGGACGCTCAGGCTGAGGTCAACACTGCCAACATCCAATTCGAGGAGGCGACGCTGCGCCTCGATCCGGCGAAGGCCGATCTCGCCGGCAAGGTCGAGGAACTCAAGCAGAAGCCCGACGACGCGGACCTGAAGAGCGCCAGCGCCCGCTTGCAGTCGGAGGTCGACTCGCTGCAGGCGATCGTCAGCGGCCACGACGCCAGGATCGCGCCGCTCAAGGAGGCCGTCACGGCCGCCGAGAAGGCGGTCGAGGCGACCCGCGCCGGCTTCGACTTCCCGGCGGCCTTCCTTGACCTGACCAAGGACAAGAAGGGCTTCGTCGTCAAGGCGACGAGCGGCCTGAAGACCGGCGACGAACTCAAGGATCTTGACGCGCTCGGCGCCGAACTCGGCAAGTGGTCCAACGCCAGCCAGGTTGCCGGCCTGCGCACCAAGGGCGATCTGTCGTTCGCGGCCGGCCGCACGACGAAGGCCGTGATCCTCTACCAGGCCAGCGACGTCGAGCCGCTGCCGCTCAAGCCGTGGGAGACGCTCAAGCCACTCGCCGAAGGCGCGTACTGGACCGAGAAGGCCAAGGCGCAGGGCGAGGAGTGCAAGAAGAAGATGGATGAGGCGCTGCTGCGCCTCGCCAAGGCCAAGATGCCGGAGAAGGTCGCCGAGATCGAAGGCAAGAAGCAGGCCCGCGTCGACGAGAAGCTCGCCGATTGGGAGAAGAAGACCCAGGACGGCATCGCGATCGCCGAGAAGGAGGTCGCCCGTCTGCAGCCCGGCACGCGCATGCATGCCGGCTGGCAGACCGAGCTGGGCGTCAAGCGCACCGAGCTCGGCCAGAAGGAGACTCGCAGGTCCGGCTTCGACGCCGAGGTCGCCGCTGCGATCACGAGCGAGATCGGGACCGAGGCGCAAAAGGTCTACAAGGATGTGCTCGACGCCGCCGCCGCCGAGTCCGGCTTCGCGGTCGCCGACCTCGGCCCGCTGCCGCGCGACCTGTCGCAGCGCGATCCGCGCTTCGACAAGGGCAACCCGCCGGCGGTGGTCTTCCTGTGGCGCAACCACAGCAAGCTGAAGTCGGGCGAGTCGACGGGCGTGCTGCAGGACACGGCCGGCCGCGCCTACTACGTCGCGACCTGCGCCAAGGCCGAGCCGCTGACGCCCGCCGATGTCGTGCGCCGCGACTTCGAGTCGCTGCGCACCGGCGATGGCTACGCCGACTACGCCGCGACCCAGGCCGGGCTGGCCTACCGCCAGGCGTTCACGATCGCGGCGCTCGAGTTGCGTTACGACCTCAAGCGCGAGGCCGGCGAGATGGAGCAGCAGAAGCCGGCGGCGAAGTGAGCCGCCGAGCGGGCGCGACCGCGCGCCCGCCCTACAGGCCCTCACCGGCGGACTTCGCCGGCCGCGCCCGCGTCAGCGCAGGCGCGCCACGACGATCATCTCGTCGTGCGGGTTGACGTAGAGGCTGAGCCCGCGCAGCAGCGCCAGCGGGCTCGCCAGCAAGCCGGCGACCCGGCCCAGGCGCGCGGCGCGCTCGGCCAGGAAGCCGAACGAGACGTACTTGCCGGCGCAGGCCGAGCCGAGCGCCAGCGTCTCGAAGCCACAGTCGGCGAGCAGTCGCCGTACCGTCGCCGGCGTGAAGTGGTAGAGGTGCTCGTCGTGCTTGAAGTGGTGCCAGCGCGGGCCGAGCAGCCTGGCCCAGCGCGAGGCGACGTTCTGCGTCTCGAGCAACAACCTGCCGCCCGGCTTGATCAGCCCGCGGATCGTGTGCAGCAGCGCCTGCGGGTCCGGCACGTGCTCGATCACGTCCCACAGCGACACCAGGTCGAACGACGCCGGCGCATGACCCTTCGCCGCGATCGCGTCCTCCAGCGTGCCGATGTGCACGCGGTCGTCGCCGAGCGCCTTCTGTGCCTCGCCGGCGATCGCCGCCGATATCTCGACGCCGTGCACGTCATGCCCGTCGCGCTGCGCCACGCGCAGGAAGTAGCCGGCGGCGCAGCCGACGTCGAGGATGCGCGCCTTCGCTGGCAAATGCCGTCGGACCAGCGCCATGCGCTTACTGAAGGTCTTCAGGTAGAGCGGCGACTCGCTGGCGTAGTCGGCGTAGCCGCGCTGCTTGGGGTTGGAGCTCTTCCAGTAGCCCCCGTCGTAGACCGCGCGCAGCGCCTCGCCCTGCAGGCGCGGCGTCACGTACACGAGTCCGCAGCCGGCGCACTCGACGACGCGAAATGGCCCATCCTGGAGGCGCACGGAGCGGTCGCCGCTGCCGCAAAGTTGGCAGCGGTCGATCTCGATGGAGTCCGCGCGGCAGTCGTCAGCCACGGATTCAGCCCTGGCTCTTCGCCGGCATCGGCGCGCCGCGTTCGAGGAAGCGCTTGCGGCAGATGGTGCGGAACATCTTCCACGCGGTCTTCGCCTGCCGCGCGAACGTGTCGGAGTGCTTGCTCTCGCCGCCCATGCGCTGCGAGTAGGTGACCGGCACCTCGATGATGCGGCACCGCTCCTGCAGTGCTGCGCACATCATCTCCGGCGAGAACGCCGGGCCGGTCATCCGCAGCCGGTGGCGGATCTTCTCGAAGGTCGCCTTGCTGAGCGCGCGGAAGGTGCAGCCGACGTCGGTGAAGCGCGGCTCGCTCGGTCGCATCCAGCACAGCTGCAGGAACTTGGCCATGAACACGTTGCCCCAGCGCAGCATGAAGCGCATGTTCGCGCCCTGCTCGACCATCTGCTTGGTGGTGCGCGTGCCCATGACCATGCCGGCGTCGTCCAGGTAGGCGAGCAGCTTGACGACGTCGCGGGCGCGGAAGCTGCCGTCGGCCTCGACCAGGACGAGGATGTCGCCCTTCGCCGCCGACATGCCCGCCATCAGCGCCGCGCCGTAGCCCGGCTTCGACTCCCTGACCACGCGCGCGCCGGCGGCGGCGGCGAACTCGGCCGTGCGGTCCTTGCAGTTGTTGTCGACGACGACGATCTCGTCGAGGTGCGGTTCCCCGCGGAACTCCTCGACCACCTGGCGGATCGTCTCCTCCTCGTTGTACGCGGGGATGACGAGCGAGACGGTCCGGTCGCGGAACATGGCTCAGGAGGATAGCGCGCTGGCGCGGCACGGAGGACCGTAGAAGGCGCGCGTTGCCCCGTCTGAGACGGTCGGGTCGGACGCCGCGATGGCCCCGCGTCGGACGGCGCGTTGCCATGGCCGCATCGCCGCGCGCCTTGAACCTGGCCTGCGCCGCGCTCGTTTGTCGCCCCGCCCCGGCCGCCTCCGTATCCTGCCCGGCCAATCCGCATGAACCGCCGCCGCTTCCGCGTCGTCCTTCCCGCCCTCCTGGCCTTCGCGCCGCTGTTGCCGGCCGCGGTGGCGCCGCAGGGCGGCCAGTCGCCCGCCCGCAAGTCGGGCGTCGTCTTCAAGGAAGAGGTCGACGGGCTGGTGGGAGCGCTGACCGACGACGCCAAGGTCAACGGTTGGCCACTCGGCGGCGAGAGCGTCGAAGCGCGGGCCAAGATCCTCGCCGCGATGGCGCGCTGCCACCGCCGTTACTACTACCCCGGCGACGTGCCGGCGGTGACCCAGGCGGTGCAGGCGTTGATCGCGCAGCGGCGCAGCGACGGCAGCTTCGGCGACGCGACCACCACGGCGTGGACGGTCGACGCGCTCGGCAACCTGCCGCTCGAGCCGCGTTTCGCCGAGGAGATCGCGGCGGCGCAGGCCTGGCTCGCGCGCGGCGGCGCGCCGGCGGCCGGCTTCGACGACGCCGTCGCCGCCGTGCTCGATGGCGTGCGCGCCGACGTCTTCCCGCAGCATCTCGGCGCCGACTCCGCGAAGAAGGCCAAAGCTTGGCGGCAGTCGCGCGACGGCATGAATCACGCCGAAGCCGCCGACGCGCTGTTGCGCCTCGTCGCCTGCCAGGTCGCCAACAAGAAGCTCGACGGGGCCGCGGCGTCGCCGGTCGCGGCGGCGTGGTCGGCGGCGCAGGAGAAGGCGTTCGCGTGGTTGCTGGCGCGCCAGAAGGACGGCGTGTTCGAGGCCAGCTACGCCGGCAAGACGTTCCCCGACGCGGCGATGACCGGCTTCGGCCTCTACGCGCTGCAGAGCAAGCCGCTGGCGCGCCGCAGCGCCGCCGAACAGGCGGCCATCGACCAGGGCGCGCAGTGGTTGCTCGCCCGCCAGAACGCCGACGGCACCTTCGGCGACAACGTGCCCAACTACACCACCTGCCTCGTCGTCGGCGCGCTGTCGCGATGGGGCGGCCCGGGCGTCACGCCGGCGCTGGCCAAGGCGCAGAAGGCGATCCTCGGCTTCCAGAACGCCGAGGCCAACGGCTACGCGCGCAGCGACCGCGACTACGGCTCGATCGGCTACGGCAACAGCCAGCGCGGCGACCTCAGCAACCTGCACTTCTCGCTGCAGGCGCTGCGCGAGACCGGCCTGCCGGCCGACCACGAGGCCTTCCAGAAGGCGCTGACGTTCCTGCAGCGGACGCAGAACCTGAAGTCGGTGAACGACTTCCAGGGCAAGGTGCCGGACCCCGATCGCGAGGGCGTCGTGCTCGACGCGACCAGCGGTGACGACGGCGGCGCCGGCTACTACCCGGGCAACAGCAACGCCGGCTACGTCGTGCAGCCCGACGGCAAGTCGTCGCCGCGCAGCTACGGCTCGATGACCTACGCGCTGCTGAAGAGCTACACGCTCGCCGGCGTGCCGGGCGGCGATCCGCGCGTGCAGGCGGCGGTCAAGTGGATCCAGGACAACTGGACGCTCGCCGTCAATCCCGGCGCCGATCCGGCGATGGGCGAGAAGGTGCAGTACCAGGGCCTCTTCTACTACTACATGGTGCTCGCCCAGGCGCTCGACGCCGCCAAGGTTGCGACGGTGCGGGTGACGCAGGCGTCCGACGACGGCAAGAGCCCGCCACTGGTCGTGCCGATCGACTGGCGCAAGGCGCTGCGTGCGCACCTTGAGGGCCTGCAGGCCGCTGACGGCACGTGGCGCAACGGCAAGAACGACCGTTGGATGGAGGGCCAGGAACTGCTGTGCACCTGCTACTCGCTGGCGGCGCTGGAACTGTGCCGGTGAGCGTCGCCCCGCTGGCCATCCCCGCCGTGCCGGCCTGGTGTCGATTCGTCGGCGCCGACGGCGGCGCGCGCCTGGGCGCCGTCGACCCGGCCGCCGCGCGCTTCGTCGACCTCGGCCCGCTCGACGTCGTGACGCTGCTCGCCGCCGGCGCGCTGCGCGCCGCCGACCTCGCTGCCCGCATCGCCAGGGCGCCGACGATCGCCGCGCCAGCGCGCTTCCTGCCGCCGTTGCCGCGCGGCGGCAAGATCCTCTGTCTGGCGAAGAACTACGTCGCTCACGCCAAGGAGTTCGGCGCCGAGGCGCCGCCCGAGCCGATTTTCTTCGCCAAGCTGCCGGACACGCTGACGGCGCACGGCGACGACGTTGTGATTCCGCACTGGCTCGAGACCCGCGTCGACCACGAAGCCGAACTCGGCTTGGTGCTCGGCTTCCACGATCCGCACGGCAAGGGCGCCAAGCGCCTCGAGTCGGCGCCGTCGCTGGTCGCCGGCTACACGCTGCTCAACGACGTCACCGCGCGCAGGCTGCAGGGCCAGGACCGCGACCAGAAGTACCCCTGGCTGCGCAGCAAGTCGTTCGACACGTCGTGCCCGGTGGGGCCATTCGTCGTGCCAGCTGACGCCGTCGACGCCAGCGACCTGCGGATCACCATGCGCGTCAACGGCGCCGTTCGGCAGGACGCGCGCACCAGCGCGATGGTGTTCGGCGTCGCGCCCGCGCTGCTGGCGATGGCCCGCGTCACGACCTTGCGGCCGGGCGACCTCATCGCAATGGGCACCCCGGAGGGCGTCGGCCCGGTCGTTCCGGGCGACGTGATGGAGGTCGAGATCGAGCGGCTCGGCGTGTTGCGCAATCGCGTCGCCAAGGAACCGGCGCCCTGACGGCGCCGGCGGCCGCTCCGCGTCCGGCGCTCAGAAGCGCAGCGTTTCGATCGTCGTCACCGCCGAGGTGGTGTTCTGCCCACCGAACAGCACCAGCGTGCCGTCGGGCATCAGCTCGGCGGCGTGGCCGGCGCGCGGCGCCAGCAGCATCGGCGCCGACGACCAGCTATTGGTCGCCGGATTGAAGACGTCGACGTTGGCGATCGGTGACGTCGCGATCAGCGTGCCCTGCGAGCCGCCGACGACGACGACGCGGCCGTCGCCCAGGCGCGTGGTCGTGTGCAGCACGCGCGCCGTCGGCATGTTGACCGTCGTCCAGGCGTTTTGCGACGGCGAGTAGATCTCGGCGCCGTTGCCCGGCGTCGCCGTCGCGGCCGTGGCGTAGCTCGTGATGTTGTAGCTGCCGGTCATCAGCACGCGGCCGTCGGCGAGCAGGCACTGGCTGCCGTGATGGCCGCAGCGCGGTTGCGCCATGTTCGGGCCGGCGGTCCAGGCTCCGGTCGCCGGATTCCAGCGCTGCACGGTGGCGACCGTCGAGGCGTTGGGCACGCCGAAGATCGGCGCGTACTGCAGGCCGCCGGAGGCCATTACCTGGCCGTCGGGCAGGCGCGTCAGCGCGAGGCCCAGGCGCGGGCCGCTGAGCGGATTGGCCGCCGTCCACTGGCCGGTCGCCGGATTCCAGATCTCGACGCTGCTGCGCGCCGCGGCGATCGCGGCGGGCACGTCGGGCAGCAGCGTGCTGGTGCCGCCGGCGACCATGACGCGGCCATCGGCGAGGCGGCAGGCGGCGTGCAGCGCGCGCGGCGTCGCCATGCTGCCCGTCGCCGTGAAGGAGTTCGTGTTCGGGTTGTAGATCTCGCAGCTCGCGGTCACGCCGCTTGTGGCGTTGGCGCCGCCAATCAGCAGCGTGCGGCCATCGGCCAGTTGCACGCCGAGGTGCAGCGAGCGCGCGTTCGTCATCGCCGGGCTGGCCACCATGGCCATGCGGCGATAGTCCCAGAGCTCCGACGAGGCGACGCCGCTGGCCGACGTCAGCGAACCGGTGCCGCCGCCCGCGACGACGACGTCGTACTGAGCGGGGTTGTTGTTGCGGTCGACGATCGTGACTCCCATCGAGCGCGGCGTCGCCAGGGCGGTCGGCGCCAGCACGCCTGTGTCGGGCAGGCCGGTGAGCGTGACCACGTCGTTCGTTATCGCGCCGAACAGCTGCGCGCTGAACGTGATGGTCACCGCTTGCCAGTGGAACTTGAAGGCGTTGAGGGCCGGATTGTTCGGCACGTTACAGGAGTACAGCGCGCCACCCGAGGGCGAGGTGATCATCACGATCGCCTGGCCGAGCAGCTCGCTGCCAACGCTGAGCACGCGGCTGTCCGAAGGGTCGACGAGGTGCAGCGGCGTCGGACCGGCGTTCTGCGACGCGAACAGCAGCAGCAGCTGGTTGGCCGGCGCGAAGCTGATCTGCATCGCGATGGTGTTGCCGAGCCGACCGGCGGTCAGCTTGTCGAGTTGGGTCGGATTCTGCGCGGCGGCGATGGCCGTCAGCGCGAGCGTCGAAATCAGGATGCCTGCGTTCATGCTGCGTGGGCTCTTGGTCGGGGCTACAGCTACAGGTGGTAGATCGACCGGATTCAGCCCTGGCCGGAGCGTGTTGCCGCGCCGCGATGGCATGGGCAGTTCCCGCGCCTCAAGTACGCCCCGCCGTTTCCGATCATCCTTTGTGCCTATGTCCGATCCGCTCCGCAGCGCTGTGCCGGTGTCCGCCTCGGGCGGCTTCGCCGATCGACCGAAGGAGCCGCCGCGTCGTCGTACGGCCGAGCTGCCGCCGCCGGCGAAGCCGCGGCCGCACGACGAAGTTGTGCTCGCGGCGATGACTGGTCGCGCGCGCCGTCTGCTGCGCGAGTGCGTGTTGACGCGCACGCGCCAGCGGCTCGGCCTCGGTGATGGGGACGTAGTGCACGTCTTCGCCGAAGACTTCGACGCGGAGTCGGTCGACGACTTCCTCGGCCGGCTGCTCTCGGCGCAAAACCAACTGGGCGCGCTGCGGGCGCGCGCGCTCGGGCCAGCGCCGCTGCGCCAGGCGCTCGACGGCGCGCTGCGCGACGGCGCGACCGAGGCCGCCGAAATGCTCGCCGCCGACGTCGCTACTGGCGGCGCTGCGGTTGCCGTCGTCGCCGAGGTGCTCGAGGCCTATGCCCGCCGGCTCGCGGCGCTGGTAGGTCTGCGCGCTACCTAGGAGCCGGCGTTCCGCGCCGCAGACGCTTAGCCGCCGTCCATCTCGACGGGATCCTCGACCTTCACGTCTTCGTCACGCGCGGTAAGGAATCCTTCGGGCAGCGACACCGTCTGCGTGCTGGCGTCCTTGCAGCGCCGCGCGCGCAGGGCGATCTCCGGGAATGGCACGTCGCGCGGCAGTTCGGCAAGCAGCGCCTCGAACTCGGCGACGGTCTTCACCATGTGCAGCGCGGGCAGCAGGCGCTTGGTGCTCGGAAAGCCCTTGAGGTACCAGCCGGTGAACTTGCGCACTTGCTGCATGCCGTTCTTCTCGCCGAAGAACGCGGCCAGCAGCCGGCCGTGCTCGCGCATGGCGTCGACGACGCCGCCTAGGTCTGGCGGCGGCGGCGGCTCTTGGCCGGTCAGCGCGGCGCACAACTCGCCGAACAACCACGGCCGGCCAAGGCACCCGCGGCCGACGACGACGCCGTCGCAGCCGGTTTGTCGCAGCATGCGCAGGGCGTCCCAGGCCTCGAACACGTCGCCGTTGCCGAGCACCGGGATGGTGCGCACGTGCTCCTTCAGCGTCGCGATCGCCGTCCAGTCCGCCTCGCCGGAGTACAGCTGCGCGGCGGTGCGGGCATGCAGCGCGACGGCGCGCACACCCTCGCCCTCGCCGATGCGGCCGGCGTCGAGGTAGGTGAGCAGCGATTCGTCGATGCCCTTGCGGAACTTGATCGTCACCGGCACTGCTCCGGCGCTGGCGACGACGCTCCGCACGATGCGCTGCAGCAGCTTGGGCCGCGCCGGGATGGCCGCGCCGCCGCCGGCAGCGGTGACCTTGCGCACCGGGCAGCCGAAGTTCATGTCGATGTGGTGAACGCCCCACTCCTCGACCAGGATGCGGGTCGCCTGCGCCAGCGTGTCCGGGTTGGTGCCGTAGAGCTGGATGCTCTTGCGGGTGGTCTCGTCGGGACCGAACGAGGCCAGTTGCAGCGTGCGTGTGTGGCGCTCGACAAAGGCGCGCGCGGTGATCATCTCGCTGACGTAGAGGCAGCGATCCTGCGAGTAGCGCCGGCACAGCGTGCGGAACGGCGCGTTGGTGATGCCGGCCATCGGCGCCAGCACGACCGGCGGGTCGACGGTGAGCGGGCCGATGCGCAGCGGCGCGAATTCGCCGGGTCGGGCGACCGGGACGTCCCGGTTGAGTGGGCTGCGTAGGGTCACGGGATCGACCTGGTGGCCGACGGGGCGGGGATCGTTGCGGCGCGAATAGGTGCGTGGCCGGGCCCGCGCTCGCGGGGCGACTCAGGCGCTGACCGGCCGCAGCCTAGGTGCTGGGGCTCGCTCCCCTCACGCCGCGCGGCGGAAGAATGTGGTGCCCAGGAGAGGACTTGAACCTCCATGGGATGTTACTCCCGCTAGGACCTGAACCTAGTGCGTCTGCCAATTCCGCCACCTGGGCAACAAGTGGGGGCAGGGGAAGGTAGCGGCGGCGATTGCCGATGCAAGCGACTGCCGGAGCTTTCCGGCGCCGTTCGCCGGCCGCGCTTGCGCCCGCTGCGGCGATGCCGTAGCGAAGGCTGCTCGCGATGCAGAAAGCGGCCGACAAGAAGCCCGCCGACAAGCAGCCCGCCGCCGAGACGCTGGTCGGCGAGAACAAGAAGGCGAGGTTCCACTACGAGATCCTCGAGCGCTATGAGGCCGGCCTCGTCCTGCAGGGCACCGAGGTCAAGTCGCTGCGGCGCGGCCAGATCAGCCTCGACGAGTCGTTCGCGCGCTTCGACGGCGACGAGCTCTGGTTGCTCGGCGCCACGATCCCGGAGTACTCGCACGGCAACCTGCAGAACCACGACCCTAAGCGCAAGCGCAAGTGCCTGCTGCACGCGCGCGAACTGCGCAAGCTCAAGGCCAAGTCGCAGATCAAGGGTCTGACCATCGTGCCGCTGCGCGTCTACTTCAGCGGTCGCGGCTTCGCCAAGGTCACGCTGGGCGTCGGCAAGGGCCGTAAGCTGCACGACAAGCGCGAGCATCTGAAGAGCAAGGAAGCGCGCAAGGAGATGCGGCAGCAGTGAGCAGCTCGCCGATTCCGGCCGTCGGCCCGCAGCCGACGAGCGAGCGCATCTGGCTGGTGTACATCGCCTGCGTGCTGACCGTCGCCGTGGGCGCTTCCGGCGGCGGCCACGACGGCCACGCGCCATGGCTCTGCGCCGCGTTCCATGTCGGCCTGCTGGCGTTGGTGTTGTGGAGCCGGCGTCTGGCGTTGACGCGCTCGCACGCCGCGCCGCGCGTCTTGCGCGCGGCGCTGGCCGTGATCGGGCTGCCGGCGACGTTCACGGCGTTGTGCTGGCTGCTGCCGGGCGTGCATCCCGAGCCCTACGAGTGGTCGTTCGCTGCGATCGACCGTGGGTTGGTCGGCGTCGACCCCGGCGCGCTCGTGCGCGAAATCCCGGCGTGGTTCGTCGAGGCGCTGCAACTCTGCTATGCCGGCTTCTATGTCATCTGCATGCTCGCCGCGCTCGGCGCCGGCAAGGCGTCGGGTGTCGCTGCCTTCGATCGCGCTGTGCTGATGCTCGTCGGCAGCTTCCTGGCCAGCTACCTCGGCTACCTGCTGGTGCCGACTCTCGCGCCCAAGTGCGTGCTGGAATTCGACCACGAGGTCACGGGCCTCTGGCTCGCATCGCCGGTGCGCGCCTCGATCGACGCCAGCGAGGCCAATCCGTGGGACTGCTTCCCGAGCGGCCACGCGATGATGTCGCTCACCAGCCTGCTGATCTTGTGGCGCTGGAACCGCCGCTGGTTCGTCTGGCTACTGCTGCCGGTCGCGCTGCTGATCGCGAGCACGATCCTGCTGCGCTACCACTGGATCGTCGACGTCGTCGCCGGCGTGCTGTTGGCGTGGCCGGTGGCTCGCGCGTGCGAGCTGCTCGCCGATCGCGATGGCTGGCCGCCGGCGCCGCGCCGGGTCACGCCAGCCTGAAGCGCGCGCCGTCGTCGGACTGCCGGAGCGGATCGGCGCGCAGCAGTCCGGCGATGGCCGGCGGCGGTCATCGGACTTCCGACGACAGCACGCGGAAGACGTTGGCCTTGGGTAGCAGGCGCTTGGCGGCGTCGACGACGCGCGCCGGTGCGGCGGTGAGCTGGCTGTCCGGCACGCCGCGGCGCAGCAGATCCTGGCACAGGCGTAGCTGCAGGCGCGGACTGCCAGCCTGCTGCAGCATCTGCAGCCCGCTCGGCACGGCACGCTCGGCGGGCAGCGCGGCGACGAGTTCGGCCGCGCGCAGGCCGGAGCTTTCGTCGACGACGCCGGCGACGGCGAGTTCGACGGTGCCGGGCGCGGTCGCCCGCAACAGGGCCTGGCGCAGCAGCGCCGCCTCGTCGTCGTCGGTCGCCGCCAGGTAGCGCACGAGCGCTGCGTCGCGCAGGCCAGCGTCGCCAACGCGCATGGCGGTGTCGAGGAGCGGGAGGGCGCGGCCGTCGCGGCGATCGAGCGCGCGCCACAAGGCCTCACCGACGGCCGTCTTCGCGGCGGCGTCGAGCGCGAGACCGGGGCGCCCGGCGAGCGCCAGCGCCGCGTCATCGGCCACGCGCGCGTCGTCGTGCGCGAGCGCCGCGACCAGCGCCGATGTGCGCGCCGCGGGCGTCATTGCGCCGGCCAACGTCTGCACGTGCGCGACAATCGCTGGCTGGGCCGCGAGCATGCCGCGCGGGCCGCCCAGCACGTGCCACATCTGACCGCTGCGTCGCAGGAACACGAGGCGAACGTCGCCGGCTCGCAGCGCGAATAGGTTGCGCCCGCAGCAGGCGCCGGCCGGCTCGGCCAGCGCGAGCGTCGCGGGCGCCGTGCCGGCGACGGTCGTATCGACGCGGAACGCGACCGCCGTTGTCGTCGGATCCGGTGCGTGGACCGCCGTGACCGTCGCCACCACGACTGCGTTGGCGGCGTCGAGATTCGCCGCAAGCGTCGACGCGCCATCCTGCGCGCGGGCGGAGAATGCCAGCAGCATGGCGGCGGCGATCACGTTTGTGACGCGGCAATTCATCGCAGTAGCGTCCTGTGGCGCAAGTACGCCATGTCGAGGTCGCGGAACGCGTAGCTCAGCGTCGTCATCGACTCGTAGCCGATCGTCGACGACATGACCTCGGTCGCGCCGGCGAAGGTGTTGTGTAGCGACGCGTCGCCGTAGAGGCCGGTGGGCGCGTCGCCGGGCGCGACCAGGCCGACCGAGTGGCCGATCTCATGCGCCAGCACGATGCCGACAACCGCGGCCCAATCGTCGACGGCGGCGAGCACGGTCTGGCGGCGCGCGCGCTGCGCGCTGGTGGCGGCGACCGGGTCGAAGCCGGCTCGCAGCGCCGCGGCATCGTGCGGATGCGCTCCGACGGGCGTGCCGCCCATCGCCGGGCACAGCGGCAGGAAGCGCTCGGCAAAGCGAGTCATGTACGACGGCCAGACCTGTAGGTGCAGCTGCGATTGGTAGACGAACATCTCGGCGGGGAAGACGCCGAGGCCGGGCGACGAGGTGGTGTTGCGTTCCGCCGGGTTGCCATTGCGGAGGTCAAACAAGGCGCGTCCGAGCACGCCGGTGCTGGCGGCGCCGAAGCCGCGGTGGCGCGGGCCGTCCGGGTCGAAGCCGCCGAGGGCGATCTGCATGTGCGGGACCTTGATCGGCTCGCGCGTCGTCAAGCGCACGGCCGCCGAGTCGCTGCCGCGCGGCTCGCCGCGGTCGCCGCGACCGTACAGGCGGCTTGTTTGCGTCAGCACAGCGTTGAGTAGCGTCGTGCGCACGAACGCGATGGCGGTGGCGTTGCCGCCGGCGACCGCGAGACCGAGTCGCGTCATGTCGTCATCGAAGTCGGCGACGCCGTTGCCGTCGCGGTCGAGTTCGGCGCGTACCCAGACGACCTGCGTGCGCTCGAACGGCACGATCGCGGCGGCGGGCTCGGCGACGTGGAACGCGAGCGCCGCGGACTCGCCGAAGTTCCCGGCGAGGTCGGAAACGCGCACGCGCAGCGTCCAATCGCCGCCAGCCAGTCGCGTCGAGCTCGGCGCCACGAGGCGGGCGAAGTCGCGGCCGAGCACGCCCTCGCGCAGCAACGCGGCGGCGTCCGGCGGCGTGCCCGGGCCATCGAGCAGGATCTGCGCGCTGGCGACGTCGATGTGGCCGCCAGCGGCATCGTTGGCGTCGAAGTCGATCGTGAAGCCGCTCGGCGGCAGCGTCAGTCCTTGCTTGCGCGCGGCGGCGACGCCGTTGACGGTGCAGGTGACCGTGGGCGCCGCAAGGTCGACGCTGGCGCCGATTCGGAAGCGCGACGTTGTGTCGGCGCGCAGCCAGTTGCCGCTGGCGCGGCGGACGCCGTCCTGGCCGGCGCGCACGACGACGCGGCGCCAGGCGCCGGCCGGAAACGGCTGGCTCGGCGTGAAACGGACGCCGCGAGCGCTGGCCGCCGCCTGCCATGATCCCGGCACCGCGACGCCGTCGTCGTCGGTGACGGCCAACGTGCCGGCGTGCAGCGTGTTCGGATCCATTGGCGCATCGAAGGCGATGGCGACTTGCGCATTGACGGCGACATGGATGGCGCCGTTCGGCGGCAGGATCATCGCCGTCGGCGTGCCGGCGTCGTCCGATGTCGTGAAGCCGATCTCGAGGTCCGCAGCGAGCAGGTTGCCGTGTAGGTCGCGCACGCCCTCGTGCCCGCCGCGGAACCGCAACTGGCAGCTTGCGCGCAGCGGCAGCGGCACGAGCGGCGTGACCCGGACGCTCACCGGCGTCGTCGCCTCGACCAGCGTCTCCCAGGCTTCGCCGGCGACCAGCAGTTCGACCGTGCGCTCGTCGAGCCACGCCGGATCGAGCGCCTCGTCGAACGTGACTGTCGTGACGACATCGCTCGGCACGCGGTCGGAGCCGTCGGCCGGCTCGCTCGCCGTCACCGCTGGCGCGACGTCGTCGACGCCGGTGCGGAACGAGTGCGGTTGCGTTGCCGCGAGAGCGTTGCCGCTGACATCGGTCGCGGCTGACTCACCGAGCGCGAAGGCGAGCGTGTAGCCGCGATCTGCGACCAGCGGCGCCGACGGCACGAGGTACAGCGTCCGTTGGTCGTCGCTGGCGGCGACGGTGAACGGCACGATCGCCCCGAACTCGTCAATGAAACCGAGCGACGTCGAATCGACGGTTGTCGGGTCCATCGACTCGTCGAAGAAGATGTGCGGCTGCGCGCGCGGCGATACGGCGAGCTGGCCTGGCGCCGGCCACGTGTCCACGACGGCGGGCGCGTCGACGTCCGGCGCCGTGTGGAAGGGAGTCGACGAGGCGCTCGCCAAGGCGTTGCCGGCGAGATCGCGCAAGCCGGTCGTCGCCACCAGCAGGAACTGGCGGTCGCCAGGCAGTTCGGCGGTCGGATCGAGCACGACGGCGTCGCCGTCGCACGCCAGATTGGCCTTGTAGCGAACCCCGAACGCGTCGCTGACGAAGAGCGTCGTCGCCATCACCGACGCGGGCGCGAGCCGCTCATGGAACTGCAGCCGGAACGCGCGGTCGCGCGCGACGCCGATGGCGCCGGCTGCGACGTCGATCCCGATCAGCGTCGGCGGGGTCGTGTCGAGCGTGCGGAAGGCGAAGCGCACTTCCTGGTCGAGGATGCGACCATCTTCGTCGCACGTCAGTGCCGACAGCTGGAACGTGTAGTCCGTTTCGAGCTGCAGCGGCGCCTGCGGTCGGAAGTAGACCCGATTGTGGGAGCTGAGCTCGAACGTGCCGGCAACCGGCGCCGCCGCTCCTGCGGCGCGCAACCACGTGTCTGCGTCGCCGAAACTCTCGATCGCCATGCGCGCGTCGAAACGCAGCACGATGACCGCTGCGGGGTCGACCTGGACCGCGCCGTTCGCCGGTTCGTGGTCGACGAGATGCACCGTGCCGATGGACGCTGCGTTGGTCGCGCCGGGACTGGCGGGCGCTGCGCTGTCACCGCCACCGCTGCCGCATGACGCCAAGAGCAGGGCAATCGCCCATGTCGCAGGCTTCGAAGTTTGCGAGATGTGACCCAAGCCCCTTCCTTCCGACCCAGGTCATCGGCGGAACGGGCAATGGGATTGGAGTCGGGACGGCAGCCGGAAATCGCTGCGGTCGCCAGCGGCCGCGCGTCGCCGCTTGCGGCGGCGGTGAAACGCCCATGGCGCCGGCCGTCCGAGGTTCCTAGCCGTCGTGCGCCAGGATGCGCACGTCGCGCACATTCGTGCCGGTCGGACGGGTCGTGACCGCGTCGCCGAGCCGTGCGAGTAGCGCGCCGGCGTCGCAGCGGCGCAGCGCGCCGGCGGGGTCGAGGCCGGCGGCAAGCGCGCGGTCCCAGGTCGTGCCGTCGACGACGGCGCCGGCGGCCGGCGAGTTGCCGTCGATGCCATCGGTGCCGGCGCTGAGCACGACGATCGGCTGGCCGGCAATGCGGGCGGCGCAGGCCAGCGCGAACTGCTGGTTGCGACCGCCGACGCCGGGCGACGGCGGCAGCCGGACCGACAGTTCGCCGGTCGTCACGACCGCGACCTTGCGGCCTTGATTCGCCAGGCGAAGCGCTGTCAGCCGCTGCAGCAGCGTGTCAGCGGCTTCGTCGATCGTCAGATCGTCGGCGTCGGCCTCGGCGTCGACGATGAAGCCGGCGGCGCGCATTGCCTGTGCCGCGAACGCGCGCGCGTTCGTCTCGTCGAGCAGCGTCAGCCACGCGCACTTCGACGACAGCCGTTCGGGGACCTGCGGCCGTGGCGGCAGGGCGCTGGCGGCGAGGTCTGCGACGAGCTGCGGCGGCGCCGCCGGCCGCAGGCCGAGCGCGTCGAGTTCGCCCGCCAACGCGTCGTCGTCGAGCCAGGCCTTCGCGGCGTCGGCTTCGTTGTCAGCGAGCCATGTCGGACCCGAGGCGATGTCGCCCCAATCACCCGGCACGTCGCGCACGAGCACGGTGGTCTGGCCGGCGGCCGCCGCCGCAGCGAGCGCGAGGCGACCGCCCTTGTTCGCCGAGACGCGGCGTCGGATCGCGTTGACGCGCTCGATGCCAGCGCCGCAGCTGACGAGCGCCTGGTAGAACGCGCGCCAGGACGCGACGTCGATGCGGTCGTCGTACGGCAGTTCGAGCAGCGCCGAGCCGCCGCCGGATACGAGGAAGACGACGTGCTCGGTCGGGCGAACGCTGCGGCACAGCGCGAGCGCCGCGCGCGCCGCCGCGAAGCTGCCGGCGTCGGGCAGCGGATGGCCGGCGGCGATGGTCTGCAGCGGCGGCAGCGGGGCGTCGTCCGGCGCCGGCGTCACCAGCAGGCCGCGGACGCGGTGGGCGGGCAGCACGGCCAGCGCCGAGGTCGCCATGCCCCGCGCGGCCTTGCCGAACGCGATCAGCACGACCTGTCCGCCGCGGGTGACGTGCTCGCGCGCCGCGCCGAGGCACCTCGGCGTCCACTCGTCCTGACGCGTTCGCAGGTGCGCGAGCGTCGTCGCGAACGCGGCGCGCAGGGTGTCGTTCACTCGTTCTCCAGCGGCGCGAGGACCTGTGGATTCACCGGGTGCTTGGGCCGCTCGCCGGTCAGCAGGGCCACGCAATCGTTGGCGGCGAGGGCGCACATCAGGCTGCGCACGCTGGTCACCGCGCTGCCAACGTGCGGCAGCAGCACGACATTGGGCAGCTGCAGCAGCCCCGGGGTGACGGTCGGCTCGGTCTCGAACACGTCGAGGCCGGCGCCGGCGATCAGGCCTTCCTCGAGCGCGGCGACCAGCGCGCGCTCGTCGACGACCGGCCCGCGGGCGGTGTTGATCAAGAAGGCGGTGCTCTTCATCTGACACAACTGCTCGACGCCGATCAGGTGGCGAGTCTCGTCGCGCAGCGGCACGTGCAGCGACACGAAGTCGCTTTGTTTGAGCAGTAGGTCGAGCGGAACGCGCTGCGCGCGCAATTCCTGCTCGACCGCGGCCGGCGTCTCGCTGCGGCTCGCGTAGAGCACGCGCATGCCGAAGCCGAGCGCGCGGCGCGCAACGGCCTGGCCGATGCGGCCGAAGCCGACGAGGCCGAGCGTGCGGCCGCTGACGTCGGCGCCGCACAGCAGGTCGACGTCCCAGCGCTGCCACTTCCCTGCGCGCAGGAAGCGCTCGGCCTCGGGCACCCGGCGCGCGGCGGCGAGCAGCAGCGCCCAGGTCAGGTCGGCGGTCGCCTCGGTCAGCACGCCGGGCGTGTTGGTCACCACGATGCCGCGCGCGGTGGCGGCGGCGACGTCGATGTTGTCGTGGCCGACGGCGATCTGGTGGATGCCGCGGAGCTTCGGCGCCGCGGCGATCACGGCGGCGGTCAGCGGGTCGGTGAGCTGGCAGACGACGGCGTCGGCGTGCTGCAGGCGGCGAACAAGTCGCGCTGCGTCGAGCGTGTCGTGGCTGTCCTGGTAGTCGACGACGCAGTGTTCCTGTAGGATCGCGAGCGCCGCGGGATACACGCGGCGGGTCACGAACACGCGCGGCTTCATGGCGCGCAAGGTAGCGCGCGGCGTGGCTCGGTTCGACCGGTCGCCAGCCGGCGGCACGCGCGCTGGACACGGGCGGGGGCCGGCGCAACGCTGCCACCATGACGTTCCGCTACCAGCCGATCTTCGAGCTCAGCGACGACCCCACGCCGTACCGTCTGCTGACCAAGGACCACGTGCAGACCGTGCGGGTCGGCGGCCGCAAGGTCCTGCAGGTCGCGCCGGCGGCGCTCGAGACGCTGGCGTTCACGGCGATTCGCGACATCAGCCACCTGTTCCGCCCGGGGCACCTGACGCAGTTGCGCGCCATCCTCGACGACCCGGAGGCCTCGGCCAACGACCGCTTTGTCGCGCTACAGCTGCTGCGCAACGCCAACGTCTCGGCTGGCATGGTGTTGCCGAGCTGCCAGGACACCGGCACCGCGATCGTGATCGGCAAGAAGGGCCAAGACGTATGGACCAGCGGTGATGACGCCGAGTCGCTGAGCCGCGGCGTGCACCGCACCTACGTCGAGACCAACCTGCGCTACTCGCAGATGAGCCCGGTCACGATGTACGAGGAGCGCAACACCGGCGACAACCTGCCGGCGCAGATCGATCTCTACGCCGAGGAAGGCGACGAGTACCACTTCTTGTTCATGACCAAGGGCGGCGGCTCCGCCAACAAGACCTTCCTGTACCAGGAGACGAAGGCGCTGCTCAGTCCGAAGACGCTGCTCGCCTGGATCGACAAGGAGACGCGCAAGCTCGGCACCGCGGCCTGTCCGCCGTACCACCTCGCCATCGTCATCGGCGGCATGTCGGCGGAGTTCACGCTGAAGACCGTGAAGCTGGCGAGCGCGCGCTATCTCGACAGCCTGCCGACGACCGGCAACGCCCACGGCCGTGCCTTCCGCGACATCGAGCTCGAGCAGCAGGTGCTGGAGCTGACGCGCAAGAACGGCATCGGCGCGCAGTTCGGCGGCAAGTACTTCTGCCACGACGTCCGCGCGATTCGCCTGCCGCGCCACGGCGCCTCGTGCCCGGTCGGCATCGGCGTGTCGTGCAGCGCCGACCGGCAGGCGCTCGGCAAGATCACCGCCGACGGCGTGTTCGTGGAGCAATTGGAGACCAACCCGGCGCGCTTCCTGCCCGAGGTCGACGGCGCCGCCCTCGCCGTCGCGGTCGTGCCCATCGACCTGCGCCAGCCGATGGCGGCGATCCGCGCGGCGATCGCCAAGCACCCGATCAAGACACGCTTCTCGCTGACCGGCCCGATGGTCGTCGCCCGCGACATCGCGCACGCGCGCATGATGGAGCGGCTGGCCGCCGGCCAGGGGCTGCCGCAGTACATGAAGGACCACGTCGTCTACTACGCCGGGCCGGCGAAGACGCCGACCGGCATGGCGTCGGGCTCGTTCGGGCCGACGACTGCCGGTCGCATGGACAGCTACGTCGACGCCTTCCAGGCGGCCGGCGGCAGCTTCGTGATGCTCGCCAAGGGCAACCGCAGCAAAGCCGTCACCGCCGCGTGCAAGAAGCACGGCGGCTTCTACCTCGGCTCGATCGGCGGCCCGGCGGCGATCCTGGCGCAGGAGTCGATCACCAAGGTCGAGGTGCTCGACTACGCCGACCTCGGCATGGAGTCGGTGTGGCGGATCGAAGTGAAGGACTTCCCAGCGTTCCTGGTCGTCGACGACAAGGGCAACGACTTCTTCGCGTGACCTGCGGTTGCGCCGCCGTATCCGCGCCGACCAGCTCGCCGCGTCACTTCGCCGTGGGCCCGATCGCCGCCAACTGCTCGCGCAACCGCGCCAGCGTCTGCTGGTGATAGTCCTTCTTCGCCTCGCGTTCGGCGAGGTAGGCCGCAGCTTCTGTCTCGCCGCCAAAGCAGCAGAGGCCGAATGCCGCCGACACGCGCACGTCCATCGACTCGGCTAGATCGAGAAGCCGCGCCCTGAGCGCGGCGCGGCTCGGTTCGTCGCGCAGGACGCCGAGCGCCTGTGCTGCCGCGGTCCGCAGTTCCAGGTCTGTGCCCTGCAGCATCGGCCGCAGGAACGGCAGCGCCTCGCTGGCGCCGCACAGGCCGAGCGTGCGCACGGCATACGAGCCGGTCAGCGGGTCGCCGAGCAGCGGCAGGATCGCCGGGATCGCTGGCTTCGCCACGGCGCCGAGGTCGGCGAGCACCTGCAGCGCCATGGTGCGGAGATAGGGCTCGCTGGCGTCCAGGATGTGGGTCAACAGCGGCACGCCGAGCACGCCGGCGCGCACGGTGACGTACCGCGCGTCATCGACCGGTCGCAGTTGCGTGCCCTCGGTCGTGGCGAGGTGCTGCGCGAGCCGCGCGGCGAGCTGGCCGGCTTCCGGCGCCGGCGCGTCCGACAGCGAGCTCGCGCCGCGCTGCAGCCACGCCGCATGCTGCTGCCGCAGGCCTTGGCGCACTTCGTCCCAAGTCGGCTGCTCGGCCAGCGTCACGCCGCGCGCCTTCAGCGCTTCAATCGCGCTGCTGCCGGCGGCTTGCGCGGTCGCTTCGACGCCGATGGCAGCGTCGAGCCACGCGAGGCCGGTGTCGTTGCCCAGGCGCGCGAGCGCGTCGGCGACCCAGACGACGGTGGGCGGATCGAGCTCGTACTTGAGCCGCAGCAGCAGCGGTAGCTGCAGCACAGTCTGGCGCGATTGCCCGCACAGCCAGGCGGCGCGCTGGCGCACCTCGGCGCGCTCGTGCGCGAGCGCTGGCTCGAGGATCCACCATGCCGCCGGGTGCTCGATCAGCGAGCGCGTCGACAACATGCCCGTGCGTTCATCGGACTCGACGAGTTGCAGGGCGATGTCGCCGAGGTCGCGCAGTTCCTTCTGTGCGGCGTCCGACGGCACGGAGCGCTGCGCGGCGGTGGCCTTCAGCTCGGCGATGCGCGGCTGCAGTCGCAGCGTCGGCAGCTGCGGCCCGGTGGCTGGCGTCGCCAACGGCTCGCCCGAGCAGGCCGCGACGGCGGCCAGCGTGGCGGCGAGTGCGAAGCCACGCGATGGGCGCGCGACGGTCATTGCAGCGCCACTCGCCGCTCTTCGAGGAGCGTGCTCTTCGGGTCGTCGTCGCCGACGAACGGCGTCAGCCGGTACCACAGCCGCGCCTCCACGGTGACGGCGCCGCCCGGGATCGGCACGCGCACGTCCTTCTGCTGGCCCGACGGCAACTGCGCGTTCTCGCCTGAGACGTTGCCCGGGTTGATCGGCGTGGTCTCGTCGCGGTACGGCTGGCGGAAGCGCCATGCGCGCTGCCATTCGCCGGCGCCGTCCTTGCTGACGAAGCGCACCATCATGTCGACGGCGCGGTGCCGTTCCTCGGTCGGGAAGTTGTGCCCCGCGGCGACGTTGCGCAGCGACAGCACGATGCCATCGCCGTCCTTGCGCACGTCGAACACGCTCGCCTTCTTCAGCGTCGCGAGGTCGTGGCCGCCTTCGTAGACGTGCTTGCGGCCCATGCGCTTGCTGCCGTCCTGGCGCGTGCGCAGGACCTCCGGCATGTGGCACGACGCGCAGTCGGTGCCCTGCTGCGCGAAGTGGCTCGCGCGCCATTGGTCGGTCGTGGCGTGCTGGTTGTGGCACGACGCGCACGCCTCGGCGGCGAGGAAGTCGGCGCTGCGCTGCGGCTTGCACGGCACTTCCGGCCGGTCGTTGCGCGCCAGGATGCCGCCGTCGGGTCCGAGGTGGCAGCTGATGCAACTCACGCCCTCGTCGAAGTGCGTGCGGCGCGGCAGTGTGCGCTTGCCGAACCCGGTCACCGCGAGCGGTCGCGGCAGGTGGCAATCCATGCACTCTTCCTTGCGGAAGTCGTCGCTCAGGTCGCGCACCTCGGGGTTGGTGTAGGCGATCTGGTGGTGCGAGCCGAACCACTCGTCATAGACGTCCTGGTGGCAGTCGCGGCACTGCGCCGACGACTCCCAGCGGACGGCGCCGGCGGCTCGGATGATCTGCGCCGGTTGGCCGGCGGACAGCCACGCAATGGCGCCACCGAATGCGCCAAGCACGGACGCAACCAGCACGATGCGGGTCGGCAGGTTCATGGCGCGGTAGATGGGCTGGGGCGGGCAGCGTGCCAAGGTAGCAAGCGCGGAGCGCTTGCGAGAGCGAGGCGAACGGACTCGCCCGGCCGGAACGGCGCGGTCGCCATCGCCTGCACGATCTGGTCGCCGAGGGCGGCGCGGACGCGAAACGACGCTCCGTCGGGCGTCGTCGCCAGGACTTTGGCCGCTGGGCCGTCGCCGGTGGCGCTCGCGCGCGCTTCACCGGGCAGCAGCACGAGCCGCAGGTCGCTGACCTCGCCTGTAGGCCGGGTGAACGGCCCGAAGGCCGTGTCGACCTCGCGGCCGCGCGCCGTCGTCGGCAGACAGGCGGCGCCGGCCAGGAAGGCGGCAGTGAAGGCCGTGCGCGGCGCGCGCAGCAGGTCGAGCGCCGGTCCGGCCTCGACCAACTGCCCGCCGTGCAGCACGACAAGGTCGGTCGCCAGCGCCAGCGCTTCGTCGCGGTCGTGGGTGACCAGGATCGTCGTCAGACCGCGTTCGTCGGCGAGGCCGCGCAGCAGCAGGGCCATGGCGTCGCGCTGGTGCACGTCGACCGAGCGCAGCGGTTCGTCGAGCAGCAGCACCGCCGGGCTCGGCGCGAGCGCGCGCACGACGCCCAGGCGCTGCGCCTCGCCGCCGGACAGTGCGCCGGGCTTCTTGTCGGCGTGGCTCGCGAGGCCGGCCATGGCCAGCAGCGCGCGCGCAGCGTCGGCGCCGAGGCCGGGCGCGGCGAACGTCAGGTGCTGCAGCGCGGTCATGTGCGGCCACAGCGCGCCGTCCTGGAACACGAGGCCGACGCCGCGGCGGTCGGGCGGCGCGCACGTCGCGCCATCGGCGACCGTTTGCTCGCCGATGCGGATGCTGCCGCCGTCGGGGCGATCGAGGCCAGCGAGGCAGCGCAGCAGCGTGGTCTTGCCACTGCCCGATGGGCCGACGATGGCGAGCCGGCCGCCAGCGGGGACTGCGAACGACAACGGGCCGAGCTTGAAGCCCGGGCGCTGCAGGCGCAGGTCGGTGACGGCGACGGATCGGGTCATGGTCGGCAGGGCGGGGATCAGGACAACGACGAGAGCCTACGGCCGGCGAGCACGGTCGGCACCAGCGGCACCAGCACGGCGAGGCTGAGCAGCAGCAAGGCGATGACGCCGCTCCAGTCCTCGTGCTGGAAGTGCACGGCGTTCGCCAACCGCCGCACGGCGGTTGCGTTCGCGGCCGGCAGCACGACGGCGAGGTCCAGTTCGCGCAGCGCCAGCACGAACGCCAGCGCCCACGCGCTCCACGCCGCCGGCAGCAGCGGCGCGATGTGCAACCGCAGCGCGCGCACGAACGGCGGCCGCGCGACGAACGCGCCGGCCTCCTCGGCGGCGAGCGGCAGGCGACGGCACTGCGAGGCCAGCGTGAGCGCCGCGAATGGCAGGAAGCGCGCCGCGTAGGCGCAGCCGGCGAACAGCCAGCTCTGGTCGAAGCGCGCGCCGAACAGGCGCAGCAGCGCGCCGTCGTGGAACGAGCGGATCAGCGCGATGCCGAGCAGGATCGACGGCACGGCCGCGGGCAGCGCGGCGAGCAGTTCGAGCGACGGCCGGCGCCGCGCCGAAGCGCGCGCCAGCGGCAGCGCCAGCAGCACGACGGCCGCCGCGACGGCGAGCGCGAGCCACAGCGAGTTCAGCAACTGCGGCAGGCCCTGGTCCATCGCCTTCTGGAAGCTCTGGCGCGCGTAGGCGAGGCCCATCGGTTCGAGCTTCTGCGCCGAGCCCATCGCCCAGCGGCCGAGCACGAATACCGGCAGCGCCACGCCGGCGGCGAGGTAGACGAGCGGCGGCAGCAGCGCCGGCCAGCGCCACGCGCCGAGTCCGCGCATCGGCAGCGGCTTGACGACGCCGCGGTCGGGCGCCTGCGCGCGCAGCCGTAGCGCGGCCCACAGCAGGCAACCGAGGCTGGCGACGAACGGCAGCGCTGCGACGATCGGGCTCTGCAGTTCTTCGAACGTGGTGCCGACGGCGCGGCGGTTCCAGCGCGCGAACACGCCCTCGGCGTAGGTGTGCCAGGTCTTGCCCTTGACGGTCAGGAACTCCGGCACGCCGTGGTCGGCGACGGTGAACAGGAACGCGATCAGGCAGCCCGCCAGCAGTTCCGGCGCGATCGCGCGCAGCAGCCACAACTCGGCGCGGGCGCGGCCGCGCAGCAACCACGCCGACTCGTAGGCGCGGCCGTCGACGCTGCGCAGGCCGCGCGCCGCCAGCACGGCGACGAACGGCGCGTGCGCGACGCCGAGCAGGATCGCGCACGGCCAGAAGCCCGGCGCCGGGAACAGGTCGGCGAAGCCCATCGCGATGAAGATGGGCGGCACCACCAGCGGCGCCACGCCGAGCGGCGCGAGCCACGCAGCGCCCGGCAGGTCGCGGCCGATCGTCAGCCACGCGTGCGCGCCGCCGAGCAGCAGCGACAGCGCCGTCGCCGCGACGCCGAGCTGCAGCGACGCGCCGACCTGCGCCAGCAGGTTCTGGTCGTCGGCGAGCGCGCGCCAAGCCGACAGCGTCAGGCCGGCCGGCGCCTGCACGGTCTGCAGCAGCAGCTGCAGCAGCGGGACGAGCGCGAACGCCGCGAGGAACGCGAGCGCCAACCACAGCGGCACGCGGCTCGGCAGGTCGCTGCGGTCAGGCGTTGTCACGTCACTTGCCCCAGCGCTTGCTGAATTCCTGGTTGCAGCGGGCCAACTCGGTCGCGGTCTTCATTGGATCCCACGCCATCGCGCGGAAGCTGCCGACGGCCTTGATCGCCGGATCTTGCGGGCCCTTCACGCCGCTGCGCAGCGGGATCTGCGCGCCGTCGGCGGCCGCCAGCAGCGCCTCGGTCTCCTGGCTGACGATGCGGTCGATCAGGCGCTTGCCGCCGTCCTGGTCCGGCCCGCCGGCGACGAGGCCGACGGCGTTGGGGATCAGCATCGTGCCGAGTCCGCCGTCCTCCTGGTCGGGGAACACGCACGCGACCTTGTGCCCCTTCTGCTTGGCGACGTGGTAGTCGTCGGTGTCGGTGAAGGCCCAGTCGAGCTGGCCGTCGCGCACCGCGCGCATCGTCGCGCCGTTGCTCTGCAGGAACTGCACGTCGTTGGCGAACATGCCCTCCAGCAGCGCGCCGAAGGCCTGTTCGCCGAGCGCTTGGCGCAGCGCGGTGAAGTGCGTCAGCGTCGTGCCGGTCAGCGGCTTGGCGACGGCACAGCGGCCCTTCCACTTGGGGTCCAGCAGGTCCTTGTAGCTCTTCGGCCAGTTCGCCGGATCGGGCAACCGCTCGGTGTTGACGATCAGGATGCGCGCGCGCGCGGCGAACGCAAACCAGCGGCGGTCGGCGGCGCGCCAGCGCTCCGGCAGGTCGGCGGCGGCCGGGCTGTCGTATGGCGCCAGCACGCCGGCCTGCGCGAGGCGCACGGCCTGCGCCAGCTCGTTGCACCAGAACACTGTCGCGCGCGGGTGGTCCTGCTCTTCGAGCAGCGCGCTGACGAGGCCGACGGTCTTCGCCGCCTCGGTGTCGTGGCGCTGCGTCAGGTCGAGCTGCAGTTCCTTGCCGTAGCGGTCGAGCAGCGGCCGGCTGAACTGTTCGTCGAGCGCGACGTAGATGGTGGGGCCGGGCTCGCCGCCGCAGGCAGCGGCGACGGCGGACAGGGCGAGGGCGGCGAGGTGGCGCATGGCGGTGGGGTTCGGATCAGGGGGCGGCGGGGGGTGATCGGCGTCGTCGCCGATCACCTGTCGCGATAGCTGACGTGGCATTCCTTGCAGCTCTTGCCGAGGACGGCGAGTTGCGCGTCGGCCGTCGCCGCGTCGTTGCCGCGCATGGCGGCGTCGAGCGCCGCGCTGGCGGCGATCGACCGCTCCAGCTTCTGCTGGTAGTCGGCGGCGAACTCCTTGCTCTCGGTGTCGTTGGCCAGCGTGGCGAACAGCTTGGCGAGCCGCGCCGTCTCCTTGCCGGCGACGAGGTCCGGGTGGTCGGCGGGGGCCTTCCAGCCGGCGTCCTTCGCCTGCTTGACGAGGTCGATGACGGCGTCGATCTCGGCCATCGTCGCGACGAGGCCGGTGACCTTCATCACCGACGGGAACGCCTTCGCGTCGGCGCGCAGCGCCGCGGCGTCGAGCGGCGTCGCCGCGTCGACCGCCTGCCACAGGCCGGTGTACTCCTTGGCCGTGCCGGAGACCTGCATGCGCGCCTTGGCGGCGTCAGGCGTCAGCGCGCCGGCGCGCACCAGCGCCGTGGCGAGCGCGGCGGCGCTGCGGTGCTTGCCGTGGTGGCAGTGCACGTAGATCGGGCGGTCGCAGTTGGCGAGCACCTGCGCCAGCTGCTGCTGGCGCTCGAGCGTGACCGTGTCGTAGCTGATCGGCAGGTGCACGTAGCGCAGGCCGAGCTTCTCGGCGTTGGCGATGTCCGGGGTGGCGCCGTCGACCGAAACCACGGTCTTGATGCCCATGCCCTTCAGCGTCACCAGCCCTTCCTCGCCTTCCGGCTGGCCGCCACCGACCACGTTCGGAGCGTAAGTGACGACGTTGTGCAGGCCGGGCAGGTGTTCCGCCTTCGTAGCAGCAAGCGCGGGCGGCGCCACCGCGGGCACCTGCGGGGCGGGGGCGGGGGTGTTGCAGGCCGCGGCGAGGGCGACCGCGGCGGCGACGACGGTCAGGTGGCGGGGTCTTGCCCTCATGGCAAGCGGCCTAGGCAAGGAGCGTGCCAACCTCAAGCCGGGCCGGCGCCCTTGGCGACCCGACGGATGGTCTCGACGTCGAGGTCGAGTTCCCGCAGGCGGCGGTGCAGGTGGCCGCGCGAGATGCCTGAGCGTTCGGCGGCGGCGGTGATGCTGCCGCCGCAGCGCTGCAGCAGGTTGGTGAAGTAGATGTGGTCGAAGCGCACCCGCGCGGCCTCGTACGGGTCGTCGCTTGGGTCGGTGGGCGGCGGCGCGTCGGTCCGGCCGAGCACGTCGGCCGGCAAGTCGGCGACGCCGAGCTCGGCGCGCGGGCCGGCGAAGACGGCCATGCGCTCGACCAGGTTCGCCAGTTCGCGCACGTTGCCCGGCCAGTCGTAGGCGGTCAGCGCCGCCATCGCGTCCGGGCTCAGCGTGCGCACTGGCGCGCCGTCGCGGGCGAGGCGCTGCAGCGTCTGCGCCACCAGCGCTGGCACGTCACTGCGGCGCTCGCGCAGCGGCGGCACGCGCAGGGCCACGACGTCGAGGCGCCACAACAATTCAGGGCGGAAACTGCCGGCCTGCGCCAGCGCTGGCAGATCGCGGTTGCTCGCCGCCAGCACGCGCACGTCGACGCGAACCGGCGCCTGGGCGCCGAGCGGCAGGAACTCGCGATCGACGAGGAAGCGCTCGATCTTGGCCTGCGCGGCGAGGCTCATGTCGCCGATCTCGTCGAGGAACAACGTGCCGCCGTGCGCGCGCTGCAGCAGGCCGGCCTTCTTCGCGCGCGCGCCGGTGAAGGCGCCGGCTTCGTGGCCGAACAACTCGCTCTCGAACAGCGTGTCGGGCACGGCGGCGCAGTTCATCGCCACGAACGGCCCGCCGGCGCGCGACGAGCGCAGGTGCAGCGCCTTGGCGACCAGCCCCTTGCCGACGCCGGACTCGCCGGTCAGCAGCACGGTCGCGGCGCTGGCGCCGAGCAGGTCCACTTGTCGGCGCAGCTCGGCCATCGCTGGGCTCTGCGTCACCATGCCGACGCCGGCGTCGGGCGCAGCGACCAGTGTGCGCAGTTCGCCGTGCTCGCGCTTCGTCGCGGCGACCTGCAGGGCGCGCTCGACGCGCAGCAGCAGTTCCTCGATCGGGAACGGCTTGGCCAGGAAGTCCGCCGCGCCAAGGTGCATGGCCTCGACGGCTGCCTCGACGCTGCCGTGCGCGGTCATCAGCACGATCGGCGCGTCCGGCGTGCGCGAGCGCAGCTGCGCCAGCGTCGCCAGGCCGTCGCCGTCGGGCATACGCAGATCGAGCACGGCGAGGTCGCCGGGCGCTTCGTCCCAGCGCTGCAGGGCTTCTCGGCCGCTGCCCACCGTCGTCACCTCGTAGCCGGCGCGGCGCAGGCCGCGGTCGAGGAAGTGGCGCATGCTCTCCTCGTCATCGGCGACGAGGATGCGGACGGAGCGGGGGGGAGTCATGCGGGGGCCACTGCAGGAACTGTGCGCGACCCACCCAGCGGCCGGCAAGCGCCGATCCCGCCGGGCAGTGTGCCGGATCTGCGACACCCCCGTTCCGGCGCCGTAACGCCTGCCGCTGCGGGCGCGCGTCGCCGCCGGCGGCGCGGTGCGGTGGGCGGTTTCGAGCGTGCTCAGGTCGCTGCGGCGGGGGGCCGATGCTCGAACGACTACGATGCGTCCGGAACCAACCAGCGCCAGCGCCACGCGCGCCGCCACCGACCAGCCATCGCGGCGACGGGGCGCGCGATGACCGTGCCGGCGCCGCGCATCCTGGTGGTCGACGACGAGCCGGCCGTGCTGGCGACCTACTGCGCCATCCTGCGCGCGCCGGCCATCGCCGGCGACAGCGCTGGCGCAGCCGACGAGTTCCGGCCGGAGTTGACGCTGGCGCGCCAAGGTCAGGACGCGGTCGACGCGGTCGCCACGGCGACGGCGAGCGGCGGCTTCGCCATGGCGTTCGTCGACATACACATGCCGCCGGGCATCGACGGCTTCGCCACCGTCGAGCGGCTGTGGACCATCGACGGCGACCTGCAAGTGGTCATCGCCAGCGGCTCCGCCGATCTACCAGTGGCCAACCTCGCCGAGCGCTTCGGCGCCACCGACAGACTGTTGGTGCTGAAGAAGCCGTTCGAGCCGGTCGAGGTGCGCCAACTCGCGGCGGCGTTGTGCCGCAAGCGTGAGTTGCTGCGCGAAGCGCGTCAGCGCGAGCACCGGCTCGAGTCGCACGTCGCCGAGCGCACGCGCGAGCTCGCCGCCGCGCTGCAGGCCGCCAAGTCGGCGGCGCGCACGCGACTGCAGTTCCTTGCCAACATGAGCCACGAGATCCGCACGCCGCTGACGGCGATCCTCGGCTACGCCGAGTTGCTCCGCGATCCCGGGTGCTCCGAGGAAGACCGCGAGCAGCACGTGCAGGTGCTCGAGCGCAACAGCCATCACCTGCTGCAACTCGTCAACGACGTGCTCGACCTCAGCAAGCTCGAGGCGCGTCAACTGCTCGTCGACGCGTCGCCGACCGACGTGCCGGCGCTGCTGGCGGAGGTCGTCTCGATGATGCGGCCAGTGGCGGTCGAGAAGGGCTTGCTGCTCGAGCTCTGTTTCGTCACGCCGTGCCCGCGCACGCTGCGGACCGACGGCATGCGCGTGCGGCAGATCCTGCTCAACCTGCTCGGTAACGCGATCAAGTTCACGGCTTCCGGCAGCGTCAGCCTGCAGGTCGAGTCGGTCGACCGGGCGACCGGGCCATGCCTCGCGTTCCACGTCGTCGACACCGGCATCGGCATCTCGAACGAGCGCCAGTCGGCTTTGTTCGAGCCGTTCGTGCAAGCAGACTCGTCGACGTCGCGGCGCTTTGGCGGCACCGGCCTGGGCCTTTCGATCAGCCGTCAACTCGCCAAGTGCCTCGGCGGCGATGTGACGCTGCGCAGCGCGCTGGGCGAAGGCAGCGTCTTCAGCCTGCTGGTGCCGGCGGGCGACCTCGCGATCGGACCTTGGATCGCCACGCCGGACGAAGTGGCGCCGCCGGTCGCGGTGACGGCCAACGGGCAACCGCGCAGCCGCCTCGTCGGCCGCATCCTGCTGGTCGAGGACGGCGCCGACACCCGCCGGTTGTTGACGACAGTCTTGTGCAAGGCCGGCGCCGACGTCGCCACCGCCAGCAACGGCGTCGAAGCCATCGACGCAGCGCTCTCGGCCGACGCCGCCGGCGCGCCGTTCGGCCTCGTGCTGATGGACATGCAGATGCCGGTGATGGACGGCTACACGGCGACGCGCGCGCTGCGCCGCGCCGGGTGGCAGCGGCCGATCGTCGCGCTGACCGCGCACGCGATGGAGGGCGACCGCGAACGCTGCCTCGCGGAAGGTTGCGATGGCTATGAGACCAAGCCGGTGCGCGCCGAGCGACTCATCGCCACTTGCGCGCGGTTCCTCGAATCGACGCCGATCTCGCCGCCGCCGCCGCCGGTCGGCTGAGCCGGCGTCCTGCGTCGTCAGGGCGCGGCGAGCGGCAGCCGCACCGTGAACGTGGCGCCCGCGCCCGCCGTCGAGGTGGCGTCGATGCGGCCTTGGTGCGCGACGACGACGCCGTAGCTGACGGCGAGCCCGAGGCCGGAGCCGCCCTGGCCGGGATCGCGCGCGTCGCGCTTGGTGGTGAAGAACGGCTCGAACACGTGCGGCAGGTGCGCGGCGGCGATGCCGCAGCCGGTGTCGGCGACGGTGATGACGGCCTCGCCGCCGTGACGCGCCGCGGTGACGCGCAGCGTTCCGCCGTCGGGCATCGCTTGCAGCGCGTTGACCAGCAGGTTCACGAACACCTGGTGCAGGCCGTCGGCGTCGCCGTGCACGACGAGGCCGACGGCGACGTTGCGCGCGATGGTGACGCCCTGCCGGCGCGCCGCCGGCTCGCACAGCTTGAGCGCATCGTCGAGCGCCGCGCCGACATCGCAGTCGGCGCGCTTGTCGAGCGAGCGGCGGGAGAAACGTTGTAGTTCGCGGACGATGCCGGTGGCGCGGTCGGCGGCGCGCAGGATCACCGCGAAGGTCTCCTTGCGGCCGACGTCGGGTTCGTCGGCAGCGAGGTCGGCGATGCAGCCGCGAATGCCGCCGATGACGTTGTGGAACTCATGCGCGACGCCGCCGGCGAGCGTGCCGAGCGCCGCCAGCCGCTCGGCCTGCGCCAGCTGCGCGTGCGAGGCCTGCAGGTCGGCGAGCGCACGCTCGAGATGGGCGGTCTTGTCGGCGACCTGCTGCGCCAGGCTGGCGGCAAACTGCTGCTGGCTTGCGCGCGCGGCGCGCAGTTCGCCCGTCATCGCGGCGAAGTCGCCCGCCAGCAGGCCGAGTTCGTCGCGCGCCGGCGGCGTCGGCGGCGGCGCGAGGTCGCCGGCGGCGACGCGCTGCGCCTGCTGCCGCAGGCGCTCCACCGGCGCCACGACGACGCGGTGCAAGGCCCAGCCGAGGCCGGCCAGGGTCGCCAGCAGCGCGAAGCCGACCAGCAGCAGGTGGTCGCGGCGTTGCTCGGCGAGGAACTCAGCGGCGCGCGCCTGTTGCGCCACGGCGAGCGCCCGCAGGCGCGTGTCGATGGCGGCTTCGACGCTGGCGCGCTGCCTCGCCGCCAGCGCCACGACGTTGCGGCGCTCGTTGGCGCTGCGGCGCGCGTCGTCGTCGGCGATCGCGGCGCGCACGGCGGCGGCGTCGCCGGCATGGTCCTGCAGCGGTAGCGCGGCGAGGGCGCGCTGGCGATCGGTCACCGAGGCGGTCAGGACGTCGACCAGCAGGTCGTTGGTCTGTAGCGACTGGTCGTGCGCGAGATCGCGCATCGCTGTGGCGCCCTCGCGCAGGAACTCGTCGCCGAGCGCCTCGAACGCTGACCGGGTGCGCGGGCCGAGCCACAGCAGCAGCACGGCGGTGAGCGCGGCGCCGAGCGCGAGCACCCCGGTGGCGAAGCGCAGCGCCAGCGGCAGGTAGCCGCGGGACGGCGTCGGCGCGGCGGCGCCGCCGGCTTCGGACGGGTGCATGGCCGATTGCTTACCCGATCGTCGGCGGCGGTGCGCGTCCGGAGCGTCGCCGTATGCTTTGCGCCGCCATGAACGTCCTCGCCCGCCACGTCACGCGCTGCTTCGTCGCCGGCCTCGTCGCGTTGTTGCCCATCGGCGGCGCCGTCTTCGCGGTGGTCTGGCTCGAAAGCGCGCTGTCGGCGTCGTGGGCGCAGGTCGACTGGTACTTCCCCGGTCTCGGACTGCTGCTCGCCGGCGCCGCCGTCTACGCCGTCGGCCTCGTGGTGACGACCTTCGTGGGTCGCTGGCTGTGGCGTTCCTTCGATCGCTTGCTCGAAGGCTTGCCGCTGCTCGGCACGCTCTACCAGTCGCTCAAGGAGGTGCTCGGCTACGACAGCGGCCGGGAGCGGTTCTTCCAAGGCGTCGTCGCGGTCGACTGCGACGGCGGCGAAGAAATCGGCTTCGTGACCGGCGAGACCGAAGGTGCCGACGGTCAGCGCCGTACGCTGGTCTTCGTGCCGAGCGCGCCCAACCCGACGAATGGCAGGCTTCTGCTGCTGCCCCCGGCGACCTTGCGGCGCCTCGACGTGCGCCCTGCCGACGCCCTGCGAACGCTCATTGCGATGGGCAAGTCGCCCCTGCGGCCCTGACCCGTAGCCGCGCATCCAGCATGGCGTTGCAATCGAACCGATCCCTATTGATGGTTCGGTGCTCCCCATGACCTGGATGACGGATTTTTGGCGGTCGTCGATCGGCGGCAAGGCGACCATGGCGGTCACCGGCCTGCTGCTCTTCGGATTCGTCGTCGCCCATCTGCTCGGCAACCTGCAGTTGCTGAAAGGCGCCGACGCCATCAACAACTACGCCAAGATGCTGCACGATCTCGGCCCGCTGCTGTGGGTCGCGCGCATCGGGCTATTGGCGGTGTTCGTGCTGCACGTCGCGACGGCGATCCGCCTGTCGCGCGCCAACAAGGCGGCGCGGCCGGTGGCGTACGTCAAGGGCGCGACGATGCAGGCGACGATGGCCTCGCGCTCGATGGTGCTGAGCGGCCTCACGGTGGGGGCGTTCCTCGTCTACCATCTCGCGCACTTCACCTTCGGCGCGGTTCATGGCGCGGACGCGGCGCTGAAGGCCAAGGGCGCTGGCGGCCACGACGTCTTCGCGATGGTCACCGCCAGCTTCGCCAATCCCGCGATCGTCGCCGCGTACGTCGCGGCCCAGATCGTGCTGTTCCTGCACCTGAGCCATGGCATGCAGAGCCTCGCGCAGACGCTCGGCTGCCACCACGGCCGCTACGCGCCGATGGTCAAGTCGCTGTCGGTCGTGCTCGCGCTGGCGATCGCCGGCGGCAACGCCTTCCTCGCCCTGTCCGTCCGCCTCGGCATCGTGCAGGGGGCCTGATCATGAAGCTCGACTCCAAGATCCCGTCCGGCGCGATCCACGAGAAATGGAGCAACCGCAAGTTCGAGCTGAAGCTCGTCAACCCGGCGAACAAGCGCAAGTACAAGGTGCTCGTCGTCGGCTCCGGTCTTGCCGGCGCCTCGGCCGCCGCGTCGCTGGCCGAACTCGGCTACCAGGTCGAGTGCTTCTGCTTCCAGGACAGCCCGCGCCGCGCGCACAGCATCGCCGCGCAGGGCGGCATCAACGCCGCCAAGAACTACCGCAACGACGGCGACTCGGTGTACCGGCTGTTCTACGACACCGTGAAGGGCGGCGACTTCCGCGCCCGCGAGGCCAACGTCTACCGCCTCGCCGAGCTGTCGGTGAACATCATCGACCAGGCGGTCGCGCAGGGCGTGCCGTTCGCGCGCGAGTATGGCGGCCTGCTCGACAACCGCAGCTTCGGCGGCGCGCAGGTCAGTCGCACGTTCTACGCGCGCGGTCAGACCGGCCAGCAGCTGCTGCTCGGCGCCTACGCGGCGCTCTCGCGTCAGATCGGCCAGAGAGCCGTCAAGATGTTCCCGCGCACCGAGATGCTCGACGTCGTGGTCGTCGACGGCCACGCCAAGGGCATTGTCGTCCGCGACCTGCAGACCGGCGAGATCCGCACGCACGCGGCCGACGCTGTCGTGCTGTGCACCGGCGGCTACGGCAACGTCTTCTACCTCAGCACCAACGCCAAGAACTGCAACGTCACGGCGACGTGGCGCGCGCACCGGCGCGGGGCCGGCTTCGCCAACCCGTGTTACACGCAGATTCACCCGACCTGCATCCCGGTCAGCGGCGACCACCAGAGCAAGCTGACGCTGATGTCGGAGTCGCTGCGCAACGACGGCCGCGTCTGGGTGCCGCTCAAGAAGGGCGACAAGCGCAAGGCGGCGGACATCCCCGACAACGAGCGCGATTACTACCTGGAGCGCAAGTACCCGAGCTTCGGCAACCTCGCGCCGCGCGACATCGCCTCGCGTGCGGCGATGACGGTCTGCGACGAGGGCCGCGGCATCGGCGACACGGGGCTCGGCGTCTACCTCGACTTCCGCGACAGCATCCAGCGCCTGGGCAAGGACGCGATCGCGGCGCGGTACGGCAACCTGTTCCACATGTACGCGAAGATCACGGCCGAGGACCCGTACTCGCAGCCGATGCGCATCTTCCCGGCCGTGCACTACACGATGGGCGGGCTGTGGGTCGACTACGACCTGCAGTCGACGATCCCGGGCCTGTTCGTCTGCGGCGAGGCCAACTTCTCCGACCACGGCGCCAATCGGCTGGGCGCTTCGGCGCTGATGCAGGGCCTCGCCGACGGCTACTTCGTGATCCCGTACACGATCGGCGGCTATCTCGCCGGCCAGAAGCCGGGCAGCGTCGACGGCAAGCGGCCGGAGTTCGCCCAGGCGGCGGCCAACGTCGCCGAGATGACCAAGCGGCTGCTCGGCATCAAGGGCAAGCGCACGGTCGACGACTTCCACCGCACGCTCGGCAAGATCATGTGGAGCAAGTGCGGCATGGCGCGCAGCGAGAAGGGCCTGAAAGAGGCGATCGCAGCGATCCAGGCGCTGCGCGGCGAGTTCTGGCAGGACGTCCGCGTGCTCGGCGACGGCATGACCATCAACCAGTCGCTCGAGAAGGCCGGCCGCGTCGCCGACTTCCTCGAGTTCGGCGAACTGATGTGCCGCGACGCGCTCGAGCGCCGCGAGTCGTGCGGCGGCCACTTCCGCGACGAGTGGCAGGATGACGGCGAAGCCCGGCGCGACGACCAAAACTTCTGCCACGCCGCCGTCTGGGAGCACAAGGGCGCGCCGAAGGACGCCGTGCGCCACCAGGAACAGCTGCACTTCGAAAACGTGCACCTCGCCGTGCGGAGCTACAAGTGACGGGCAACACGACGATGAAGCTCATCCTCCACGTCTGGCGTCAGCAGAAGCGCAGCACCGCCGCCGACTTCAAGCAGGACGGCCGCATGGTGCGCTACGAGCTGGACGGCGTGTCGCCAGATATGTCGTTCCTCGAGATGCTCGACGTCCTCAACGAGCGACTGATCAGGAAGGGCGAGGAGCCGATCGTGTTCGACCACGATTGCCGCGAAGGCATCTGCGGCTCCTGCAGCCTGATGATCGACGGCGAGCCGCACGGCCCGCAGTCGGGCACGACGACCTGCCAGTTGCACATGCGCAGCTTCCGCGATGGCGCGGAGATCTGGATCGAGCCGTGGCGCGCCAAGGCGTTCCCGGTGGTCAAGGATCTGATGGTCGACCGCAGCGCCTTCGACCGCGTGGTGCAGGCTGGCGCGTTCATTTCGGTCAACACCGGCGTGTCGCAGGACGCCAACGCCATCCCGGTGCCGAAGGCCGACGCCGACCGTGCGTTCGACGCGGCGACCTGCATCGGCTGTGGCGCCTGCGTCGCGGCCTGCAAGAACGCCTCGGCGATGCTGTTCGTCGGCGCCAAGGTGTCGCACTTCCTGCACCTGCCGCAGGGCCGGGTCGAGCGTGAGACGCGCGCCCGCAACCTCGTCGCGGCGATGGACAAGGAGGGCTTCGGCAACTGCACCAACCAGAACGAGTGCCAAGCCGCGTGCCCGAAGGAGATCCCGGTGCGCGTCATCGCGGAGATGAACCGCGAGTTCCTGCGCGCGAAGGCGGTCGAGGAGCCGCCGAGCAAGAAGCGCGTCGGCGGCGACGGCTGAGCCGACGCCTAGGTTTCTGGGAACTCCGGCGGCGGTGTAGCGTTTTCGCGCCGCCATGAACGCCCCAACCCTGCCGCTGTCGGTCTCGTTCCTCCTGCTGACCGCCGGCGTCGCGCAGGCGCCCGCGCCCGCGCCCGCCGGCGCTGCCGCCGACCCGCTGCCCGTGCGCGAAGTCACCGTCTTCAAGGACGGGCATGCCTGGGTGCTGCGCGAGCGGCCGCTCACCGCCGCCGACGCCCAGGAGGTCGTGCTCGACGAGCTGCCGCAGCCGCTGCTCGGCGCCTTCTGGCCGTACGCCGTCGACGGCACGCGGCTGGTCAGCGCGGTGGCCGGCATGAAGACGACGCGCAGCGAGGCGACGGTCATGGATCTGCGCGAGCTCGCGCGCGCCAACGCCGGCAAGGACGCGCTGGTCGTGACCGCCGACAAGGAGCGCCTCGAAGGCAAGCTGCTCGGCGTGCCGTCGCGCCAGACGCTGCCGTCGGCGAGCGACGGCGAGCTGCTGCTGCTGCAGACCGCGCAGGGCACGCGCGCGCTGCCGCTCGCCTCGGTGCGCGAACTGGAGGTCCGCGGCGACTACCAGGGTCGCATCGCCGTCGAGGAGGCGAAGCCGCGCCTGACGCTGCGCGTCGCCGGCGGCGGTCCGCAGGCCAAGGTCGGCGTCATGTACGTCCAGAAGGGCCTGCGCTGGATCCCGGCGTACCGCATCGACATCGACGGCGATGGCAAGGCCAAGGCGCAGTTCGAGGCGACGCTGGTCAACGACCTGATCGACCTGCAGGGCGCGACCGTGAACCTCGTCGTCGGCGTGCCGAAGTTCGACCACGCGGGCGAACTCGACCCGATCGCGCTGCAGCAGGAGGGCGCGCAGGTCGCCGAGCGGCTGCGCGGCGGCCTGCAGCAGCAGATGTTCGGCAACCGCCTGTCCAACGCCTTCATGACGCAGGCGGCGAGCCCGGTGGGCGGCGACGGCGGTGGCGAGCCGGAGCCGTCGGTGGCCGGCGGCGCGGGCAACGAGGACCTCTACGTCTTCACGCTGCGCGACGTGACGCTGAAGAAGGGCGAGCGCATGGTGCTGCCGATCGCCGCGTTCGAGCTGCCGTACCGCGACCTGTACCGGCTCGATGTCTCGTTCGCACCGCCGATGGAGGTGCGCCAGGGCCTGCAGAGCCAGCAGCTCGTCGAGCTCGCGCGCCAGATGGCGGCGCCGAAGGTCCGGCACGTGCTGCGCCTGACCAACACCGGCGACGCGCCGCTGACCACCGCGCCGGCGCTGGTGCTCGCCGGCGGCAAGCTGCTGGCCCAGGGCACGATGCTCTACACGCCGCGCGGCGGCGCGACCGACCTCGAGATCAACGTCGCCGTCGACGTGAAGGTCGCGACCGACGAGCGCGAAGTGAAGCGCGATCCGGGCCCGATCCGCCTCGGCGACGACCGCTACGCCCGCGTCGACGTCGCCGGCACGATCAAGCTGACCAACCGCAAGCCCAAGGCCATCGAGGTCGAGGTCACGCGCCGCGCGCTCGGTCTCGCCGACAGCATCGGCCAGGGTGGCGCGCAGAAGCAGCTCGACCTCGTGCAGGCCTGGCAGGGCGGCTCGGAGAACCCGTGGTGGGGCTGGTGGAGCTGGCCGCACTGGTGGTTCCAGCACAACGGCTTCGCCGAGTTCCGCTGGACGGCGACCGTTGCGCCCGGCGGCGAGGCGACGTTCGACGCCGGCTGGCACTACTTCTGGCGCTGAGCGGCCGGTGCTCAGTCGAGGTCGAATGGGCTGCGCGGCTTCTCGTCCTTGTCCTTCTTGGCCTCTTCCTTGGCCCGGCGCAGCTTCTCGTCGAGCGCTTCCTGCTGGCGCGCCTGCTGGTCCTTGGCCGAAGCGAACAGGTCGGTCAGCCGCTGCTGGTCCTTCTTCTGCGCCGCCAGCAGGTCGTCGAGGCTGCGCCCGCCCTTGGCCTCGTCGGCCCGGACCGCGCGCGCCTTGCCCGAGCGGGTGTCGACCTCGACCATCTTGCCGCAGCAGGGGCAGGGGAACGTGAACAGGGTGGAGCTCATGGCGGCAGCCGATCATCGGCGCAGTCGCCGACGGCGACAACCGGCGGCGTGGTTCGCCGCTCGGTGCGGTGGCCGGTAAGCTGGCGTCCTGCGGCGTTGACCCGACGTCGCCCAGGGCACGTGCGCGACCCAACCAACGACCCAGCGGGAACCAGCGCCGGCGGACGGCGTCTGGTGCTCTCGTCGCTGCGACGCGCGCCGAGTTCCGGCGCCGTCGCCGCGGCGGCCGACGACGCGGATCCGGTGCGCGCCGTCGTCCGGCAGGCGCAGCAAGGCGACCTGGACGCCTTCCGCGCGCTCGTCGACCAGTTCTCCGACCGGGTGATGCGCGTGATCGTGAACGTGATGCACTGCGACTGGGCGACCGCCGAGGACCTCTGCCAGGAGACCTTCCTGCGCGTCCACGGTGGGCTCGCCGGCTTCGACGGCCAGCGCTTCACCGGCTGGCTGGCGACCATCGCCACCAACGTCGCGATCAGCGAGCTGCGCCGCCGCCGCGCGCAGAAACGCGGCCAACGCACGCTGTCGCTCGACGCGCCGATCGCCGGCACGGACGATCTGTACCTCGACCCGGCCGGCCGCGAGCAGGATCCGGCGCAGCGCGCCCACCATCGCGAGTTCGCCGCGCGCGTGCGCGAGGCTGTGCGCGAACTGCCCGAGGAGTTCCGCGTGCCGGTCGTGCTGCGCGACATGGACGGAATGTCGTACGAGGACATCGCCGCGACGCTCGGCGTGCCGCCGGGCACCGTGCGCTCGCGCATCCATCGCGGCCGCCTGCTGCTGCAGGACCTGCTCAAGGAGTTCGGCGCATGAGCGCGCCCGATCGCATGCCCGACGAACGGCTCGCCGACTGGATCGACGGCCGCATGAGCGACCGCGAGCAGGAGCGCTTCCGTGCCGAGCTGCGCGTCAACGCGCAGTTGCGCGCCGACCTCGCTGCCTACGAGGCGACGGTCGCCGCATTGCGCGCGGCGCTGCAGGCGCCGACGCGGCCGGCGGCGATGGGCGACCGCGTGCTCGCGGCCGTCGCCCGCAACGCCGCCGTGACGGCCAGCGCGCCGCCGCGCTTGGCGTCGCGCCGCTGGCTCTGGGGCCT